>Ga0335083_10007960_pt1 | contig 13008 bp, 19 predicted proteins | sample Lox_Sample_42_FD_206716 | JGI IMG/M metagenome (GOLD analysis project Ga0335083, IMG submission 206716) | Soil microbial communities from Loxahatchee National Wildlife Refuge, Florida, United States - Lox_Sample_4.2 | ecosystem: Environmental > Terrestrial > Soil > Wetlands | place: USA...
CCTCCGCCTCGCACTGCGTGCTCGGCACCTCCCCCGCGAGCGGGGGAGGAAAAAGGAGCGCCTGATGGAATTCGTCGATCCGATCGTCTTCCGACTCACGATCTTCGTGCTGGCGATCTTCGTGGGCTATTTCGTGGTGTGGGCAGTGACGCCCGCCCTGCACACGCCGCTGATGAGCGTCACGAATGCGATCTCGTCCGTGATCATCGTGGGCGCGCTGATCGCAGTGTCGGTGCCACTGGATGACACCTTGTACCTGACCCGTCAGCAGGCCGAGCTAATTGAAAAGAGCGGAACACCGGTACCGCCCAGCAGGTCCCCTCTGCCCGCCGTGGGTATGTCGAGCGCGCCAGATCCGAATGCGCTATACGCCGGGTTTCAGAAGGCCTCGTCTGGCGCATACGCGTCGAAAGCATTCGGCTTCTTCGCCCTGATCCTCGCCAGCGTGAACATCTTCGGCGGCTTCCTCGTCACCGCGCGCATGCTCGCCATGTACAAGAAGAAAGCGAAGAAGTGAGGCGATGAAAGCCGATATCGCCGCACTGGCCTATCTCGCCTCCGGGGTGCTGTTCATCCTGGCGCTACGCGGGCTGTCCTCTCCCGAGACGTCGCGCGGCGGAAATTTGCGCGGCATGCTCGGCATGGCGATCGCCATCGGCACGACGCTCTGGGTCACAGGCGTCGTCGATGAACTCACCTGGGGTCTGATCGTCGGCGGCATCGCCATCGGCGGCGGCATCGGCGCGGTGATCGCCCGGCGCATCGCCATGACGGCCATGCCGCAGCTCGTCGCAGCGTTCCATTCGCTGGTCGGTCTTGCGGCGGTGCTCGTCGCGGCCGCGGCGATGTATTCGCCGGACGCGTATCATATTGGCAGCGAAGGCGCGATCCGACTGCAGAGCCTGATCGAGATGAGCTTGGGCGTCGCCATCGGCGCCATCACCTTTGCGGGCTCGCTCATCGCGTTCGCCAAGTTGAACGGCAACATGAGCGGCGCTCCCATCCTTCTGCCCGCGCGCCACGCACTCAATATCCTGCTCGCGCTCGTCATCGTCGGGCTCATCGTCTATTTCGCGATGACGCAGCCGCATTGGGCGTTCTGGGCGATCACGATCCTCGCCTTCGTCTTCGGCATCACGCTCATCATCCCGATCGGCGGCGCGGACATGCCCGTCGTCGTGTCGATGCTGAATTCCTATTCCGGCTGGGCGGCCGCCGGCATCGGCTTCACGCTCGAGAATTCCGCGCTGATCATCACCGGTGCGCTGGTCGGCTCCTCGGGTGCAATCCTCTCCTACATCATGTGCAAGGGGATGAACCGCTCCTTCATCTCGGTCATCCTGGGCGGCTTCGGCGGCGAGGTCGCGGCGACGGGCAAGGCGGAAACGCGTCCCGTGAAGCAGGGCTCGGCGGAAGACGCGGCCTTCATCATGAAGAACGCGGGCTCGGTCATCATCGTGCCGGGCTACGGCATGGCGGTGGCGCAGGCGCAGCACGCGGTGCGAGAGATGGCGGACAAGCTCAAGAAGGAAGGCGTGAAGGTCTCCTACGCCATCCATCCGGTGGCAGGGCGCATGCCGGGGCACATGAACGTGCTGCTTGCGGAAGCGAACGTGCCCTATGACGAGGTGTTCGAACTCGAGGACATCAACTCCCAATTCCCGCAGGCCGACGTCGCCTATGTCATCGGCGCCAACGACGTGACCAATCCGGCCGCCAAGAACAATCCGCAATCGTCGATCTACGGCATGCCGATCCTCGACGTCGAGAAGGCCAAGACCGTGCTGTTTGTGAAACGCGGCATGGGCTCGGGCTACGCCGGCATCGAGAACGAGCTCTTCTTCCGCGACAACACGATGATGCTCTTCGGCGACGCCAAGAAGATGACCGAAGAAATCGTGAAGTCGCTGGGCTGAACAGCGCTCTTGCAACGCCTGGTCTCCGCGCTCACTTTTGTGAGCCATGAGCGCCTTCCTCATTCGTGACGCGAAGCTCCCGGACGATCACGAGACCTTCCTTTCCTTTGTCATGGGGACTCAGCGTTTCGAGCACGCGATCCAGCCGGATCGCCGGCTCGATTCCACGGTCGCGGAAGACTATCTCGCGGTTCTTTTGGCAGATGTCGCACGGAGAAATGGCAGGATCTTTGTGGCCGTGGGCGAGGACGGCACGCGACTCGGCTGGGGCGTGGCCCACGAAGAGGAAAACGACGTCTACGTCGAGAAGGAGCTCCGCCTGCATGGCTACATCTCCGAGCTGTTCGTGGTGGAGGAAATGCGCGGCCGCGGCGTGGGACGCGCGCTGATCGAAGCCTGCGAGCAATGGGCGAGATCGCGCGGCCTGCCGCTCATGATGATCGGCGTCCTCTCCGGCAATACGCGAGCGAAGCGAATCTACGAGTCGAGCGGCTACGCCCCTTACGCCTTGCGGCTGCGCAAGCCGCTCTGAGCGCTCGCCATGCGATGGAAGCGCGGGTGCAACGCGCAGCCGGCAAGCCCCGAGACGCGACTCTCGCGCTAGGATGAAATTCTGGAGCGAGACTCATGGACCTCTATCACACCTGGTTCGACCTGAAGCCCGGCACCAAGGACATGGAGTTCGCGCGGGCCTTCCGCCGCTACATGGACCACCTGAAGGAAACGGGCTCGATCGCGGGCTGGCGGCTGTCGCGCCGCAAGCTCGGTTTCGGGCCCAAGGATCTGGGCGAGTGGCATGTCGTCATGGAGACGAAGGACCTCGCGCAGCTCGACAAGGCCTTTCATCACGTCGCGTCGCGCAAGGAACCGGTCGAGAGCGTTCATTTCGGCGTGAATTCGCAGGTCTGCAACTTGACGATCGCGCTTTATCGCGATTTTCCGGACGCGGCGCGTTACGAGGGCGAGGAGAAGTTCTGACGCTTCAGGAAATCCGCTACGCAAGGCCGGAAGAAGCGCCACTTGCGCAGGCGATTCTGCGCGAAGCCGCACAGTGGCTTGCCAATGGCGGCCGCAAGCTATGGGACGAAAGCGAGCTGCGTACTCTCGACATTGCGGAACGCGCGGCGCGGGGCGAGCTCGTGCTGGGATTTGACGGCGGCAGGGCGGTTGGCTGTCTCTATCTCCAGGTCGATGACGACGCGTTCTGGCCGGCCGCGCTGGTGCACGAAGCGCTCTATGTGCACCGCCTCGCCGTGTTGCGCTCCGAGGCCGGCAGGGGCTGGTCGAGGCGCCTGCTCGACTGGGCGGCCGACGAAGCGCGCCGACGCGGCCGTGTCTGTCTGAGGCTGGACACGGAGCTCAGGCCAAAACTCATCGCGCTTTACGAAAGCACCGGCTTCGTGTGCGTGGACGAAGAGCCGATCACCGTCGGCACGCACAAGGTCGTGCGCTTCGAGCGCCGCGTCTAGGGCTTGTGATGCAGCGCGGTGGCGTAACCCTCGCCGATTTCGAGCACGGCGACGCTCGGCGTTTGCGACAGCGTGGGGCTGCCGGGATCGACGATGAGGACTCCGTTTGCCCACGCGATGAGAGGGCGATGCGTCGAGGCGCACAGGAGCACGTCGATCTTGCGCCCGAACAGGCGCTGCGCGGCGGCCGCGAAATCCGCGACCGGCGCCAGCGGATCCTTGCCGGTGACGAGCTTGTGCTCCTCCGGATCGAACAGGGCGCCCACGGTGAGATTGGCGATGGTGAAGACACGCAGCCTTCCGCCCAGCCGCTTGTCGCCATGCGCGTCGTCGCCGCCATTCACACCTTTCACCGGCGCAATCTTTTCGAGCGTGTCGAGGCCCGAGGCTTCACCGAGGTCGCCCAGCGCAAAGATCGCGTCGGCGCCCTTGAAGATCTCCGGCAGCGACGCCGGCAGCGGCGGGCCCTTGCCGGGATGGACATGGGCGTCGGCGACGAGGCCGAAGCGCGAGCCTTTGAGCGTTTCGAGTTGCGGCACAGTTGTCATGGCGGCTGTCCCAGGACCCGGATCCAAGCCTAGCCGCTTTGAGGAAGGAAAGGCTTGCGCATTCCGGCAAAATTGCAGCCTTCCACGCGGCCGGCGTCGCCGGCCCGGTCGGGGGCGCCGTTCTCCCAATGTTCAAGCGGGTGGAAAGCGGGCCGCAAACGCGATACCAAACCGGCACTTCCAGGGATTCGGAACAAGAGAATGAGCGAGCACGCGCATACGGAAGACTATCGGGGCCTGTGGTGGGAGTGGCTCATCGCCCGCATCGTGTTCGTGCTCGGCTTCGGCATTCCCGTCGCCATGGTCATCGCCTTTATTTTCCTGGCGCCACCGCGCAGCCAGACGGCTGGCGTGACACGAGAAGCCGCGGGTCTCGAGTTCTGCCAGGCGACGGTGAGCCTCGCGCAGTCCTACGGGATCGTGCCCAATTTCGCGAAAGCCCAGGGGCAACCGCAGACCTCCGACGTGCGAGGCCGCTATGTCTGCACGGCCGCGACGACGACGTCGAAGTACCTGGTCGCGGTCGATCTCATCTGCCGCAACATCACGGATTCGCACTGCTACAATCTCTTCAGCGTGTCGCAGGGCGACGGCACCGTGATCTACCAGCGGCAGAGCCAGTAGAAATCCCCTCCCGCAATCCGCCTTCGCCAAGGCTCCGGCGGAGGAGGGGAGGGTGATTCACTTCACGCCACCAAGCCCGCAGATGTGTTTCCATTCCGCGGGCGTGACGGGCTGAACCGACAGCCGCGAATACTTCACGAGGACCATGTCCTTGAGCTTCGGGTCCGCCTTGCATTGCGCAAGCGTCACCGGCTTGGGCACGTCCTTCACCGCCTTTACGTCCACGAGTCCGAACTTGCCCGTCTCGTCGGTCGGATCCTTGCGATATTCGCCGATGACTTCGACGATGCCGACGATCCGCTTCTCGTCGCCCGTGTGATAGAAGAAGCCGAGATCGCCCTTCTTCATCTCTTTCATGTTGCGCGCGGCCTGCCAGTTGCGCACGCCGCTCCACGGTTCGCCTTTGGCGCCGCGGCTCTTCTGCATGTCCCACGAGAACGTGTCGGCTTCGGTCTTGAACAGCCAGTAGTTCACGGTTGCCCCCTCGAAAATGTCTAGAGCTTCGCTTCGCAGAAATTCGCCGTCGCCTTCCAGGGCCGGATCTCGGTGCGCGCGAACAGGCCGGCTTTGAAATAGGGATCGCCCGCATGCCAGACCTCGGCATCCGCGAGGTCCTTCGCCTCGAAGATGATCAGGCTGCCGGCCATGTCGCCCTTCGCGTTGAGAAACGGCCCGCCCAGCCGCACCACGGCGGTCTTGCGCACATAGTCGAAATGGGCCTCGCGTGTCTTCATGCGAAGGTCGAGCGCGTTCTCCTTGTCGATCGCAGTCAGCACGAACAGCATAGTCTCTCCTATTCCGAGGTGAGGGGTCGCGACATCAAGCGCATGGCGGCGGCGCCGGGTGCAAGCACGCCCGCAAGCATGGCTGCCACCGTTTCCGCGACGGGCAGCTCGATGCCGGCCTCCTTGCCGCGCGCGACCAGCGCGGGCGCCGTCTCGACGCCCTCCGCCAGCGGATGTCCCGGCTTCATGAGCTGCGCATAGGGTGTGCCCGAGCCCAGCTCGCGGCCGAAGCGGAAATTGCGCGAGGTCGGACTCGTCGCCGTCAGCACGAGATCGCCGAGGCCCGAAAGCCCCATCAGCGTCTCGCGGCGCGCACCGAGCTTCTCGCCCAGACGCGCAAGCTCCGCGAAGCTGCGCGCCAGCAACGCCGCGCGCGCGCTCTCGCCGAGCTTCAACCCGTCCACCACGCCGCAGGCGATGGCGTAGACGTTCTTTGCCGCTCCGCCGAGCGCGACGCCGACAAGGTCGTCGCTCGCGTAAGGACGAAAGGTCTGTGAACCGAGTACGGCCTGTAGCCCTTCTGCCAGTCCGCCTTCGGCCGCGATCGTGACCGCGGTCGGAAGGCCGCGCGCAACATCGATCGCGAAAGACGGACCCGACAGGATCGCCGGCGCGGCTTGAGGTGCGGCTTCGCACAGGATCTCGGTGACGAGCTTGCCGCTGTGCTTTTCGATTCCTTTCGCGCACAGCACGATGGGTGTGCCGGGGTTGATGTGTTTGGCGAGTTCCGCAAGGCTCGCGCGCAGATGCTGTGCCGGAACCGCAAGCAGCACCGCATCTGCCGCGCGCACGAAACCGAGATCGGCGGTCGCCGTGATGTTTTCCGGCAAGGGAACTTGAGGAAGGAAGAGCGCGTTGCGGTGCGCAGCGGTGATCGAATCGACGACCTCGGATTCCCGGGCCCAAAGGGTGACCTGATGACCGTTTTGCGCCGCTACGAGAGCAAGGGCTGTCCCCCAGGCGCCGGCGCCAACCACCGCGATGGTCCTATAGCCCAATGATTTTGCTGCTTTTTCCGTCATTTCCGGCCGGTGTTGCACTGCAGAAGATTGAACGTTTTGTTGATTATTTAGAAATCTCCACTATCTTTGGTGGGGGAAAGCAAGGGAAACAGCCGGCATAAGTCCGGCGACAGGGAAACGAATGACAGAGAAGGAATCCGTCCGCGAGGCCATTGTCGAAGCCGCCAAGAAGCGATTTTCGCATTTCGGCTACGGCAAGACCACCATGGCCGAGGTGGCGACGGACTGCAGCATGTCGCCCGGCAATCTCTACCGCTTCTTTCCGGGCAAGCTCGACATCGCGGAAGCCATTGCGACGGAAGACTACGAGAAGCATCTCGAGGCGCTGCGCAAGATCGCGGTGGCGCCCAACAAGGATGCGCGCCAGCGCCTGCATGATCTTCTGTTCGAGGAGCTGAGGCGCACCTATCACAAGCTCGAGAAGGACCCGCGCGCCTATGAGATGGCGCGGGTGATTTCCGCCGAGCGGCCGCAATTCGCCAACTGGATGCTCGAGAACGAGCGCAAGATCCTCGTGCAGCTTCTGGACGAAGCGGAGCGCCGCGGCGAATTCCATGCCGAGGACAAGAATTTCACCGCCGAAATGATCCAGTCGGCGACGATGAAATTCCGCTATCCGCAGCTATGGTCGAAGCTCACCCTGCCCAAGCTCGAGCGCGAACTCGAAGGCGTGCTCAATCTTCTCGTCAACGGGCTTTGTTCGGCAGCGGCCAAGCGTTCCTCGCACGAGGCCGCCGCCTGAGCCGCTTCCACTTTTCGCCACAAAAGCCCGATAGGCAGCGCGCCATGCGCCGCTTGCTCGCGCTCGCTTTCGTCCTTGTTTCGGCGGTCTTCGTCTCCGGCGGCGCCGTCGTCGCGCCCGGCAGCCAGTTCTCCGACGAGCAGAAGGCCACCCTCGACAAGGTGAGCGCCTATCTGAACAGCATCCACACGCTCAAGGGCTCGTTCGTGCAGATCGACCCGAACGGCCAGGTGGAGCAGGGCGACTTCTTCATCGAGAAGCCGGGGCGCATGCGCTTCGAGTACAAGCCGCCGGCGCCGACACTGATCGTGTCGGACGGGAATACGGTCGCGGTGAAGAACAGCAAGCTCAACACGGTGGACCGCTACCCGCTCACCGACACGCCGCTCGACATCATCCTGAGCAACGACATCGATCTGAGGCACAATTCCTACGTCACCGGCGTCGGCGAGCAGGAAGGCGATCTCGTCGTGCGCGCGCGCTCCAACAACAACAAGAGCCAGGGCGACATCGCGATCTATTTCTCGCGGCCCGGCCTCGAGCTGCGCCAGTGGACGATCAAGGACGCGCAAGGTCTTTCCACGACGGTATCCCTGCGCGACGTCGAGTTCGGCACGCCGCTGCCCGGCACGCTCTTCGTCCTGCAGGACGCGAAGAACCCGTTCACCCGCAAAGGCGAGGAGTAATGTCCGCGCGCCGCCCGGTCGTCGGGATTCCGTGCGACCGGCGCATGGTCGGTGCGCATCCGTTTCACATGGCGGGCGAGAAATATATCGCCGCCGTGCGTGACGGCGCAGGCGCGCTGCCGCTTCTCATTCCCGTGCTCGAGCCCACGCTCACGAACGAGGACATCCTTGGCGCCGTGGACGGACTTCTTCTGACCGGTTCGCCCTCGAACGTCGCGCCGAGGCTCTACGGCGGTCCGGCGCCACGCGAAGGCGTGCTGCAGGACGAGCATCGCGATGCCACCGCTATCCCGCTGTTGCAGGCCGCTGTCGATGCAGGCCTGCCGGTGCTTTGCCTGTGCCGCGGCTTCCAGGAGCTCAACGTTGCCTATGGCGGCACGCTCCACCAGCACGTGCACGAGGTCGAGGGCCGCCACGATCACCGCGAGGACAAGGCGGCGCCGCTCGATGTGCAATACGGGCCCGCGCACGCGGTTTCCGTGAACGAAGGCGGCCTGCTCGCGAAGATCGTCCGTGAACGGACATTTTCGGTGAACTCGCTGCACAGCCAGGGGATCGACCGGCTGGCGCCGCTGCTGCATGCCGACGCCACGGCGCCGGACGGACAGATCGAGGCCGTGTCCATGCCCACCGCAGAGGGCTTCCTGCTCGGCGTGCAGTGGCATCCGGAATGGCGCTGGCGGGAGAATCCCGTGTCGCGCCAGATCCTCTCGGCATACGGCGCCGCCCTCTCCAAGATCCACAGCGGCCGCTAGCCGGCCTGGCCTCACTTTTCGTGCGGCCTTGCCTTGACAAGAACGTAAGTAACAACTTACTGTAAGCCATGGCTTACGAAACAGCACTGGCTGCACTGGCGGATCCAACCCGCCGCCGGGTTTTCGAGGAGCTCCGCACCGGGCCCCGCTCGGTCGGCGCCATCGCGCAAAGACTCCCCGTCAGCCGGCCTGCCGTTTCGCAGCATCTCAAGGTTCTGAAGGAGGCGGGGCTTGTGGCCGACCGACCGGAAGGAACACGGCGTGTCTACCATCTCGATCCGAAGGGCCTCGCGGCCATCCGGCGCTGGCTCGACCAGTTCTGGGACGAAGCGATGAGCGCCTTTCAGCAAGAGGTCGAGCGTCAAACCGAAACCGACGAAGAGGGGAAATCATCATGAGCCGCACCATCGTTGTCGCGCCCGTCAGGAAAACCGTCGTCGTCAACGCGACGCAGCAGAAGGCCTTCGACGTCTTCACATCGAACATGACGCGCTGGTGGCCGGCCACGCACACGATCCTGGAGGCGCCGCTCAAGACGACGGTCTTGGAACCGCGCAAGGGCGGGCGCTGGTACCAGGTCGGCGAGGACAATTCGGAATGCGGCATCGGTCACGTGCTGGCCTGGGAGCCGCCTTCGCGCGTGCTTCTCGCCTGGCGCATCAACGCCGACTGGCAATACGACCCCGATCTCACAACCGAAGTCGAAGCGAAATTCATCGCCGAGGCCGACAACAGGACGCGGGTCGAGCTCGAGCACCGGCACCTGGAGCGCATGGGCGAGAAGGGCGAGACCGCGCGCGCATCCGTCGATGCGCCTGGCGGCTGGGGCGCGATCCTCGAAGCCTTCAAGCACGTCGCCGAGGCGTAAACGCAGATCACAGACGAGGGACAGCTCATGCGGAATCTCCGGGAACAAATGCCGGTGCTGTTGCGCCGGGCGGCGCGTGCGGCGCTCAAGGGCGCGGTGTTCACTTTCGCACTGTCGCATTCGAGCAATGCGGCCGCAGAGGTGCTTGCCGCCGGAGCCGGCGGGTTCTCGCTGAGCGAGACAGCGCATATCGCGGCACCGCCCGACAAGGTCTACGCCGCGATCGTGGCGCCGCAGCACTGGTGGAGCAGCCAGCACAGCTTCTCCGGCAATGCGGCCAACTTCACGCTCGATGCGAAGGAAGGCGGCTGCTGGTGCGAGACGCTCCCCGACGGCGGTTTCGTCGAGCATCTGCGCGTGGTCTATGCGGCACCGGGAAAGGCGCTGCGTCTGCGCGGTGCGCTCGGGCCATTCCAGGGCTGGGGTGCCGACGGCGCCATGACCTACGCGCTCAAGGGCGACGACAAATCGACCGATCTCACGCTCACCTACAACCTCGGCGGCTTCGCCAAGGACGGCTTCGACGCGCCCGCGAAAGCGGCCGACGGCGTCCTCGCCGAAGCGGTGCTGCGCCTCAAATCCTTCGTTGAAACCGGCTCGCCCGAGCCTGCCATGACAAACTGAAAGGAGATCAGCCGTGACACTCAGGATCCACGCGTTTCCGTTGAGCCCGCGTTCCTTCAAGGTGCTTTGGGCCGCAAATCATCTGGGACTCGACTACGAGCTCGCCGTCATAGACTTCTCCAAGGGCGCGCAGCGCGCTCCGGAATATGTCGCCCTCAATCCCAACGCCAAGGCGCCCGTGATCGAGCACGATGCCTTCGTCCTGTGGGAGTCGAATGCGATCCTCGAATATTTCGCGGCATTGAAGCCGCAAGCGCGCCTTCTGCCGGACGAAGCGCGGGCCCGCACCGCGGTCACGAAATGGCTGTTCTGGGAAGCTGCGCATTGGGATCCCGCATGCGTGCCTTTCGCGGTCGAACGCGTGGTGAAGAAGCTGTTCGCGCGCGGCGCGGAGGATCCCGCCGAGATCGCGCGTGGGACCGTGCTCTTCAAGCAGGTGGGCGACGTGCTCGACGGCCAGCTCGCGAAACATCGCTTCATCGCCGGCGATGCGCTCAGCGTCGCGGATTTCGCGATGGGTGCCACGATGTGCATCGCGGACGAGGCGCAGCTGCCGCTCGAGCCCTATCGCCACATCCGGCGCTGGCGCGCCGAGATCGAATCGCTCCCGTCCTGGGCGAAGACGCGCGCGATGCAGGTGCCGCCCGCCAGCATGGCGGCCGAGTAAGGAAGAGGCGAGGATGCGCAACAGGCTGCCCCGCATATTGCTTGTCCTCGCCGCTCTTCTTCTCGCGGGAGGCGGCGTCGTGCACGCGCTCGCCTTCTGGAAGGCGATGCCCGTGATCTCGGGGTCCGATCTCCCGGCATTTTATGCGCACGCTTTTGAATCCCTGTGGCTGGCCGACGCGACGACGCTCATCGCGGTCGGGCTGTTCTGTCTCTATGTCGCCGCACGTCCGGCTGGCGCGAGCCGGACCGCCCTCCTGTTTGTGACGCTCATTCCCCTCGCAACCGCGCTTCTGCTCTACGTGTTCGTCGGCAACTTCCTGCCCGGCCATATCCTGATCGCAGCGTCGCTTCTCGTTGGCGTCGCCACGCTGCTGTTCCCGTCGGCTCCGCGCGACGCGTGACGCTTCCCGCGAACAGGAGTACGCTTGCGCCATGACGCGCAAGCGTATGCTTCTCATCCTCTGCGCGCGGATCGGGTTCAACCCGTAGCGCTACCTCTCGCACGCGTATGCGTGCGACTTCGATCCATCGTCCATTCGCGAACAGAGGAGCCGCGCTCATGACAGGCGCAGAGACGAAGAAGCCCATCAGCAACCAGACCCGGCACTGGCAGGCGCTCGACGCCGCCCATCACGTCCATCCCTTCAGCGACACGAAGGCGCTGAACAAGGAAGGCGTGCGCGTCATCACAAGAGCCGATGGCGTCTATCTCTGGGATTCGGAAGGCGAAAAGATTATCGACGGGATGGCCGGGCTCTGGTGCGTGCAGGTCGGCTATGGCCGCGTGGAGCTCGCGGATGCGGGCTACGAGGCGCTCAAGACGCTCCCCTACTACAACCACTTCTTCAAGACTTCGAACCCGTGGACGATCGAGCTTGCGGCAAGGCTCACCGACCTTCTTCCCGACGGCCATGACCACGTGCTGTTCGCCAATTCGGGCTCGGAAGCAAACGACAGCGCGCTCAAGCTGATCCGCTACTACTGGAATCTGAAGGGCAAGCGCGAGAAGAAGATCCATCTCTCGCGCGACAAGTCCTATCACGGCGTGACGTTCGCGGCAGCCTCGCTCTCCGGCCTCACGCCGATGCACCCGCAATGGGATCTGCCGCTCGCCGGCTTTGAGAAGGTCCCGACGCCCTACTGGTTCGGTGCGAAAGCCGCGGGTTACGGCGACATCGCGCCCGAAGAATTCGGGCTGCGCATCGCCAAGACACTGGAAGAGAAGATCCTGGAGCTCGGCGCCGATCGCGTCGCCTCGTTCTCGGCCGAGCCTGTGCAGGGCGCAGGCGGCGTGATCTTTCCACCCGAGAGCTACTGGCCCGAGGTGCAGCGCATCTGCGCCAAATACGACGTTCTCCTGCACCTCGACGAAGTCATCACCGGCTTCGGGCGGCTCGGCGAATGGTTCGGCGCGGATGTCTATAAGGTGGCGCCCGACATCATGACGATGGCGAAGGGGCTCTCCTCCGGCTACCAGCCGATTTCCGCCGTGTCGCTCGGCAGCCGCATGGCGGACACGCTTCTCAACGCCGATGAGGAGCTCGTGCACGGCTACACGTATTCGGGCCATCCGGTTGCCTCGGCCGTAGCGCTCAAGAACCTCGAAGTGCTCGCGCGCGACCGCTTGGTGGAGCGCACGCGCGAGACGATCGGGCCCTACCTGCAGCGGCGGCTCAGCGAGACTTTTGCGGAGCATCCGATCGTGGGCGAGGTGCGAGGACGCGGCTTGCTGGCGGCGATCGAACTCGTCGCCGACAGGAAGGAACGCGGCTTCTTCCCCAATATCGGCGATGTGGGCACGCATTGCCGCAATTACTGCTTCAACAACGGCCTCATCAGCCGCGCCATTCGCGACACCATGGTGCTCGCGCCGCCGCTCTCGATCCGAGAAGCCGAGATCGAGGAAATAATCTCAAAGCTGTCATTCGCAATCGACAGGACGGCGAAGGATCTGGGCAAGCTATAGTGGCCGCATGAATGAAAGCATGCAGCTCAGGCTTCTCGCGGTCAGCGTCGGGCGGCCCCGTATCATCGGCACCCTCGACGGCGAGCCCGTCTTGTCCGGGATCGCAAAGAGCCCGGTCAGCGAGGAAATCGTGTTCATCGGCGCGACGAATATCCGGGGTGACGGCCAGGCGGATCTCCGGGTGCATGGCGGGGTCGACAAGGCGGTCTACGCCTATCCGTCCGATCACTGGACCTGGTGGGAAGGCCAGCACCGCCTTCCCTGCAAGCCTGCGGCGTTCGGCGAGAACCTGACCACCGAAGGTGCGGATGAGACGCAGGTCGCGATCGGCGAT
>Ga0335083_10007961_pt1 | contig 13008 bp, 7 predicted proteins | sample Lox_Sample_42_FD_206716 | JGI IMG/M metagenome (GOLD analysis project Ga0335083, IMG submission 206716) | Soil microbial communities from Loxahatchee National Wildlife Refuge, Florida, United States - Lox_Sample_4.2 | ecosystem: Environmental > Terrestrial > Soil > Wetlands | place: USA: Florida...
CACTCTATATATGGACAAGCTCCGCGGGCTCGAGCGTCTGTACCGCGGCGCCGACGCCGAGGACGAGATGGTCGGCTACCTGCCGCACTGCACGTTCAACCTGAACGCGCGGGCGGCCTCGATCGACACGCCGCTGCACGCCTACCTGCCCTTCACGCACATCGACCACGTGCATCCGGATGCGATCATCGCCCTCGCCGCCGCGAAAGACGGCGAAGCGGCGACGCGCGCGATCTGGGGCGGTGCGGTCGGCTGGCTGCCGTGGCAGCGGCCGGGGTTCGAACTGGGCGTGCGGCTGCGCGACTACGTCCGCCAGAACCCGGGGCTTCGCGGCGTGATGCTCGCCGGCCACGGCGTCATCGCGTGGGCCGACAGCGCCCGCGCGAGCTATGCGAACACCGTGGGCCTCATTGCCGATGCGGCGCGCTACCTCAACGGCCGCCTCGCGGGCCGCGCGGCGTTCGGCGGCGTACGTATCGCGACGCCGGCCGCCGCCGCGCGCCGCGCAAGCGCGGCGCGCCTGCTGCCGGTGCTGCGCGGCCTCATGAGCGCCGAGCGGCCGAAGGTCGCGCACTTCTCGGACGACACCGAGGCGCTCGAGTTCGTCGGCAGCCGCGACTTCGAGCGCCTGGCCGCTCTCGGCACCTCGTGCCCCGACCATTTCCTGCGGACCAAGGTCCTGCCGCTGACGCTCGATCCCGCGCGGATCGACGACGGGGCGTACCTCGCGGCGCGCATCGGCGCCTACCGCGATGCGTACGCCGCGTACTACCGGCGCTGCGCGACGGCCGCCGATCCGCCGATGCGCGATGCAAACCCCGTCGTCGTGCTAGTCCCGGGCCTCGGCCGGATCACCTTCGCCGCCGACAAGGCGACCGCGCGCCTCGCGGGCGAGTTCTACGGGAACGCCATCAATGTCATGCGCGGCGCCGAGGCGCTCGGCGGCTACGTCGGGCTCGACGAGCGCGAGGCGTTTCGCATCGAGTACTGGGCACTCGAGGAAGCGAAGCTCCGGCGCCTGCCGCCGCCGAAGCCCCTCGCCGGCCGGGTCGCCCTCGTCACGGGGGCGGCGGGCGGCATCGGCGCGGCGACGGCGCGGCGCCTCATCGCGGCCGGCGCGTGTGTGATGTTGACCGACCGGGACGCAGGCGCACTCGCGACCGCCGCCGCCGCGCTCACGAAGTCCTTCGGCCGCGACGCGGTCCGCTCCGAGGTCTGCGACGTCACGGACGAGGCGAAGGTCCAGGCGGCGTTCGACGGCTGCGCGGTCGAGTTCGGGGGGGCGGACATCGTCGTCGCCAACGCCGGTCTCGCCTCGTCGGCCCCGATCGGCGAGACGACCGTCGCGCTCTGGCGCAAGAACTACGACGTGCTGGTCGAGGGTTACTTCCTGACCGCGCGCGCGGCCTTCCCGCTGCTCAAGGCGCAGCACGGCGGCTCGATCGTGTTCATCGGCTCGAAGAACGCCCTCGCCGCGACACCGAATGCCTCGGCCTACGCCTCGGCGAAGGCGGCGGCGGTGCACCTCGCCCGCTGCCTCGCGCTCGAAGGCGCGGCGGACGGGATCCGCGTCAACGTCGTGAACCCAGACGCCGTGATCCGCGGCTCGCGCATCTGGGACGGCGACTGGCGCCGCGAGCGGGCCAGCACCTACGGGGTGGACTCGGGCGAGGAACTGGAGGAGTTCTATCGCCAGCGCTCGATGCTGAAGCGCAACGTGCTGCCGGAGGACGTCGCGGAGGCCGCGTATTTCCTCGCGAGCGACGCCTCGGCCAAGAGCACCGGTAACATCATCAACGTCGATGCCGGCAACGCCCAGGCGTTCCCGCGCTGACGCGGCTCATCGGGGGATCCCATGCCGAACCTGCCTCTGTCCCAGGACCAGATCGCGGGCCTCAATGCCCGCCACGCCGCGGCGCTGGCCGACGACTACGACAGCCTCGGCCGCCAGCTCGCGCGCCGCGGCATCGACATCGGCGCGATCCTCGCCCGGGTCGCCGCGTTCTCAGTGGCGGTGCCGAGCTGGGGTTCCGGGCGCGGTGGCACGCGCTTCGCGAAGTTTTCGATCCCGGGCGAGCCGACCAACATCCACGAGAAGCTCGCGGACTGCGCCGTCGTCCAGCAGCTGTGCCGGATCACGCCGCGCGTCTCGCCGCACTTCCCGTGGGACAAGGTCGGCGACTACGGCGCGCTGCGCGAGGAGGCGGCGGCGCGCGGGCTTGGCTTCGACGCCGTCAACTCGAACACCTTCCAGGACCAGCCCGGCCAGAAGCTGAGCTACCGCTCCGGCAGCCTCGCGGCGACCGACGCCGCGGTCCGCGCCCAGGCGATCGCCCACAACATCGAGTGCATCGAGATCGGGCGCAAGCTCGGCTCGAGCGCCCTCACCGTATGGGTCGGCGATGGCACCAACTTCCCGGGCCAGCAGGACCTCGGCCGCTCGCTCGACCGCTACCTCGAGGCCGCGGCCGAGGTGTACGCGGCGCTGCCGGAGGGCTGGCGCATGCTGCTCGAGCACAAGCTCTACGAGCCCGCCTTCTACTCGACCGTGATTGCCGACTGGGGCAGCTCCATCTTGGCCGCGCAGCAGCTCGGCCCCAAGGCGCAGTGCCTTGTCGACCTCGGCCACCACGCTCCCAACGTCAACATCGAGCAGATCGTCGCGAGGCTGCACCGCTTCGGCAAGCTCGGCGGCTTTCACTTCAATGACTCGAAGTACGGCGACGACGACCTCGACTCCGGCGCGATCAACCCGCACCAGCTCTTTCTCGTGTTCAATGAGCTCATCGAGGCCGAGCAGAACCCGCGCGGCGGCTTCGACCCTGCCTACATGATCGACCAGTCGCACAACGTCACCGACCCGATCGAGAGCATGCTGTCCTCCGCCGAGGCGATCGCGACCGCGTACGCCAAGGCGCTGCTCGTCGATCGCGAGCAGCTGCATCTCGCGCAGGAGTCGAATGACGTGATGATGGCCTTCCAGGCGCTCCGGCGCGCGTACCGCACCGACGTCGCGCCCATCCTCGCGCGCGCCCGGGCGGCCGCGGGCGGGGCGATCGACCCGATTGCAGCCTATCGCGCGAGCGGCTGGCGCGCGACCAAGGCCGCGGAGCGACGCGCCGTCGGACTCGGCGCCGGAATCGTCTGACGACGCATGGCTACCGAACCCCTCTCCGCCCGCGTCGCCGCCGAGGAGTCCGACGGCCGCGCCCGCCATGCGACCGAGCGCGAGCACGCGATCCTCTCGCTGATCGAGCGGCGCGGCTTCGTGGCGTTTCGCGAGCTTGAGCGCGAGATCGACGCCTCGCCCGCGACGCTGAGGCGCGACCTCGAGCGGCTCGCCGCGGAGGGACGCCTGACGCGCGTGCACGGGGGCGCCAAGCAGGCCCTCGAGCGCGGGCCCGGCGCCGGCCCACCGGGCCTGCAGGGAGTGCCGTTCCACGAGAACATCCGCCGCCACCCGGCCGAGAAGCGCGCGATCGGACGGGCCGCGGCGCGGCTCTGCACGCCGGGTGAGGCCGTGATGATCGACGGCGGCTCGACCACGCTCGAGATGTGCCCGCACCTCGAGGGGCTCAACCTGCAGGTGCTGACCAACTCCCTGCACATCGTCAGCGCACTGCTCGCCCAGCCCGGCACGCGAGTGCTGGTGCCGGGCGGCTCCGTGTTCCGCGAGCAGAACATCATCCTGACGGCGAGCGGCGAGAACCTGATGCCGCGCTTCCACGCGCCGAAGCTCTTCATGGGCGGCGCCGCCGTCGGGCCGCAGGGCGTCATGCAGACCGACATCGTGCTCGTGTCGGCCGAGCGCGGGCTCATCGATCGCGCGGACGAGCTCATCCTGCTCGTCGACAGCAGCAAGTTCGGCGGCGCCTCGGGCCACGTCGTCTGCGGGCTCCGCGAGATCGACACCGTGGTTACCGACGCCGGTCTCGGAACGCGCGATCGCGCCATGCTCGACGAGGCGGGCGTCAGGGTCGTGATTGCCTGAGCGCGGCCGCTAGCGCGGGCAGCCGCCCGGCTGCGTTCCGTCCATCGCCCAGGCCAAGCCGCGCTCGAGCACGGCGCGACTGTGCGGCTCCTCGTAGTTCTCGGGCCGGTGGCCGATCGCCGAGTAGAAGCTGCGCCCCCGGCCGACGCAGCGCGTCCAGGCGATCGGGTGGTCGCCCATCGCGAGGTTTTCCTTGCCGAGGCCGATCGGCGCGTAGCTCGACTCATCGAGCGTCAGGAGGACGCGGCTGCCGTCCCTGCGCGGGCTGCGGTCAAACGAATACCACTCCTCCGTCATCGTCCATTCGGTCCCGAGACCCGCCGTGATCGGGTTGGCCGGGTCCTCGACCCGGACCCGCGCCGACTGGAACTGCGGCGTCATGGGGTGGCCGATGAAGCGCGCGCCGATGAGGGTCTCGGCGTACCAGGCCCACGGCGTGACCGGATCACCCCCCGAGCCGTGCATACCGGCGTAGCCGCCGCCGCGCTCGATCCAGCGGCGAAACGCCGCGCGCTGCGAGAGCGTGAGCACGTCGCCGCTCACATTGTTCCAGAGCACCGCATCGAACCGGGCGAGGTTCCGAGCGTTGAACACCGCGCCATTGTCGGTGGCGACGAGGGTCCAGCCGCGCGCTGCGGCAATCCCTGCGACCGCCCGGTTCGCGGCCGTCACCGAGGGGACGTCCCGGAAACCGTTGATCTTCCCGAACACGAGCAGTGCGGGGCGGGGTACGCGCGCCGGGAGCGCGGGCGGCGCCGCGTCGTAGCGCGCGCAGCGCGCCGCCCGGACCGCAGGCGTGAGTGCGATCCGGCCGAGCTCGGCGTCGAGCGCCGCATCGAGCGCTGCGGCGTCGGTTCGCGACCGCAGGAGCGAGGCCGGCGTCAGGATCGCCGCGAACGTCGGCGGCTCGAGCATCCACTCCTTGTCGCCGAACGGCGGCTTGGCGATGGACGGGGCTAGACGCTCGATCACCGCGCGCGCGGCGGGATCGAGCATGAGGTCCAGCATCACCGTGCGCGAGCCGTAGGGTTCGTTGCGGGCCGGGCAGTCGATGTCCCGCGCGCTCGCTACGGCGCCGGCCAGCAGCGACAGCACGAGCGCGACTGCCGGAGCCCACCCGCGAATCACGGCGTTACCTCGAGCACCTGGACGGGGCCGATCAGGCCAGACCGCCTGAGCGGCGCATCCGGACGGTAGCCCGGCGCAACGATGAACGCGACCTTCTCGGCACCCGGCTGGGCGTCGCCGATCAGGCGGTTGGCCCAGGGGTTCGCGATGCGCACCTCGATCGCGTTGCGACCCGGGTGCACGAACGCATCGATGTCCACGCGGTACGGCGACTTCCAGACCGTCCCGGCGAGCCGTCCATTGACGCGCACCTCGGCAACGTCACCGACCGCGCCGAGGTCGAGCTCGAGATGGCGGCCCGCGTGCGCGCGCTTCGGCAGCACGACGTTCGTCGTGTACGTCGAGATGCCGGAGAAGTAGCGGATCCCGGGCACGTCACTCTCGCTCAGCGACTTGAGCGTCGCAAACGTCGCCGTCGCCGGCGCGCCGCGGTGAGCCTGGAAGTCGACCTGCCATGGGCCGGCAACCGACAAGAGCGGTGTGACGACCGGCGGCACCACGTGCGGCGGCACCCGCGGGAGCTCGCCGCGGAACACCACGAACACCGATTCCTCGCCCGCGATCGCGAGCGAAACGATCGTCCGCTCGCCGTCGGCCCGGTAGTTCACGGGCTCCGTGCGCCCGGTGTCGGCGTGCCAGAGCGCGGGCGCGCGGCCGTGCGAGCGGAACGAGAACTCGGCCATGACGGGCCGCGCTTCGCGATTGGCCAGGAAGTAGATGTCCGCATCCGCCGTTTCGCGGTGCACCGACAGCACCGCGCCCGCGCCGGCCGGCGGAGCGACGTCCGGCGTCACGCCAACGCTCCTGAGCGCCGCATCGACGTCGGTCGCCGCCACCGTACGACCACGGCCGATGCTCGTTCCCGTTCCACCCGGCCAGAGCTTCGCGACGATGCGCGCGAACTCGCCGCGATCGTCGAGCAGCGCCGGCGAGTCGACCGGTGGCTCGCCGATCACGGTCGCGCCGTCGATGGCGAGCTGCGCAATGCGCCGCAGCGTCGGCAGCGTCATCCGCTGGCTGGTTCCGCCCAGGTACAGCGCGCGGTAACCCACGCCGGAGCGGGTCACGAGCCGGCCGTCGACGACGGATAATTCGTCCGCGAGCGCGGTGGCGTTCACGAAGTCGAACGCATGGTCCTTCGGCACGTCGGCGGGCGGCCCGTGCGCGTAAAGCTCGGTGAGCGGCCGTTCCTCGCCAAAGAAGTACGCGACGTCGGCGACGTTCCGGCCCTGCTGCAGCAGGAACGAGGCGCGCGCGATGTAGTCGATCCACGGTCGTGCCATCTCGGCCCAGGTCTCGTGCCGGTTGAAGTACTGGCCGAAGATCGCGAGCGAGAGCCCCGGCTCGTGGTCGTCGAGCGGCTGGTGCACCGAGGTGTGGATCACCGGCAGGTTGATGCCGTACGCGAACTCGAGGTCGACGAAGCGACGCAGGTCCGCGGGCGCGTGCGCCCACGGCGCGAACGCCGCCGTAAACGACTCGGCGGCCACGGCCCGGCGACCGTAGAGGTGCGCCACCGACGAGGCGCCCTTCATGTCGCCGAGCAGCGTCGGCCGCGGCGCGCCGCCCTTCGTGTAGCTCCAGAGCGCCGCCATCGGCACGTCGGCGTACGAGCGCATCGCGATGTCATCGCCAAGGAGCGGACGCTCGTCCTCGAGCGCCTCGCCGTAGACCTTGAGCCCGCGCTCGTGCGCGACGGCGGCGACGGTGCCGTAGTGGTCGCTACTGATGAGGTCGGCGAGCGTGCGGCGAAAATCGTAGAGGAACGCATCGCTGTCGCGGCGCGAGCGCACGATCGTACCGGTCAGGACCGGGAGCCACGGACGCGGATCGTAGCCGCGCAGTGCCTGGAAGCGCTCGAGGAGTGCCGGCGTCCAGTTGGAGGGACCGACCTCGATGCTGTCGGTCACGAGCGCGGCGATGCCCCGCGCACCCATCGATCCCGCGCCCACCGCGTCGCGGTAGCGGTCGAGGTAGGTCGTGAGGTAGCGGCGGACGACGTCGCGGTCGTACTTGTCGACCTCGAGGCCCGTGGCCTCGCGGGCCGCCGGGTGGTTCGACTTGCCGGTCAGCGAGTAGCCGAGCCGGAGGACGCGCCAGTGCCCGGCCGGCGGCACCCAGTCGAGCGTGCCGTCCGCCTTGAGCCGCGACGTCAGGTCAACGATCGTCGAGGGCGCGACGCCCGTCCGCTCCGGATCGTCGCTCGAGCGGAGCGCGTAGTAGTCGGGCGCGATCGCGAAGCCTGCCTTCTGCTCGAACGCATCGACGCGCGGCTCCGCGCTCAGGCGGAACTGACCGACGCGCACGGTCGCACCGGGCGCCGCGCCCGGAAAGATCTCGACCACGATCGCCCCCGGCGCGCCGGGCTCAAGGCCGATCCGCTTCGGCCGGGTGTTCGGCGTCAGCGACAGCCGGAACTCCTGCCCGGTCACGGGCGCGAAACTCACCGTCGTCGGCACGTCGGTCAGCGTGAACTCCGCCAGGCGGCGCCACGCCGCACCGTCCCGCACCTCGAGAGTCGGCACGTACTCCGGGTCGCCGAACGCCGGCACGGCACCCGGGATGAAGAGCGTCGCGCTCGCGATCGTCACCGGGCGCGAGTACGTCGCCACGAGACGGCCGGGCTGGGCGGGCGTGCCCCGCTCGACCTCCGCGGCCGCACCGAGGCTCGCGCCCGCGAGCGCCGCCGCGTCGAGGCGGCGTCCCTCGCCCGAGCGCATCTCGGGGAGCGACTCGGGTCCGGCCGTCCCGTCCGGGAACGCGAGGACGGCGATGTCGGCGTAGTACGTCGGCAGGGGCGGCGCGCCGGGCGGTGGCGGGCCGGCGAGCGCGTCGTGGAAGGCGAGCGACTGGAACGGGCCGGTCGCGGCAGGCGGCGCCGGCAGCGCGCCCGCGACCCGACGGCCGCCCTCGACCCGGGACTCGCTCCACACGAGCTTCTTGAGCGCGTCGCGCGGCGCGACCCAGGGACCTCCGGTCTCGCTCCAGCCGGGCGACGAGGCGATGGCGAACTCGAGGCCGTTCCGGCTCGCGGTCTCGACCGCGACGCGAAACGCGTGCTGCCACGCGGGCGTCATGTACGCGAGGCGCTCGGGCACGATCTGGGGAGTCGCGAGGTCTACGTCGAAGTTCTGCACGCCCCCGAGGCCGACCCGCTTCATCCACGCGAGGTCCTTCTCGATCCCGTCCTCGGTGATGTTGCCGTTGAGCCAGTGCCACCAGGTGCGCGGGCGGGCGGAAGCCGGCGGATCCGCGAAGCCGGTGGCGAGCGGATCGACCGGTTCCGCCGCGAGGGGCGCGTTGACGGGCATTGCGAGGGCGACGAGAAGCGCCAGCGCGAGTGACAGGATCGGGTACCGGATCATTCGCAACCCTCGGACTTGGGCGCGCACGGCGGGGCGTGCCGCGCGCGATGCGTGGTCGCCATAGAGTACAAGGTCGGCGCCGTGAGCCGAAGCCCGCGCACCGCGCGACGCGCGCCTCAGAGGGCGCCGATCCGGCCGCCCGCTTGCGCGTATTCGACCAGAACCCGCTGCCGCTCCGGCGAGGAGACAGGCATGCCCGCCCGCGGCCGGTCGCCGAGGATCATCACGCGATCGGCCAACGGGCCCTGCGGCCGCCAGTCCGGGAGTCCGTCGGCGTTCGGATCGCCGGTGCGCATGAACGCGAGCCAGCGCGCCTGCAGCTGCCGGGAGACAGCCCGGTCGGCCTCCGTGTACGGCCGCCGCGCGGGCTCGAGCGTCCCGAACACGTACGGGACCTCGCCGGTGTGGAAGGTGCCGAAGGACGGTCCGCTTGCGACCGGCAGCGGATGCTCGAAGTAATAAACGTAGGTGGGCGCGGAGGTCGCACCGCGCCGCCGAACGGCATACAGGGACATCGCGACGACGATGGCATCGCGCGTGAGCGTGCGCGCGGACTCGGTGGCTTCGCCCGCGTCCGCGTGCGGATAGAGCTTTAGCAGCCGGTCCGCGATGGGCGGGAAGCGCCGGCGCACCAGCTGCTCGAAGTCCGCGGGCGACTGGCTCGCCTCGGGCAGGAACTCGTCCGCGTTGAAGCCGGTCATCAGCGGCACGCTGGTTCCGGGGGCCGAGCCATCGACCGGATCCGCGGGCAGGAACGAGCCGTCGAGGACCGGGCGGAACGAGAACGTCTCGACGCCCGGCGGCGTCAGAAACGGCAATGGCAGTTGGGAGTAGACCCGCGCGGCCGGCTGCGCGCGTGCCGCCGCGACCGTGCCGACGCCGAGGGCCGCGAGCGCGCGCTGGCCGGTTGCGTACGCCTCGGTGCGCGGGAGCGCGGAAACGCCGAGGCCCGAGCCGCTCTCGGCGATGGCGGCGGTGAAGAGGCCGCGCGCCTCAGGCGCCACCAGCAGGTCGTCGACCGCCACCGCCCCGGCCGACTGGCCGGCAATGGTGACGCGGCCGGGATCGCCGCCGAAGGCGGCGACGTTGCGCCTCACCCAGCGCAGCGCCGCGACCACGTCCTCGAGGCCGTAGTTGCCGACCGATCCCGCGGGCGACTCGAGCGCGAGCTGCGGGTGCGCGAGGAAGCCGAACGCGCCGACCCGGTAGTTGACCGTGATCACGACGGCGCCCTGGGTGGCGAGGTGGCGGCCGTCGTAGATCTCGACGGCGCCGGAGCCGCCGCCGAATCCGCCGCCGTGGATCCAGACGAGTACCGGCAGCAAGCCCGTGCCCCGGTCACGCGGCGTCCAGAGGTTGAGAAAGAGGCAGTCCTCCGCCGGCGGCGGTGTATCGAGAAACTCCGCCGTGTACGGGCCGAAGCGCGGCACCGGGTACGGCTGCATGCAGCTCGCCCCGAAGGCCGTTGCCTCGCGAGTCCCCTGCCACGCGGGCAGCGGTTCTGGCGAGCGCCAGCGTCGCTCCCCGACCGGTGCCTGCGCGAACGGCACGCCGAGGAAGGCACGAGCCTCCTCGACGACCCGGCCCTTCACGGTCCCCGCGGGCGCGTGCACGACCGGGTCCGGTTCCGCCGCCACGGCGCCCGCCAGTGCGGCGAGCGCCGCCATCGCCCCGAGGAGAAGTCGGCCCGCCGTTGTCCGGATGCTCATCCTCGAACCCCCCTCGCCCAGCCCGCCTTCTTCCACGATCCGTCTCGACGTCGCGCGCATCCGGTCGCCGGCGCCTACACCGCGTTGCGGCGCGCGATCGAGCCGAGCACCGCGGCGCTCGGCTTCGGCGTCCTCGCGAAGGTCTGCCGGTCGACCGAGTGCAGCCCGAAGTGGATGCGATAGCCGAAGATCCACTCGAAGTTGTCGAGCAGCGACCAGTGCAGGTAGCCGATGACCGGTACGCCCTCGTCGATCGCGACCTTGAGCTCGGTCAGCGCCTCCGGGATCAGCCAGGCGCGCAGCGTGTCGTCGTCGGTGCCGACGCCGTGCTCCGTCACCGCGATCGGAAGACCCGTCGCCGCGTGCGCGTAGCGCACGGCGCCGGCGAGCGAGGGCGGGTACACCTCCGCCCCCATCGCGTTCGTCCGCGCGCCGGCGGGCGGCGGCAGCTTGCCCGATGAGGTCCAGACGCTGCGCTCGTAATTCTGCACGCCGAGGAAATCATCGCCCTTCACGGCCCTGAGCCACGGGCCGTAGTACTTCTCGCGCATCGCATCGCGCAGGCTGTCCTTGCCCGCGGCCTGGTCGTCGAACATCGCGAGGCTGACGCCGACCGGCAGGTTCGGGCGGACGGACTTGATCGCGGCGCGTCCCACCCGGTGGCCGGCGATCAGGATCTCGCGCATCTTCTCGGGATCCGGTACGGACAGGGCGTTTCCCGCGAGGAACTCGGCCGAGCCCGACGCTCGCGCGCCGGCCGCCGACATGGCCTGGTCGATCTCGAGCAGCTCGGCCGGCAGGAGGCCCTTCAGCATCCCGGCGAGGTTCGGTTCGTTCAGCGTGGTCGCGTGGCCGATGCCGTCGGCAAGGTGGCGCGCCGCGCGCTCGCAGTAGCGGGCAAAGAGCTCGACCGCGTCGGGCGCGAGCCAGCCGCCGGCGGCCGCGAACCAGCGCGGCGTCGTGAAGTGGTTGAAGGTCACGACCGGCGAGATGCCGCGCGCGTGGCAGCCCGCGATGATGCGCCGGTAGTGGTCGAGCATCGCGACCGAGAAGCGGCCGCGTACCGGCTCGATCCGCGCCCACTCGAGGCTGAAGCGGTAGGCGTTGAGGCCCATCGCCTTCACGAGGTCGAGGTCGGTCTCCCAGAGCTCGAAGCTGTTGACGCCGTCGCCCGAGGGCTCCGCGAACGCGGTCGGCTTGACCGTCTCGAGCAGCCAGAGGTCGGCGTTGACGTTGTTGCCCTCGACCTGGTGCGCCGCGGTCGCCGCGCCCCACAGGAATCCCGTGGGAAAGGGCCCGGAGCCGCGGGACTTGCCGAGCGCGGAGGCGGCGAGGAGCGCGACGCCGGAGGCGAGCAAACCACGTCGATCGATCATCGCCATTCCCCTCGCGCGGTCGGGCGGCACCGTCCTTCGTCGGGTCACGTTATAAGAATAGCTCTTCTTATTCCAGTCCGGACGGGGCCTACCCCGTCCAGGGTCGCCGGCGGGCGGCCCGAGGAGCCGGCAGCGTCCGTGGGGATTTTGTGCCGATGGGACTGCCCATCCGCCGCCGCCCGGCCGGCGCTTGACCGTCGCTCGCGGACCGTCTTAATCTAGAGCACACGTTCTGATTACTGCAGGGGGGCCCATGAAGACGCGACTTCGCCGTTGCTGCGCCGCGGCGCTCACGCTGACGGCTGCGATGGCGGCCGGGGCCGCCGAGCCACCGGCGGATGCCGCCCGGATCGCGACCCTCGAGGCGCGCCTCGCCGAGCTCGAGACCAAGCTCGCGGCGGCGGACCGCACTGCCGGGCAGGCGCGCGATCGCGGCGAGATCGAGAATCTCTTCGCCCACTACATGTACCTGCACAACTCCTTCCAGGACGAGCGGATCAAGCCCCTCTGGGCCCGCCGCGGGACGCCGGGGGTCAGCGCGCAGTACAGCAACGTCGGCGTCTACACCGACTACGACAAGATCATGGCCTACCACTCGGGCCGGCCGAGCCCGGTCGGCAAGCTCGTGCTCCACTACCTGACGACGCCGATGATCGAGGTCGCCGCCGACGGCGCGACGGCGAAGGGCGTGTGGATCGCGGCCGGCGTCGAGTCGGGGCTCATGTCCAAGGAGCAGGCGGCGCACGCGCCGGAGTTCCTGTTCGAGAAGGGCGAGAAATCCGGCAACGAGGTGCACGGCAAGCGGGTCTGGGCGCACTGGGTGCAGATGCAGTACGCGCTCGACTTCATCCGCCAGGACGGCGGCTGGCGGATCTGGCACTTCCGCTGCTTCGAGATGAGCCGGGCGCGCTTCGACCAGAACTGGATCGCGACCGCCGCGGAGGTCCAGGACAGCGCGCGCAACTCGACCTTCAACGCCGACCTCATGTACTTGGGCGAGGACGGCCGGCCGGTGTTCATGCCCAAGCCCGACGCGCCACCCAAGTACCTCGCCTATCCGTACCGGCCGGACGGGACGATCGAGGCGGACAAGCCGCCGCTGCCGGTGCCGTATCGCACCTTCACCGACACGTTCGAGTACTGAGCACGCGCCCCGGAGGGTCCGGGGCGGCGCGCGCGTCCGAGGGGAGCCCCATCCATGAAACGCATTTCCACGCCGGCCGTGCGCGCGGCCTGCCTCGTTCTCGCGGCGACGCTCGCCTCGCTCGGCGCGGCGGCCGAGACGCCCGCGCCCTACGTCATTCCGCCAACCGTCCAGCCGATACCGGTGCCCCTGCCCCCGGCCACCGGCCGGGTGCAGGTGCTCGTGATCACCGGGCGCAGCAGCTTCGAGCACGACTGGCGCGGCACGACCAACGCGATCCGGCTGCTCCTCGAGG
>Ga0335083_10007962_pt1 | contig 13006 bp, 11 predicted proteins | sample Lox_Sample_42_FD_206716 | JGI IMG/M metagenome (GOLD analysis project Ga0335083, IMG submission 206716) | Soil microbial communities from Loxahatchee National Wildlife Refuge, Florida, United States - Lox_Sample_4.2 | ecosystem: Environmental > Terrestrial > Soil > Wetlands | place: USA...
CGCCGAATAAAAAGAGTGCGAGTACGGTAAGGAAGGTAAGGCCCGCTGTCAAGATGGTTCTGCTTAAAGTCTGATTGATGCTCCGGTTGACGATATCCGACAGTTTCTCGCGCCGCATGAGTTTAATATTTTCGCGGATCCTGTCAAATACCACGATCGTGTCGTTATTAGAGTAACCAATCAGGGTAAGAATAGCCGCGATCACCGTCAGGGTGATGTCGGTGTTGGTAAGGGAAAATGCACCCACAGTGATGAGGGTATCGTGGAACACGGTGACTACGGCGGCGACGCCGTAAATCCACTCAAAGCGGAAGCCCAGGTACACGAGCATGCCCAGCAGGGAGTAGAGGGTCGCCAAGCCAGCCTGAGTTCGGAGCTGGCCGCCGACCTGAGGCCCGATGATCTGGGCATCCCGGATGCCGTAGTCGGAAAGGTAGAAGCCATCGGGGATGGAGGCCGCGACCGCCGGCTCGACTCCAGCGGCGCCCTTGAGCTGGTCGAGCGAGTTCAAGACGCCGCTCTGGAACTTGCGATAGTCGAGGATGGCCTGCGCCTGGGCCCCATACTTCTGGTCCGCATCCGTCCCCAGGTGTAGCGGATCTTTCTCCACCAGGTAGCCTTTGACCGTCAGGAAGCTGGCGTTATTGAGGTCGATCTTGCCCGCTGGAGCAGGCGAACCAGCCTGCAACGCTTTGATGATGGTCAGCTTACCTAGATCGAGTTCCTTCTCGTTGGTTTCGCGGACATCGAGGTCAATGAGTTCCTCGTTATTCGCAGTCACGCCGTAACGTTGAAGTTTGAAGTTCCGTAAGCCCGCGCGATCCAGCTGGGCCCGGATGGCGTTTTCGTCGGGCGTATGCGCGAATTTCACATAGACGAGCGTTCCGCCGCGGAAGTCGACACCCCACGGAATGTGGTGCCAGAACAGCATGGAAAACACGCCGGCAACGCTGAAGATCAGAGAAAAGGCGAGAAAATACCACTTCTTGCCCAGAAAATCTATGTTGGTATTGCGAAAGAACTCCACGGGTTTGTCTTAGCCCCTTATCGATCTATGACTTAGTAAAAATCGAGCAATTTTGCGATTGTGTGATCGAGCAATTGAAAACGCTGCGACAGCAGGATTTTTCAATGACTCAATGACCCGATGACCCAATCACTCAATCCCTTAAATGCTGAGCGCTTCGCCGCGTTGATGCCGGCTGAGCACCCAATCGAAAATAAAACGTGACACGAAAACTGCGGTGAACAGGTTAGCCAGCAGGCCGAACGTGAGCGTGGTGGCGAATCCCTTGACCGGGCCGGTACCAAAGATGAACAGAATTGCGGCCGAAACGATAGTCGTCACGTGCGTATCGACGATGGTGATCCAGGCATGGCTGAAGCCCTGATCCACTGCCGAAGGCGGCGTCTTGCCGTTGCGCAACTCTTCGCGAATGCGCTCAAAGATCAGCACATTCGAATCCACGCCCATGCCGACCGTCAGGATCACGCCCGCAATTCCGGGCAGGGTTAGCGCGATATTGACACCTGCGATGCTCGACCATCCCAGGAAGCCCAACAGGATGATGAGGTTCATGATCAGCGCAAGGTCCGCGTTGATGCCGGCGCCGCGGTAGTACACGAGCATGAAAATCAGCACAGCCACCATGCCGATGACGGTCGCCTGTACACCGGAGCGAATCGAATCGGCGCCCAGCGAGGGCCCCACGGTTTCCTCGGACAAGTACTTGATGCTCGCCGGCAAAGCGCCCGAGCGCAGGATCATGGAAAGATCCTTCGCCTGCTGCTCGCTCATGCGGCCGCCGCTGATCGAACCCTGATCCCGAATCGGCTCTTTAATGTTGGCGACTTCCTGGACCTTATTGTCGAGCACCACCGCCAGGCTGTCGCCGACGTGCGCGGAGGTGAAACTGTAAAAACGCTGGCCGCCGTCACCAGTCAGCGAAAAACTCACGCTGGGCTGGCCATTCTGGTCACGATTGGGCTGCGCGTCGCGCAAGTCTTTACCGCTGACTGCGGAGATGCGCGACACCAGATACCACGCCTGCCCCTCTGGCCCCGCTCCTGGCATATTATGCCCAGGAAGAAGAATGGCGTCGGCAGGGATGACCCCTCCCTTGTCCTGTAGGGCGGCTTGCTCACTGGGATATGGGCCGCCCAGGGATTGCTTGATCTCAAGCATGGCGGTCGATTGAATGATGTCCTTGACACGCCCGAAATCATCGACGCCGGGTAACTGCACAAGAATTTGATATTGCCCACCACCACCATGTTGTTCGATCGTGGGTTCGCTGACGCCGAGTGCGTCCACGCGGTTGCGGATCGTTTCAATCGCCTGGCTCACGGCCTTGCTCTTCAGATCCGAAAGCGACGACGGCTTCATTGCGAGATTCCAGGAATTGTCGGGGCCCCCGGTCACGTCGTATTCGGGCAGCTTCTCCTGCACGATGGAAAGCAAGTCAGAACGCCCCGCCGGCTGCATGCCTTTCAGCACAAGGTGGTCAGGGTTGTTCTGCTGGTCGGGTTGATTGATGTCGGAGTAATCGATCTTGCGGTTGCGCAGCTGCTCTTTCAGCACTTCCATGGCGTTCTGCGCGACTACGTTGACTGCGTCGTTGACCTCAACCTGCAAGATGAGGTGCGTTCCGCCGCTCAAATCGAGCCCGAGGTGGATGTGGTCACCCACCGCCGAGAGCAGTCCCTGCCGGGAGAAACTCTTCGGAATCCCGAAGATTCCGAACAGGAAGAAGAGCACCGTGGCTACGATGAATACGAGCTTATAGAGAAAATTCTTGTTCATATTAATGACTAAAGTCCGAATTTCTGCTTCGAGCTCGAGAACCCAGATTCGTGGAATCCACGAAACCAAAATCCTGGACCTTGAGACTATTTTGCTTTTACTTCTTCGTCGGTAGTCGTCACCTGCATCACCGAAGCCTTGGTCACTTCCACGACGAGATTGTTCGGGGGAACGCGCAAATGGATACTGTCATCTTTGAGCGCCATAATCGTGCCCCGCAAACCACCACTGGTGGTAACCCTGTCTCCGGTTTTGAGCTGATCCAGCATGGCCTGCCATTTTTTCTGGCGGCGCTGTTGGGGCATGATCAGAAGAAAATAAAAGATGGCAAAAATAAAAATGAGGGGAGCCATGCCGAGCCACCCCATGCCACCCCCGCCACCACCGAGCTGCATCGCCAGTAAAGATTGCATATGTAAGAGGTCTGAGCGTATGTATCCGCGAAAAACCGCCTCGCCTTACGGCGCGGGAGCTGTTATTTCACCACGGGGTTTCGATCGACTTCGGCCGGGTTCCTTCAGCTTTCAGGCTTGAATCCAGGAAGAGCGTCCGTGGAGGTCATGGTTTCGGTCCTGACCATACACTGGAAAGAAAACGGGACTCTTCCCCAAGTGAAATAGAATGCCGCACCCGCCGCATAGTGTCAAGGTAGAAACTCAGGTTGTGGATCGTATTCAAGACCTGCGCCAGCACTTCGTTGGATGCATAAAGGTGACGTAAATAGGCCCGCGAGTAGCGCCGGCACTCCCGGCAGGAGCAATTTGGATCGAGCGGACCCGCATCCTGGGCGTAGCGCGCCTGCTTGATCGAGACCTTGCCCTCGGACGTAAAGAGCAGTCCGTGGCGGGCTGCGCGCGTCGGGAGGACGCAATCCATCATATCAACGCCCAAGTCGGCGTACTCGACAATCTCTTCGGGAGTGCCCACTCCCATGAGGTAGCGCGGCTTATCTTTGGGAAGATACTCCAGCGTCGATTCGACAATCTCTCGCGTGAGTTCGCGCGGCTCGCCGACGCTCAGGCCGCCGATGGCGTAACCGGGAAATCCGATTTCGATCGTGCGTTCGGCGGATTCTTTGCGGAGAGCGCGATCCATGCCTCCCTGGATGATGCCGAAGAGAGACTGCGTGGGGCGAGCTTCTTCGTTTTTGAGGTATCCAGTTTCCAGTTTCGAGTTTCGAGCATTCGAGCCACTCGAAACTTGAAACTCGAAACCCGAAACTGTGTTCCACGGAACTTCGTGCTTGTGCTCCTCAAAATACTTCTTGCTGCGCGCCGCCCAGCGGGCGGTCATCTCCATGGACGCTCGCACACGGGCGGCGTCCGCTGGATACTCGGTGCATTCGTCGAACGCCATGATGATGTCAGCGCCCAGGCCGATTTGAGCCTCCATCGCGCTTTCCGGGCTGAAGAAGTGCGACGATCCGTCGAGGTGGGAACGGAACGTCACACCTTCTTCAGTGACTTTGCGGAGTTCGTTCAGGCTGAAGACCTGGAATCCTCCGGAATCGGTGAGGATCGCCCGATGCCACGACATGAACCCGTGCAGTCCGCCGAGCTTTCTTACCGTGCTCACGCCGGGCCGAAGGTAGAGGTGGTACGTGTTGCCGAGAATGATTTGCGCAGTCAGATCTTCGAGAATGTCCTGCGAAACGCCTTTGACCGAAGCAACCGTGCCGACCGGCATGAACACGGGGGTTTCGATTTCCGCATGCGGAGTGAACAAGCGGCCGAGTCGGGCGCTGCCGCCGTGGGCATCGATGCGCAACGAAAGAGACATTGCTTGGGATTGTAGCAACGGCTCGGCATCCAGAAGTTGGAGCTTCCCATCACGCCTCAGTGCGCGCGAGATCCCTCCCTCCGCCTGAAGAACGGCTCCGGTCGGGATGACGCCATGGGTATGTCCAGCTGATTCTCAAATCAAGATCGGGACGATTTCTGCACGCACGCTTTCGTCCTCTACGATCAGTCTGCCGACCGTCACGGGCAACTTGAAGCGGCGAGGCCCGGCGCTTCCGGGATTGAAGTAGAGCACTCCGTCACGCGTCTCCTGCTTGGGAACGTGGCTGTGGCCGGAGATGACCACTTTGAATCCTGCGGCTTGAGGTTTCAGGTCGAGCTGCGTCAGATCGTGCAGAACATAGATGGAGATGCCGCCGAGTTCGACGACTTCCGTTTGCGGAACTTTACGCGCCCATGCTGCTTTGTCGATGTTGCCTCGGATGCCGGTCACCGGCGCGATGTCCGCAAGTTCCGCAAGAATTTCCGGCGCGCCCACGTCTCCGGCATGAATGATGTGATCGGACCCGCGCAGCGCTGCGACGGCTTCGGGGCGAAGCAAGCCGTGCGTGTCGGAGATGATGCCAATCAGGATGAGAACCTCGGGTCTTAAGTTCGGTCTTGGGTCTTGGGCGTCCGGTCCAGCTCTCACTTTCCCTTCAATCTCTCCACGAACTTCGCAATGCTGACTACCGCGCGACCCACCGTGCCGCTTCCGATTTCGCGCACATCGTCGCGCGCTTCCACGCGCAGGGTGTAAAAGCGTCCGTCGAACGATTCAAGTACAGCTTCGGCCTTGATGCGCGCACCGATGCCGCTGGCAGCACGGTGTTCGATGTTGATCGATGTCCCCACGGTGATCTCGTCGCCTTCACAGTAGGGCTGCAACGCACGAAACGCCGCGGTCTCCATGAGGCGGATCATGTCGGGCGTCGAATACACCGGAGGCAATTGGGGGTGGTGGGACGTGAGCGTGTGCTCGAACTTGACGGTCTCCTCCGCCTCGCCATGCGCGCCAATTGGGATATTCTTAGCCAGCCGCTCCCTCCAAAAAAGAAATGAGCCAACGAGTCTACCGAATCATTGGCCCACGCGTGCTTCAGAAGCTTTCGGCTTACGCCGCCGCCATCGCCGTGCGGCGAGCATCGATACCATCGAGCGCCTTCCACAGCATGCGCGCTGCGTTCTCGGCGGCGTCCAAGGCAGCTTGGGCAGTCTCGGGATGAGCTTCGATCCGCTTCGCGAGCTGGCTGCACCAGACATTCGAGTGATAGACGTCGGCGGTAGCGTGCAGCGTGAAATAGCCGCAGGTCTTGTCGTCGGCGCCGTACACCTCGCGCAGGCCGCGCTCTTTTTCCTTGGCAATCCGCGGGACCTGCGACTCGTAGGTATAGAAGGCTGCCAGAGCCTCCTCGGGCGAGCCTTCACTGGCTACCTGATGAAAATGCCGAATCAGCTGCCGAATCTCCGGCACGGGGCTGTGCCACTCCAGATTGCGGGTCGATCCCATGCCCTCGGCGAAGTCGAGCCAAAGGTCCGAGTGAGGAACCGAATCGCGCCCCGGGCGGCCGTCGACGCCCTTTTCGTCGCACATATTGGCCAGCACTGCTCGTCGCAGCTCGCTCTCTTCAAGGCGCATCCCGAGCACCGCCAGATACGAGGGAAAGGCCTCAACGTGGTGGTAGTAATCCCGCGCATACTCGCGCAAGTCGTTCCGGGTCAGTTGGCCCGCCGACCACGCCTTATAGAAAGGATGGCAAAGCAGGTCGTATTTGCCGATGCGCGCGTCCAGTTGCTGGAAGAATTCCGCGGTATTCATGAAGCCCCCTCTGGCGTTCGGTTAGAACAGCCCAATATACGGTCCGAACAGGCGCACCGGCAAGTGATGGAGATCACAAGTCGTTCCAAGTTGCTAGAATGAAAGAAGTAACTCGCGCAAGGATTTTCGAATTCAAGTCCAACGGATTTCATGCAGTTCACCGAACAATTCGACGTAGTCGTGGTCGGCGCCGGCCATGCCGGATGCGAGGCCGCGATGGCCTCCGCGCGCATGGGCCTGAAGACCGCGCTCTATACGCTCAACGTCGATTTGATCGCGCAGATGTCGTGCAATCCGGCGGTGGGCGGCATCGCCAAGGGACATCTCGTCCGCGAGGTCGACGCGCTGGGCGGCATCATGGGCGAGATCACCGACGCGGTGGGCATCCAGTTCAGGCTGCTGAATACTTCCCGCGGTCCGGCCGTATGGTCGCCGCGCGCGCAGTGCGACAAGCAGGCTTATCGCCTGAAGATGCGCGAGGTGCTGGAATCGCAGCCGAACCTGAAGATCAAGCAAGCGGAAGTGGCGGATCTGATTGTGGAAGAAACGTCGTTGGCCGTCAGTCGTTCGTCGTTGGCCTACCCTCAAGATGGCAACCGTTTTACCGACGACCAACGACCAGCGACCGTCGACCGTCGCCGTGTTCTCGGCATTCGCCTGCGTGACGGCCGTACGGTCGGCGCGAGCGCGGTCATCATCACCACCGGAACCTTCCTCAACGGCCTGATCCACTGCGGCGAACAGCAATACCCTGCGGGACGATCCGGAGAGCCCAACGCCGTTCTGCTGGGCGAGGCCTTGAAGAAGCTCGGCCTGCGCGGATGCCGGCTCAAGACGGGAACTCCGCCACGGCTCGACGGACGCTCGATCGACTGGTCGCGCTTCCCAGAACAGCCCGGGGATGTCGATCCGACCCCATTTAGCTTCCGCACTAAGCGCGTGGCGCATCATGATTCGCAGGTGCCTTGCTACATCGCGTGGACTACGCCGGAGACGCACCGCATTATCCGCGAGAACGTGCACCGGTCGCCGATGTACAGCGGGCAGATCCAGTCGATCGGGCCGCGCTACTGCCCGTCGATCGAAGACAAGATCGTCAAGTTCCCCGACAAGGAGATGCACCAGTTGTTCCTCGAGCCCGAGGGACTGAACACGCACGAGATTTACGTCAACGGCATGAGCACCTCCCTTCCGGTAGAAGTTCAGATGGAGATTCTGAAGTCGATCCCCGGCCTCGAGAATGCGGAGATGCTGCGGCCCGGATACGCCATCGAGTACGACTCGATCGATCCTACGGAACTCGAGCGCACTCTTGAGACGCGCAAGATTGCCGGGCTCTTCCTGGGCGGGCAGATCAATGGAACGTCGGGATACGAAGAAGCAGCGTGCCAGGGGCTGATGGCGGGCATCAACGCGGCGTTGCAGGTGAAGGGGCAGCCTTCTCTGATCCTCCACCGCACCGAGGCGTACACGGCGATCCTGATCGATGATTTGATTTCCAAGGGCACCAACGAGCCGTACCGCATGTTCACGTCGCGAGCGGAGTTCCGCCTCCACCTGCGCATCGACAACGCGGACCGCCGACTCACTCCGCACGGCCGCCGCATTGGCCTGATCTCGGACGAGGCATGGGCAGACTTTGAGGAGAAACAAACACGGTTGGCGAAGGTAAAAGGTCTGCTGGAGAGCACGCGGATGACAGCAGAGATGTTGGAACGTTGTCGCTCCGAGCAGCAAAGCGGCGAGGGATCTATTGTCACGGACTGGACGGCGACTGCCGGCCAAACCTGCGCCCAGGTTCTAAAGCGTCCAGAAGTGAAGGTAGAGCAACTGGTACCGATCCTGATGACGCTGGCCCCGGAGTTTTTCGCACGAGGTTCCTCTGCGTCCTCCGTGTCCGGAGCCTGCCCTGAGCGGAGTCGAAGGGTGGTGAAGATTTCCTCGGAAGTAAGAAACGAACTCAAGTCCGTCGAGACCGAGATCAAGTACGAAGGCTACTTGCTGCAGCAGCAGCGGGCCATGGATCGATTGAAGAAGTCCGAGCAGCACTCGATCCCCGAGTGGTTCGACTACCGGTCCGTCAGCGGACTTTCGCGCGAGATGCAGGAAAAACTCACGCACGTGCGCCCACGGACAATCGGGCAGGCCTCACGCATCCCGGGCGTGACGCCGGCGGCAGTGTCGCTGGTGAACGTATTCATTGAGATTCAGGCACGTCGCCGCGACCAGGCCGCCGCGCTGTAAACGCCGGCTTAACGCGAGTCCTGCTTTTTCTGCAGTTCTTCTGCCAGCTTGAGTTCGCTCTCTGCTTCTTCTTTCTTGCCCATATCTCGGTAGGTCAGGCCCAGGAGATGATGGGTCATCGCGCTGTTCGGGTCCATGCTCGCCGCCCGTTGCAAGGCGCGCACCGCCAGATCGAACTCGCCTTTTTTCTCGAGCACCTTTCCCATCAGAATGAACGGCCCCGTAGAAGTAGCGTCCAACCAGATGGATCGCTGCAGAAGGCGCTGGGCCTCGTCGTATTTCTGGACTCGCGAGTAAGCATCGGCGAGCTTGTAATACGTCGCGGCGTTAGCCGGATTGATCGCCAACTCCTTCTGAAACTCGGCAATCGCCTCCGGGATACGGGATTTGTAGGTATACAACTCGCCCAGCAGTTCGTGAACCAGCGGCAACTTGGGATCGAGGGTTGCCGCTTTCTGCGCGTACTCCTCCGCGACCGGATCGAATTCCTGACGAAACAGCATGCGCGCGGTAAACAGATAACTTGCGGCCGAGTCTGGCGGGACATCAAACATCTGACCGAATGCCTTGCGCGCCTGCGCGTAGTCTTTGGTCTGGATATAGCAAACTCCAAGAACATAAGCGGCGTCAGCGTTGGCTCGCGGATACCAGCCTTGCACTTTTTCAAGCAGGGGAATCGCGTCCGCCGGATGCCCGCCGCGATAATAAGCGAGCCCCAACAGTTGTGTTGCCTCACCGTTGGCCGGATCGGCGGCAACCGCTCGCTTGAGATATTCGATCGCCTTCACGAAGTCATTCTTCCGGTAGTACGCGGTTCCGATTTCGAAAGGCAGACCTTTCGCGTTAGGATCGCGGGCCTCCACCGTCTGAAGCTTCGCAACTGCTTCGTCGATTTTGCCTTGCTGCATCAGCTTTCGCGCTGCGGCAAAATCTGCGGGCTCGGCCGGAGGTGCCTGGGCCTGAGCCGACGACGCCTCAGCAGGTGCAGATTGCTGCGTCAGGGCCGTGGAAGAAAATGCAGTGAGCACCAGGCAGCACGCAAGCCGGAAAACGAGGGATCGCGTTTCCATAGGAAGAATTAGAGCACAAACAGGATGCGCCGATGGAGGTTAAGCATGAGGACGCGCGGCTAGTGCGCGCCCATAGCCTTCTGCAATGCCTGCAGATTTTCCTTGGCAATCGCCTGATTGGGGTCGATCTGCAATGCTCGTTCAAAGTGGGCTTTTGCTCCCGGAAACTGCCCCATCTCCGCGAGAGCCGCGCCCAGGTTTGCTTCCACGTTGGCGTCATCGGGCTGCAACTTCAAGGCGAGACGGAATTGCTGCGCCGCCCCTTCGAAGTCGTTCTGCGCGGCGAGCGCGAGACCGAGATTATATCGCGCGTCAAAATACTCGGGACGCGTCTTCAGCGCCGCCTGCAAGTATCCAACGCCTTGTTCCGGATGTCCCGCTCCCACGAGCGCTGCTCCTAATGCGTTGTTCGCGACTGCATCTTCTGGACGCAGGCGAACCGCTAGTTCGTACTCGCGGATCGCGGCGTCGAGCCGGTCTTTCGCTTGCAGCATCGCCGCCAGGTTGTAATGCGCTTCGAAGTCAGCGGGATTCTTCTCCACGTCATGCCGCGCCAGTGCTTCTTGCAGAGCCATCCGCGGATCGCCCTGCGCCGGATCAAAGTTCACCGGCAGCACTTGCAGCCAGAGATGGCACATCTCATCACTCGAGCGATTGCCGCCCATCACGCGTGCCGGCGGGTGATTCGGGTTCAGCGGATTCTCCTCCGAGTTGTCATACACGTAACGTAGGCTCACCTTCGTTCCCTTCGGCAACCGAACCGGCTCCAGGTAGCGATAGACAGCCTGCCAATTCAGGTTCCAGTGTGGGATATGGATCAGGGTTTCTGTCGTTCCGCCGGGCAGAGTGGCCAAAGCCTGAATGTCTCTTCCCAGGTAGTGCGCGTGCGGATAGATCGCCATCAGCTCAACATCGATCGGCAAAGTGAATTCGTCCGTAACCAGAAAATCTTTTTGACCCGCCGGGATGTCGAGCTTCGCGTCATTTTCGAGTTGCAGCAACATCGGCACTTTAGTCGCCGCTCGTGGAGTGAAGTAGAGTCCAATGCTCGGTTGAATCACCTCCGGCTTTCCGGAAGGTTGCAGATGAGTATTGAGAACCAGGTCCGTGCCTTTGTCGAGACGCAACGCCATGCCCTCAGGCTCGACGTAAGGAATGGTTCCGGGCTTCCAGAAAAGCAGGTGGCTGTCGGGGTCGAACACCTGCGATTCGATACGAATCTCCATGCCCCCAAAACCCGCGCCTGGCGCGCTTTCGCGCTGCCGCAACGACCCGGCGCGATCCACAAGAATGTTCGCGTGGTGCACGTAACGCTTGTCGCCAGGGCGAATCTCCACGGCCTTCACCCATCGCGTCTCTTGAATCGGCACGGGGAAAATGAAATTCCAATACGTGTCAGTACCGGATGGCGGCAGGGTAAGAGGCTTGATCGCGGTGAGAACCAGATCCGGCTGTCCGAGGCGCCAGCCCTCGACGAATTTCGGCGGCGGAGGCAAATCGGCCGGAGCGCCCTCGATCGCGCCCTGCTCCACCCATTGCCGGATGAGGTTGATCTCCGAATCTGCAAGCCGCATCTCATCGGCAAATTTCAACTTCTGCGGCTCCGGCAGCCACGGAGGCATGGCTCTCGACTGCGTCACATCTACGATCTGGCGAGCGTGCTTCTTGGCGTCGGAAAAGTTCAACAACGAGAACGGTGCGGCTTCTCCCGGCCGGTGGCAGGTTGAGCAGGAACGAAAGATGATCGGGGCGATGTCGCGGTTGAACGTTACTTGCGCGGGAGCAGAGGAACGAGCGGCCGGGCTACCCGAAAGAGTTCCCACGGCAACGAAGGCCGCCAGCACGATCACGGTCGATCCTGCGACCCGCAGCCAGGAATTCATTCCAAGTCTGAGATGTAACATCCCACTCCTCTGACTTCGCTCTTGGCCACTGGCTTTCCCGACGAGGCTGCGCGGATGGCGTCCTCCAGTTCGTGGGTCGTCGGCGCAGGCCGCGCGCGGCTGAGATCGACATACCAGTCGTCGATGCGCCCGTCGTAAACCAGGCGACGATCGCGATCAAACACGGCCACCTCAGGAGTGATCTGCGCACGCCCCAACTTCACCAATACATGGTCGGGATCGCGCAGCGCAGGCAAACGATATCCGTAGTCCTGCAGATATTTTCGAATCGCTTGCGGCGTCTCGGTCTTGTCCGGATACACCAGCCAGAAAGCGGCACGATCAGCATACTGCTTACTGATCTGCTGAATCTCAGGAGCGTAGCGGCTGGACACGGGACAGTCGCGGCGCAGAAACACCAGCACGACAACCTTGCTTGAATCTGCCGCCAGCGGACTCACCGCACGGCCCTCAAGATCGAGAGCGGTTTGTGCTTGGGCAAGAGCAGCACAGAACACGGCGGCGGCAACAAACATCGGACGATTGAGGAAGCACAATCTGCCGAGCCCCATAAAACCTGCGCTCACCTAGAACCAACCTTCATTCCAAGCAGGATTCTAAAAGCGTCTGGCACCAGTGTCCATTCGACCGACTCGTCGTTGCGCCAGCTTGCAGCAACGCGAACTGCCGACTCGGAGCCAGCGACCTGACCCCCAAGACCGAACACCTATCACGCGGTGCTGCAGTCGGCCCGTTACAATGGCCTGAGCATGATTGCCCATCTGCGTGGAAAGCTACTGGCCAAGCATCCCAACCAGGCCATCGTCGAGACGGCCGGCGTCGGCTACGACGTCGTCATCAGCGTGCCGACCTTTTCCGATCTTCCTGCGATCGGCGCCGAGGTTGCGCTGCACATCCACACGCACGTGCGCGAAGATCTCATTGCCCTCTACGGATTTCTGCGTCCTGCGGAGAAGTTGCTGTTCGAGAAACTGATCACCGTAAGCGGCATCGGCCCCAAACTGGCAATCACGATCCTGAGCGGCATGGCCGCCGACGAAATGGTGGGGGCGATCCGCGGCAACGACGTGGCGCGACTGACGCGCATCCCCGGCATCGGCAAGAAAACAGCAGAACGCATGGTGCTGGAACTGCGCGACAAATTGCCAGAAGTCGGACCGACTACAGCTCCTGCCGTCCCGGCGATGAGCGCTACTGAAGAAGATGTGCTGTCCGCCTTGCTGAATCTGGGATATCAGCGAGCTGCGGCCGAGAAGGCTCTCGCCGTAGTTGCAAAAAACGGCAAGGGCGGATCGTTCGACGCGATGTTTCGCGACGCACTGGCCGCGCTGTCGAAGTAACTACTTGCCGATGCAGAACGTGCTGAATATCAGGTTCAGAATGTCGTC
>Ga0335083_10007963_pt1 | contig 13006 bp, 8 predicted proteins | sample Lox_Sample_42_FD_206716 | JGI IMG/M metagenome (GOLD analysis project Ga0335083, IMG submission 206716) | Soil microbial communities from Loxahatchee National Wildlife Refuge, Florida, United States - Lox_Sample_4.2 | ecosystem: Environmental > Terrestrial > Soil > Wetlands | place: USA: Florida...
TCGGCGGGCAGGCCGGTCATCGCGGCCACCCGGTCCCGGAGGGGGAAGTTGGTCCAGCCCAGATTGGGGGTGACCAGGACGACGCCGGTGGCGGTGTCCAGCGGTCCGGGAGATCCGATCCCGACGCCGATGACCTCCTTGCCCTTGGCGGCCGCGACGGAGTTCTTGACCAGCCGCCCGATGCGCTCCATCACGGCATCGGCGCCAGCTTCGGAATGCGTGGAGTCGACCACCATGCCGACGAGCTCGGAGCCGTCTTCGGCCACGGTGCCCACCACCAGGTTGGTCCCGCCGATGTCAATGCCGACGACGTAGCGCACCGGTCTCCTCGATCGCGGCCATCACGCGGTCCACGGGCAGGTCCCGCAGGCAGCGATGGTGTTTCAGGGGACAGGACGCCGGCCCGTGCCGCGAGCAGGGCCGGCAGTCCAGATCCGTCATTTCGACCACCCGGTCTCCAGGATTCAACGGTCCGAACCCGAAGGCCGCCAGGGTGGGCCCGAAGAGGGCCACCGTGGGCGTTCCCACGGCCTGGGCGAAGTGCAGGGGCGCGCTGTCGTTCGTCACCAGCAGCTTCGCCCGGGCGATGAGCGCCGCCGATTCCCGCAGGGCGAGCCGCCCGCAGGCCGAGGCCGCCCGCCCGCCCGCGGCCCGCACCGATCCGACGATGGCGTTGGCCAGTCCGGCGTCATCGGCGCCGCCCACGACGACGATGGCGTGACCGTCCGCCAGACGTGCCGCCAGGCCGGCGTAGTGGGGCCACCGCTTGGTGCCCCAGATCGACCCCGGCGCCACCGCCACCAGCTCGGCGCCGAGTCCTTCGTCTTCGACGAACCGCGCCGCCGCCCCGTGGTCGTCCGCGGTCAGGCCGATGCTCGGCGTCCGGATGGCGCGCGGGTCCGGCGCCAGCGCCAGCAGCCGGTCGACCTCGTGTCCTGTGGCCGGGCGCGGGCGGCTCTCGGTATAGAGGAGGCGCCAGCCGTCGCGAAACCCGATCCGGCTCGGGATCCGGGCCCGGAACGCCAGGAGTGCGCTGCGCAGGGACCGGTGCGGGAGATACGCGACTTCATACTGCGTCTCCGCGAGACGCCGCGCGAGGGCGGCCAGGCCCGCGCGTCCCCGGTCCGCGCCGCGCTTGTCGTAGGGAATCACCCGGCGGACCGCGGCGTGCGTCTCGAGGAGCGGCGCGGCGGCCGGCGTCGTGACGACGTCCAGCGGTCCGTGCCGCGCGGCCAGAACCCGCAGCAGGGGCGTGGTCAGCACGACGTCCCCCAGGAACGCCGTCTGCACCACGAGGCTAGTCAACCTGCAGCACCGCCAGAAAGGCTTCCTGCGGGATCTCGACCGTGCCCACCTGCTTCATGCGCTTCTTTCCTTCTTTCTGCTTCTCGAGGAGCTTCCGCTTCCGGGTCACGTCGCCGCCGTAGCACTTCGCGGTCACGTTCTTGCGCAGCGGCCGGATGGACTCGCGCGCGATGACCTTGGTGCCGATGGCCGCCTGGATCACCACCTCGAACAGCTGGCGCGGGATCAGCTCCTTCAGTTTCTCCGCGATCTTGCGGCCCCACTCGTAGGCCTTGTCCTTGTGGATGATCACGCTGAACGCGTCCACCGCTTCGCCGTTCAGGAGCATGTCCAGCTTCACCAGCTCGGCCGGGCGGTAGGCGAGGAACTCGTAGTCCAGGGACGCGTATCCGCGCGAGATGGTCTTCAGCTTGTCGTAGAAGTCGAGGATGATCTCGGCGAGCGGAAACTCCCAGCTGAACTCCACGCGCGTCGTGTCGACGTAGTGCATGCCGAGATAGACGCCCCGGCGCTCCTGTCCCAGCTTCATCATCGCGCCGATGTAGTCGGCGGGCGCCAGGATACGGGCCTTCACGTACGGCTCTTCGATCCGTTCCACGGCGGAGCCGTGCGGCATCAGCGACGGGTTCTCCACCAGCTCCCGGGCGCCGTCGGTCTTGTAGACGTGGTACTCGACGTTCGGAACCGTCGAGATCAGGTCGAGGTCGAACTCCCGCTCCAGGCGCTCCCGGACGATCTCCATATGAAGGAGGCCCAGGAAGCCGCACCGGAACCCGAAGCCCAGGGCCACGGACGACTCCGGCTCGTAATGAAGGGAGGCGTCGTTCAGCTGGAGCTTCTCCAGGGCGTCCCGCAGCTCCTCGTACTGCTCGGCGTTGGTGGGGTAGAGACCCGCGAAGACCATCGACTGGATGTCGCGATAGCCGGGGAGCAGGGGCACGTCGGACCGCTCGGCGTCCAGGATGGTGTCCCCGGGGCGGGTCTCCTTCACGCCGCGGACGTTCGCCACCACGTATCCGACCTCGCCGGCGGCCAGTTGCTCCACGGGCTTGTGGCCCAGCTGGAGATAGCCGACCTCGTCCACCTGATACCGATCGGCCTTGTGGGCGCCGAACACGATCTGCATCCCCGCCCGGAGCACGCCGTCCACCACGCGGATGCTGGGGATCGCGCCACGGAAACGGTCGTAGTAAGAATCGAAGATCAGGGCCCGCAGCGGCGCTTCGAGGTCCCCCTTGGGGGGCGGGACCCGCTGCACCACCGCCTCCAGGAGCTCGGGGACCCCCGTTCCCTCCTTCGCGGAAATCCGGAGGATCTCCTCGGGACGGGCGCCGATCAGGTCGTGCAGCTCCTGGGCCCGCCGGTCGGGCTCGGCGCCGGGCAGGTCGATCTTGTTGAGGACCGGAATGATCTCGAGCCCCGCGTCGAGCGCGAGAAAGAGATTCGAGAGGGTCTGCGCCTGCACTCCCTGGGACGCGTCGACCACGAGGATGGCGCCTTCGCAGGCGACGAGGGACCGTGAGACCTCGTAGGTGAAATCGACGTGGCCGGGCGTATCGATCAGGTTCAGCTCGTAAATCTGGCCGTCCCCGGCGTGGTAGTTCATCCGGACGGCGTTGAGCTTGATCGTGATCCCGCGCTCCCGCTCCAGATCCATCGTGTCCAGCACCTGGGCCCGCATCAGCCGCTTGTCGAGCGTGCCGGTGCGCTCGATCAGGCGGTCGGCCAGCGTGCTCTTCCCGTGGTCGATGTGGGCGACGATGCAGAAGTTGCGGATGAGCGATTGGCGCATGCGGCCGGAAATATAGCCGCGGGAGGGGTGACATCAGCCCTCGGACGTCGGCAGAGGCCCGTTCAGGGGGCTATGGCGACGTGCCTGGGTTGAGTACCGTTGTTGCTGATGTCTGACGTCTGACCACTGACGTCTTGCCGAGGAATCCACCCTGCCATCAGTCACCGGCTGGTTCGACCCGACCCCCAAGGGCGGCGCCGTGCGCCTCGCCGCCAACGGCTACCTCCCTGCCAACGGCGATCCCGCGGTCCGGCTTCCCGGGCTCCGCCGCGGGGACCTGGTGGTCCTGGACGCCGGGCGCGTGGTGTCGGTGAACGGCGCCGCTCCCGACGGGCTGGCCGACCGTCCCGAGTTCTCGAAGCTCGGCGCGGTGCACCCGGACCGTCCCCTGCGCCTCGAGACGGCAAAGCCCTCGAGCCCGCGCACCGGCGCCATCCAGCGCGTCATCGACCTGGTCTGCCCGCTGGGCTTCGGACAGCGGGCCCTCATCGTGTCACCGCCGAAGGCCGGGAAGACCGTGACGCTCCAGGCGGTGGCCGAAGCGGTGGCCCTGAACCATCCCGCCGCCACGCTCCTGGTGCTCCTGGTCGACGAGCGCCCGGAGGAGGTGAGCGAGATGGTGGACTGGGGCCGGGGCGAGGTGATCGCCTCGAGCTTCGACCTCCCGCACGAGCGGCACGTCGCCGTGGCCGACATGGTCTTCGAGCACGCGCGGCGGCAGGTGGAGCTGGGACGGGACGTGGTCATCGTCCTGGACTCGCTCACCCGCCTGGCCCGGTCGCACAACACCACCGGGCGGGGGAGCGGACGGACGATGTCGGGGGGCCTCGACGCCAACGCGCTCGCCAAGCCGAAGGCCCTCTTCGGCGCCGCGCGTGCCGTCCCGGAGGGCGGGTCGCTGACCGTCATCGCCACGGCCCTGGTCGAGACGGACAGCCGGATGGACGACGTGATTTTCGAGGAGTTCAAGGGAACGGGGAACGCGGAGCTGCGGCTCTCCCGCGAGCTCGCCGACCGCCGGGTCTACCCCGCCGTGGACGTCGCCGCGTCCGGCACCCGCCGCGAAGAGCTGCTCGGTCCGCCCGCCGAGGTGGAGGCGAAACAGAAGCTCCGGCGGATGCTGGTGGCCCTTCCGCCGGAGCAGGCGATGCAGCACCTCCTGTCACAGCTCAAGCGCGCTCCCACCAACGCCGAGCTGCTTCTCACCGTGCGCTGAGTCCCGGCTTCCGTCGCCGCAGCTCGGGCCGGCCTTTCGAGGGTGGCGGGGGAGGCAGATGCACCGGGGGCGGCGACGCTTTGGGCGGAGCAAGGCGCGGCGCCGGACGTTCCGGCTTGTGCGCCGGCGGCGGGCCGTGGTCCGGCTCTTGGCTCCGTTCCGGCTCCCGCGCCGGCGGCCGCGCCCTCACCACGGTCACGAACGGCCCATCCGGGGCACCGGCGCGATCCGTGAACACGTAGCGCGCCTCGGGGTGCAGCGGCCGGCTGATCACGACGCCGGCGCCCCGGTAGTAGTGGTAGGAGTAGTAGGACGGATCGTCGTACGCCACGATGCGGAACCGCGGGCAGGTCGCGGCGTAGGGGTCCCAGGCCGTGAGGCCGGTGGAGGCGTGACAGTCGTAACAGAGGAAGCGGGGGTAGTCGACGTGGTGGTCGACGTAGTAGGGAGCGATGTCGTAGTCCCAGTCCCGGTCGCCCGCCGGGAGCATCCGGGCCGCCAGGTCGGTCAGCGCGACGTAGGGATCCCCGTGAATGCGGCCGTCGCGCCGGTCGGAAACCCCGCGATAGTCCCAGCGATCGCCCTGGACGAACGCGTCGAACGTGAACGGGTCCGGCGCCGAGACCGCGAACACGTACCCGACGCCCGGGTCGTCGTCGATGTCGAACGCGTTCGAGCTCCGCGCCTTCTCGATCTCGTATTCCTGGCCCCCGCGCACATAGTTGTCGATCCACGGCTGGCGCGGGAACAGCACCTGAACCCGGCCGTCGGTGTCCACGCGCAGGACGGTGACGTACCCGTCGTCTTCGGCGCGGATGTGGACGTGCACCCGCGCCCCGGCCTGGTACGGCGTGGTGCCGCCTTCGGTCCAGACCTGGATCCGGGCGTGGCCGTCGCCGTCGCCCTCCCCACCTCGGAACGACGCCGGGGGGCCGGAGGGTGCGCGGGAAGCCGCGAGCGCCAGGAGCATCAGCCGGGGAATGAGCATTCGTCCTCTGCCCCCCTCCGTGCAGAGAACATGCCATCCGACAGGCTCCCGTCAGGTTTCGGGAACTTCCCCAGGGGCCGACACTTACGGGCGGGCGGGCGCCTGCCGCCCGGGCGGAGTGTCTCCTGGCCCGGACGCTCTCCGGCCCGTTAGCTTCCGCCCTTCATGCCCCCCGCCGGCACCCGCCTCGATCTCCTCGACCCCTGGGAAGTGGCCCAGCTGGGCGGGGTGGAGATCGCCGCGGCCGGAGTGGTCGAAGGGTTTCTCGCCGGGCTCCACCGCTCTCCGTTCCGCGGCTTTTCCGTCGAATTCACCGAGCACCGGGCCTACCAGCCCGGCGACGAGCTGCGCTACCTGGACTGGCGCATTCTGGGGCGGACCGACCGGCCCTACGTGAAGCAATTCGAAGAAGAGACGAATCTCCGGGCGATGGTGCTCGTGGACGTGAGCCGGTCCATGGCCTGGGCCGGCGCGCCGCACCGGCTCACGAAGCGCGCGTACGCCGACCGGCTCGCCGCCGCCCTCGCGTTGCTTCTGCTCCGGCAGCGGGACGCCACCGGCCTCGTGACGTTCGACGAGGTCGTGCGCCAGGGCGTGCCGCCGCGGGTCAAAGGCGGGCAATGGGCCCGCATCGTGCGCGCGCTCCTGGACACCCCGGACGGGCAGGGGACGGCGGCCGCCGAGGCGCTGCGGCAGGTGACGGCACGGTTGGCGCGCCGGGGGCTCGTGATCCTCATTTCCGACCTGTTGTTCGACCGGGATCTGGCCCTGACCGCGCTGCGGTATCTCCGCCATCGGGGTCACCAGATCATCGTCCTTCATCTGATGGATCCCGCCGAGGTGGAGCTCGCCGGCCCCCCCGAAGTCCGGTACCGGGATCTCGAGTCGAGCGGCACCGTGGTGGTCCGGCCGCGGGAGCTGGCCCGGACCTATCGGGACACCGTGCATCGCGAAATCGCGGCCTGGCGGAGCGCCTGCCGCCGCCACGACATCGGGTACCACCACGTCACCACCGATCAGCCGTTCGGCCTCGCCCTGCGCCGCCTCTCGTGACCTTTCTCCACCCGCTGGCGCTGCTGGGACTCGCCGCGGCGGCGATCCCGGCACTGCTCCACCTCCGGCAGCGGCGTTTGCCGCCCGTTCTCGATTTCCCGGCCGTCCGCTACCTGCAGGAGGCGGAGCGGCGCACCGCCCGCCGCCTGCGGCTGCGCCACCTCCTGCTCCTGATCCTCCGGACGCTGCTGGTCTGCGCCGTGGTGCTGGCCGCCGCGCGGCCGCAGGTCGCCGGCTGGGCCCGCGCCGCGGCACACGAGCCCACCGCCGCGGTCATCGTGCTCGACAACTCTCTCTCCTCGGGTGTGGTGGTCGACGGGCGCCGCGTGCTCGACCGGCTGACGGCGGCGGCGCGCGCGATCACCGCGCGCGCCGGCGCGGGGGACCGGCTCTGGCTCCTGCTCGCGGACGGCGTGATGCGCCGCGGGACCTCCGGAGACCTGGACGCCGCCATCGCCGGCGCGCGCCCCGAGCCGTCGCGGCTGGACCTGTCGGACGCGGTCCGGCGCGCCGTGGCCGTCGCCGCCGGCGGAGAGCGGCCGGGGCGGGACGTGTACGTCCTGTCGGACGAGCAGGCCAGCGCCATCGACGGACCACTGATCGCGCCGGGGGGCGTCCGGGTCGTCGCGCTGGCGCCGCCCGCCCCGGCCCCCGCGAATCACGGCGTCGGCGCGCTGCGGATCGTGGGCGGTCGCCTCCTGGTTCCCCTCGTCGGGACGCCGGGTGGGAAGGCCGCGGCGGTCACCGTCACCTACCGGGGCCGCGTGGTGGGCCGCAGTCTGGGCGCTCCCGGCGATACGCTCGCCGTGACGCTCCCGCCGGCGCCGGTGGGCTGGTGGACCGGCGACGTCGAAGTGGACGCCGACGAGCTGCGGGCCGATGACCGGCGGGTGTTCGCCCTGCGCGTCGCGCCGCCGGCCCGGGTGGTCGCGGGCGCGGGCGCCGGTCCGTTCGTCGTCGTGGCGCTGGACGTCCTCCGCGCCGCCGGCCGGGTCGCGGCCGGCGGCGACGTCACCATCGGCACGCTCCCCGCCGGCCCCGTGGCCATCGTGCTGCCCTCCGCCGATCCCGCCGCGGTGGGCGCCGTGAACCGGGCCCTGGCGCTCCGGGGCGCGCGGTGGCGGTTCGGCCCTCCCGGCACGCCCGGTCCGGTGCAGGCGCGCGCGGCCGCGCTGGCCGGGGTCGCGGGGGCGCAGGTCACCCGGCGCCTGGAGTTGACCGGAGGCGACCCGGCCGGGGTGCTCGCGACCGTCAACGGAGGACCCTGGGTGGTTCGGGACGGAGCGACGATTCTCATCGGGAGCGCGTTCGACACAGGCTGGACGGCGCTGCCGCGGCTCCCCGCGTTCGTGCCCCTCGTGGACGAGCTGGCCAACTCCGTCGCGGGCGGCGGGACCGGCGTGACCTACACGGTGGGCGACGAGGGCATCGCCTTCCGCGTCGCCGGCGGCGACACGACGGGCGCGGTGGTGCGGGGACCGGACTTCCGTGAGTCCGATCTCACGCCCGCTCCCTCCGCCGTTCTCGGCCGGGCGCTCGGCGCCGAGGTCGTCTCCGCGAGCGCCTTTCCTTCGGCGGTCTTCGCCGGCGCCGCGCGTGGGGACGCCGCGGGACTCCTGCTCGCGCTCGCGCTCCTGCTCGCCGCCCTCGAGTGGGTCGTGGCCCTGACCACCCGCTGATGCCGCTCGACTTCCTGCTCGACCGGATGGAAGCGCTGCCCGCGTTCGACGCGCTGGTGCGCGGGCTGCCGCGCGCCGGAGCCGGTCTGGGCGTCGGCGGTCTGCCCGGATCCGCCCCCGCCGTTCTCCTGGCGGCCCTGATTCGGCGTCTCCCCCAGCGGGTGATGGCCATCGTCGCGCCCACGCCCGCGGACGCCGAGCGCTGGCTGGCCGATCTCGAGGCGCTGGCTCCCGGACTGGCGGCGCTCTATCCGCAGCGGGAAGCCCTCGGCGGCGAAGAGCCGCACGTCGAGATCGCGGGGGAGCGCATTGAAACGCTGGCCGCGCTGCTCGACGCCCGGGTACGCCTCCTCGTCACCACCGCGCGCGCCACCGCCGAGCGGACCGGGGTCCCGGAAACCCTGGCGGGAGCGCGGCTCACGTTCTCCGCGGGCGGAGGCCCGAGTCTCGGGGTCGCGGTGGACGCGCTGTCGGGGCTCGGTTACGAGCGGGTGTCCACGGTGACCGAGGTCGGCCAGTTCAGCGTGCGCGGCGGAATCCTCGATGTCTACGCGTTCGGGATGGCGGCGCCGGGACGCATCGAATGGTGGGGGGACGAGATCGCGACGCTGCGGGCGTTCGATCTGGACACCCAGCGGTCGGGCGACGCCCTCGAACGGGTCACCGTCCTCCCGCTGCGGGAGCGCGCCGCGCCGGCGGCCGGTGACGGCCCGGTCGTCCGCGCCTCTCTCCTGGAGCTCCTGCCCTCCGACACCCTGCTCGTGGTGGACCGGGAATCGTCGGTCGCCCAGGAGGTCGAGCGCACCTGGACCGAGGCGGCGCATCACCTCGAGGTCTCCCGCCGGCTGGGCGAGGAGCCGGAACGGCGGGAGGCGCTGTTCCTCGCCCCCGAGGAGTGGACGGCCCGCGTCGCCGGGTTCGCCCGTCTCGCCCCGGAAGCCCCCGGCGCCGCTGTCCGGTTCCCCATCTCGGCGCCGGAGACGGTGGACCGGGATCTCAAGTATCTCCGGAGCTTGATCGCCGGTCCGACGCCGACGGTGATTCTCTGCGACAACGAAGGACAGCTCGAGCGCCTCGAGGAGCTCCTCGATCCCGGCCGCGTCACGCTGGCGGTCGGCGCGCTGGACGGCGGCTTCGCGTTCCCGGACCTCCGGGTCCTCACCGACCACGAGATTTTCCGGCGCGCCCGCCGGCTCCGGCGCGCGCGGCGGTACCGGGCGGCGGCCAGCGCGCTTGGGCCGGGCGCGTTCACGGCGGGCGAGTACGTGGTCCACCTCGATCACGGCATCGGCCTCTTCCGCGGTCTCGAAACCATCCAGGTGGGCGAGGCCACGCTCGACGTGGCGGTGGTCGAGTACGAGGGGGGCGACCGGCTCAACGTCCCGCTCTACCGCATCGACCTGCTCGAGCCGTACCGGACCAGCGGGGATCCGGACGCGCCGCCGCCGCGCCTCCACCGCCTGGGCGCCACGGCCTGGCAGCGCCAGCGCGACCGGACCCGGGCCGCCATCCTCGCGATGGCCAGCGAGCTGCTCGACCTGTACGCCCGGCGCCAGCTCGCGACCGGGTTCGCCTTCCCCCCCGATACGCCGTGGCAGCGGGAGCTCGAGTCCGCCTTCCTCTATGAGGACACGCCCGACCAGCGCCGGGCCACGGACGAGGTGAAGCGGGATCTCGAGCGGCCCCGCCCGATGGACCGGCTCCTCGTGGGAGACGTGGGATACGGGAAGACCGAAGTGGCCCTCCGCGCGGCCTTCAAGGTGGTGCAGGCGGGGAAGCAGGTGGCGGTCCTCGTGCCCACCACCATTCTCGCCGAGCAGCACGGACGGACGTTCCGGGAGCGCCTGGCCGATTACCCCGTGCGGATCGAGGTCCTGTCCCGCTTCCGGAGCGGGCCGGAGCAGGCCGCCGCGCTGGCGAAGGTCGCGGCCGGCGAAGTGGACGTCGTCATCGGCACCCATCGCCTGCTCTCCGCGGACGTGCTGTTCAAGGATCTGGGCCTCCTGGTGGTGGACGAAGAGCACCGCTTCGGGGTACGACACAAGGAGCGCCTGAAGGCCCTCAAGCTGGCGGTGGACGTGCTGACGCTGACCGCGACGCCGATCCCCCGGACCCTGCACCTGTCGCTCGCCGGATTGCGCGACCTGTCCCTGCTTGAAACCGCGCCGAAGGACCGGTCGCCGGTGCTGACCTTCCTCGAGCCCTGGGACGACGCGCTCCTCGAGGAGGCCATCGCGCGCGAGGTGGACCGCGGCGGCCAGGTGTACCTGGTGCACAACCGGGTGGAGACCATCGCCACCATCGGGGCGCGGGTGGCGCGGCTCGCGCCGCGGGCCCGGCTCGCGGTGGCCCACGGGCAGATGCCCGAGCGGGAGCTCGAGGCGGCGATGGCGCGGTTCGTCCAGGGGGAGGTGGATGTCCTGGTGTCGACGATGATCGTGGAGTCGGGGCTCGACGTGCCGAACGCCAACACCATGATCGTGGACCGCGCCGACCAGTTCGGGCTGGCCCAGCTGTACCAGCTCCGCGGCCGCGTAGGCCGGAGTCACCGCCGGGCTTACTGTTATCTGCTCGTGCCCGATCAGATGGACTCCCGGGCCGAGGAGCGGCTGCGCGTGCTCGAGCATCATACGGATCTGGGGTCGGGGTACCGGATCGCGCTCCGCGATCTGGAAATCCGCGGCGCCGGCAATCTCCTGGGACGGGAACAGTCGGGACACGCGCAGGCCGTGGGGTTCGACACGTATCTCCGGTGGCTGGCGGAGGCGGTGGCGGATCTGAAGGGGAGCGGCGCGGGCGCCGCGCCGGCGTTCGCGCCGCCCGATGTCACGCTCGACCGGGCCGCGCATCTCTCGGACGCGTACGTCCCCGACGACGCCGTGAAGCTCGACGTCTACCGGCGGCTGGCGCGGGCCGTGCAACCGTGCGAGATTGCAGCCGTCCGCGACGAGCTGCGCGACCGATTCGGCCCGCTTCCCGAGGAAGCCGCCCGGTTGCTCCTCGTCGCGGAGCTCCGCGCGCTCGGCTCCCGGCTGGGACTGGAGACGGTCCTGATCTCGGGAGATGAGGCGCGGCTTACGTTTCGGCGGGACGCCCGCCCGCGCCTCGCCGGCCTTACGGCCGCTCTCGACGCGGTGCAGTTCGAAGCCACCGTGCGCCGGGCCGTCCCGCTCTCGCTGCGGCTCAAGCGCCTCGGCGGCGAGGCCGTCGGACCGGGACTGCTCCGGGCGCTCACCGCCGCTCTGCAGGACCCTCTTCCTTAGGAGACGGAATGCGCAGGTTGGGTGCGATGCTCATCGTTCTTCCCCTGGCGGCCTGCGGGGCGCTGCGTGAGGCCTTCTCCGCGCACGCCGACGCCGCCGCCACCGCGGCGGGTCAGTCCCTCGACGCCGACCAGCTGGCCACCTGGGCCAGCGCCGTGAAGGGCATGCCGCTGCAGAGCGACAACCTGTCCCGGATGGCCGGCATGTGGGTGGACTACACGCTCTTCGCCACGACCCTGGCCGGTCCGCGCTCCCTCGACGACTCCGCCCTGGTGCTCGAGGCGATGTGGCCCGCGGTATCCCAGATGAAGTGGGATCACTTCCGCGAGCGGCTGATCGCCGGCCGGTCCACGCTTTCCCCCGCTCAGGTCGACTCGGCCTACAACGCGGGCGACATCCGCGCCTTCCAGCACATCCTCATGCAGGTGGGGGCCAACGCCTCCCCGCCCGTCGTCGACGGCATCCACGGCCGGCTCGAGGGCGTCTGGCGGCAGCTGCAGGCCTCCCACGGCGCGAATTTCGCCGAGCTGGCGCGCAAGTACTCCGAGGACGGCTCCAAGACCGAGGGCGGCTTCCTGGGCGTCTGGCCCCGCGGACACTTCGTGGGCCCGTTCGAGGCCGAAGCCTGGAAGCTCGCGCCCGGACAGATGAGCGGCGTGATCCAGAGCCCGTTCGGGTTCCACATCATCCGCCGGCCGCCCCTGTCCGAAATCCGCGACTCGTTCGCGCTCGGCGTGCAGCAGGGCATCGAAGAGAACTTCGACTCGGCCTACATCGCCCGCCTGCGCGGGCTGCGGCACCTCACCGTCGTCGCGGGCGCGGTGGCCACCACCCGAAGCGCGCTCCAGGACGTGGACGCCGCCGACGGGAACCACGACAAGCTCGTCACCTATGACGGTGGGGCCTTCCGCGTCAGCGATCTGGCGCGCTGGCTCCGGGCCCTCGATCCCAAGATGGCCGGCTCCATTCCGGGGGCGACCGACGCGCAGATGACCAAGGTCCTGGAGACGCTGTCGACGCGGGACATCCTGCTGCAGCAGGCCGATTCCGCGAAAGCCGGCCTCACGGTGGACGACTGGACGCAATTGAAGGCGGCGTACGACACGAACCTCGCGAACCTGGAAGCCGCGCTGCAGATCACCCCGCAGATGCTGAAGGACTCCGGGGCGACGCCCGCCGCCCGGGCGCAATTCGCCGCGGCGCGGGTGAACCGGTACCTCGACGACGTGGTGAACCGGCGGCGCGGGTTCTTCGGCGTCCCGCCGTTCCTGGCGATGGCCCTGCGGAGCGGCGGCGACTGGAACGTCAGCCCGGCCGGCGTCCAGCGCGCCACCGAGCAGGCGCAGGCGAACCGCGTGGCGGCGGGGGGCGGCTCGTCGGGACCGGGCACGGGGGGACAGCCGCCGATGCGGCCGGCACCCGGACCGGCCCCCGTTCCGGGCGGGGCCGCTCCGGCCGCCGGGTCTCCCAGCCAGCCCCGGGGAGCACCGTAGCGTGATCGGTTCCCGCGCGGCGCGGGTGCTCGCGGCGCTGGCGCTCGTGCCGGCGGCGCGGGCGGCCGCACAGGCGATGGTGCCGGTGGACCGCATCGTCGCGGTGGTCGGGGATCGCCCCATCCTCGCCTCCGAGGTCGAGGAGCGGCTCCTGGTGGCGCAGCAGGCGGGCCAGAAGCTTCCCGACGACTCCGCGGGGCGGCTGGCGCTGCGGCAC
>Ga0335083_10007964_pt1 | contig 13004 bp, 8 predicted proteins | sample Lox_Sample_42_FD_206716 | JGI IMG/M metagenome (GOLD analysis project Ga0335083, IMG submission 206716) | Soil microbial communities from Loxahatchee National Wildlife Refuge, Florida, United States - Lox_Sample_4.2 | ecosystem: Environmental > Terrestrial > Soil > Wetlands | place: USA: Florida...
TCCAGCATCGGGGACCCACTTCAAATCGGCTAACCTGTTGTCGCAAAACAAGTGTACCCGATTCGAGGCCCCGATGCGCCCCCGCAGTGAGAAATGCGGGCTAAACAGCCCCGCCCCAGGTGAGATAGAGGCCGATGTCGCCGATCGTCCCGCCGTCCTCGTAGCTGACGATGCGGGCGCTGAGGCCGAAGCCTTTCGGCTTCAGTTCCGTCTTCCAGCGGCTGTAAAGCTCGGCAGCCTCGCCGCGCAAGGTTTCCTCCCATCCCCGCTCGACCACGTCGATCTTGCGCCCGCCGTCGCTGCAAAGGTCGGACGGAAAACGCAGCATCATGACTTCCTGCTCGCCGTTCTTGGCCGCGAGCTCAGCATGCTCGAGCATTTCACGCCACAGTTCGTGGCTCACGTGATGGTCGAGCAGCGCCTTGATCTGCCGGCGCCGCTCGAGCTGCGCATCCCGCGCCTGCGCCTGCTGGTGGTCGACCGTCTCCGCCTTGTAGGCGCGCACCGCGTCGCGGAACGCCGACGCGGAGAGAGGCGGCGGCGCTGGCCGCTCCCTCTCCTGGTGCGGCTGCGGGGCGGCCGGGTGTTGTCGTTCGAGAACCCCGCGCAGCGAGGCCCCTCCAATGAGCGATTCGAGAAAGCCGAGCAGGCGATGGCCCTCGCCCTCGGCAAGCGCCGCCTGCGGAGCGTGCGGCACGCTTTCGACAACGCACATGAGGTCTGCGCGGCTGACGATGCCGATCAGCCGCCCGTCGTCGATCACAGGCAGCCGCTTGACGCGATGGGCCTGCATCGCCTCCGCGATTTCCTGAACCCGCGCCCTTGGCGAAACGGTGATCAGCGGCGCCGACATCACTTCCCGGACAGGCCGGTCGAGGTCAATCGCCGAGGCTTGGGACGAAGCGCCGCTCGCCAGCATTTCGAGCCACCAGTCACGGCGCCCGCCGTCGGGGCGGCGCCGAAGAAGATCCCCGTCGCTGACCATGCCGATGGGGCGGCCGGCCTCATCGAGCGCGGGAAGCGCGCCGACGCCGTGGTCGAGCATGAGTCGCGCGGCGCCGCGCACCGACGCGGTCGCGGACGTCGAGATGGCCGGCGAACTCATGAGCTCGCCTGCCACGAGATAGAGGGCGCTCTCTGAGCGTTGATCGCGCGGCGACATGCGTTCCCTTGGCTCGGACGGGCGGAATGCTTCTCGGCGCGAGACGGAGAGTCAGCCTCTCCAGCTCGCCATCCGATAAACAGCGTCTCGATGACCTTGTGAAGCAGCGCGTCGCCTATCTCAAGCGTCCAAACGCCGCACCGAAGGTGGGCTACGCTCGGGCGGTTCGCGTCAGCGCCGGGGCCGCCTCCACCGCGACCGCGCCGACGAGAATCAACGCGCAGCCGAGGGCGCCAATGGGCGTCAGGCGCTCGCCGAGCAACAAGGCGCCGGCGAGCGCCGCGAACACGCTCTCCAACGATAAGATAAGCGCGGCCTCGGCAGGGGGCGTATGCGCCTGGGCGATGATCTGCAGCGTATAGGCCACGGCCCCGGAAACGAGGCCGGCGAAGGCGATCGAAGGCGCCGCCTCAATGAAGGCATCCAGCGTCGGAGCCTCGAACACGACCGACGCGCCCGCAGCCAGAACGCCGCAGACCGCGTATTGCACAAAGGCCAGGAGCAGCGGCCGCGGCGCGCGGACGAGGAAGAGCGGCGTCAACGCGATTCCCAGCGCCCAGGCGAAATCGGCGATCAGGACGAGGCCGTCGCCAATTGTCGGCGGCCGGGCGGGTCCCCCGCCCGTCGCCAAGAGCCACGCTCCGAAGAGCGAGACGAAGCTTGACGCGATGACAACCGGCCGTGGCGACGTCCGCGACAGCGCCCAGACGACGAACGGCGTCAAGACGACATAGCAGGCGGTCAGGAAGCCGCCGTTGGTCGCGCTCGTGCTTTCGAGCCCGGCCTGCTGCAGGCTTGATCCGAGAAACAGGGAGAGCGCCATGACAATCGCGATCCGCCACTCGCGCGGGCCGAGCGCCTTTTCCGCGCGCCTGCGCTCCCACAGCGCGAGCGGCGCCAGGGCGACTGCAGACAGGCAGAAGCGCGCCGCCACATAGGCGAGCGGCGGGATCGTCCCGACGACGTCTTTCTGCGCGACAAAGGTCACGCCCCACAAAAGGCCGGTGATGAGGAGGAGGCCGTCCGCGGCTAGCCTGCTCATCCCCATGCGCTCACGCGTCAAGCCTGTATCGTCCAAGGGCGCCGGCGCAATAAGTCGCCTCTTTTCGCGCGAAAAAAGCGGGAAAAGATGCGAGAAAATGCGAGAAAAGGCGGAAAAGATGCGAAAAAAAGCGGAAAAGATGCGCCCGAATCGCGCCTTTTCAAGGCTTTACGCCAAATTCGGGAAAAACTGAACCGACCAAAGCCCATCGGGCGACCTCTCCGCCTCCTTTCGCATCAAACTTCGTGGGCGTCGTCGTGGACCCGCTCGACCGCATGGCGTTCCTTTGCGAAAAACAGAATGATACCGAGGATTTTCAGAAAAGTCAAGGAATTGTGCCTTTTCGATTATCGCGAGCCTTGGCCGGGGCAGTTCGCCAGTCTGGCGGAGCAACTCCTCCATGCGGCGTTCTTTAGAAATCGGCGTTGCGGACTTCGCGCCTTGCTTCAACCGCGCCGCCCACCCCTCGCACGGCGAATTCGCACGGGCGGTCCGCCAGCCTCACACCTGCTCGATCTCGACCAGCGTGCCGGCGAAATCCTTCGGATGCAGGAACAGCACCGGCTTCCCATGCGCGCCGATCTTCGGCTCGCCGTCGCCGAGAACTCGCGCGCCTCGCGTTTTGAGCCCGTCGCGCGCGGCGAGAATGTCGTCGACCTCGTAGCAGAGGTGATGCATGCCGCCCTCCGGATTGCGCTCGAGGAATTTCGCGATCGGCGAATTGTCTCCAAGCGGCTCAAGAAGCTCGATCTTGGTGTTCGGCAGTTCGACGAACACGACGGTCACGCCGTGATCGGGCTCGGCCTGCGGCGCCGAGACGCGGGCGCCGAGCGTCTCGCGATAGGTTTTCGCGGCCTTTTCAAGGTCGGGGACGGCGATGGCGACGTGATTGAGCTTTCCGATCATCATCTTCTTTGGCTGCTATGAGGCTGGGCGACCCATCTACGTCGGCGAGACGAGCTGCGCCATGGCGGCGTCGATTTTTTGCATTAGCTTGTCGGCGCCCTGACTTTCAGCGCCGACCCGCGCTTTTTCAAAATAGGTTCTCGCTTCCTCCCGCTTCTTCTTCATCGCCGACAACACACCGAGGTCGAAATTGATGCGGGCGATGATGACGCCGCGCTCGCTCAGCATCTTCACCGCAGCTGCCCGCAAGAGAAGCGCCCGGGCGCGGCTCGCCCCAAAAATTATCGCGGTGATGATAGCCCCGAAATTCCTAAAGACCACAGCGGCAGTTGGTTTTTCCTCGCCGGAGAGAATTTGAATGTAGATCTCGGCGAGAGTGACGCGATCCCAGGCAGCGCGGGTTTGATCCCCTGTCGCGTCTGCTTGGGCGATCTCTTGCTCGACGACACGGATGCCTTCGGAAACTCGCCCCAGCATGGCCAAGGCAACGCCCTGGGGCATGCGCTGCATGGCAATGAGCATTCCCGAGCGCTCAAACTCCGAATTGAGTGCGTCGATTTCCGACAGCTCCTCGCGCGCACGCCCGAGAAGAATTCCAGAAGCGGCCTTGACCATCGCGCCTTGCCTCCGTTCGTTCGGCGCGACGGCCACGCGTATGCACTCCTCGGCGTGCGCTATAGCCGCGATCGGATCGTCGCCCACCATGTCGATATATCCAAGCATTAGGTGTGCTTGGCCAATTGCCCTTGGGTCATTGCGTTTCTCTCCGGAAGCAATGAGCTGCGTTGCGACCTGTCGCGCTTCTTTGTTGAGGCCGCGGTAAAAGTAATCCCAGGCAACTTGGAAGTAACCCCAATTGACGATAAAAGTGTCGCCGAACCGAAGGCAGTCATCTATCACTTCCGCCTTGATTCGACTGGCGACTTCGAGCGAGTGCAGGCCCAGAAAGGAACTCATAAACATTAGTGAGGATTGGGCGTAAGCTCTAGCCTTGCCATCGCAGAGGCGGTTCGCGATCGAGAGCGCCTCAGATGCGACGTCGCGCGCCGAGCTAAAGTCGCGCTTTGCCCACAGCACGGCCGCCTGGAAGAAGTAAGCGGTGACAAGCTCGGGCGTCTCGCCGGCTTCCTTGACGAACGGCATGAATTTGCGGGCGACCAAGTCGGCAGCTCGATAGTCATTAACGGCGGTCAGCGTTTCGAGCAGCCTCACGATTACCCGCACCACGGAGGGCCGATCCGCGCATGCCGGATGCCGCTCAAAGAGGTCGAGCGCCTGTCGATAATATTGCTCGGCCTCCGCGATCGAATAGACGTCGAGGCTCTTGTGGCCCGCCATCGCCAGATAGGTGAGCGCTTTGTCGGCGCGGGAAGTCGATGCGTGGTGGTGTGCGAGGGTCTCGATGATTTCCGTCAGGCGGTTGCCGCCGCGACGCTCGAGTTCCTCGGCGACTTTGAGATGCAGAGCCGCGCGCGGCCCGCTTAATAGACCATTGTAGAGCGCGTCCCTGACGAGCGCGTGCTTGAACACATAGTCGCTCCCCTCGGCACGGTGAATCAGGTCCAGCGCCTCCATGGCGGCGAAAGACATTGGGCCGCTTTCGCCGACGTCGGCAACGACGGCGACCAGATCGGGATCGAAGCGGCGTCCGACCACCGCCGCGGCCTGGAGCAGGTCCCGGTCGGCGGGAGCGAGCCGGTCCACGCGCGAGGCAAGCAGCGTATGCACGCTTTCCGGCAGCGCGGCGGCGACGGCCGCTGCATCGAAGTCGAGGCCTGCCGCGCTGCCACTGACAATGCCTCGCTCAATGAGGAAGCTTGCGATCTCCTCGGCAAAGAGAGCATTGCCTTCCGCCCTGGCCGCAATGAGTTTCGCCAGCTTCTCCGGCAGATGGTCGACACCGAGCCGCGCCTCAGCGATCCGGGCCGTTTCCCGAGCGGATAGCGGCTCCAACGACAAATGCGTCACCCGCGGCAGCCCCGCCCAAGGCGGAGTGTATTCGCGCCGCCGTGTATGCAGGACCAGAAGCGGCAGCGGTTCCTCGATGGCGATGATTTTCGCCAGCAGGTCCTCGGAGGCGCTGTCGAGCCAATGCAGGTCCTCGAACACCATGATCGTCGGACTCACTTGACTGCGCGCCTGCGCCAACCGCCGCAAGAGCTCACGCGTGCGCAAGCCGATCAGCACGCCGTCCAGCCCCTCCAACGCGCCGTCTGGAGCCTTGCCGCCAAGCAGATTGAGCAACAGGCCGAGATTTTCCGAGGACCTAAGGCCGAGCCTATCGAGCCCTTCGTCGAGTTTGCCCGCTGCAACGGCTTCATCGTCTCTCGGCGACAGGCGGAATGCCCCGCGCACGATTTCGATAAAGGCCCAGAAAGGCGTCTGCCGCCCGTCCGGCGTGAAGTGACCGATCAGGACCCGCGCGCGCTCCTTGACGATCTGTCCGACGAATTCATGCACAAGGCGGGACTTGCCGATACCGGGATCCCCCACGATGTCGAAGACCCGAACGCCGGAACCGATCACCTCGAGCGCGCGCTCCAGCCTCTCCAGCTCCCGGTCGCGCCCGCCATAGGTCGTGAGGCCGCGCTGGACCTTGGCGCCGAAGCGCGTTGCTCCCTCCCGGATGGCGTCAAGCCGATACGCCCTCTGCGAATCGGACTTGCCTTTGATCTGGCGCTCGCCGAAGAAGCTGGCCTCGACCAACCCCTCCACGAGGCGCTGGGTCGCCTCGCTCATGACCGCCGTTCCGGGTTCGGCCAAGGCTTGCAGGCGCGCCGCGACATTGACCGTGTCGCCCAAGACCGTGACGCCGGCGTCGGCGCCGCGCTGCACCTTGCCGACAATGGCCGGCCCGGAATTGACGCCGATCCGCAACTGCGGCCGTATTCCGCGCTGGTCTTCAAGATCGCCCCCGGCGACCTCGACTTTGTCGAGGATCGCCAGCGCCGCCCGGCACGCTCGGAGCGGCGCGTCCTCATGTGCAATCGGCGCGCCGAAGACCGCCATGATCCCGTCGCCGGTAAAGCCCTGCACGCCACCGCCCTGCTCGCGGACAGCGTCCTCCATCAGCTTCGCCAGGCTCTGCATCAGCGTGAAGGCGGCCTCTTCTCCCGACCGTTCCGAGAAGGTCGTGAAGCCGACCATGTCGGCAAAAAGAACCGTGACTTGCCGGCGTTCTGCTTCCACTCGGCGACCTCTCGGCTTCGCGCGAACGCGGAGAGCCCATAGGTTGCGTCAGCGGCGCGGCAATCGCAATCCGGCCCCAATCTCGCCGCCGGCGGATGCCTGGACGGTGCTATTCGCCGCTTACACCTCCACGACCAGCACATGCACCTGCGGCTTCTTGCCCCAGACGCCGCCCACAGAACTGCGCACGCCGCGCTCAATCGCGCTCGAGAGGAAATCGGCATCGCGGCGTTTGCCCAGAGGCAAGCTCTCGAAAGTGTCGAAGATCGCCGAGTCGATGATCTCGTCAAGCGCCGCGCCGTCGCGCGTGCGCTCAGGCAGGCCAGCGATCATGACGTCGGGATCGCCCGCCATCTCGCCCTTCGGGGTCAGCGCGATGGCGATCGACACGACGCCAGCGAACGAAAGCCTACGGCGCTGGGCGACGCACTCCTGATCGGCGGGCAGGAGGATGTCGCCGTCCTTCAGACGCCGGCCGCGCCCGACGACGCCAATCGCGCCCGCTTCGCCCGGCGCAAGCCGCACAAGGTCCCCGTTGAAGGCCCTCAAAACGTCCGGCACGCCGAGCGACTTCGCGAAGGCGGCGTGCTCGCTAAGGTGCAACGCCTCGCCGTGCGTCGGCACGGCGATCCTCGGCCGCAGCCACTTGTAGAGTTGGGCAAGCTCCCCACGGCGCGGATGACCGGAAACGTGCACGAGCGCAGTCCGGTCGGTGATCACCTGAACTCCGGCGGCGAGAAAAGCGTTGACGAGTTTGCTGACCGCCTTCTCGTTGCCAGGAATGGTGCGCGAGGAGAAGATGACGGCGTCGCCGGGGCTAAGCTTGGCGACGGGGTGCTCGTCCTCGGCCATGCGCGCGAGCGCCGCGCGCGGCTCGCCCTGGCTGCCGGTCGCGAGCGCCAGAATCTTGTCGCGCGGCAGCCGCTCGAATGCGTCCATGCCGAGGAATTGCGGCAAGCCGTCAAGCATTCCGCATTCCCGCGCAACCGCAACCACGCGCTCCATCGCCCGGCCGATTATGCACACCGAGCGGCCGGCCGCGAAGCCGGCTTCCGCGGCGGCGCGAAGCCGCGCGACATTCGAGGCGAAGGTGGTTACCACCACCCTGCCCTTGGCCTTGGCGACAAGCTCGCCAAGCGTCGCGGCTACGTCGCGCTCAGACGGACTCTCGCCCTCGCGCAAAACGTTGGTCGAGTCGCACATGAGCGCCAGCACGCCCTCGTCGCCGAGCGCTTTCAAGCGCGCTTCGTCTGTCGGCGCGCCGACGAGCGGAGTCGGATCGATCTTCCAGTCGCCGGAATGGACGACCATGCCGGCGGGCGTCCGGATCGCAAGCGCCGAGCTTTCAGGAATAGAGTGCGCGACGGAGACGAACTCCACCTCGAACGGACCGATGGCGAGCCGTTCGCCCGGTTTGACGATCTCGATCGGAATTGTCGGCGCGCCCGGTTCGCTTAAGCGCCGCGTTTCGGCGAGGCCGGCCGTGAATCGCGACGCATAGACCTTTGGTCCCAGATTGGGCCACAGATCGGCGAGCGCGCCGATATGGTCCTCGTGCGCGTGGGTTAGGACGATGCCGACGAGGTCGTGCTTCACCTTTTCGACAAAGGCGACGTCCGGCATGATGAGGTCGATGCCAGGCAGGTCCTCGCCGGCAAAGGCGACGCCGAGATCGACCATAAGCCATTTGCGAGCGCGCGCCGGCCCGTAGCCGTAGAGCGCGCAATTCATGCCGATTTCGCCGAGGCCCCCCAGAGCCGCGAACACAAGTTCGCTGTCGTCGTCCATTCAGACCCGGCCTTCCCGCGTGAACGTGCCGGACGGAGTCGCCGCGGACGGATCGCGCGACGCCGCCATTACCCAGATGTCGCCGGCTTCGATCGTCTCAAGCCCCCTGTCCCCGCGAAACAGCAAACGGCCGTCAGGGTCAAGCCCTTCGAAAACGCCGTCGCGCCGCCCGCCGCCGGCGATTTCGACGCGGATGCGTTCTCCCAAGCCGGCCGCTCGCTGAAGCCAGGCCGCGCGGATCGAAGCGAAACCGTCGCCTCCCCTCCATTCGGCGAGGGCCTCGTCGAAGCGAGCAATGAGACGTTTAAGCAGATCGTCCCGCGAGACGGCGCGGCCGGAGCGGTCGGCAAGAACAGCCGCCGGGTAGCCGACGCCCTCGGGGGCGCTTGCGCAATTGACGCCAATGCCGACGATGCAGCCGAACCCGCCGCCGGAAAGCATGACGCCCTCGACGAGGAGGCCGGCGCATTTGCCGCCGTCAGAGATGAGGTCGTTCGGCCATTTAAGAAGAGCCCCGGCGCCCAAATCGCTAGCGGCGCGAGCCAGCGCCACGCCGGCGACGAATCCGAGCTGAGGTGAAATCGCGGGGCGGCAACAGTCGATGAGCAGCGCGCTCACATTGAGATTGCCGAGGGGCGAAATCCACGTCCGGCCTCGCCGGCCGCGACCCGCCGTCTGACGGTCCGCCGCGAACCAGACGCGCCCCGGATCGCCTTCAAGCGCGCGCCGGCGAGCTTCGTCGTTGGTCGAGTCGACCGCGTCGAAATGGACGACGCGCCAGAATGCCACCGCTTGCTCGACGCCGGCGTTCAAAACAGCGACTGCGCCGCCGCCATGGCGGCGTCGGTCAAGGCGGAGGGCGCAAACACGAAGACGATGATGACCACGGTCGCCACCGCAAGCACGCTGCGCGCGACGACGTCGGGACGGTCGAACGGTTTTGCCGGTTCGTCAAAGTACATGAGCTTGACGATGCGGAGATAATAATAGGCGCCAACCGCGCTCGCCAGCACGCCGATGACGGCAAGCCCATAGAGGCCGGATTTGATGGCGGCGGCGAAGACGTAGAACTTGGCGAAGAAGCCCGCAAGCGGCGGAATTCCCGCGAGCGAGAACATCATCGCCGCGAGAAAAAAGGCCATCGTTCCATCCGTGCGGGCTAGGCCGGACAGGTCGCTGATCGTCTCGACCGCCCTCCCCCCGCGCCGCATGGTCAGAATGGCGGCGAAGGTCCCGAGGGTCATCACGACATAGATCGCCATGTAGACGATGACGCTCTGCGCCCCCTCGACGGTGCCGGCCGCTAGGCCGACCAGCGCATAGCCCATATGGCCGATCGAGGAATAGGCCATGAGCCGCTTGAAGTTGTTCTGACCGATGGCGGCGAAGGCACCGAGCGTCATGGAGGCGATCGACACGAAAGTGAGGATCTGCCGCCAGTCGTGGGCGATGCCGGGAAACGCCGCAAACGCGACCCGGACGAGGATCGCCATCGCTGCGATCTTCGGCGCGGAGGCGAAGAAGGTCGTCACCGGCGTCGGGGCACCTTCATAGACGTCGGGAGTCCACATGTGGAAAGGCACGGCCGAAATCTTGAACGCGAGACCGGCGAGCACGAAGACGAGCCCGAACAGCACGCCGATGTCGGCGTGGTCGCGGACCGCGACCGCGACGTCGCTGAACGCGACCGAACCCGAATAGCCGTAGATGAGCGAGACGCCATAAAGGAGCATGCCCGACGACAGCGCGCCGAGCACGAAATATTTGAGCCCCGCCTCGGTGGCCCGCAGGTCGCTGCGACGGAACGCGGCGATGACGTAAAGCGCCAAACTCATGAGCTCGAGGCCGAGATAGAGCGCGATGAAGTCGTTGGCCGAGATCAGCATCATCATGCCGACCGTCGACAGGAGGATGAGAATCGGAAACTCGAAGCCGGCGATGCGCTCCTTGCGCATGAACTCAAGCGAGAGGAGAAGCGTCACGAAGGAGCCGATCAGCGCGAGGCCGTTCATAAAGCGGGTGAAGGCGTCGTCGGCGAAGGCGCCGTAGAGGGTGACGCCCATCGGGCGGTTCTTGGAGACGAGCAGAATGAACACGACTCCGAGCAATGCGACCGAGATTTCAGTGACGAGATTGTAGGACCGCTCGCCGCGCAGCGCGCCGTACAAAACAAGCAGAAGCGCGCCCAGCGCCAGCACCGCTTCTGGCAGGACCACCGGGAGGGAGAGAGCCGTTATTGGCATGACTTGCTCGATCGAGTTTGGCGGAGGAATTATAGTCCGGCCGACTTGACGCCAACCGCGTGCTCGAAGCCCCTGAGCAGGGCGTCGATCGAGGCCGAGCTTGCATCGAGGATCGGCTGCGGATGCACCCCGTAATAGATGACAAGCAGGCCGAGCGGCAGGAGAGTCGCGATTTCACGCGGCTCAAGATCCGCAATGGACTTGAGGTTCGCCTTCTCGATGACGCCGAAAATGACCCTGCGGTAGAGATAGAGCGCGTAGGCCGCCGATAAGATGACGCCCGTGGTCGCAAAAAGGGCGACCCAGGTGTTGGACCGGAAGGCGCCGACGAGCGTCAGGAACTCGCCGACAAAGCCGGAGGTGCCAGGCAACCCGACGTTCGCGAGGGTGAACAACATAAATGCGAGCGCGTAGAGCGGCATCCGCTGGACCAGCCCGCCGTAATCGGCGATCTCGAGGCTATGCATGCGGTCATAGACGACGCCGACGCATAGGAAGAGCGCGCCCGAGACGAGGCCGTGGCTCACCATCAGGTAGACCGCGCCCTGCACGCCCTGGGCGTTGGCGGCGAAGATGCCCATCGTCACGAAGCCCATGTGGGCCACGGACGAATAGGCGATGAGCTTCTTCATGTTCTCCTGGGCGAGCGCCACGAGCGAGGTGTAGATTATCGCGATCACCGAAAGCGTATAAATGAGGGGCGTGAAGTAGACGGAAGCATCCGGGAACATTGGCAGCGAGAACCGAATGAACCCGTAGCCGCCCATCTTGAGGAGGATCGCCGCCAGGATGACCGACCCGGCCGTCGGCGCTTCGACATGCGCGTCCGGCAGCCAGGTGTGCACCGGCCACATCGGCATCTTGACCGCGAAGGAGGCGAAGAAGGCGAGCCAGAGCCAAGTCTGCATCTGCGGCGCAAACGACGTCTTGAGCAGCGCCTCGATGTCGGTCGTGCCCGCCGTCCAGTACATCGCCATGATGGCGAGCAGCATGAGCAGGGAGCCGGTCAGCGTGTAAAGGAAGAACTTGAACGCCGCATAGACGCGGTTCTTGTGGCCCCAGACGCCGATGATGAGGAACATCGGAATGAGGCCGCCCTCGAAGAAGAGGTAGAAGAGTAGGAGATCGAGCGACACGAAGACGCCGATCATCAGCGTCTCCAGCGCCAGGAAGGCGATCATGTACTCCCTCACCCGATTCTGGATAGGGCTCCACGACGCCAGGATGCTGATCGGCATAAGCAAGGTCGTCAGCAGCACGAACGGCATGGATACGCCGTCGACGCCCAGCTTGTAAGAAATGGCGTGCGAGAACCAGTCGTGGTGCTCGACGAGCTGAAAGCCCGGCTGGGAGGAATCGAAGCGCGACCAGACGACGAGGCTCAAGCCGAAGGTGACGAGCGTCGCGGTGAGCGCGATCCAGCGCGCGTTGCGCTTCGTCGCCTCCGTCTCGCCCGGCAGCATTAGTATGAAGATCGCGCCGATGACCGGCAGCGCGAGAAGACCGGAGAGGAGCCAAGATCCGGCCATCAGCGCCCCCATCCGAACAAATACCAGGTTGCAAGCGCGGTGACGCCGAGCAGCATCGCGAAGGCGTATTGGTAGATGTAGCCGGACTGCAGCCTGACCGCGCTCCGCGTCACGTCCAGCACGCGCGCCGATATCCCGTCCGGTCCCAGCCCGTCGATGATCGCCCCATCGCCGCCTTTCCAGAAGAGCCGCCCGATCCAGAAGGCGGGCCGCACGAAGAGGAAGTCATAAAGCTCGTCGAAGTACCACTTGTTGAGGAGGAATCGGTCGAGGTCCGGAAACGTGTCGGCGAGCGCCTTCGGCGCGGTCCGATCGACAAGATACATGTAATAGGCAACCGCGAAACCACCGAGCATCATCAACGACGGCGACAGCGAGACAACCCACGGAACGGTCTCCATCTCCTCAAGAATGTTGTTTTCCTGGCCCAAGAACAGAGAACTGCGCCAGAACTCCTCGAAGCCGCTTCCGATGAACCAGTGACGCATGATCATCCCGGCGAAGGTCGCGCCGAGCGCGAGCCCGGCGAGCGGAACGAGCATCACTGGCGGCGATTCGCGGACCGGATGAGCGTCACTCCCGTGGCCGTCATGCCCGTGACCATGATCGTCCGCCGCAGCGTGCGCGCCATGGTCGGCGGCGTGGGCGTCCTCTATCCAGGACTCGCGCTCGCCGCGCCGGCCGAAAAAGGTCATGAACATGAGCCGCCACGAATAGAAAGCGGTGAACGCCGCCGCGATGTCCACGCACCAGAACGCATAAAGCGCGCCGGCGCGATGCGACACGAAAGCAGCCTCGATGATCGGGTCCTTCGAGACGTAGCCGGCGAAGCCGATAGGGGTGAAGGGTATCCCGACACCGGTCAGCGCCAGCGTCCCGATCATCATCATCCAGAAGGTGAAGGGAATCTCGGTGCGCAGCCCGCCCATGCGGCGCATGTCCTGTTCATGGTGCATAGCCGTTATGACCGAACCCGCGCCGAGGAAAAGGAGCGCCTTGAAGAAGGCGTGGGTGAATAGGTGGAAAATGCCCAGGCTGTAGCCGCCGACGCCGATGCCGACGAACATGTATCCAAGCTGCGAGCAGGTCGAGTAGGCGACGACGCGCTTGATGTCGTTCTGCACGAGCCCGATGGTTGCGGCGAA
>Ga0335083_10007966_pt1 | contig 13001 bp, 13 predicted proteins | sample Lox_Sample_42_FD_206716 | JGI IMG/M metagenome (GOLD analysis project Ga0335083, IMG submission 206716) | Soil microbial communities from Loxahatchee National Wildlife Refuge, Florida, United States - Lox_Sample_4.2 | ecosystem: Environmental > Terrestrial > Soil > Wetlands | place: USA...
TTGGCTTCATCCTGCGCCAGGATCGAATGGCAGGCGGTGCAATCCATGTTGATGGAGTCGCCGCTCTTCGCCGAGTGACTGCCGTCGTGGCATCGGAAGCACCCTGGGAAATCGGTATGCCCGATGTTTACCGGATACTTGCCCCAGGTCACACCCATATCCGGGAAAATATTCCGATCCCAGATCGCCAGCACGCCTTCCGCGGATGACTTCACATCCGCCTGCCGCTCGGCCCACACCTTCGGATACGTGTCCTGATAATACTTCTCGAACGCCGCCGGAATCGCCGCTGCAGCTTCCTCGCGGGTCTTGTAATTCACCTTCAGAATTTCCAGAGCCTTCTTCTTGGCGAACGGCAGCGTTGCCGAAACCGATCCCGCATTCATCGCCTTATCCAGTGCGCGATCCGGGAGATCGTAACTGTGTGCCGGCCGATTGTGGCAATCCATGCAGTCCATTACGCGCGCGTCGGGATTTACCGGGCCGTTGGGCTTGACATCCGTCGAGGAGTACTGCGTGATCTTGCCATTAACTTCGTATTGCACCCAGGGGATGTTCTGCCGCGATTCGTCCGATTTGTAACGAATCACCACGCCTGGTCCCAGATGCATTCCGTGAATTCCGACCGCCCCCCTGCCGCCACCGCCAATCTTCATCAGCAGCACGGTCTTGGTCAGTGAATTGTTCTCGTCTTCGGCGTACTTGGGGATCACGCGGACGCGATCTTCGCCGTACTTTTGCGGCCAGTGGCATTCTTCGCAGGTCTCGCGCGCGGGACGCAAATTGTGGACCGGCGTCGGAATCGGGCGGGGATACGTATTGAACGTGACCGCGATCACCTGCCCCACGCCCGACAACTTGCTGCGCACAAACCAGCCGGCGCCCGGACCGATATGGCAGTTCACGCAGGCCACTTTGGAATGCGGAGAGTTCTGGTACGCGGTGAACTCCGGCTGCATCACCGTATGGCATGTCTGGCCGCAAAAGGTCACCGAGTCCATATAGTTCACGGCGCCATAGGTCAACTGGCTGGCGATCGCGATATTCAGGAACGTGGTCGCGCCTACAAAATAGACCAGGCGCCGCAGTTCGAAGTTGTGCCAGGTGAGCGGCGGAAACTCGGGAGGGTAGATGCCGGTCCGTCCGCTGCGTTTTCGCTTCAGCCACATTCCCAGGGGGACCAGGATGAGGCCGGCGAAGAAAGGCGCTGGAAGCACCAGGAACACCAAAATGCCGATGTAAGGGCTGGTCGCTTCCCCGCGCAGGGTCGTCGGCAGCAGAAACAGCCAGAAAACCGTAGCGGTGGTCACCAGGATCGTGCCCAGAAGGCTGATCCAGTTGTTCGAGAGATGGATGATGGGCGCGAGCCACCCGCGGCCCTTGGGGTTAGTCGGTGTCATGTCGAAGAATCAGTCTCCGCTGTGTTGTGGAACGGTTTCGTGCGCCGGCGCTTCCTCTTTCTTCACCGACCGGCCCGTCAGGAACGCGGTATTCAGCGGGTAGACGTCCGGATCGAAGATTACCGAATAGAAGTGCCACACCACGATGGCGAGCGTTGCCAGCACGGCTTCGTAGAAATGAATGGACGTCGCCACATCCAGCCAGAACTTGGGAAACAGCTTCATCGCCAGGTTGTTCGCCCACAGCAACAGTCCGCTCGCCGCCATCACGATCGCGCCCCAGATCACGGCCCAGTATTCGGCCTTCTCAATATAGCTGTGATCGGAGCGGCCCGGGGGCGTATTGCCCAGACCGATGTTATATGCGAAATTCGACATCGCCTCGCGCGCGTCTCTCACCTTCGGAATCATTTCCAGCCAGTGATGCCGCAGCTTGCGGCTGACGATGAGGGAAATCAGGTGAGTAAACGCCACCGCGATGAACACCACTGCCGCCACACGATGGATGATGCTGCGCATCGAGTGCGTGCCTTCCAGCATCAATAAGGGGCGGGCCCATAGCTGATCGGGAAACTTCAGCGCGAATCCCGTCCACACCAGCGTAATAAAGGAAATCGCCATGACCGCGTGCTGCACGCGTTCGAAGGGCAGCATCCGTATCCCGCTGTGCGCCCCGCGGGCAGCGGTTGGCGGACGCGCGACCGTGTGGCCGAAACGGATCCGCAGCATTTTGCGGATCCAATCGCCCCCCTGATGCAACAGCATCAGGCCGATGGTCACTGGGATGATCAACAGATAAAACTGGCGTACGACTCGGAGCGGCGCCGGCTCGGCGTTACCTACCGGCAGATGCACCTGGCTGATCGCAAAGCGCGTCCCCGCTCCCGGGTGGCACTTACCGCAAGTCTGCGGGAGATTCTTCGGATTGATCGTCGACTTCGGGTCGGAAGACGGCAGGATATTGTGAACGCCATGGCAACTGGCGCAATTTGCCACGGATTGCGATCCGCTCTTGGCAGCCAGCCCATGGAACGACGAATCGAAGCTCACCAGCCGGTCGGATGGAAGTCCGAACTTGCGGGTCAATAAGACATCTCCGTGGCAGTTGCCGCAAGTGTCGCGGATGTGAGCGCCATTTACCGGAGAATCTTCGTTGGTGTGCTTGATGATTTTGTGCTCGCCGTGGCAATCGGTGCACAGCGGGGCTTGCGTGATACCCTTGGCCAACGCCTGCCCGTGAACACTGGCCCGATATTGCTCCACCACTTCGGGGTGACACATGCCGCAGGTATCGGGAACCGCCGCGCGGAACGCCTGCGACTTGGGCTGGGCCATCTCATGGGCGCTTCCATGGCACAAACCACAGTCGGGCGCGCTGTCGTTGCCGTGCGCCCGCGCCTGCCCGTGGACCCCGCCGGCGTAATCGGCCGCCTGGTCGGTATGGCAGGTGGTGCATTGCGGCTTCGGAATATTGGCGGGATGCGGATAGGTTTCGTGCGACTCGTGACACATGTCGCAGGGCAGGCCGGCGTGTACGCTCTTTGCGAGTTTCTGTCCCTGGTCGTGGCAGGATGTGCAGTCCGTCTTCGCGGTGTCTGCGGCAAAGAGGTTCGCGCCGGCTGCCCAGAGAATCAGACTGAGCAGGGCAGAACCGAGCCGAATCGCCTGGAATTGTGCCCGGTTCGTCATCGTCTTACACTCCGATACTGGAACTGGCTATCCACATCTGGTAGAAGTAGACACCGGCCAGTATCAGCCCGGTGATCACAGCAATCGCGGTGAGGATTTTCCCCCACTTATCGATCTGTTCCAGCTTGTGAGCGACGCTGATCTGCTCCTGTGCGAATCCTGCCTGCGATACATGTAGCGAATCGTCTTCGTGGGCTGCCACTGCCTTGCGCCAGAAGATCATCCCGACAACTGCTATCGCCAGGACGCCCCACGCAACTACGAATGGAATTAAATGGCTGTTCATTTCACTCTCCAAAAAGGTAGTTTCACCATGCGTTTTCAGGTTTTGGGCGAATCCCGATGGGAAGGCCCGCTGGACGAAGGCGGCCTCTGTCGAATGTCTTGCCCGTAGCCTCCTCGATGGCGTCCACCACCAGCAGCAGGTACGCATCGAGCGAACAGCGCACTTCCTGCCGCTTTTCGCACGACCCGTCGGCCGCCTCATCCACGCAGATCGAACAAACTTTCTGCCGGATGGCCTCAATGTACTGGTGAATGTCGTCGCTGTTGACTGTTTGGATGGCTTGGGCTACTTGCGGAAATAGGCGGAAAAGAGCGCATTCGGACGGCTCTTCCAGACCGCATTCTCCGCTCATGGTTCGATCGCTGCAAACGCCGCAAATCCGCTTGCGGACAATGGCCTCTAATTCGGTGGCGGATAGGCTCATATCACCTGTCTCCTTCCGGAGTAGATGACGTTGCAAACCGATGCCCATGAGGAATCAGACGGTAACCTACTGATATTTGATACTTTTGAGTCTGGAATTCTGCTTTTCTGGGGATATTGACGCAGAACCGGAAGAGGGATTGGGGGAAATTCCACCACTAGTTGCGGCAGGACTGTCGAACCGCGCTACACGCAGAGCCGCCGCCATAATCGCCAACAGAACTGTATTCATGGGATCCTCCGCGGAGATCACGGAGACGATGCCAGCTTCCCATGCCTCCGCCAGTTTCTGCGGATCCCGGCCGGCGATCAGGACAATGCGCTCGGGATGAGCAAAAGGGAGCGGTAGCTTGTCGAAAGCGGATTCGTCCAGCACCAAAACACACCGATGGTTTGGGTCCGGGCGATCGACGGTTTCGATTCGCCATGCACAACTGCGGGACAGAGCTTCCCGAATGGCTGCCTCGTAGGCCCCATCCGTGATCGAAAGCTGAACTGTCTGCATCATCGACAAACTTCCGCCTCCACGGCAATCGCGAAAGCAGCGGGCGGCGCCGCTTACTTTCCTTTGTAACCGTCCAGCGTCTTCTTGTCCTTGTAATACTTGCCGGCGTCGGTCAGATTCTTGGTCATCGCATCCTTATCCGCTGACACCTTTTCATGGCAGTATGTGCATTGCTTCTTGGTCGCTTTCGCCGCGTCCGTGTTGCTGTACGAAACCGTCGAGCAAATCAGGGCGCCGCCCAGCAGAATGACAGCTGGCACGATCAGTTTTAAATTGGACATAAGGTCTCCAAACTCCGAATCTGCAATTCCATCGCCATCATAGTCTTGCGGCTGTTCCGCTAGGCTTAGCGGCTCCAATACCCTCATTTGAGGTTGATGTATCCCCGCTTCTGCCCCATCGATTGGGCGAATTAACCCAAGAACTGCGCTGTTATAATCGGCTTAAGCGCACCCTCAATGTCGAAGCTCACACCAGGTTGGCAGCAAACTAGCGTGTTGGAATCGGTCTTTGATCAGTTATCCGACGCGTTGGTCCTCTACGATCCGGAATTCCGGATCACCGGGGTCAATCGCGCTGCCGAGAAACTGTTCGGCATGACTTCGGAGGAGATGCTCGGCAAGCATTGCCAGGATGTCTTTCATTGTTCGCTCTGCGAGCCTGGCTGCGGCGTCCTGGTTGGCTTAAATCAGTCGCCCGCCGCCGCCAACTGCACCGTTCGCCTCCACACCAACAACGGCAACGAACGGCTGGTGGTCATGCGCACCAACCAGATGTTCGATGGCGGAGGCAAGCTCACCGGTGTGGTCGCCACCATCAAAGACATCACCGACGAAGCCGCGCCGCAAAAGCGCGAGGTGATCGCCGAGTCGCCTCCCATGCGCGAAGTCATGAATTTTGTGCGCCGCGTAGCCGCCAGCGAAGCCACCACGATTCTGTTGGAGGGCGAGAATGGGACCGGCAAGGATCTGATCGCCAAGACGCTCCATTACCAGAGCCAGCGAGGCGCCGAACCCTTCATCGCCATCAATTGCGCGGCGATTCCCGAAACCCTGCTCGAAAGCGAGCTCTTCGGCTACGAGAAGGGCGCGTTCACCGACGCCCGCGCGCAGAAGCGGGGCATCTTCGAACTGGCCGATAAAGGCACGCTTTTCCTGGATGAAATCGGCGAAATCCCCCTGATGCTCCAGGCCAAGCTCCTGCGGGTGCTGGAAGACCAGAGTTTCCGGCGCGTCGGCGGCCTCAAGGACATCAAGCTCGACCTGCGCGTGATCGCCGCCACCAATAAGAATCTCCGCGAAGCCGTCAAAGAGGGCGCTTTCCGCCAGGATCTCTACTTCCGCCTCAACGTGATCCAGATTTCCATTCCCCCGCTGCGCGAGCGGGCGGAAGACATCGTTCCCCTCACCGGTTTCTTCATCGATCACTACAACCGCAAATTCAAGCGCAGCATCGAAGGGGTTACCGACGGCGCCGCCAAGCAACTAGAAATGCACGACTGGCCCGGAAATGTGCGCGAACTGCGCAACGCCATCGAGCGGGCCATGATCCTCGAGGAATCGGCCTTCATCACGGCAGCGAGTCTACCGATTGCCATTTCGCGGCCGGAGACCGAACTGTCCATGAGCGCCGCGCCTGGCGCGGAAATCCCCGCGGACGGCCTGTCACTGGAAGACAACGAGCGCAGCCTGCTGGTCCGCGCCCTGGAGAAAACCAGCGGCAACCAGACGCAGGCCGCCCGTCTCTTGCGCGTTACGCGCGACACCCTGCGCTACAAAATGAAGAAGTTCAATTTGCGGTAGGCCAGCGCAGACGATCGCCTTTTGTGCTCTGCAGACTTATTGCGCCGCCACCAGCGCCGGCACGAAGACCACGCGCGGCTGCGGGGCGCCGTTGCCATCGAACAACCACAGCGGACCGCTGCCCATCTCGTTCAGGCGTAGTAACGACCCCATCGGAACCAGTTCCGACGGCTGACACCCGCAAGTGGTGGAAGTGCTCGTTCCGGTCGCCAGGTCCACCGACACGACCGAACCCTCGGACGCCACCGCAGTCAGTAACTGCTTCCCGTCGGACGAAAACGCGATCCCGCTGTATCGCCGCATGGGTGTCGCCGGCGCCGCTACCTGTTGGGGGTTGGCCGCGCCGGAGACATCGTGGATCCAGACCACACCGGCTCGTCCATCTGCAATCGCCGCATCGTGACTGCCCGGAGCGAACGCCACCATGGGGTTGGAAAGGGTTTCCATCAATTGCCGGGGCCCGCCGTTGGCGTTGAACAACTCAACCGAGTTCTTCGTGCCCGCCAGTAGCCAGACGCCGTCGTCGCTCAGAGCCATGGGAGGGGCCGAAGCCGACCGGCCCAACGCGAAACCAGCCCCTGGCGCTGGGGTTGCACTCAATCCGGTCATCACCTGCACCCGTCCGGCCGAATAAATCGCCGCCGCGGTTCCGGATGGGCTAAAAACAACCCCATTGGCTCCGGCCGGACATATGGCGCAATTCACCTCCGAAGCCGCGCCGGATTGCAGCCGCAGAAAATGCAACGATCCATCAGTTCCAAACGCGAATGCCGAATCCTGTTTCGGCGCCACCACGGCGCTCGAAATCTGGTAACCGAGGGCCAGCGGATCGCCCATCGTCGACGCGCCCGGAATACCGAGAATCGGCCGAAGCGAGCCGGCAGCCCGATCGAATACAAACCCCGTCACGGGTCCCGCCACTTTGCCGTTTTGACCCAACAGCGGACCAGCGGCCGCCAGCAGCAATGTCGCAACGAAACTCGCCGCCCGATTCTGCCTGCTCATTTCCCGTCTCATGTCCGTCACCTCGGAGGCCCGACCGATCCCGCGCCCACCGTAATCGTCGTCAGAGTTGTAGAGGGCCCTGCCGGAATCGTCGCCGGATTACTATTGTTGGAACTCGCATGCGTCGCTGCGTAGATGCCGCCACCTGCCGCAGCCGCTCCCAAAATCGCGATCACGGCGATCAGCTTGCCGGAGATCCCCGCGGCAGTGCCAGCCGCCGCGCCCGCACCCGCCGCGCCCAGCACGTTGCTCTGCGCGATCACGGCCGTCGCCGTCTGGCCGTTGTAGGACGCATTCACGTGAATCTGGTAGCGTCCCTGCGCCTGGTTTGGCCGCATACCGCGCGCCACCGCACGCCCCTGATCGTCGGTAATCACAGTCAGAGTGTGCGATCCGTCCGGAAAGGTTGCGCTCGCTCCCGTGTTCGGCAGCAGGAAAACTACTGCCGCGCCGGCAACCGGTTTATGATTCTCGTCTTCCACCTGCACGATCGGCTCGCGAGCGGTGCGTTGCCGGATATTGTTGATCTGGCCTTCGCCCTCCACAATCACCAGGTTCAACTTCGGCGCGGTCTGCGCCATGACTTGCGGAACGTAAGGTACTGCCATGAGCCAGGCAAGGATCAGGGATAGATAACGCATCGAACCCCCTCGGGCTTCATTATGGCAACAAATCCGCACCAAGGTCCAGTTTTGCCGCGGTTACTCCAACGGCAACCCCGATTCCTTCAGTGCCCTCCATCCTCCGTCTAAACTGATAACTTCGGTGTACCCCATCTTTTGCAGATTGTCCGCGACCAGCGCCGACCGGTACCCTCCACCGCAATATAGGACCATTTTCGTGGCGGAATCCGGCACTTTCGCCTCAATATCGCGCTCAATCGTACCTTTGCTCATATGCAAAGCGCCTCGAACATGGCCGGCGGCGAATTCGCTTTCCTCCCGGACATCCACCAATATATGAGCTTCGCCCGCCGCTACCAGCTTGCGGTATCCGTCGATATCGATCTGTGCAATGCGCGACTTGGCATCGTCCACCAGCTTGAGAAATCCCGGACTATGTTTCATATCTGAACGATTGTCCCACGCCGTCAGATGACAAGCTTGCCAGAGTCTCGTTCAAATCACGCAAATAACGCAGTCCGTTAAGGCACTCTTTCGGTCCCGCCCACCGCCATAGAGCTGTCTTCGCCAACCGGCCCGGTCTATCGCCGGAGCCCGCAGGCAGACGTCGCCCGGCTACCCAGCGGCACGCCGCTCATAAGCGCGCCGGCGACAGACCTCCGACGATCAAGCCCCTCGAGCGACATCCACGACATCCACGACATCCAACCCCGTTGCTCCAATGCGATAGAATTGCAAATATCCCAATATCCGTACCCGAAACGGTGTTGAGATCATCTCCCATGAGCACAGTGACCGCGAACCGCGCCAAGGAATTTCGTGAACAGCTCGCCCAGCGAGTCATGGTGGCGGACGGGGCCATGGGAACCATGCTCTATTCGCGCGGCGTGTTCATCAACCGCTGCTTCGATGAGCTGAACCTGTCGCAACCGGACACCGTCCGCCAGATCCACACCGAATACGCCAAGGCCGGCGCCGAGATTCTGGAGACCAATACTTACGGCGCCAACCGTATGCGGCTGGCCGGATTCGGCATGGCCGAAAAACTAAAGGCCATCAACCACGCGGGGGCGCGCCTGGCGCGCGACGCTGCTCGTGAAGGTGCTTTCGTCGCCGGCGCTGTCGGTCCACTGGGAGTGCGCATCGAGCCGCTCGGCCCAACCTCATTCGCCGAGGCGCGGACCGCATTTCGAGAGCAAATGGACGCGCTTCTCGAAGGCGGAGTCGACCTGCTGATCCTGGAGACCTTTGCCAATCTCGACGAGCTGCGCGAAGCTGTTATGGCAGCCCGCGAGGCGGCAGGCGATTCAGTGGCGGTAATCGCGCAGGTCACCATCGACGATTTTGGACATCTTCCCGGCGGCACCGACACCGAGACTTTCACGCGCACCATGGACGGATGGCCGGTGGACGTGATCGGTCTGAACTGTTCGGTCGGCCCCAAGGCTACGCTCGAGACCATCGAGCAGATGATGCAGTACTCGTCCAAGCCGATGAGCGCCATGCCCAACGCCGGTCTGCCGATGCGCGTCGAAGGCCGCAACATGTACCTCTGCTCGCCGGAATACATGTCGCAGTATGCGCGCCGCATGCTGTGGGCGGGCGTGAAGATCATCGGAGGATGCTGCGGCACCACTCCCGAGCACATCAAGCTGATCCGTTCCGAGACGCGGTCGCTGCAGCCGGGGGCCCGCAAATTGAGCGTCACGGTGGACGAGCCGGAGGTGCGGTCGCACGCCCTGGCGGCGGTTCCCATGGCGGAGAAATCGCAGCTGGGGAAGAAGCTGGCGGGAGGCCAGTTCGTTTCGTTCGTCGAAATCCTGCCGCCGCGCGGCGTGGATGCCTCGCGCGAAATCGACGGCGCGCGGCGCTGCGCCCAGGCGGGCATCGATTGCATTAACGTTCCTGACGGACCCCGCGCCAGCGCCCGCATGAGCGCGCAGATCACCTGCCACCTGGTGCAGACCGAAGCGGGCATCGAGGCCGTCAATCACTTCTGCTGCCGCGACCGCAACATTCTCGGCATTCAATCGGAGCTACTGGGCACGCACAAGATGGGCGTGCGCAACCTGATCTGCATCACCGGCGATCCGCCGCGCATGGGCTCCTATCCGGACGCCACCGCAGTGTTCGACGTGGACGCCATCGGGCTGGTGAACATTGTCAACAACCTCAACCACGGCCTGGATATCGGCGGCAACCCGATGGGATCGCAGACGGCTTTGCTGGTTGGAGTGGGAGCCAATCCGGGAGCGCTCAACCTCGACGAAGAAATCCGCCGCTTCGAATGGAAGGTGGAGGCCGGCGCGGAATACGTGGTGACACAGCCGGTGTTCGACCTCAAACTCCTGGAAATTTTCCTGCGGCGGATCGAGCACGCCAAAATTCCGGTGGTGTGCGGCATCTGGCCGCTGACCAGTTTCCGTAATGCGGAGTTCATGGTGAACGAGCTGCGGGTGCCGGTTCCGGAGGAATTCATGGAGCGCATGCGGCGGGTGGACAGCGCCGACAAGGCGCGTGACGAAGGCGTCGCCATAGCGCGCGAAATGGTAATGCGCGTAAGGCATATGGTGCAAGGCGTTCAATTGAGCGCGCCGTTCGGCCGCTACCAGATGGCTCTCGACGTTGCCGAGGCCATAGGTCCCCGTTGAGAGCCGGCTGAGAGCGAAAGGTGCCGGCTGAGAGGCTGAAGAGAGCAAGCTGAGAGCGAATTCCGAATGGCAACCGACCTCGTCGAAATCAACCCCGCGCAGCCCCAGCCCGAGGTTCTGGAGCGCGCCGCCGCGGCCATCCGGCGCGGCAAAGTAGTCGCCGTACCCACCGACGCTTTGTACACGCTGGTGGCCGATCCGTTCAATCTGCGGGCCGTAACGCAGGTCTTCAAAGCCAAAGGGCGCGAACCGCACCGGTCGCTGCCGATTCTGGTGACGGGACTGATGATGGCGGAGGAACTGGCGGGCGAACTGACCAATCGTTTCGTGTTGCTGGCCCGACGATTCTGGCCCGGTCCGCTGGCCATGATTGTGCCGGCTTCAGCGAAGATCCCGCTCAAGGTAACGGGCAACACCGGACGCATGACCTTGCGCCATTCGCGTTCGGAAGTGGCCAACCAGCTCATCAATATGATGAACCAGCCGTTGATCGCGACCAGCGCCAACATCTCCGGCAAACCGACCTGTCGCAGCGGCATCGACGTGTTCGGCGTAATGGACGGCCGCGTGGATCTGGTGCTGGACGGCGGCATGTGCGCGGGTCAGGGGGCCACGACCATCGACATCACCGAGCCGGTGTGGCGCATCATCAAGGAAGGGGCTGTTCTGGAAAAAGAGATCGCGGAATGTTTGCAGCCCGGGTAGCCAGCGCATGAGGTACGTTCTGATCGCGGTGGGAGGCGCCGCCGGATCCCTGGCGAGATACGCGGCCGGGACCGCCATCATGACGCGTTTCGGTTCCCGGTTTCCGTGGGGCACGATGGTGGTGAATGTGACCGGGTGTTTTCTGATCGGCCTGATGATGACGCTGCTTACGGAACGCCTCTCGCCCGGAACGAATTGGCGTCCGCTGCTGGTGATCGGGTTTCTGGGAGGCTACACTACGTTTTCCAGTTTCGAGTGGGAGACCTTTGCGGCGGCGCGCAGCGGCAGCCCGTGGCTCGGGCTCGTCAACGTGATCGGGAGTGTGGGCCTCGGATACGGGGCGGTGTGGTTGGGCGCGTTGATGGCGAGGCGATGAGCCGTGACATTAGGATTGCTCGGCAATGATGGATGCGGCGCCGGATCGTGAATTTGTCGCGGAGCTTCGCGCCGCGACCGACGCGTTCATGGCCGCCGTAGACGCGTGGGAAGCGGCGTACCGGAAATATTACCGCGTGACCGGTCCGGGGACGAAAGTCAGCGCCGACCTGACGGGCGAAGAGGCAGCCTATGCGGCGAGCCGTAAGCGTCTGGCCGAGTTGGCGCCGCGGGCGCGCGGGCTGTGTTTCAAACACGGCCTGAAAGATCCCTGGACAGTCCTGCTGCGATCCTCGTTAGGGCAATACGCTCCGCAGGACCGGGCGGAATCGGCGATATCGCGCGCCGAGCGCCAGCAGGTGAATGAATGCTTGATTCTGCTGGCGGAGGCGTGCGCGGAGTTCAAGCCGGGCGACGATGAAGCAGGCGGAGCCAAGGAGGCGGATCGGCGTCCATGGCTGCGGCGTCTGCGGGATTTCTTTTATTGAGCGGATGGTCTGTTATACTGAGCGTATCGGCGGGCCTGTGGCGCAGTTGGGAGCGCGCTTCCATGGCATGGAAGAGGTCGTGAGTTCGAATCTCACCAGGTCCACCAAAACCAAGCCAAACAAAACATAGACTTGCAATAATGCCCTCACGCTTCCACATCGTGGAAGAGGTCAAACGGAGTCCATTTGGAGTCCAATCTTGCCAAAATTTGGACTCCAGCTCGATTATGAATCGTTTCCGTTGCGGGCCCGCTCAAGTTGCTCGCCGCTGTTTGCTGCGGTTCAAGAGCGTTGCGGCGCCATACCTGAAAACCGCTCGCGTAGCAAACGCGCGTAGTCTTGTCCGGACAACTCCTCTTGATCCTTGTCGAAGCCGAGAATGGTGTACGCGGCTTCCCCAACGCGGTAGCTGATACTTGGCTGCTGCAGTTCGTGGATGAGTTGTGGCAGAATGCGTGCTCGTGCCGTTTCGCAAGCCCAACGAGTGCTTCCTCACGGGTGTCCACGTCTTCGTCGTGTAGCCTTTGACAAAGCGCTTGTCGAATTTCTGGGGAATCCCGATCGCCGAGATCTCCGCGCCCGAAGGTGGATCAATCGCGAACGTCGGCACCAGCGTCATCCATAAGTGTGAGCAGAGTCCGGACGCTGAGCGGGTCGTTGGGAAAGGAGCCAAGTGCGGAGGCGACAGTGAACCTGATCTCTGCACTCTGATGTGAATGGAAGGCCGCAATCAGCGGGACCGCGCGAGAATCGTCGAAATGACCTGGGGCTGAAATCGCCGAATTGAGCGGTCGCAACTCTCGTTCCCGCCGCACGGCCTTAACGACGGCGTCATAGGGTTCCTGCGGGAAGCCATTCGACTGGTGCTCGGCGGTCTTCCCTCTCTGCGCGATGACGTCAAGGCCACGTGCTCGCTCCAATCGATCGGCCGATTCAATCCACTCGACTGCTTTGTCGAGCACCTGCCGGGTTCCAATCCGGCGTAATGACTGAACCGCGTCCCACGGTTCGTGGTCGTCTGAATCGCCCTGCAATGTCTGAGCGAAAGG
>Ga0335083_10007967_pt1 | contig 13000 bp, 11 predicted proteins | sample Lox_Sample_42_FD_206716 | JGI IMG/M metagenome (GOLD analysis project Ga0335083, IMG submission 206716) | Soil microbial communities from Loxahatchee National Wildlife Refuge, Florida, United States - Lox_Sample_4.2 | ecosystem: Environmental > Terrestrial > Soil > Wetlands | place: USA...
GTCGATACCGAGCGCGTCCACGAGTTCATACGACCACTTGCGGTTGACCACGTCGAAGAGCGCCGTGCCGGAGGCGTCGGAAACCTCGCTTGCATACTCGCCGGTCAACATGAAGCGCACGTAGTCTTTGGGTAATAGCATGTGGCGCAGGCGCGCGTAACTGGCCGGCTCGTTGTCGCGCACCCAGAGGAGCTTCGGCAGCGTGAAGCCGGTGAGCACGGGGTTCGCCGTGCAGCGCAGTACTGTGTCTGCGCCCACCTTCGCGTTGATTGCGTCCACCTGCGCCTGGCTGCGCTGATCGCACCAGATGAGCGCGCGGCGAATCACCGCATTCTTCTCATCGAGCATGGTGAGGCCATGCATCTGCCCCGACAGACCGATGGCGCGCACGTCCCTGCCTGTTATGCCCGCAGTCTTCAGGACTTCGCGAATGGCCTGCTGCGCGGCATCCCACCAGTTCTCCGGGCGCTGCTCCGCCCACAGCGGGCGGTCCATGGTGAAATCTTCGTGGGCCGCGCTGATCGCATGCTTCACGCGGCCCTGCTCATCCACCAGCAACGCGCGCGAACTGCCAGTGCCAATGTCGATTCCCAGCCAGTACATGCTTAGCCTCTCTTCTCCAAAATCGGCAGGTTGGTACCCCCCAGATCCAGTCCGATTGAATAGTCTGTCATGTCACCGGCATCATATCAGGCCACCTCGAGGCCACGCCGCTCCCGCCGGCTGTGATAATGTACGACTACGCATATGGCAGAAACCACCCCTGTAGCTGGCAAACCGCAGTATGGCCTGGCAACCGTCGTAGGCTTTGCGGTGTTCTTCATCATTGGTCTCATCACGGTGTCGAAGGACCCGCTGATTCCACACCTGAAGGGCATCTTTCAGCTCAACTACTTTCAGAGCAACCTGATCCCGTTCATGTTCTTCCTGGCGTATCCGATCATGGGTCTGCCTTCGGCCAGGGCAATCTCCCGCTTCGGATATCAGGGCGGAATGGTGCTGGGACTGGCGGTGACCGGCCTCGGGGCACTGTTGTTCGTGCCGTCGGCGATCGCAGCGTCGTACGGGATGTTCCTGGTGGCGCTGTTCATCCTGGCCTCGGGCATCACGCTGCTGCAGGTGGCCATCAATCCGTATGTCGCGTCACTGGGCACGCCGGAACACGCTTCGAGCCGGCTGAACCTCGGCCAGGCCATCAATTCCGTGGCGACCACAGTCGGCCCGCTGCTGGCGAGCGTCCTGATCCTCTCCGTGGCGCCCGCCACCGCCGAAGAGATCGCGAAACATGGCGCCGACTGGTTGCAGAATTACCGTACGCAGATTCTCTCCTCGATCAAGCTGCCCTACACGGTGGTGGCTGTGGTAGTGTTCCTGCTTGCGTTCCTGATTTCGCGTCTGAAGCTGCCGACGCTGTCGATCGAGAAGACTGACAAGACGCCGGAGCCACCGCTCTCCGCAGTGTTCGGTTATCGCCATGCTGTACTGGGCGCAGTGGGTATCTTCATGTACGTTGGCGCCGAAGTGGCTATCGGCGGCAACCTCTACAAATTCATGACACTGCCTGAAATCGGGATTTCCAGCGATCAGGCTGCGGCGCGCCTGGTATCGCTGTACTGGATGGGCGCGATGATCGGGCGCTTCATCGGTTCCGCTGTGCTTCGTAAGGTGAATCCGGCGAAGGCGTTGATGACCGTCTCGCTGGCCGCGATTCTGGCCGTCGCCGTGGGCATGTTCACCACGGGCCCGGTGGCCATGTGGACGCTGATCGCCGTCGGCTTGTTCAATGCGATCATGTTCCCAACCATCTTCGCGCTGGGCATCGCCGGTATGGGTTCGCTGACCGGAAAGACCTCCGCGCTGATCAGCATGGCAATTGTCGGTGGCGCGCTGGTGCCGATCGCTCTCGGCGCGGTGGCTGACATTCCGTCGGTCGGGCTGCAGAAGGCGTTCTTCGTCGCGGCAATCTGTTACGCGTACATTGCGTACTACGGCGCCAGCGGATACAAGCCGCTGAAGACCGTAGTGCCGATTGCGTCGTAGCCGCCGGCTACTCCTTCCAGAACAGCTCAGCGTCGGAGCGGCGGACGTAGTTGGCGTCCAGCAGCGCGGGGTCGGTGGCTTCGCCGCGCAGGAAGCGCGCTTCAGCGATCCGCGCGATTGCAGCGGCCAGTTCGTGGGGCGCTGTTCGCACAGCAAGCTCGGCAAAGGTCTGATTCGAGATGAACTCGAGGTCCCCCAGGGGCAACGAGCGCACCCAGTCCTCGAGTTTCATGACTACCTCGGGGCGCACGGTTTTCAGAGCGGCGTCGTAGACGGCTCCAAATATGTCGCCGCGGCGTGCGTCGAGCACGGTGGCGCGTAGCGGGCGCTCGCCGAAGGCTGCCAACGCCTGCAGGTTCGACACCGCGACCGCCGGCCTGCCCGCGGCCTCGGCCAGTCCCTTCACTGCGGCGAGTCCGACGCGCACGCCAGTGAACGAACCCGGCCCCGCCGCCGAAGCGAAGCAATCGATGCCGCTGAGTTGCACGCCGTGATCGCGCAACAGCGCGCCGAGATGGTCGTAGAGCACGTGCGAAAATCCGCCCGGCGAGTGCATGGCCATTTCACCGATCACGCGGCCCTCTTCCACCAGCGCCATGCTGCCGAATTCCGAGGTCGTGTCGACGGCGAGGATCACTGTGGCAGTTGGTACAGCTTGTCGAGGAGATAGGCCTTGCCGTTCGCGTTGATGGCAGTGACCCGAACCGTCAGCACGCCGGTCTGCGGGCTGTGCGCGAGTACATCGGGCACCTGCATGGTGCCGCTCGCTCCCGTGCCAAGCACACGGAATCCCTCCGGCCCGCCCGCGATCTCGCCGGTCCACAGATACATCATGGTGCGTGTGGCGCGCGTTGCCCGCTTGATCTTCACCGCGTAGGGCACCGGTTTGCCTGGCGCCAGTTCCTCGGCCGCTGGCGACACGATCTCGTACGGGATCTTTTCCAGCGTCTGCTCCAATTCCTGCATTAGCAGCGGCCGCGATTCGAAGTACCACGAGCGCAGCATGTGCTCCTTACGGCCTTCGCGCGAGACGTGCAGCACCCAGGGATGCGCGGTGTCGGGGGGCGTTGAAGTGTAGTGCTCGCCATGGTATTTCTTTTGCACGAGTTCCTGACCGGTGAACGGGTTGAACCACGAAACGTCGTAATTGTGTTTTTCGATGTCCACTTCCACCGGCGGGCCGGGCTTCTCGACATACACGATGTATTCGACGCCTTCCAGCGCGATGCCGCGGCCGCCGTCCACGTCAAAGAACGGCTCCAGCTCCCAATGGCGAGTGTCGGCAATGAAGTCGAACCAGTTCTTTGCCTCGAACTCCTTCGTGCCCTCGAACGTGATGTACTGGCCGTCCATCGCGGTGTTCCATAGCCGCGCGGCCGTTGTGACGCCGACGAATGGAACCGGATAGAGCTGGTGCTCGACGGAGCCCATGTCGTCGTCGCCCGGCAGCGTGCTGCGGCTGATCACGAAATTCATCCAGCCATCGCCGAGCAGAGGAGACGAAGTGAAGCGCGCGTTGGTGGAACGCGGGTGCAGGTACGGATCGTTCTTCTTCAGATCAAGCCCGATCTCTTTCAGCAGCGCTCGTGAACCGGGGTAATCCTCAAATTCACCCAGACCCTCCCAGGTGATGTTCATCGGTGCGTAGCGCGCAATGAGATAGCGGACCAGCCGTTGGCGCGATTCCCGATCGGGAAACAGGGAGGTGATCACACCCGGGTTGGCCGCGAGCACGAGATCGGCGACGACTCCGCGCTTGTTGACCTCGCGAATGCGCCGGTCCAGTTCGGCGAAATATGACGGGTCCGGCCGGCCTTTCGGAAACAAGCGGCGCGCGTCCTCTTCGCCGCCGAGGATCTGCAGCCGCAGATGAGTGAACTTGTCCTGCACCGTATTCTGCAGCTTCGCTTCGAAGTCCGCTTCGGGAAGGAACGCCAGACGGTCGGAGACGTCGCCGAACCAGAGGTGCGGCTGTTTGTTTTCTGTCGCCCAGTGGTGGACGTTGGCAGGTATTACGAAGCCCGGTGCATCAGAGGCTGCGGCGGTGAAAGTGCCTTCCTTGTCATCGAGGCCCGGCAGCGAGCTGGTGATCTTGTAGACCCACTGCCCGCCCTCCGTGGGCGCAAACCGTACCACCATCTGGCGGCCATCGAAGTATCCGGGCATCAGGAACGTCTTGAAGTGCGGCGAACGGAATTCGACGTGGATCAGGGACACTTCCCAGGGGTCGCCGGCGCCGGACGGCAAGTCGAAGCGCATTTCGCAGGGCGAATACGCTGGCGTTCCCTCGCAGCCGGTCTGCGCACGCAGGACAGCCGCAGAAATAAGCGTGGCGGCAAGACCGGCCACGCGAACAAAGCGGGCGAACATTTCTTCTCCAGTATCGACCATCGCGCTACACTGGACACGGTGCGGGCGGTTCTGATCTTCGCGATGGCGGTTTTGTTGAGTGCGGCGGACACTTCCTACGTCCAGCAGATCGAACAATGGCGCGCGCAGCGCGAAGCGCGCCTGAAATCGGACAGCGGGTGGCTCACCGTGGCGGGGTTGTTCTGGCTCAACGACGGCGACAACACCGCGGGCACGGCCGCCGATTGCGACGTGAAGCTGCCCCCGGGATCCGCGCCGGAGCATTTTGGTGTTTTTCGCCTTCACGGCGGAAAGGCCGGTTTTCGCAAGACCGGCGAAACCGCGTTCAAGGATCTCAGAACCGACGCCGACAAGGACGGGCCCGACGTCCTCACCGTCAATGCGCTCACCATGTTCGTGATCCAGCGCGGCGACAAGTTCGGCATCCGCCTGAAGGACCGCAACAGCGAATACCGGCGCAACTTCACCGGCCTCCACTGGTATCCGGTGAAGCCGGAATATCGAGTCGCCGCACGTTTCGTGAAGTGGACGGAGCCGAAGAACATCGACATCGCCAATATCCTCGGCCAGACTGAGCCGACGCCCAGCCCCGGCTACGTCGAGTTCACGCTCAATGGCGTTAAAGCCCGGATCGACGCCCTCGAAGAGGATGATTCCCTGTTTCTGATCTTCCGCGATCAGACTGCGGGCAAAACGACCTACGGCGCGGGCCGTTTCCTAAACACAGACATGCCGAAGAACGGCGAGGTCGTTGTGGATTTCAATCAGGCCTACAACCCGCCGTGCGCTTTCACGCCCTACGCGACGTGCCCGCTGCCGCCGCCCGAGAACCGCCTGCCCGTCGCCATTGAGGCAGGCGAAATGAAGTACGGCGATCACTAAGCTTTCGGCGGCTCGGCCCGTTTATCCATTCAATCGAAAAAAGCGATTGACGGCCGGCCGGGCCCTTCCTTTAGATTGGATAAGGCCTTAGTGTCGGCCCGCTGACAAGGATGCAGACGCAACAAGCCGCGAAGGACGATCTCTTTCGCGGATATCAGACCGGGGCGTTTTTCGACGAGATGTTCGCCGCCGCCGGCGAACTCCGCCCGTACTATGTTCGTCTGTACGAAGAACTGGCGCGCATGCTGCCGTCCGAGTTTGAAGAACGCCGGCGGCTGGCCGATTCCGCGTTTCTGCTCCAGGGCATCACGTTCACCGTCTACAGTGACGGGCAGGGAACCGAGCGCCTCTTCCCGTTCGATCTGGTGCCGCGCATCCTTCCCCGGAGTGAATGGGATCTGATCGAGCGCGGCCTGTCGCAGCGTGTGATCGCGCTGAACCTGTTTCTGCAGGACGTCTACGGCCCGCAGCGGATTCTCAAAGACCGGAAGATCCCGCGTTCTCTCATTTATTCCTGCCGCCATTTCCGCCGCGAAATGATCGGCGTCGAAGTGCCGCGAGGTATCTACACGCACATCGCGGGCATCGACCTTATCCGGGATTCGCGCACTGGCAATTTCCTCGTTCTCGAGGACAACGTACGCACGCCCAGCGGCGTTTCCTACGTCCTGGAGAACCGTCTGGTGATGACGCGTACGTTCCCGCGGGCGTTTCAGGTGTACGAGGTCCTCCCGGTGGACCACTACCCGACCGAGCTGGCCCAGATTCTGCGCTCGTTGTCGCCCCGGCCCGCCGATCCGGTGGTGGTGCTGCTGACTCCGGGTATCTACAACAGCGCCTACTTCGAACACAGCTTCCTGGCCCGGCAGATGGGCGTCGAACTGGTGGAAGGGCGCGATCTCATCGTCGACGGCGACATCGTATATATGAAGACGATTCGCGGGCTGACCCGCGTCGACGTGATTTATCGCCGCCTCGACGACGAGTTTCTCGACCCGCTGGCTTTTCGTTCTGAGTCGCTGCTGGGCGTTCCCGGGTTGATGGGAGCGTATCGCGCGGGAAATGTCGCACTGGCTAACGCCATCGGCAATGGCGTGGCCGACGACAAGGCCATCTACGCCTGGGTTCCGGAGTTCATCCGGTACTACCTTGGCGAGGATCCGATCCTGCAGAACGTGGAAACGCGGATTTGTTCGCGGCCGGACGATCTCACCTACGTGCTGGAGCGCCTGAACGAGCTGGTGGTCAAGGCGGTGGGTGAATCGGGCGGCTATGGGATGTTGATCGGTCCCTATGCCACTTCCGCCATGATCGAGGATTTCCGCAAGCGGTTGATTGCCGACCCGCGCAACTACATCGCTCAGCCGGTGATTTCGCTCTCGCGCGTTCCGGCCTATGACGCACCCGCATCGAAGATGGCCGGCCGTCACGTGGACCTGCGCCCCTACTGTCTGTTCGACGGGGAAAGAGTCATCATTGTTCCCGGAGGTCTGACCCGCGTCGCGCTCAAGGCCGGATCGCTGGTGGTGAACTCGTCGCAGGGAGGGGGCAGCAAGGACACCTGGGTCTTGCGCGGAGACACATGATGCTGTCACGGATCGCCGAATCGCTGTTCTGGATGGCTCGTTATATGGAGCGGGCCGAGGACACCGCGCGCCTGCTCGATGTCCATTACCACATGCTGCTTGAGCACTCGCCGACCTCCTACCAGTTGCGCTGGGAGGCGATCATCGCGATCTGCGGCGAGACCGACCGCTTCTTCAAGCTGTATCACGAGGCCAATCCGCACAACGTTTTCGAGTTTCTCGGATTCCGCGAGGACAATCCGAATTCCGTGCTAACCTGCATCAATCGCGTGCGCGAGAACGCGCGCACCATTCGCGACCGCATTTCGCGAGAGATGTGGGAAGACGTGAACAGCCTGTACCACCGTTTGCGCGGATTCCGTCCGGAAAGTGAGATCGCCGCGGGGCCGCACCGTTTCTGCAATGAGATCAAGTTCGCCAGTTTCCGCTTCCACGGCGTCAGCGATGATACTCTGCCGCACGACGAGGGCTGGCAATTTCTGAAAGCCGGACGTTCGCTGGAGCGCGCTGAGATGACCACGCACATAGTGGACGCTGAGTATCATCAGTTGCTCACCAGCGCGTCTTCGGAGGCGGATGTGAACAACCACCAGTGGATGGCGGTGCTGCGGTCGGTCGCCGCCTACGAAATCTACCGGCGCGAATATCACGGCCGCATCGAACCTGAAAAAGTGGCCGAACTGCTTCTGTTGCACGCGCGCCACCCGCGGTCGGTTCGTTTTAACATCTCATCGCTGCACACGGCTCTGCAGGCCATCAGCGGCTCCGGTCCGGACAGCTATGCGACCGAAGCCGAGCGCCTGGCCGGCAAAATGCAGGAAAGCCTGCTCTACGACCGCATCGAGGACATTTTCGCGCGCGGCCTGCACCCCTATCTCACGAACATGGAGAAGACCTGTCGCGCCATCGGCGAACAGATCGCACGCAGCTATTTCTACTACGCGGTGGTCGCCTGAATGAATCGTTACCGTCTGGTTCATGTCACCGAGTTTCAGTACGACGGCGTCGTTTCGGAAAGCTACAACGAGCTGCATCTGCGGCCTCGCCAGGACGAGACACAGAGCTGCCTTTCCTTCCGCCTCTCCACCGAGCCCGCGGCTTCCATGTCGCACCATGTCGACTATTTCGGCAACTGGGTGCATCGTTTTAATGTTTCGGGGCAGCACAGGCACCTGCACATTGAGGCTGATTCCGTTGTGCTGGTGCACCAGCCGACGGCCCTTTCCGAGCAGAGTTTCACGCTCGCCGATCTCGACGCCATGGCCGACGAGCTGGATGTCTACTACGATCTGCTGGCCACCAGCCAGTACGCCCCGCATGTCGAACTGCTGAAAGATCTTGTGAAGGACGCCGAAGGCAGGAGCGGCGGCACCGTGGCTGGATTCGTCCGCGCGGCGACTGACGTGGTGCACGGTTCTTTTCGATACGAAAAAGGCGCGACGCACGTTCACTCGTCCATTCTCGACTCGCTGGCCAGCGGCGCCGGCGTTTGTCAGGACTTCGCGCACATCCTGCTGGCAGTGACGCGCATGCGTGGGATTCCGGCCCGCTACGTCTCCGGTTATCTGGTGCCGCGGCGCGCCGCCGAGGCGGGCAGTAATTTTGAAGAGGTCATCGGTGGACAGGCCTCACACGCATGGATCGAAGTCTATGTGCCGGGCGCCGGATGGGTGGGTACCGATCCCACGCTGGGCCAGCAGGTAAGCGTGCAACATGTGCGCGTCGCCTACGGCCGCGATTACGGCGATGTGCCTCCCGTGCGTGGCACGTATAAGGGCCACGCGGGCCAGCAGCTCTCCGTCGATGTGCGCGTGCGTCCCGCGCTCGATGACGAAGGTACCGAGCATCTGGAGCGAACCGCCGCAGCCCCTCCGCGTCCGCGCGTCGAAGAACCGCCGCAACAGCAGCAACAACAGCAATGATTCAGGATTTCGCCGCCGTCTGGCGGAACTCGCGAATCCGCTCCCTGCGCTGGTGTTTCCTCTTCTGGCGCTTCCCGTGGCGCGCTTTGTCGCCGTTCCTTGCAGACATGTTGCCTCAAGCCTATCAGGTTCGAACACTCTGAGGGCAGAAGACGCGCCGATTCGGGTATGATAAACCGAGATTCCGACCCTATGGACTGGTACTACTCCGACGGACGGCAACAATTCGGGCCGGTTACACAGGCCGAATTCGACGCGCTGGTGGCATCCGGCAGGATCAACGCGAGCACTCTGGTTTGGCGAGCGGGAATGGCGAACTGGGCGGCGTGGGGCACCATACAGCCTCCGGCGCCAGCTCCGGCACCCGTGGCTCCAATGCAACCCGCGGCCCCGATACAGCCGATGGTGTCCGCCCAGCCCGAAGCGGCCGCCTGGGCCCCCGCCCCCGCGCAGGCCCAGCCGCAACCGCAGCCGCAGGCACAAACGCGCTTCTGCTCGAACTGCGGCCGCCCCGTTGCGCCTGGCGACCTGCTGACCATCGGCAACATGACCGTTTGCGCCAACTGCAAGGACGGCGTGATGCAGCGCATGAGGGAGGGTTCGGCTCAGGGCGCTGTCGCGTTTCAGGGACGCCAGTACGGCGGTTTCTGGATCCGCTTTGTCGCCGTGTTCATCGACGGCATCATCGTCGGAATCCCGCTCGGCCTCATCTACGGCGTTCTCGTGGTGGCGATGGTGGGAATCGGCACGGCCAGCGCGGCAAACAACAATCCGACGGCTCTGTTCGGCCTGATGGCGCTTTACGGCGTCTTCACTCTTGTCGCGATCGGCGCCCAGTTGTTCTACGAATCGTGGTTCATCGTCAACAAAGGGGCAACTCCGGGAAAGATGATCTTGTCGCTCGAAGTCATCCGAGCCGATGGCACACGGCCCGGCTGGGGACTCGCCCTCGGCCGTTATCTTGCCAAGATCCTCTCCGGCTGGATTCTTTACATCGGGTACATTATGGCCGGATTTGATGAGGAAAAACGGGCGCTGCACGACCGCATCTGCAATACCCGTGTCGTCAGGAAGTAGTTCGTGAAGCTGCAATCGCCGCTGACACATTGCCATGTGTGTCTGGCCGACATCCGTTACGCGGCCGGCGGCGTTGAAGTCGCCTGCCGCTGCGGAGTCGAAGCGCGCGCCCTCGTCTACCCGGCGATTCTCCGCGTGTGCGAAGCTTCAGCGGGTGAAGCGATCCAGGCCGCGGGTGAAGCAGCCTGCTTCGCGCACGACGACAAACGCGCCGTGGCTTCATGCGATTCCTGCGGACGTTTCGTCTGCGCTCTTTGCCGGATCGAATGGGGCAGCCGGGTCCTGTGCCCGGCGTGCCTCAATTCAGCCGAGAAGCGGTCCGCTCTGCTGGTGCGCTCGCGGATCATGTTCGACACCATGGCCCTGGCCACGGCACTGGCATCTGTCTTTCTATTCACCCTGAGTATCCTGACCGCGCCCATCTCCATCTACCTGGCGATCCGCTCGTTTCGTGCCCCCCGTAGTCTGGTTCCCCGCGCCATGTGGCGCGCCTGGGTCGCGCTGACGGTTTCAGTGCTCGAACTCGGGGGCTGGGCGTGGCTGCTGGTTTACACCATCGTGCTGGCGCGAAACTCATGAAGCAGGCGGATTACGTGCGACTGCCCGGACGTAGAAGCGGATTGCTTCGGCGCGAGACGCTGTGGCTTGGATCCGATCATCTGCTATTGGTACGTTCGACGCGCTTTAACGAAGACTACCGGCGCTTCTACCTGGCCGACATTGAAGCGCTCGTCGTGCAGCACCGGCCGCCGGGCGCGCGCAGAACCGTAGATAATTTAGCCCTCGGCGTGACCGTGCTGGCCACGGCGGCCTTGTTGGCGACGCACCACCCAGTGTGGGGGACCCTGCTTGGCCTTGTTGTACTTGTATACGGATGGATATCACTACGCCGTCAGGACTGCAAAACCTGGATTCAGACGGCCGTCGGGACCTCGGAGTTGTCTCCGTTGTGCCGCATCGGCTCGGCGCGGCGTGCACTGGCTCTCCTCGATGGAAAGATCCGCGCGGCGCAGCCGGCCATGCCAGAGGCCGAACTCGTGTCCGCACTCGAAACACCGCCGCCTCTGCCCTTCGTTTCCGTCCCCGCACCGCCGCCGCTGCCCGCGACCGTCGAAGCGACGCGCCCGCCGTCTCCCCTCTATCTCGGCGCGTTCATCTGGCTGGGTGTACTCGGTCTGTTCCGGGTTTATGCCGCGTGCTCAACCGGCGTCAAGCTCCCGTGGGTTCTTCCCTGCGGCTGCGTTGTCTTCGTGGCAATTGCAATCATTCCGTTGGTCCGCCACGGGATATCGAATATCCGCGGGGCTCGCGCTGCAGCCATACTCAGTTCCCTGGTCGTCGTGGGCAGTATCGGCACGTACGCGCTAAACTGGGCCACCTCAGGAGCCGCGCGCCGCGGACAGGCCGTCGAAGCGCAGAAGATCCGCGACTGGATCGACAATTCCACCGCGCTCCACATCAGCGTCGCGGTCGTCCTGCTGCTTCTGGCAATCTGGGGACTGCTGGCGTTTCTCACCGCATCCGCTATTCCCGGCGAACGGGCCGGCGGTCCGGTGACCTTGTTCGGCTCGGAACGCTCATGACTGGGTTCGCATATCAGCGCTGCTTCATCCACGCCGCGCGCGAAGCCGTCGCCCGGTGCCTCGAATGCCGCCGCGCGTTTTGCCGTGAGTGCGTGGTCGATCACGAAGGCCGCCTCGTCTGCGCCGCCTGCATCGCCCGCCTGCACGCTCCGAAGGCGCGCGGCCGAGGTCTCCTCCGCCGGGTCTTCCCCGCCGCAGCCGCTCTGCTCACGCTCATCGTCTGCTGGATACTGTTCTACATGGCTGGACGGGTGCTTTTGCTGAATGAACCGTCGCGCCACAGCTTCGACGAGACTCCGCAGGAGCGGCACGAGTGAAAACCGCGGCCGAAGCCCCCGGCGCCATCGCCCTGCTCGACGCCGCCTTCGATCTGCTGCACGCCGCGCCTGCCTCCGCCTGGCTGATCTGGGCCGCCGGCGGCCTGCCCTTCGGCCTCGGCGTCATCGCTTTTGTCAGCGAAATGACCAGCAGCGCTGACCCCGCCAGGCTGCTCCCGGCGCACGCGCTCGCCCTGGCGGTCCTGTTCCTGTGGATGGTGGCCTGCCAGGCGATGTTCACGCAGCGCCTCTGGCCTTTGCTCAGCGGGACCCCGCGCCCGCGTCCCGCGCTGGTGGCGCAGGTGGCCCTCGGCGGAACGTCGCTGCTCATGCTGCCGCTCGCCGCCCTCAGCCTCTTCGGGTTCCACTGGATGATGGCCTTCTACTACGGCGCCACCGCCGCTGCGGCGCGCGACCTCCCCGGCATCGCGCGTTACGCCTCGCGCCAGGCCTCGACATGGTCGTTAGCCAGCATCGTAGAGCTTATGGTCGCGTTCCTGCTCGGCCTCGTCGTATTCGTCAATGTGCTAACGCTGCTGATCGGCGGCCCCGTCATCTACCGCACGCTGACCGGCGAGGAAACCGTCTTCACCACGAACGCCGCTGGCATCTTCACCAGCACCCTGTTCGCCGCGGCCTTCGTCATCACCTGGCTGCTGATGGACCCGCTGCTGCGTGCCGCCTTCGTCGTGCGCTGCTTCCGCGTCGATGCGATCCGCACCGGCGTGGACCTGAAGGCGACGGTGGCCCGGTACGCCCGCGCCGCGCTCGTGCTGCTGCTGATCGTCCTCCCCCTGCGCGCCACCCAGCTCTCGGTCGAACCGCGCAAACTCGACCACAGCATCCGCGAAGTCACCCGACGTCCTGAATTTGTCTGGCGCGAGCAGCGGCCTGTCGGGTCCGCTCCCAGCTCGAACGCGTTTATGCAGTTCACCGCCGACGCCATCCGCTTTATCGGCGACAATGTCCGCCGCGCACTCGACTGGATCGGCGATGTGGTGCGTGCCATCATGCGCTGGCTCATCGGTCAGCGCGGCGGCGACCTGCCGGACGCCTCGGCTGCCCGCAACGTCCCGTTCGCCGCACCCATGCTGTACATCCTGATCGCCATTGCCGCCGGCGCGATCATTGCGCTCCTGCTGCGCTTGCGCCTTCGCCGGCGCCAGTCCGCGCCGCTCGCGGCAGTCACCGCCACCGCCGAACTGAACCTCGAAAGCGACGAC
>Ga0335083_10007968_pt1 | contig 12999 bp, 10 predicted proteins | sample Lox_Sample_42_FD_206716 | JGI IMG/M metagenome (GOLD analysis project Ga0335083, IMG submission 206716) | Soil microbial communities from Loxahatchee National Wildlife Refuge, Florida, United States - Lox_Sample_4.2 | ecosystem: Environmental > Terrestrial > Soil > Wetlands | place: USA...
TTCGCCGCTCGAGCTCTATCACACGAACACGGCGGTCTATATCGGCATGGTCTATTCCTACCTGCCGTTCCTCGTGATGCCGCTCTACGCCCACCTCGTGAAGATGGACCTCACGCTGCTCGAAGCCGCCTACGACCTCGGCGCGAAGCCGTGGCGCGCGTTCGTGGAGATCACGCTGCCGCTCTCGAAGAACGGTGTCATCGCGGGTTGCCTGCTCGTGTTCATCCCGGCGGTGGGCGAGTACGTGATTCCTGAGCTGCTAGGCGGCGCGAACACGCTGATGATCGGCCGTGTCATGTGGAACGAGTTCTTCGACAACGCCGACTGGCCGATGGCCTCCGCCGTGACCTGCGCGATGGTGCTGCTGCTGCTCGTGCCGATGGCGCTGTTCCAGCACTACCAGGCGAAGGAACTGGAGGGACGCGGCAAATGAAACCGAATCGCGTACTGATGTTCATCGCGCTCGGCCTCGGCTTCGCGTTCCTCTATATACCGATCCTGAGCCTGATCGTCTACTCGTTCAACGAGTCGCAACTGGTGACCGTGTGGACGCGGTTTTCGACGCGCTGGTACCGCGCGCTCGTCACAGACGACGAGCTCATCACGGCTGCGTGGCTGTCTCTGCGCATCGCGCTGATGACGGCGTTCGCCTCGGTGTTCATCGGTACGTGGGCGGGCTTCGTGCTCGCGCGCATGGGGCGCTTTCGTGGCTTCACACTGTTCTCGGGCATGATCAACGCGCCGCTCGTGATTCCCGAGGTGATCCAGGGCATTTCGCTGCTGCTGTTGTTCGTGGAAATGGGCAAGCTGCTCGGCTGGCCAGCGGGGCGCGGCGTCTTCACGATCTGGATCGGCCACGTGATGCTGTGCATTTCGTATGTCGCGATCATCGTGCAGTCGCGCGTGCGCGAGCTGAATCCGCAGTTGGAAGAGGCCGCGCTCGACCTCGGCGCGACGCCGTTCAAGGTGTTTTTCCAGATCACGCTGCCGCTCATCTCGCAGGCACTCGCCGCGGGCTGGCTGCTGTCGTTCACGCTTTCGATCGACGATCTCGTGCTCTCGGCGTTCCTTTCGGGCCCGGGCTCGACCACGCTGCCGCTCGTCGTGTTCTCGCGCGTGCGCCTCGGCCTGAACCCGGAGATGAACGCGCTGGCCACGCTGTTCATTTTCGTCGTGACGGTCGGCGTGATCCTCGGCAACTACTTCATGCAGCGCGCCGAGCGCAAGCGCATGGCGATGGCCGTCTGATCCGTCTTGCGCTTTTCGGCGCCACGCAAACGGCGCGCGGGCAGTCATGTCCGCGCGCCGTTTGCCTTTGTGCGCCTGCGCCTCAATGAGGCGCGCCTCGCCGTGCCGCCGCTTACAGCCGATACCCCATGCGAAAGCCGCCCCAATGCCGCCCGTTCACGAAGATCGGCGCGGAGGCATCCTTCATCATCACGAAAGTGCCGCCGCCCATGTCGCGTCGGTAGGTCTGCAGCAGAAAGGGCTTCGTGTGGGAGCCCGCGCCGCGTCCCGTGCGGTCGTTGAAAATGCGGTGATTGCGGCAGTTCGCGGCGTTCCACACCGGGTCGGAGCCCTGCGGATGCGAAAACTTGCGGTTGTTGGTGGGGAGGTAGCCGCGCGGGTCGATGGCGGCGCAGAAAACGACACGCTCATCGAACGCCAACAGCGGCTCGAGGATCGCGGGCAGCACGCGGTCGGTGAACGCCGTGAAGCGCGTGACGTGCTGCTGCGGATTCGTGTTCGGCACCGGCCTATAGACACTATCGAACAGATCGGCCTCGCCAATCTCGCCGCGCGCGAGCGCGCCCTCGAACAGCTTGCTGACCTGGGCGGCGGCGCGCTGCACGGCCTCGACGAAGCGCGTATCGTCGGTTTCCACGCCGGTGGCGGCAGAAAGCTCGATGAGCGTTTCCGAGACATCGAGCAGCTTGCCGAGCTGATCCTTGGCCTGCACGAAGTTGCGGCTCGAATGCTCGACGCCGCTGACCATCTCGCTCACCTGGCTTTCCAGCCCGTCGCACTTCGTTTCGATTTCGCCCGTGAGCTGGGCGATCTGGCCGGCGTGCTCGTCGAGCTGCAGGATCGCCTCGCCCGTGCTGAGCACCGCTTCGCCGATGGTGTGCGTGCCTTCACGCACGCGATGCGCGCGTTCGGTATTCGCCGTGCCCTCGACGATGAGCTGCTCGGTTTGCTGCGTGAGCTTTCCTAGCGTTTGCTCGATCTGTCCGGTGGCCAGTGCGGTTTTTGCCGAAAGGTTCTTCACCTCGGCCGCGACCACGGCGAAGCTCTTGCCAGACTCGCCCGCGCGCGCGGCCTCGATGGCGGCATTGAGCGCGAGCAGCTGGGTTTGCCGCGCGATCAGCGAGATTTCCTCGGAGACTTTGGACACATGCGCAAGCGCGCTCTTGAGCGCCCGGATCTGCGTCTCGATCACGGTGACGCCTTCTACGAGGCCGTGAATGTCGGCGAGCGAGGCTTCGATGGTCTGCTGCGATTGCTGCACGGTGGCGGTGGTGCCGGTGCTCAGTTCGCGCATGGCGCGCGCGGCCGCGGCGATTTGATGATTGCCCGCAAGCGTGTGCGCCGCCGATTCGCGCAGGGCGTGGCAGACGTCGGTTTGACGCTGCACGCGTGCGGCCACTTCATCGACATGGCCGGCCACATCGCAGATCTCGATGCCGAGCCGGCCAGCCTGCGCGGCGATGTCGCCGACGATCCCGGCCGATTTACGCTTGCGGCGGCGGGCGCGCAAACCTGGCAAACCTGGGATGCCGCGGAAACGCAAACGTGTCATTGGGTGTGTCTCCTTGCCTGTGCGAACCCTAAGGTGGGTGGGCCGGTCGTCGGTGCGATCGCCGCGCTTTCTGGACCTGTTTACGGCGCGCCGCGCGGGGACTTGAGCGCAGCGGGCGCGCATGGGGCTATGATCGGGGACGCGGGCGCCACAGCCGCGCCAGATGGCGCCAGATGGCGCAAGCGGCGAAGACGGCGAACGCGGCGGCGAGCCACGCTCAGGCGCGCCCGCGATGGGAGCAAGATGATCGAGGCATGGTTCGGCGGGGGCGCGCCGCTCGCGCTCTGGCAGCAACTGATCCAGCTCTGGGAGCTGATCGTGATGGTGTTACGTTTTCTCTGGGGGCTGTTGAAGCTTCTAGGCGGTGGCGCTTGAGGCGCAAGCGTATCGGCAGGCCGTCTCGCGCAGTCCGCGCGGGGCACGACAAAAGGGCAGACGATGATCGACGATTCCACCCGGCGCTTCACGAACCGGGTCGCAGACTACGTGAAATTCCGGCCGACTTATCCGCGCGAGGTGGCGACCTTCGTGCATGTCGAGTGCGGCATCGCACCGGGCGCGCCAGTAGCCGACATTGGCGCGGGCACGGGCCTTTCCACGAAGCTTTTTCTTGACGCGGGCCATCCGGTCACGGCCGTCGAGCCGAACGCGGCCATGCGCGCCGCCGCCGACGAGCTGCTGGGTGGCTACAAGGGCTACCGCAGCGTGGCGGGCACGGCGGAGGCGACCACGCTCGAAACGGCGAGCGTGGACCTCGTGAGCGCCGCCCAGGCGTTCCACTGGTTTCACAAGACCGACACTCAGCGCGAGTTCGCGCGCATCCTCAAGCCGCGCGGCAAGATCGTGCTGTTCTGGAACAGCCGGCTGCTCGAAGGCTCGGCGTTTCTGGAGGGTTACGAGGCACTGCTGCAGCGTTTTTGCCCGGACTATGCACGCGTGGCCGAGACCTATCCGGACTCTGCGGCGATGGCCGACTGGTTTGGTGACGGCTTCGAGCATCAGACGGTGTTTCCCAATGCGCAACTACTCGATTTCGAGGGCCTGCGCGGAAGGCTGATGTCGTCCTCCTATGCGCCGCAGGCCGGCGACGCGCGCTACGAGCCGATGCTCGCGGCACTGCGCGAGCTTTTCGACGCGACCCAAAAGGAAGGGCGTGTGAACTTCGCCTACGAGACGCGCGTGTACGCGGGGAGAGCGCTGCGCATCTAGCCGGGCTTGCGCCCGAACTCGTAGTCGGCGGTACGCACGCGCCGCGTTCTGTGCCGGAACATGAACGTGAAGCCGGGCCACAGCGCGGTGTTCTTGCCCGTTTGCGTGAGGTAGTAACTGCGGCAGCCGGACTGCCACACGGTGCGCGCGAAGCGCGCCTGCAGGCGCGCGTTCCACGTGCGCTGCGCCTCGGCGCGCACGTCCATCGTGCGTGCGCCCGAGCGTTGCAGCGTGCGGATGCAGTCCGCTATGTAGCGGATGTGCGACTCGATCATATAGATCATCGAGTTGTGCCCGAGCGCCGTGTTCGGTCCGACGACGAAAAAGAGATTCGGAAAGCCCGCGACGCTTGCGCCCACGTACGCCTCGGGCCCGTCGCGGCGCCACTTCTCGCCGAGATCCTGGCCGCCTACGCCGGTCACCTCGAACGGCGCGTCCACGTCGTTGACCTGGAAGCCCGTGCCGCAGACGATCGCGTCGAACGGGCGATGCGTGCCGTCGGCGGTCACGATGCCGTCGGCGACGACTTCGCGGATCGCGTCGGTCACCAGCTCGACGTTGCGCTGTGCGAGAGCCGGGTAGTAGTCGCTCGAGAGCAGCACGCGCTTGCAGCCGAGCACGTAGTCGGGCGTGAGCCTGGCGCACAGTTCGGGGTCTTTTACCTTGTGAGCGAGATAGCTGCGTGCGAACCTGGTGGGCGCCCGGAGCAGGCGTGGCTCCACGGAAAAGCCGAGCGCACGCGATTCGTGTTGCCAGTAGATGGCCGCGCGCGCCACGCGCTGCGCGAGCGGCACGTGGCGATAGATCCAGCGCCAGGGCTCGCCGATGGCGCGGTCGCGCCGCGGCATGATCCACGGCGGCGTGCGCTGAAACACCGCGAGCTGTGCAACGCGGGGCTGAATCTGCGGCACGAACTGGATCGCGCTCGCCCCGGTGCCGATGACGGCCACGCGCTTGCCTTCGAGCGCATAGCCGTGGTCCCAGCGCGCCGAGTGAAAGAGCTTGCCCGCGAAGCGCTCGATGCCCGCAAGCCGCGGCAGCGCGGGGCGCGAGAGCGGACCGTTCGCGGCGATCACGATATTGGCCTCGATCGTTTTCTGCGCGCCATCACGCTCGATCTCGACCTGCCAGAGCCCGCGCGCCTCCACGAAGCGCGCCGCGCGCACGCGCGAGCGATATTCGATGAAGCGCTCGACGTCATACTTGCGCGCGCAATGGCGCAGGTAGTCGAGAATCTCGCGCTGCGGTGCGTAGGTGCGCGTCCATGCGGCATTCAGCTCGAACGAGAAAGAGTAGAGGTGCGAAGGAATATCGCAGGCGGCGCCCGGATAGGCATTGTCGCGCCAGGTGCCTCCGAGGCTTTCGGCGGCTTCGTAGAGCGTGAACGAATCGATCCCCATGCGGCGCAGCCGGATCGCCATGCCGATGCCGGAAAAGCCGCTGCCGATGATGGCGATGCGCAGCGTGGCGCCGTTGCCGAGCGCTTCAGTGGCCATGTGAGCGTCCGTCGCTTCGTGTGGTGTTGATGTGCTGCGCCGATGCAAAACGGGCTCCGCGAAGGAGCCCGTCGTCGTTTTGGCGCGATGCGCGAGGGAGGTCCCAGGCGCTCAGGAGTTGTTCCAGTCGTCCGAGCTGTCGTTGCTGCCGAGGTCGACGCCGCCGCCACCCGAGCCGTCGTCCCAGTCGTTGGAGCCCTGGCCGAAATCGAGACCGCCGCCGCCATTGTTGTCGCGCGGGACGCGGCGACCTTCGTCGTCGACGATCACATCGCGCTCGACCACGCGGTCGCGGCCGTGGTTGAGCGCCTCGCCGAGCAGCACGCCGGTCAGCAGCCCGCCCATGCCGCCCATTCCACCGCCGCCTTGCTGCACGATGACCTGCGGTTGCTGTTGTGGCGGATATTGCGGCGGGTACTGCGGCGGGTACTGCGGCTGACGCCCGAAAGCGGCGTCGGCTTCGCGCGCATAGGCGGAATCGCCGCCGTAGCCAGGCGCGGGAGCGGGCCCGGCAGGCTGTGCGTTCGGATCCGGACGGCCATCGGCGCGCGCCTTGAGGCTCGCGAACTGGCGCTCGAGCTCCTCGATCTCATAGGGCGGCCGGGGATTCGCGCTGTTCGAGAGCGTTTCGACGAGGCCGCGCAATTGCGCTTCCAGCCCCTCGACTTCCTTTTCGAGCGCTTCGTGACCGGGCGCGGTCGAGAGCTTCACGTCGAGCTTGAGCGAGCGCACGCCGTTGAGCAGGTCGGTGGCGCGCTTGAGCTGGTCGCGGCGATCCTCGCCGGCCTTCGCGTCTTCCGTAGACTTGGCGCGGCGCAACGTCCAGCGCAGCACGAGCGCGACACCCACCAGCACGATGGCAATGCCGATCCACATGCCCATGCCGGGGCCGTGCTTCTGCGGCGCGTCGCCGGAGGAGAGCGCTTGCTGCTGCGAGAACGGGTTATCGGCGCTGCTCGTCCTGGCGGCGCCGGCGCGCGCGGCGTCGGAGCGGATCTTCGCTTCGACCTGGGCGAAACGCTGGGGCTGCGTGAAGCCGATTTGCGGATCGAGCGACTTCGCCTGCTCGATCTGCGCGAGTGCGTCGGCGTAGCGGCCTTCGCGGTCGAGCACCTGGCCGTAGAGGTAGTGGGCGCGAGCGTTGTCGGGATGCGCTTGCAGCACTTCGGTGAGGCCGGAGTCGGCGCGCTGCCAGTCGCCCTGGGACATCGCGGATTCGATCTGCTGTACGCTCGGCAGGGCGAACGCAACGCCGCTCGCGAAGGCGAGCGAAGCGCAAGCGAGGCTGGCAGCGGCAAGAAACTTTTTCATGTTGCAGGCCGGGCGCATTGACGCCCGTCTCCATGGCATTCGATACGGGGATGCGGCGTGACAGGCTGGCCACTGATCTTACCGGCAGCACGGCTCATGCCGCGCCGCATCCTGCACTCCGGAGCGTTACGTTATTGCGCCGGCGTGTTCAACTGCTTCTTGAGTGCTTCGAGGCGCTCGTCCACCGAGGGGCCCTTGTTGAGCGCGGCGAGTTTGTCCTCGAGCGCTTTGCCACTCGACTGGTCGGCCGAGTTCAGGCGTGCGTCCGAGCGCGCGTTCGAGAGCGAGACCTTGTCCTCGAGCTTCTGGAAGTCGGCAGCGAGATTCTTGCCGCCGATACCACCGAGCGCCGTGGCCGCGACATCCTTCGCCTGGGCGATCTGCTGCTTTGCCTGCAGGATGTTCGAGCGGGCGTTCAGATCGTTGCGGCGCGAGCGCATGTCGTCGATCTGCTGCTTCAGTTGGTCGACCGACGGCTCGAGCTTCGCGAGTTCGTTCGCTAGCGCGTCGCGTTCGGCTTCGGCCGTTTGCTGCGCGCCAAGCGCTTCGCGCGCGAGCGCCTCGTCGCCCGATTGCAGCGCACGCTTCGCGCCGTCCTCGTACTTCTTCGCCTTGTCGGCGGCCACGTCGCGCTTGCTTTGCTGCGTCGCGACCTGCGCCTGGATCTCGACGAGCGAGTTCTCGGCGCGGGCAATGCTGTCGTCGAGCTCACGCACGATCTGGCGCGCGTCGCGCGACGGATCCTGTACGGAGTCGGCCGCGTCGTTGAGCAGGCCCTTGACCGTGCGGGAGATGGAGTCGAAAAGCGACATGAATTCCTCCAGTGAAATGAGATCGGCCATGCTGGGCCGAGGTGCGTGCATGCAGTTTGCGCCTTGCGGCGTTGCTCGCAGCGTTGGCTGGCGTGGGCAACTGCCCGACTCGCACCGGCTGGCAATCAGGCTGGTAACCGAGGCTGATAACCGGCGATCCATCTGCCAGCTTACGCCGCTTTGTGCACACCGCGCATGCTGCGCGCAAATCGGGGCGAGTGTGGCAATTGCAATAGCGCAATCGCGAATTCGCGCGTGATTCGCGATGGGCGACGCCGCGCGGCTCGAAGCGCCGCTTCCGGCGGGGGCCGCCATCGCTCGCGGATATTACACCACGAGGCTTCTTAAAAGGGACTTAAAGGATGGCCGCGCCGGGCTCCCTGCGACGAGGTTTTCAGGCGATCACCGCAAGTGCGGGGTGATGATCGCAAGCCTGCCGGGCGCGTTGCGGTATGCGGGGCGCAGCGGGCGTCAGGCGAACTTGCCGCCTTCGGGGGCGGCGTCGCCACCATGTGCGTCGCCGCGCAGGTCGCCCGCATCGCGCCGCGAACGTGCGAAGGGTGCGGTGCTCACGGGCTGCAGCGGCTCGACGTCGTGAGTTTGCGCGGCGGCGGCTTCGAGAGCACCGCTTTGCGCAGCGGCGGCCTCGGCATTCAGGCGCATGACGGCCTGCGCTATTTCGCGCGCGGCATGGTTGATAGCGGGTTCGTCGGCGTGCTGTTCGGCTTTTAGGGCGGCGGCCGGCGCGTGCGAGCTTTCCTCGTGCGTGTGCGCGTGGTCGCGCATGGCGGGCTCCGTTTCGTCATGCGTCCTCGCATCGTCCGTCTGCGTGGCCGGCATCGTTCCGTTCATTTCGGCGGCCGCCCCGTCGGTTGCCGTCGCACCCGCGGCGAGCGGCCGGATCGCGCCTACCCGGCTCGTACGCAGCGGCTTCGCGGCCTTCCGTAGCACCTGCGCGAGCGCGTCGGGCTGGCGCGGCGCGCTCAGACGGTCGACGATGCTTGCAGCCTTGACCTGATCGCTGGTCGCGCTGAACGCGATCACCGCGCGGCGCATCAGCTCGCTGATGCTGATGCCGAGCTCGTCCGCGGTGGCGGAGATCGCGCGCTTTTGCGCGGGCGTGACGAAGACGACGATGCGTTCGCTGGGCTTGTTCATGGTCGGCGGGCCGTTGGTTCGGCTTCGTATGACGTCGGTTCCTGCCTGCGCAACAGCTTGTTGAAAGGTCCGTTTCGGCTTTTATCCGGGCGCGGGCAGGGGCGTGCAGCAGATCATTCATCATAAGACGCGTGCGCCGATGCGCAATCAGAAGGCGTCCGCGCCGGAGCGACACGGCTCGCAAGAATATGCGCACAACTGCTCGATCATGTAATTTCCCAGCAACACGGTCGGCCGGTTACGAAACTTTTCGCGCATAAAGCCGCGCCTCGCGCAAGCTGCCTCCAGCAGCAGTAAAAAATCGGGCACGAAGGTTTGTCCAGGAAACTCTTACAAAAAAAGCGCGACCCGCTGCCTGCGATTTCTTTAGAATGCGCTGTTACATTTCGCGAATGTCGCCTGAACGGGCGTGTTTTCGCGTCTGGCGTGCCGAAGTGCGCGCCGTGCGGCCGGACGGGGGCGTTGCCGGTCGCGCCGCGTCGCCGGGCTTGTGCCGGCGACGTCGTATGCCGCATTGGCGCCATGACGCCGTGGTCGAGATCCGCGCGCGCGAGACGTGCCCATCATTCCAGTCATGCCTATCATCAAACGACCGCCTTCACCGCATTACCCGAGCGACGATCGGGAACCTTCCTTCAGCAATGGACGCCAGCCGCCTCGCGGCCCGGAGCCGCCGCGCGATGAACGCCCGGGGCGAGGAGCTCCGCGGCGGCGCTCGATCGGCGCCTCGATCGCGCTGGGCTTTTTCGGGCTGATCGCAACGCTCTGCGTGGTCGGCGCGCTGATCGTCGGCTACGCGCTCGTCGTGATGGAGCCGCAGTTGCCTTCGCTCGACGCGCTCACGAACTATCAACCGAAGGTGCCGCTGCGCATCTATACCGCCGATCACGTGCTGATCGGCGAGTTCGGCGAAGAGCGCCGGCAGCTCGTGCGCTTCCAGGACATCCCGGACATCCAGAAGAAGGCGGTGCTCGCGATCGAGGACTATCGCTTCTACGAGCACGGCGGCGTCGACTTCGTCGGCATCCTGCGTGCGGGCATGGCCGACCTCATGCACGGCGGCGCCTCGCAGGGCGCGAGCACGATCACGATGCAGGTCGCGCGCAACTTCTTCCTCTCGAGCGAAAAGACCTATACGCGCAAGATCTACGAGATGCTGCTCGCCTACAAGATCGAGCGCGCGCTCACGAAGGACCAGATTCTCGAGCTGTACATGAACCAGATCTATCTGGGTCAGCGCGCCTACGGCTTTTCGGCCGCCGCGCGCGTGTACTTCGGCAAGAACCTGCAGGACATCACGCTTGCGCAGGCCGCGATGCTCGCGGGCTTGCCGAAGGCGCCGTCGGCGTATAACCCGATCGTCAATCCGCATCGCGCGAAGATTCGCCAGGAGTACATCCTCAAGCGCATGCTCGACCTCGGCTACATCACCCAGGCGCAGTACGACGAAGCGATCAAGGAACCGCTGCAGACGAAGACGGCCGGCAACGAGTACAGCGTGCATGCCGAATACGTCGCGGAAATGGTGCGCCAGATGATGTACGCGCAATACAAGGACGAGACCTACACGCGCGGCCTCACTGTGACGACGACCATCGATTCGGCAGATCAGAACGCCGCGTACGCCGCCGTGCGCAAGGGCGTGATGGACTACGAGCGCCGCCACGGCTATCGCGGACCAGAAGGCTTCGTGCAGTTGCCGGCCGACGGCGACGACCGCGACCAGGCCATCGAGGATGCGCTCACCGATCACCCGGACAACGGCGACCTCGTCTCGGCCGTCGTCACCGAAGCGAACCCGAAAACCGTCACGGCGCAACTGCTCGACGGCACCGCTGTCACGGTGACGGGCGACGGCCTGCGCTTCGCGGCGGGCGCGCTCTCGCCGCGCGCCTCGCAGGCGCAGCGCATTCGCCCGGGCTCGATCGTGCGTCTGATGGCCGACGAGAAGGGCAACTGGCAAATCACGCAGTTGCCGCAGGTGCAAGGTGCGCTCGTCTCGCTCACACCGCAGGACGGCGCGATTCGCGCGCTGATCGGCGGTTTCGACTTCAACCAGAACAAGTTCAACCACATCACGCAGGCGTGGCGCCAGCCGGGTTCGAGCTTCAAGCCGTTCATCTATTCGGCTTCGCTCGAGAAGGGCCTCGGCCCCGCGACGATCATCAACGACGCGCCGCTGTACTTCCCGCCGAGCACGCCGGGCGGCGACGCCTGGGAGCCGAAGGACGACGATCAGCCGGACGGCCCGATGCCGATGCGCCTCGCGCTGCAGAAGTCGAAGAACCTCGTGTCGATCCGCATCCTCTCGTACATCGGCACGAAGTACGCGCAGGACTACGTGACGCAGCGCTTTGGCTTCGATGCGGACAAGACCCCGCCGTATCTGCCGATGGCGCTCGGCGCGGGCCTCGTCACGCCCCTGCAGTCGGCGGGCGCATACAGCGTGTTCGCGAACGGCGGCTATCGCATCAACCCGTATCTGATCGCCGAAGTCGACGACGTGCACGGCCAGCCGATCCTGCGCGCGCAGCCGCTCGTGGCGGGCCGCAACGCGCCGCAGACGCTCACGCCGCGCAACGCCTACGTGATGAACAGCCTGCTGCATTCGGTGGCGACGGCGGGCACGGGCGCGGGCACCAACGTGCTCCATCGCGATGACCTGCAGGGCAAGACCGGTACGACCAACGACGCCAAGGACGGCTGGTTTGCGGGCTATCAGCGCACGCTCGTGGCCGTGGCGTGGATGGGCTACGACCAGCCGAAGAGCCTCGGCAGCCGCGAATTCGGCGCACAGCTCGCGCTGCCGATCTGGGTGGAGTACATGCAGCGCGCGCTGCGCGGCGTGCCCCAGGAAGAGCCTGCCATGCCCGAGGGCGTGACGACGATCAACGGCGAACTCTACTTCGCGGACATGACGCCGGGTAACGGTTTCGTGGCGAGCATCGGCCTCGACTCGGCGAACCTGGCCGGCGCGGCGAGCGACGCGAGCGGCGCGACCGGCAACATGGGCCCGGGCGGCATGACGCCCTCGGTGACCACGACGGAGAAGCAGCAGATCATGGATCTGTTCGAGTCGAACAAGCCTTGACAGGGCTCCGACTCAATCGATCAGTTTCACGAAATGAGCACGGCGCGTCGGCAACGGCGCGCCGTGTTTTGTTTGGTCAGCAAAATATCGTTGTGCGCCAAGGAGTTGGTTGAGCTGTCCAGGGATTTTCCACAGGGCTGCCAACAAAAACTGTGGGTAAGTCGCGCGTCCACTTTTCCACAGTTTTTGTTGAAGCCCCTGTTCATAACCCTGGGATAGCGAAGCTAACTGCCTGACGCAAAAGGCAATCCACCCAGACGCGCCGCGTGAGGCAGCGCCGTCCTCAAAAGACATTGTCATACCGCACGCCGACGGTCCGGCTGAGCGAATCGCGCGAGTACGTGATCGCCCAATGCGCGAGCCATGCGCCTGTGAGCGCGCCGAGTGCGTTAGCAGTCAGGTCCTTGTAGGAGAATCCACCGGTGGAGCAGAAGCCGTTGAGTGTCTGCAGCATGAGGCCTGGCACCGTACCGATCAACGTACCGTAGATGACCGGGTGATCCGTGTCGCGCGTGATCCAGCTACCAAGCGCGCCGAACGGCACGGACACCGCAAAGTGCTCGAGCTTGTCGGTGCCTGTCCAACTGTCGTGCTCGAAGCGAAAGCCGCCGTATGAACCGTCGCAAGTCAGGTCGGCGTGGGCGGCGCCGCTTGCCATGATGAGCAGTGCGAGGCAAACGCCTTGTTTCACTTGATGCGCCATGGTCGTGATCCCCCAGATTGTCGTATGTCGCGCTTTTCGATGTCGCGGCTCAAGCCATCTGCGTGGCGTGACTTTCCCGCTGATACGGCCGCTCTTCGAATATAGGTAGGACTACGTATGAATTAGATGCGCGTAAAGTCAGAAAAGCCTGACCTACGCTGCAGTCTAGCAGCTCTGTCTTGAAAATAAGGGCCAGAAAATCCTGACAGAATAGGGGCGTGCGTGAAGGGCGCTATTCGTTGCGTTCGGCGCTGCGCACCGAACGTGCGGTATCGATCGCGTCTTCGAGTCTATCGTTGCCCCAGAACATCTCCTCGCCGACGAAAAAGGTCGGCGCGCCGAAGATGCCCAGATCGCGAGCCGTCTGGGTTCGCTCGCGCAGGCGCAGCCGGTTCGCATCGCTGCCGGCTTCATCGATG
>Ga0335083_10007969_pt1 | contig 12999 bp, 6 predicted proteins | sample Lox_Sample_42_FD_206716 | JGI IMG/M metagenome (GOLD analysis project Ga0335083, IMG submission 206716) | Soil microbial communities from Loxahatchee National Wildlife Refuge, Florida, United States - Lox_Sample_4.2 | ecosystem: Environmental > Terrestrial > Soil > Wetlands | place: USA: Florida...
ATCGTCTTCCGCGTCGACAACCCGCACACGAAGCCATTCGCGCTGTGGGAATGGGTGATCGGCGAGGTGAAGCGCACGCATCCCGAGGTGATCTTCCTCTCGGAGGCGTTCACGCGGCCGCGCGTGATGCATCGGCTCTCGAAGCTCGGCTTCTCGCAGTCGTATACCTATTTCCCGTGGCGCAACACCAAGGCGGAGCTGACCGAGTACTTCACCGAGCTGTCCGCGCACGAGTCGCGCGAATACTTCCGCCCGTCGACGTGGCCGAACACGCCGGACATCCTCACCGAATACATGCAGTTCGGGGGGCGGCCGGCGTTCATGGCGCGCCTCGTGCTCGCTGCCACGCTGTCGGCTAGCTACGGCATCTTCGGGCCTGCGTTCGAGTTGTGCGAGAACGCTCCGCGGCAGCCGGGGAGCGAAGAGTATCTCGATTCGGACAAGTACGAGATCCGTTATCGCCAGCTCGATCGCCCGGACGGCCTGCGCGACTTCATCGCCCGCGTCAACGCCGCGCGGCGCGAGAACCCCGCGCTGCACCGGGACTGGAACCTCACTTTCCACGGCGTCGACAACGATCAGCTCATCTGCTACAGCAAGTCAGACGAGAACCGCTCTGGCGCGGTGCTCACGGTGGTGAACCTCGACCCGCATCACCGGCAGTCGGGCTGGGTCGCGCTGCAGCTCGATGAGCTGGGCGTCGACTCGGACGAAAGCTTCCAGGCCCACGATCTGCTCTCCGGTGCGCGCTACATCTGGAGCGGAGCGCACAATTACGTCGAGCTGGACCCGCAGGTGTGCCCGGCGCACATCTTCCGCATCCGGCGGCGCATGCATACCGAGCGCGACTTCGATTACTTCCTCTGATCGACCCATCGCTCGATGGACCAGCTCGCCACTGCGCTGACGCAGCCGCCCACCGAGGTCGACTGGTGGAACGATCCGCTCTGGTACAAGGACGCGATCATCTACCAGCTGCACATCAAGGCATTCTTCGATTCCAACGACGACGGGATGGGCGACTTCCGGGGCCTGACCGAGAAGCTCGACTACATCAAGGACCTCGGCGTCAACACGATCTGGCTGCTGCCGTTCTATCCCTCGCCGCTCCGCGACGACGGCTACGACGTCGCCGATTACCACAACGTCAATCCGCTGTACGGAACCCGCGCCGACTGCCAGCACTTCGTGCGCGAGGCGCATCGCCACGGCCTGAAGGTGATCACCGAGCTCATCGTCAACCATACCTCGGACCAGCACGCGTGGTTCCAGGCCGCGCGGCGCTCGCCGAAAGGGTCGAACAAGCGCAACTACTACGTTTGGAGCGACACGCCTGACAAGTACAAGGGCGCGCGCATCATCTTCACCGACACCGAGAAATCGAACTGGGCCTGGGACGAGGTCGCGCAAGCTTACTACTGGCACCGCTTCTTCAGCCACCAGCCGGATCTCAACTTCGACAATCCGCAGGTGCTGAAGGCGATCTACCGCGTCATGCGCTTCTGGCTCGACCTCGGCGTGGACGGGTTCCGGCTCGATGCGATCCCGTACCTGGTCGAGCGCGAGGGCACGAGTTGCGAGAACCTGCCCGAGACGCACGCGGTGCTGCGGAACATCCGCGCGCTTGTCGATTCGCGCTATCCGAACGTGCTGCTGCTGGCCGAGGCGAACCAATGGCCGGAAGACGTGCGCGAGTACTTCGGCGACGGCGACGAGTGCCACATGGCGTATCACTTCCCGTTGATGCCGCGCATGTACATGGCGATCGCGCTGGAAGAGCGGCATCCGATCACCGAGATCATGAACCAGACACCGGACATCCCGGACGCCTGCCAGTGGGCGATCTTTCTGCGCAACCACGACGAGCTGACGCTCGAGATGGTGACGAGCAAGGAGCGCGACTACATGTACAACATGTATGCGGCCGACAAGCGGGCGCGCCTCAATCTCGGCATCCGGCGCCGTCTCGCGCCGCTCCTGGAGAACGACCAGGGGCGCATCAAGCTGATGACGAGCCTGCTGCTGTCGATGCCGGGGTCACCGATCTTGTACTACGGTGACGAGATCGGCATGGGCGACAACATCTATCTCGGTGACCGCGATGGGGTGCGTACGCCGATGCAATGGCGTCCCGAGCGCAACGCCGGCTTCTCTCGCGCCGATCCGCAGCGGCTCTACCTGCAGCCGATCATGGATTCGATCTACGGCTACGAAGTCGTCAACGTCGAGGCGCAGACGAGAGCGCAATGGTCGCTCCTGAACTGGACGCGGCGAATCCTCGCGGTGCGCAAGGGCTTCGCCGCCTTCGGCCGTGGCAGCTTGCGCTTCCTGCGCCCGGCGAACCGCAAGATCCTTGCCTACCTGCGCGAATACAACGACGAGATCATTTTGTGCGTGGCCAACCTCGCGCGCTCGGCGCAGCCGGTCGAGCTCGACCTGGCGAAATACACAGGCCGCGTCCCGATCGAGCTGATCGGACGCACGCCGTTTCCTCCGATCGGCGAGCTGCCGTACCTGCTGACGCTCTCCGGACACGGCTTCCTGTGGTTTCGTCTCGCGCCCGCCGAGAACGCGCCGGCGTCGCGCGAGGAGCTGGTTCCGCGCGACGAGCTGCCGGTGCTGGTCCTCTTCGACGGCTGGGCGAGCCTCTTCCGTGATCGCGTCGTGCCGTGGCGCATCAAGATGTCGGAAAAGGTGCGCACCCAGCTCGAGACCGAAGCGCTGCCGGCGTTCATCGCCGGGCGGCGCTGGTACGCGGCGAAGAGCGAGCCGATCCGCCGCGTCGAGATCGCCGATCACGTCGAGTGGAACCCGGACGAGCGCAGCTGGCTGGTGACGCTCGCCCGAGTCGAGAGCACGAGCGGCGAGACACAGGCCTATTTCCTGCCGCTCGCGCTCGCCTGGGAAGACAGCGATGAAGCGCAGGTGAACGCTCTGTCCAGCTTCACCATCGCCAAGGCGCGGCAGCAGGCGCAGGTGGGCGTTCTTGCCGATGCGCTGGGCGACGAGAACTTCGTGCGCGCGCTGGTGACCGCGGTCGGCGCCAACCTCGAGGTCAAGATGGCGCGCGGAACGCTCAACTTCAAGCCGACGAGCGCGTTCGCGCGGCTCGTGGGGCCGGATCTGCCAGCGCTCCAGGCCACGATGGCGGGCGCGCAGAGCAGCAACAGCATCGTCTCGCTCGGCGACAAGGTGTTCGTCAAGGGCTACCGGCGCCTCCAGGCGGGCGTGAATCCCGAAGTCGAGATCGGCCGCTATCTCACCGACGTCGTGCAGTTCGCGCACTGCGTCCCGGTCGCGGGCAGCGTCGAGTACGTGGCGGAAGACGGCCGCACCGCGACGCTCGCCATGGTCCAACAGTATGTCTACAACCAGGGCAGCGCCTGGGACTACACGCTCAACTACCTCGATCGCTTCTACGAGGACATTTCGCGACAGGCGCCGGCCGCGAGCGGGCCGGACGCGCACAGCGGCTTTAACGCGCTGATACGCACGCTCGGCCTGCGCACCGGCGAACTGCACGCGGCCTTTGCACGCCGCACCGGCAATCCGGCTTTCGATCCGGTCCCGCTCGCAGCCGCCGACGTGACTGCGTTGGCCGAGCGCGTGCGATCCGACGCTGCGGAGGTTCTCGATCGCCTCGCGCGGCGGCGCGATTCGCTGCCAGAATCGGTACGCGGCGAGGCCGACCGCCTGCTCGCCGAGCGCGAGGCGCTGCTCGCTCGCATCGAGGCCCACTCGGGTGATCGCAGCGAGGGCGTCCGCACCCGCGTGCACGGCGATTATCACCTGGGACAGGTGCTCCTCGTGCAGAACGATTTCGTGATCACCGACTTCGAGGGCGAGCCCTCGCGTACGATGGAGGAGCGCTCGCAGAAGCATTCGCCGCTCAAGGACGTCGCCGGCATGCTGCGATCGTTCGACTACGCGATGCACGCAGCGCTCTTCAAGTTCATCGCCGGACGTCCGGACGCGCGGGAGGCGGTCGAGGCGGCGGGCCGGCAATGGCAGACCCATACGGTCGACGCATTTCTCGCCGGTTACGAAGAAGCGGGGCGCGGCGCCGGGCTCCCGAACGCGCGAGCGCAAATGAAGAAGCTGCTCGAGCTGTTCATCCTGGAGAAAGCGGTGTACGAGCTCAAATACGAAGTCGACAATCGGCCGGACTGGGTACGCATCCCGGTGAGCGGTCTCGCGAGCTCGCTGGCGCGCTGAGCTCGCGACACAACAAGGAGAACGACATGGACGTCAACATGCTCCTCGAATCGACCCGGGAGTCGCTGCACCAGATCGGGATCTTCCTGCCGAGGTTGCTTCTCGCGATCGTCATCGTCGTCGTCGGCTGGCTGGTCGCCAAGGCGGTGCGCTTCGCGGTCGTGAAGGCGCTGCGGGCGATCAACTTCAACGTGTTGACCCAGAAGGCAGGCATCGACCGCTTCCTCAAGCAGGGCGGCGCCGACATCGACACCGTGCGCGTGCTCGGCAGCCTCGCCTTCTGGCTGGTCGTTCTCGCCGCGTTCATGGTGGCCTCGAACAGTCTCGACCTCGCGCACGTGACCGATCTGATCGAACGCGTCGTGCTGTTCGTGCCGAAGGTGATGCTTGCGGTAGTGATCATCGTATTCGGCACCTATTTCGCAGGCTTCGTCTCCTCGGCCGTGACGACGCATCTGCGCGACACGCACGCGGTCGAGGCGGCGCTCATCGGCCGGCTCGTGCTCTACGCGATCATGGTATTCGTGATCATGATCGCGCTCGACCAGATGAACGTGGGCGACATCATCCGGCAGGCGTTCCTGATCATCGTGGCTGCCGTCGGGCTCGGGCTCGCGATCGCCTTCGGGCTGGGCGGGCAGAAGCGCGCCGGCGAGCTGATCGAGCGCTGGTCGCGGCCGCCCGATCAGGAAGAGCCGTCAACGCGTGGTCCGTCGAAACCCGTGCTGTGAGCTCCGCCGTCTGGCCGGGGCGGCCCTATCCGCTGGGCGCGACCTGGGACGGCGAGGGCGTGAACTTCGCGCTCTTCTCGGAACAGGCCGAAGGCGTCGAACTGTGCCTGTTCGACCCCAAGGGCCGGCGCGAAGTGGAGCGCATCAAGCTTCCCGAGCAGACCGACCAGGTGTGGCATTGCTATCTGCCCGACGCCCGCCCCGGGCTTCTGTACGGGTACCGCGTCTACGGGCCGTACGACCCGGCGAAGGGCCTTCGCTTCAATCCTAAGAAGCTCCTGCTCGATCCTTACGCGAAGTCGATCGTGGGGAGCCTGCGTTGGAGCGATTGCCACTTCGGCTACCGCGTCGGCAGCAAGCGCGAGGACCTCGTAGCGGACGAGCGCGACAACGCTTTCGGCATGCCGCGGTGCCAGGTCGTCGACCCGGCGTTCACCTGGGGCGAGGATCGCCGCCCCTCGACGCCGTGGAACGACACGCTAATCTACGAGCTGCACGTCAAGGGGTTTACCGCGCTGCATCGCGACGTGCCGCCAAGGTTGCGTGGCCGATACGCGGCGCTCGCGACACCGCCCGTGCTCGACCATCTGCGCCGCCTCGGCGTCACCGCGGTGGAGCTGATGCCGGTCCACGCCTTCATCGACGACCATCGTCTGGTGCAGAAGGGCCTTTCCAACTACTGGGGCTACAACACCATCGGCTACTTCGCCCCGGAAGCGCGTTACTCGTGCAACGGCGGCCTCGCCGAGTTCAAGACGATGGTGAAGACGCTGCACTCGGCCGGGATCGAAGTCATTCTCGACGTCGTCTACAACCACACCGCCGAGGGCGGCCGGCTGGGACCGACGCTCTCGTTCCGCGGCATCGACAACGCCGCCTACTACCGGCTCGTGCCCGACGACCCGCGCGAGTACATGGATTACACCGGCACCGGCAACACGCTCAACATGATGCACCCGCGCGTGCTGCAGCTCATCATGGACAGCCTGCGCTACTGGACGGAGGAAATGCACGTCGACGGCTTCCGCTTCGACCTTGCGGCGGCGCTCGCACGCGAGCTGCACGAATGCAACCGGCTCGCCGCGTTCTTCGACATCATCCACCAGGACCCGATCCTTTCGCGGGTGAAGCTCATCGCCGAGCCGTGGGACCTGGGCGAGGGTGGCTACCAGGTCGGCAATTTCCCGGTCGGCTGGACCGAATGGAACGGGAAGTATCGCGACGTAGTGCGCTCGTACTGGAAAGGCGAGGGCGGCTTGATCGGCGAGCTCGCGTACCGGCTGACGGGCTCGAGCGATCTCTATGCGCGAAGCGGGCGCCGTCCCTACGCGAGCATCAACTTCGTCACCGCGCACGACGGCTTCACGCTCGAGGACCTCGTGAGCTACAACGACAAGCACAACGAGGCCAACGGCGAGGAAAATCACGACGGCGAGAGCTACAACCGCAGCTGGAACTGCGGCGTGGAGGGTCCGACTGACGATCCGGCGATCCTCGCCCTGCGCGCGCGCCAGAAGCGCAATTTCCTCGCGACGCTTTTCGTCTCGCAGGGCGTCCCCATGCTGCTCGCCGGCGACGAGATGGGGCGCACGCAGCGCGGGAACAACAACGCCTATTGCCAGGACAACGAGATATCCTGGCTCGACTGGAGCCTGCGCGAGCGGAACACACAGCTCGTGGCCTTCGCACAACGTCTGGCACAGCTCCGGCGCGAGCATCCGCTGCTGCGCCGGCGCAGCTTCTTCCAGGGACGGCGCATCGTCGGGCCGGAGATCAAGGACATCGTATGGCTGAACCCGGACGGACACGAAATGTCCGACGAGGAGTGGGGCCAGTCGTTCGCGCGCTGCCTCGGCATGCTTCTCGCCGGGCGCGCCATCGACGAGAAGGACGAGCGCGGCCGCCCGCTCGTCGATGACGATCTTCTCTTTCTCATGAATGCGCACCACGAGCCGATTCCGTTCACGCTGCCTGACGCACCCTCGCGCTGGCAGACCGTGCTCGACACGCAGCACGACTCGGGTTTTGCGCCGGAAGCGCTCTTCGCCGCGAAGGAAATCTATCCGTTGCAAGGACGCTCGTTCGTGCTGCTCATTCAGTCCCGTGCATGATGAATCCGGCCTCGCCCTCCGAAAAGGATCGTCCCGGGCGCAGCGAGGGTCTCCCGAACGAACGTGAGGGATCTGTTGTGATATCGAGAAGCAGATCCTTCGCTTCGCTCAGGAGATTCCTCGGCGCTGACGCACTTCGGAACGACCAGTCGGTGTGCGCGCACGCGATGCCTTTCGGCGCCGAAGTCCGCGCCGACGGTGCGGTGCGTTTCCGTCTGTGGGCGCCAACCGCTCAACGCGTGGAACTGCTGTTGTATGCTTCGCGCCGCGACGAGGTTCGAGAGGCGCTTCCGATGTCGATCGGCCCCGACGGCTTCCATGAGCTCACCACGAAGCGCGCGAGGGCCCGGAGCCGCTATCGCTATCGCATCGACGGCGGTCTCGCGGTTGCCGATCCCGCCTCGCGCGCCAACCCGGACGACGTGCACGGCCCGAGCGAGGTCGTCGATCCGCATTCCTTCAAGTGGCAGGACGGCGCCTGGACCGGCCGCCCATGGCACGATGCCGTGATCTACGAACTGCACGTCGGAACGTTCACGCCGGAGGGGACGTTCCGCGCCGCGATCGAGCGCCTGCCGCATCTCGCCGCGCTCGGTGTCACCGCGGTCGAGTTGATGCCGGTCGCGGATTTTCCGGGGCGGCGCAACTGGGGCTACGACGGCGTGCTGCCGTTCGCGCCCGATGCGAGCTACGGCACACCGGAGGATCTCAAGACGCTGGTGGAGGCCACGCATCGACACGGGCTGATGATTTTTCTTGACGTCGTCTATAACCACTTCGGCCCGGAGGGCAACTACCTCAACGCGTACGCGCCTGCCTTCTTCAGCAGACGACATCGCACGCTCTGGGGGCAGGCGCTCAATTTCGACGGCGAGTCGAACCGCGCAGTGCGCGATTTCTTCGTCCACAACACCCTCTACTGGCTCGAGGAGTATCGCTTCGACGGCTTGCGCTACGACGCGGTGCATGCGATCCGCGACGATTCGCGTCCGCACATCCTCGAGGAGATCGCCGCGGCGGTGCACGCCGGCCCCGGACGCGGGCGGCACATCCATCTCGTGTTGGAGAACGACGACAACGCGGCGCACTATCTTCATCTGGAGCGCGCGGCAGGCTTCCGCGCGCAATGGAACGACGACCTCCACCACGCCATGCACGTGCTCGCTACCGGCGAGACCGACGGCTACTACGCCGACTACGTTCCGCATCCGGCCGCGCATCTCGCGCGCGCGCTCGCCGAAGGCTTCGACTATCAGGGCGAGGTCTCCACCTTCCGCGCCGGCCGTCGCCGCGGCGAGCCGAGCGCTGCGCTGCCGCCGACCGCCTTCGTGGGCTTTCTCCAGAATCACGATCAGGTCGGCAATCGCGCCCGCGGGGAACGCATCACCATGCTCGCGTCGCCGCGGGTCGTGCGCTGCCTCACCTCGATCCTGCTTCTTGCGCCGCAGCCGCCGCTCCTCTTCATGGGACAGGAGTTCGCGGCCGGCACGCCGTTCCAATTCTTCTGCGACTTCGAGCCGGCGCTCGCGCGCGCGGTGGCAGAAGGACGGCGGGCAGAATTCGCCCGCTTTGCGCAGTACGCCGATGCGGCGACCCGCGAAAACATTCCCGACCCCGGCGATGCGGCGACCTTCGCACGCTCGCATCTCGACTGGTCGGAGTTGAGCGACCCGGAACACGCTGCATGGCTGGAGCATCACCGCGAATTGCTCGCGATCCGCCGGCACGAGATCGGTCCCTTGCTGTCAAAGATGGGGGGTGGGACGGCGCGGCGGCGGATGCTCGGCGAGACGGGGCTCTGCGTCGAATGGCTGTGCACCGATGAGACTCGATTGACGTTAATGGCCAATGTGGGAGACAGCGACATCCCGATCGGCGTGCCACCGGCCGGACGGCTCCTGTTCCCGGCCGACGCCCAGGACGGCACCGCGCTCCCGAGTTGGTCCGCGCACTGGTACCTGACGACTCCAACATGAACGATGCATCTCCCTCACGCGACACCTTGAGCCGCCTCGCCGCAGGCGCCGGCATCCTGCCGTCGTACATCGACGTTCACGGCGGCGAGCACGCCACCTCGCCCGAGACGCAGCGCGCGCTGCTCGCCGCGATGCGAATCGATCTGAAGAACGATGCCGCCGCGGTCGCTGCGCAGGAAGCTCGCGAATGGAAGCGGCTGCTCCCGCCGGTTGCCGTCTACACCACCGAGACAGAGGCGCCGCTGTCGTTGGAGATCAGCCTGCCCCGAACACTCGCCGCAGCCGAGCCGCTGCGCTGGACGCTCATCGCCGAGCATGGCGAGCGCTGGAGCGCCGAGGCTCCTCCGGGATCGCTGCCGCAGACGGCCGAGCAGACTCTCGACGGCGTCGCGTTCGTGCGTCTGAAGCTCACGCTGCCCCAGACTGCCGGGACCGTCGGGCTCGGTTACCACAGCTTCGAGCTGGAAGGCGGTGGCGAGCGCGCGACGATGACGCTGATCGTCGCGCCGCCGCGTTGCTACGAGCCGGAAGTCTTCGCGAACGGCGGTCGCGTCTGGGGACCTGCGGTGCAGCTCTACAGCGTGCGCTCGCGGCGCAACTGGGGCATCGGCGACTTCACCGATCTCGCGGAGCTGGCCGAGTTCGTCGCGGGCAACGGCGCCGACATCGTCGCGCTCAACCCGCTGCATGCGCTGTCCTCCGTCTCGCCCCAGCACGCGAGCCCTTACAACCCGTCGAGCCGGCTGTTCGGCAATCCGCTTTATATCGATGTCGAGACGGTGCCGGAGTTCGCGCAATCAGGGGCGGCGCAGCGCGTCGTGACGAGCGGGGATACCCAGGACAAGCTGCGCTGGATGCGCGAGGGCGAGCTGGTCGGATACCGCGTGACGTCGGCCGGCAAGCGCTACGTGCTGGAACAGACGTATAACACCTTCCGCAACATGCATCGCGGCCGCGGCGACGAGCGCGATCGTGCGTTCGAGGCCTATCTCGCGAACGGCGGCGAGGCGCTGCGCCGGCATGCGCTCTTCGAGGCGATCGCGTGGAAGCTCCATGGCGACGGCGTGGCCGCCGCCGGAGACTGGCGCCGCTGGCCTGCCGGGCTGCGCGACGTGAACGGGCGCGACGTCGCGGCCTTCGCCATCGCGAATGCGGAGCGCGTCGAGTTCCACGCCTGGCTTCAATGGCAGTTCGACACGCAGCTCGATCTCGCCGCCGCGTGCGCCAAGGCGGCAGGCATGCGCATCGGCTTCGCCGGCGATCTCGCCGTGGGCGTCGATCCCGGAGGCTCGGAGTGCTGGTCCGATCCTTCGCTCTACGCAACGGCAGCCGCCGTCGGCGCGCCCCCCGACCTGTATAACACGGCGGGACAGAACTGGGGTCTGCCGCCGATGATTCCCGCGCGGCTCCGCGATGCGGCGTACGCGCCATTCATCGCCACGCTGCGGCGGAACATGCGCGCGGCGGGCGCCTTGCGCATCGACCACGTCATGGGGCTCATGCGCCTGTACTGGGTTCCGGCGGGAGCGTCGGCCGATGCGGGCGCGTACGTGCGCTACCCGTTCGACGATCTGCTCGGCATCCTTGCGCTCGAGAGTCAGCGCAATCGCTGTATCGTGCTCGGCGAGGACCTGGGCACGGTGCCCGACGAAGTGCGCGCGGGTCTCGCCCGCGTGGGCGCTCTCTCTTCGCAGCCGCTCTATTTCGCCCACGATGAAAGCGGCGAGTTCAGACCGCCGTCTGCGTATCCGCGCGATGCCGTCGTCTCGGTAGGTACCCACGATCTCGCCACGCTCAAGGGCTTCTGGGTCGGTGCGGACATCGATGCGCGCGAAGCGCTCGCGGTGATCCCGGAGCCCGAGCAGCGCTATGCGCAGAACGTGGAGCGCACGGGCGTGCGGCGACAGCTCCTGCAGGCGCTGCAGCGCGAGGGGCTCCTTCCGCACGGTGTCGATCCCTATCACGCGGCGCACGGCGAGTGGTCGCCCGAGCTGGCGCTCGCCCTGTTGCGCTACCTTGCGCGCACGCCTTCTAAGATTCTACTGGTCGCGTTGGAGGACGTGTTCGGGCAGCGCGAGCAGGTGAACCTTCCCGGCACCGTCGACGGGCTGCCGAACTGGCGCCGCAAGCTCGCGCACGATCTCGAGGACTGGCCGGACGATGCGGGCCTGCGCGCGCTGATCGAAGCGATACGCGCAGAGCGTTGATCGATCGCGAGCGACGCCGTGCGCATCGACGTGCCGCGCGCGACCTACCGCCTGCAGCTCCATCGCGGCTTCAACTTCGCCCAAGCCACCGAGCTGGTGCCTTATCTCGCCGCGCTCGGCGTGAGTCACGTCTATCTCTCGCCGTACTTCAAGGCGCGGCCCGGAAGCGCGCACGGCTACGACATCATCGATCACAACGCGCTCAATCCCGAGATCGGCGACCGCGCCGACTTCGACCCCCCAATCACATGGGCGTGCTTGGCGCGGACAACGAGCGCTGGCTCGACGTGCTCGAGCAGGGACGATCGTCCGCGTACGCGCGTTTCTTCGACATCGACTGGGACCGCACGCCCGACGAACTGGGTGGAAAGCTCCTGCTGCCGGTCCTCGGAGAGGCCTACGGCAACGTGCTCGCGCGCGGAGAGATCGCTCTCGCGTTCGACGGGCAGCGCGGTGCGTTCGCCCTGCGGTACTTCCAGAACAGCTTTCCGATCGATCCCCGCACCACAGGCGGTGTTCTGTTCCGCACGAGGAGGCGTAGTATGGTTGCGCCCGCAACTCCTCAGGCGGGTCATTCTTTGCAGCGTCTCGACAGCGGAGACCGATACTATATGCCGCGCCTATACCTTGTCCTGGCTCTCCTGGGCGTATTGTTTGCTGGCGGGTGTTCCCCGCCTCCATTCGACGCGGCTGCCGAAGCTCGCAAGCTCTTGCAACGAGACGCCGAATGGGCCCAGGCTGCCTCCGACGGCAAGGATATCGACAAGATCGTCTCGTATTGGAGTGACGATGCGCGGGTGATCGAACCGGGACAGCCGGTGTACGAAGGCAAGACGGCGATTCGCGCCTACGTCATCGCCAGTCTGAAAACTCCTGGCTTCAAGATCCACTGGGTGTCCGAAAAGCCCGTGTTCTCTCCGGACGGGAAGATGGCCTACATGCCGGGCGTTGACGAGATGACGGTGCCCGGGCCTAGCGGAGCGATCATGACGGTGCACATGCGCGGGATATCAATCTGGCGGCGCGATCCCGATGGCGAGTGGCGCTGTGTGGTGGACATCGCGAACGAGTCGCCACCGGCCTGACTAGACCTTGCTCATTCGGCGAAGGTCTGCTTTCGGTGTGCACGCGCGACTGCAACGGGTCGGAAGCGGACCTCAGTATGTCCAGTTCGGGTCGCAAGCAGGTCTCGGCATGTCCGCCTTCGGGTCGTTAGCGGACTCTGCTGACCGCATGCCCACCATCAAGTCCGTCCGTCGTGCGGAACTCTCGGAAAGCAGTCGCTAACACGCTACGTCGGCGCCGCGGCCCGCGTACCAGTACCAGGTCCCGAGAACGCAGCTCAAGTAGAACAGGCTGAAGAAGATCAGCGCCGCCACCGGGCTGCCCGTCAGGTTTATCGACGTGCCGTAGGCGATCGGGATGAAAGCCAGGCCGAAGGCTGCAACGGCCGAGCTGAAGCCCAGCGTCGCGGCACCCTCCGTCGCGCCGACACGGCGCGCCGCTTCAAGCGCCTCCTTGTCGTTCGGGTCCCTGACGTCGCGCTCGCGCAGCGTGCGGAAGATGATCGGGATCATGCGGAACGTCGAGCCGTTGCCGACGCCGGCCGCGACGAACATTGCGAGGAACGCGATCACGAAGGCGGTCAGGTTGCCGGCACCGCCCGCGCCGGGCACAAAAAGCGCTGCGGCGAGCGGTGCGATCATCATCACGACGAAGACCCAGACGGTGATCATGGCGCCGCCGACGCGATCGGCGA
>Ga0335083_10007970_pt1 | contig 12997 bp, 10 predicted proteins | sample Lox_Sample_42_FD_206716 | JGI IMG/M metagenome (GOLD analysis project Ga0335083, IMG submission 206716) | Soil microbial communities from Loxahatchee National Wildlife Refuge, Florida, United States - Lox_Sample_4.2 | ecosystem: Environmental > Terrestrial > Soil > Wetlands | place: USA...
TTTGCTAGTTCTTCCTCGATTCCAGTGCGGGGGCGGGGACGCCCCCGCGACAGCCGGCGAGACGCCGGCGCTACTTAGCTTCAGTCATACGTGCCTTCCACGAACCAGCCGCCGCTTAACAGGTCGTGCACGAGACGGTAGAAAGAGACGGCGTTTCCGTTTCGCAAAGCGAGGTCCCATTCATCGCGCGACCAGGCTTCGCGCTCCCACCAGTCGCCGGAGGCGCGCCAGGGGCCGGCTTTCCAGAGCACATCGCCCTGCACTTCTTTATTCTTTGCGCATACCACGCGCATGGGCTGACCGTTTTCCAACGTTACATTCACGCGCACGGGCGGACGGAAGCGACGCAGGGGGGTGACGGCGGCGGTTGCGGCTGTCGAGTCCGGGTTTTTCTTCTGCGGCGTTTTGCGCGCGACCTCCGCCACAAAGCGGCGCATGCGAAAGCCGTCGGGATGATGCGTGTCGAGCAACTCCAGTGCTCCCACTTTGTTCTCGCCAACCATGCCGGCGATGCGGGCGAGAGTGAGTTCCAGCTTTTCGGGTTCGGGCGCGGGAGGCAGGAACAGGCCTCCCTGGGCGGATCGCTGGCGTGCGGGCTCGGCCGCCAGATGAATTTTCATGATGGGCGCTCCTGGGGGATGTGCATTCAGATCCAGCTGCAGCAACTTGAGAAAAACTTTGGAGTCGAGCATGGGGAGAGGAAGGCGCAGGGTGCGGACGAATTGTTGATTCTTGATTTTTGATTGCTGATTGAGCGCGGAGAAGTTTTCCAGTTCCAGAGTGAGGCGCAATTCCTGCGTGGCCAGTGCGCGCGAACCTAACCGGGCACAGATTTGTTCGAGCATACGATTCAGCAGGAAAGCTAGTGGTTCGAGCAGAACGATCGGGTGCTCCAGTTCGACCGCTTCTTCAAATACTGGCGGCGCTTCCACGGGAACGAGCGTGCGCGTTGCCGCGCCGCGGGCCAACTGCTGCAGGCGTAAGCCTTCTTGTCCGAGGCGCTCGCTGAGCGAAACTTCCGGAAGCGCGGCCAGTCCGCGCAGGTTGCGAATGCCCCAGCGCTCGAAAGTTTCGAGCAGGCGTGCGGCGGATTTTTTCTCGTTTTCCTTCTGTGCATCTTGTTTCTGCCAATCTTCCCGGTCGAACAACACCTCCGTGGGCAAGGAACTCAATTGTTCAGCTTCTTTGCCTGCGGGAATCACGATGACACCCGGAAATCCGCGAGCAGCGAGCACCGCCGCGTCGGGATTGGAAGCCACGGCAACATGAGCAGCGAGTCCGAGCGAGGCTGCGCGTTGGTGGATGGCGCGGGAAATTTCCGGCAGCGGCCCGAGAAGAGATTCCATGCCGGCAAGATCGAGCAGGACGGTGTCGCTGGCGGCGTCTTCGACGCATGGAGAGAACGACTGGGCACAATCGAGCAAAGCGGCGTGCGCCGAGGATTCCTGCAGCGCAGAACGCGGACGCAAAGCGAGTTCCGAGCAGAGTTCAGCCTGAGCCTTGGTCATGCCAGGTGCGATGCCCAGGCGGGCAGCCTTTCCATTGACAGCGATAGTTTTTTCCAGCGGAGGTTTGCCTTCGAGAATGGCAACGGCGCGCGCCTGCAGTTCCGGTTCGGCGCGCAAGGCAGCCGCCACGGGAAAATTCGGAACGTAGATGCAGGCGAAGGGCATGGATCATTGAGTGATTTTGTAATTTTGTGATTGAGCCATTGGTTTCGTTTTTCATCCAGCCCAGGCGGTTTTGGTTTCGAACGCCACGGAGCGTGTGGGTTTGCGATCCAGACGCGAGCGAATGAGTTCGGCGGTGATATCCAGGCCGGGGAATAGTTGGGCATGCGTGGGATATGGAAAATCAAGTTCGGATTGAACCTGTAAATCTATTTTCTTACGCCCCTCTGGGGCTCGCTCGTTTCCGACGGCCAACCCACGGCTTGCGCCGTGGGCTGCATTCTTGCGCTGCTTCGCAGCTAATTCATTTGATGATTCCATCTGCACAAGCAGGGAAGAACAGCTTCCGGCGATGGGGTGGTGCTCGATCGCCAGCAGGATGGTGGGTTTGTTTTCTACGGCGCGGCGGAAACGGAACCATGTGGTCAGCGGGATGCGGCGCGCGGCCTGTGGCGGCAGGTCGCCGAGATCGAGAACGATCAGGCCGAAGCCTCCGCTTCCGAGGAGCAAATCGGTGGCGCGGAGGACTTGCTCGAGACGATTGTCTGATGGATTTTCGCTGCGGGATTGAATTTGATCTTTCGAATTTGTCTCTGTGTCGGAGCCTGCCCCTTCGGCAGGCTCAGGGCAAGCTCTGAGCGCAATCGAAGGGTGTCTCCGTGGTGCGCGTTCTCTTTGCGGAGATCTCTCCCCGCAACGCACCCACAGTAGCCGGTCCAACTCCACGCCAGCTGCGACGGCGGAGTTGGGATCGAGCGCATCGCTGGCGTCGACCACGGCGCAGAATTCTCCGCGCTGCGTGGCGGCGGCGAGTGCGGCTAAAAGCAAGGTGGTGCGTCCCGAGGAGGCCGGGCCGCAGATTTCGGTCAGGCATCCGCGAGGCAGGCCGCCGGTCAGCGCATCGATCGCAGGGATGCCGCTCGAAACCATTTCGGGGGCTGGGCGGATATCGAGCCGCGAGGCCGGGGTCACGCTCGCGGGAGGGATTTTTGATTGCTGATTTTTGATTGTGGATTGAAGGACACGGGCGATTGGAGATTCGTTGGAGTCTGCCGGATCCTGCCGATTTACGTCGACGAGTGAGCACACGTCCGGAACGGCTTCGCCGTCAAAGACAAAAGGGCGGCCCAGGGCCGCCGAAGTGGAAACCACTGCGGAAGACATAAGATTCCTCGGAAGATTTCAGGGAACGCCGGGGCTGTGTATCTAGATTGGAGCCGCGGAGGCGTTTTCGCTTTTTATTCGCCTTTGAGGATTCTGCGCCGAGGGGGTGAGTTTGTCAAGCCGGAAGCTGAAAAAAGCTTTTGACCGCAGAGATCGCTGAGAAACACCCGCCAAGGACGCGGAGAAGGCTCATCCTGCGGCACACTCAAATATTGCAATTGCTTACCTTGGCCACGGATGCGCGTCCAAGCCATCACAACGAAACGCTCGTGCTCAATCCCTGTTCTTCCATTCACGTTGTGACCGACTCGGCGGCTCGTCCCAGCAGCCGCGAAAAGGAGCTTCCCATGCACAAAAGTCGTCTGCTCGCCTTGTTTCCCGCTGTTTTGTTTCTAACGAGCTTCACTCAAGCGCAAACCGCCACTGGCGAAACGCTGATGCTTGACCTGCCGCGGCAGAGCCAGCATGCCGTGGTGATGCAGCGCATCGGCATCACCGATATCACCGTGAACTATCACCGACCGTTGGCCAATGGCCGCCAGATCTGGGGAAAACTCGCGCCTTATGGACAAGTGTGGCGCGCGGGTGCAAATGAAAATACAACGATCACGTTCACCGATCCGGTCACGATTGAAGGCCAGCCGCTCGAGAAGGGGACCTATGGCCTGCACATGATTCCGGGCGAGAATGAGTGGACCGTGATCTTCTCCAAGGACGCGAAGGACTGGGGAAGCTTCACGTACAAGCAGGAAGACGACGCTCTGCGCGTGACCGTGAAGCCGCAGGCGGCCGAGGCCCACGACGCTCTGGCCTACGACTTCGACGACGTAAAGGCCGACTCGGCCGTTGTGACGATGCGCTGGGATAAGGTTGCGGTTCCGTTCAAAGTACACGTCAACGTCAACGACCTGGTCACCGCCAGCATTCACCGGCAATTGCATGGCCTCAACCAGTATTACTGGGAAGGATGGGACGATGCTGCAGGCTACTTCCTGGCCAACAAGATCAATCTCGACGAGGCGCTCAAGGATGAAGAGCTGTCGATTCAGGCGGAAGAGCGCTACGACAACGTGATGAACAAGTCGCACATTCTGGAAGCCATGGGGCGCAAGCAGGATGCCGACGTCGCCCGCAATAAGGCGCTTGGAATGGCGAACGCTCTGCAACTCTATGTCTACGCGCGCGGGCTGCAGGGAGAGAAGAAGCAGGATGAAGCGATCGTGATCTTCCGCTCGAACGCCAAAAAATTCCCCGACTTCTGGACTTCGCATCTCGGCATGGCACGGGTCTACAGCGCACAGGGAGACTTTGACAATGCAGTGAAGGAAATCAAGCTCTCAATGGTTGGGGCTCCCGATGCCAACAAGACCGCGCTGGAAGGCTACGCGAAGCGGCTGCAGGCGAAGGACGATATTAACCGGTGAATTTTTGTCGGGACCTCGGCTGCGCTATCGTCGGACGGCCGAGGGCGGCCGTCGCCACATGAAGAGGAATGGGGCGGCGGGCGTGATCTGTGACATGATGGACGTATGAAGAAACAAGCGTCCGATCAGCAGTTTCACGACCGCCGTTACCAGGAGCGGAAAAGGGCCGAGGCAGCGAGGCAGCCGCCGAAGAAGCAAGCGCCGCCTCGCGAAGTGTCGAGTTCCGCCGTTGACGGGGAAGCCGCAAAGAAATAGGCGGCAAATGTCCTAACCGGTGTTGTGCAGACCGGCGGCTATTCCATTGATGGTCGCGCCCAGGGGATACTCGAGATCCGAGCTTTGCTGTCCCTGCTGCTTGCGCCGCAAGAGTTCCACCTGAATCAGGCTCATGGGATCGACATAGGGGTTGCGCAGGCGGATCGAACGGGCCAGCACGCGATTGCGCCCCAGCAAGTCGCGCTGGCCGGTCACGCGCAGAATCATGCGGCGGGAGCGCACGAACTCCTCTTCCAGCATGGAGAAGACTCGCTTGCGCAGCGCGGCGTTCTTGACCAATTCTGAATAGTCGCGAGCGATGCCGAGATCGGCCTTGGCCATCCCCAGTTCTACATTGCGGAGAAGTTCCGAGAACACGGGGAATCCGCGTGCGATCTGACGCAGAAGTTGCTCGTGGCCGGGACCGCTCTGGGCAAATTTTTCCAGAGCATGGCCAATGCCGAACCATGCCGGGACGGCGTGCCGGCTCTGCATCCATCCGAAGACCCATGGGATGGCCCGCAGATCTTCAAGCCTGCGGCCCTTAGTACGGCGCGACGGGCGTGATCCGATGCGCGCCGTGTCGAGTTCGTTGACTGGCGTTGCCTGCTCGAAATATTCCAGCACGTCAGGATTGTCGGCGATCTCTCTCCGGTAGACCGAGTAAGCATCCCGTGACATCTCCTCGATCGCTTCTTCCCAGCGCGCCGGATGCTGGGAATTGTTTTCGCCGCGCAGAGTCAGGGCTTCTAAACTCGCGGCGATCATCAATTCCAAATTCCATTCGGCGAGCACCGGATCCGCATATTTCCAGTTGAGCACTTCGCCTTGCTCAGTGATACGAATGTGGCCGGAAAAACATCCCGGAGGCTGGGCGAGGATCGCGGCGTGAGTCGGCCCACCGCCGCGGCCCACGGTCCCGCCGCGGCCGTGGAACAGGCGAAGCTTCACTCCGTTTTCCTGCGCGGCGTGGTGCAACTCGCGATGAGCTTTGTACAGTTCCCACGTACTGGTGAGCATGCCGCCGTCTTTGTTGGAGTCGGAGTAGCCAAGCATGACTTCCTGCCAGCGTCCCCAGGAATCGAGCAGGGGCTGATACTCGGGATCGCTCCATAGTCGGCGCATGACGGCGCCGGCTTCACGAAGGGAATCAATGGACTCGAAAAGTGGCACCGGCATCAGTCCCGGATCGTCGGCCGATCCTGCCACTTTTACGCCAGCCGCTTTGGCGAGGATGAGCACAGCCAGCACGTCATCCTCCGATTCCGCGCCACTAATGATGTAGTTGCGAATCGATTGAGCGGGATAGGAGCGTTTCAGTTGCGCGATCACGCGGAAGGTGTCGAGCAGTTCGCGGGTTTCGGACGACTTTGCCTCTTCCTTAAGTTCCGGACCTAACTCCTTAATGGCGTGGGCGTGCACCCGCGCATGCTGGCGGATGTCGAGCGTTTGCAAATGAAAGCCAAACTTCCTCACCATGCGCAGCAGCGAACCGATGTAGGTTCGAGCCAGCCGCTCGCCGCGGTGCGCGATCAGGCTATTCCAGACCAGCAAAAGGTCCTGTTCGAACTCGGCAGCATCGCGGTAGGAGGCGGGCGACTCGACTCCCTCGCGAGTCCGCTGCAGCCGGTGAAACATGTACGAGAGAAAACGGCGGTAGGTTTCTGCCTGGTTGTCGGGGCCCCACGCCAGATGCACGCCCGGAATCGTGCGCTCATAATGGCGGAGCCTTGCGAGTAATTCTTCCGAAACTGTGACCTGCCGGCGTGAGGAACTTAGCCGATCGCTCAGCGCCTCCACCTGCTCCAGGTATTCGCGCAAGATCAAGGCCCGGGCCATGTCGAGCGCATCGCGAATGCATTCCGGCTTCACCAGAGGATTTCCGTCGCGATCTCCGCCAATCCATGATCCGAAGTGAACGACATTCGGAACGGACGATTCGTCGAGAATGATTCCATAAATGTCGCGGAACGACACCACGATTTCGTCATAGAGCCGCGGCAGAGAGGCGAACAAAGAAAAGCGGAAATAGCGCAGCCCCATGCGAATCTCGTCGTCCACCGTGGGCTTCGCCATGCGGACTTCGTCGGTCTGCCAAATCGACGTGACTTCCGCATGAATGTTGTTCTCGCAGTCTTCCGCGTCCTCTGCCGTAAGGGGAAGGCGGTCGAGGCGTTCGAGTTCTTGCGCGATGCGTCGCCGCTTCAGCAGCACGGTTTGCCGGGCGACCTCTGTGGGATGAGCCGTGAAGACCGGTGTAATCGAGATCTGATTGAGCGCGGCAACGGCATCGGCCGCCGAGATTCCGGCCTCTTTCATGCGGGCCAAGGTTCCGCGAAAAGAGCCGGCGAGCGGAGGGTGTTCGCGATCCAATTTGCCGGCGCGCCGGCGGCGCTGGCGGTGGTTGGTCTCGGCGAGATTGGTGAGTTCGAAATACGTCGCAAAGGCCTTGGTGACCTGGTAGGCGCGGGACAAATCCATTCCTGAGACGATCTCCTGTGCCTTCAGCATGAGTTCAGGAGCAGCGGACTGGTCCGGACTTTGGCGCACGGTTTCGCGGTGTTCGATCAGAAGCCGCCGCAACTCTTCAACGGAATCGAACAGGTCTTGCCCGGATTGCTCTACCAGTACTTGTCCGAGAATTGCGCCCAGCGAACGAACGTCGCGGCGCAGAGGGTTATCTTTTGCAGGTTCGTCCGAATTCGCAATCAGTTCGGCCAGGCGTGCCTGTTGATCATCGGCGTTCCAGAGCGGTTTGGACTTGTTTGAGGCCATGTATGGATGTAGGCAGAATAAACGACGCGAGCAGACCGGTGCGATGAAAAGAGCGAATCCCTGGGAACGGAGGACCCGAGTCAAGGCTCGATCCGGGTTATTCTAGAGCCCGAGTTGTCTGGTTTTGTAAGGAGAAAGACATGAAGCAAGTTCCGGCCGGAACCGAACTGGTGCGCCCATTCATACCCGCAAGAGACTTCGACCTCTCGAAGGCCTTCTATGAGACGCTGGGCTTCGAAAAACTACTCGATGGAGATGTGGCGATCTTCGAGGTGGGCTCCTGCGGTTTCATACTCCAGCGCTATTACAAGAAGGAGTGGGCTGAAAACTGCATGCTGCAGCTGATGGTCGACGATCTGGACGCCTGGTGGGAGCACATAGAGGGTCTCGATCTTCCAGGAAAATTCAACATTCCACTTCCGAAAGCGCCGGCCATGCAGCCATGGGGCCTACGGATCGCCTATGTCGTGGACCCATCCGGGGTGCTTTGGCACATAGCCCAACGACGCGACGGTGCTGTGCAGGACTGACGCCGCTCAAGGGAGATCGGAATCTATTTCGGCACTTCGAATCGGTAGCCGATTCCGCGCAGCGTCTTCAAATACTGGGGATGGCGGGGATCCGGTTCGATCTTCTCGCGCAGGCGGCGGATGTACACGTCGATAGACCGCGGGGTGACGAACGGCGTCTCTTTCCAAACGGCATCGAGCAATTGATCGCGCGTGAGGACGCGGCCGCGATGGGTCGCGAGGTATTCGAGCAGGCGGAATTCGCGGACCGTGGTGAGGACATTGCGGTTCTGCACCTGTACGGTCATCGATGAAACGTCAATCTCCAGTTCACCGAGTCGCAGCACCTCGCCGGCAGCGGGAACCTGGCCTAGTCCGCGCAACACGCTGCGGATGCGGGCCACCAATTCGCGCGGGCTGAAAGGCTTAGTGATGTAGTCGTCCCCGCCCAGTTCCAGTCCTTTGATGCGGTCGGCTTCGCCGGTCTTCGCAGTCAGAAAAATGATGGGGGTAGCGGACAGGGCCGGAGTCTGGCGGATATGGCGGCATAACTCGAACCCGTCGGTTCCCGGCAGCATAACGTCTAACAAAAACAGCGCGGGCATTTCCCGTGCCGCCTCGGTGAGCACCGAAGCGCCACTGACGAAACTCTGTACCTCGAACCCGGCAGCCTGCAGATTGTGAGAGATCAGGCGGGCGATGTCCTCGTCATCTTCAACGACAAAGATGACAGGACGAAACGGGGCGGGGCTGCTGGTGTTCGCGGCTCTTTCGTGAAATTCGACTGGCTGTTGCATTCTTCACTTCAGGCCCCGTGAAGTCATAGGACTTCCTAAAGGGGGAGGGCGCACTTCAAGACTCTATGGGGCAAATGTTGCGCGAATGTTTCCCCCGTGTTAATGAACGATGAATTTGTGAGAGGCAGTGCTCTAAGAGCTAAGGAGCTACGTACCGGCTAGTTCGCCGCTTTCTTCTTCGGCATATGCCTCACACTTCGGCCTTCGATCAGGCTGTAGAGGTCTTCGGCTAGGTTCGTGGTGTGGTCTCCGGCGCGTTCCAATGCCTGAGCCATGAGCAGCACGTCGAAGCCGGTCGTGTCCCCCTGCGCCACTGTTTCGGCCAGGTGTTTCTGGAACAGGCCATGGCAGACGCGGTCGATCTCTTTGTCCATCTGCAGCACCTTGCGGGCGCACTCCAGATCGAGCGTGGAAAAGCCTTTATGAACCAGGTCGAGCATGTCGCGCAGAACCGTCGACATCTCCACGAGTTGACGCACATCCGATGCGGACATCTTTGACGTCCGTGCCTGTACTCGCATCGCCACACTCATGACCAGGTCGCCAATTCGTTCAAGATCGGTCGTGGATTTCAGGCTGGAAAGCAACTGCCGGGCGCGCGCTTCGTTGACGCGAGTGATAGCCGCCGGCAAGCGCTCGTCGATCTGGCGCTCGATCAGGTCGAGTTCCTTCTCGCAATCCTTGATGGCAAGAAAAGCCATGCGGGAAGATTGGGTGAGCAAGTCGTGGACGTTGAACGCGGCATCCCGGGCGATGAGGCAGGCCCTCAGTGCGAGGCGTGCCAAATCATCTGGGCCGCCGAGTTTAGGCTCGGCTGAGGCTTTGCCTGGACGCGGACTTGCGCTCTCTTCTTCCGCTCCAGTGCTCCGCGACGTTGGCGCTTTCCGTGCCATCCTAGAACGTTTGCCACGCGCCCTGCGACAGGGGCACAAGTCAAGCAAGCAGTGTAATCCTGAAATGTGAAAGGACCGTTACAACTTTGCCTGCGGCAGCGCGACCGATTAGAGTGGTTGGAGTCGCGCAAAGACATGCGACGGAGGCCGCTTCGTGAATCTTGCCGATTATCTGCGCCGTCAGTTTGCTTATGATGAGTGGGCGAACCGGGAAGTCTTGAACGCGATTCGAGCGGCCGGGGGTGGGAACGCCAGTTCCGCCAATCACCGATCCTTGCAGCTCATGTCGCACATTCTGGCTGCCGAACGCGTGTGGCTCGAGCGTTTGAAGCATCAGCCCCAGAGCGTACCGGTATGGCCCGAGCCGGATCTGGCGCAGTGTGAGGCGCAGGCGGCCGAACTGGGCGGACTCTGGCTCGAGTTCCTCGATTTGATCACCGCCGGAGACGTTTCCCAGTCGATCTCCTACAAGAACAGCAAGGGCGAGGAGTGGACGAACACGATTGTCGACATTCTGACGCACGTGGTCCTGCACTCGGCCTATCATCGCGGACAAATCGCCACTCACATGCGGGCCAGCGGACAGACTCCCGCATACACCGACTTCATTCACGGCGTGCGGCAGGGACTGGTGAAATAAAGAAGCGCCAGGAGAACCAGAGATGGAAAGCCGGCACATTTACGCCTTCACGGCATTTCAGATTGTGGTGGCGATCGGTTTGATTTGGTTCCTGATCACGCGGTCCGGCCCCTGGAACGTGCGACGCTACGTTGGAACGGTTTTGATTCTCGCGGGGTTGACCATGATTGGAGTTGCGCGCTATCAGCTCGGAAGGTCGTTTTCGGTAAAGGCGGAAGCGCACCAACTTGTAACGACGGGGCTTTATTCGAAAATCCGCAACCCGATTTATGTATTCGGCATGGTCATGATCACAGGGATGATCCTGATCCTGGGGCGGCCGGAGGGTTTCCTTGTGCTGGTTGCCGCAGTCGTCGCCCAGACTGTGCGAGCCCGCAGAGAAGCGCAGGTTCTGGAAGCTGCATTCGGAGATGAGTACCGGGAATATCGCCGCAAGACGTGGTTCTAAGCGGAACCTCCGGCCCTTTGCCGTTGCTCTCGCGAAGACGTAATATCTCACCGATGAAAAAACTGCCCGTTTTCGTTCTCCCGGTGTTGGGCGCCGTGCTGCTGCTGGCGGCCGATCAGCCCAAGATCCCTCCCATGCCAGTTGCGTTGTCCAACAACGCGGTCGCGTCGCTGAAGAATGGGATCGAAGTCTATTCGCTCATGGGGATCGGCACCAAGAAAACATGGGACGACATCACGGCGAAGATGTACATCCTCCCCTTCAAATCGGGGAAGTGGTCCGAGGGGAAAGCAGTGCCTGGAGTGGCCGGCCGCTTGGCTGCTTCGGCGGTGGGTGCCCGAGGGCAGGTTTTTGTTTTCGGAGGATTTACCGTGGACGGGCAGGGGATCGAGACGACGGTCGCCGACGTCAACTCCTATGTGCCCGACGACCATCGCTGGTACCGTGCAGCGGACATCCCAGTGCCTGTCGATAGTGCCGTGATCGGGCTGAATCACGACCGCTACATTTATCTTGTGGGAGGAAAATCGAAAAAAGGACCCGTCAATAACGTGCAAGTCTACGACGCCGAGAAGAATATATGGAGCCAGGCCACGCCGTTTCCCGGAACTCCGGTCTTCGGTCATGCTGGCGGATTGGCCGATGACACGATCGTCATCGTCGATGGCGCCAAGAAAAATACGGCTGACGGCGCTCCTTACGTCGCTTCCGATGAATGCTGGATGGGGAAGATCGACCACAAAGATCCGAATAAGATCGAGTGGAGCAAACTGCCCACACATCCCGGGCCCGGCCGGTTCGGCATGGTGGCGGGAGGAGGCGAACACCAGCACAGGATCATGTTTTCAGGAGGCACCACGACTCCGCATAACTTCAAGGGACTGGATTCCGACGGCAAGCTCGCCGAGATCTCTCCGGTCACCTTTGCTTTTGAAGTGCATGGGGCCCGGTGGGAAACGATTACCGACGACACGTTTGACGTGCGCGCCGATGGCCGATCGATCCTCGACACTCCTCTGGGGCCCATGATTCTTGGTGGCATGTTGAAAAACGGGGCATTCTCTGCGCGGGTGTTGGTGCTGCCGAAGAAGTAAGAAGAGCGTGCCGGCGCGATCCCGCCTTCGCGTTCGGATTCGGGAGTGTTCCCACAGGCGGAATTCCCGTGCACGCATGATCTCGGAAGATACCTTGGTGATCTCGCTCCTGCGGCCCTGTGCAGATAGCATTGCCCTAGCGAACATCACTCATACCTCCTGAGAAAGCGGCGAATGGACCTCCGACCATCCGCTGCTTTCTCTTTTTGTTGTCACGCGCTGTGAGCTTGGGTTAGAATCCACGCTGTTCGGTTCGATGGCAGTCCGTAGTTCGAACCAGACTGAGGAACGTCGATGTCCATCCCTCGCTAAATCGCCATCCTGTTCGGCCCGCTTCACGCGGGCTCCTTGATTGAATTCATGAGGTTGTTCTACGTGCGCTCGTCCGGATCTTCCTGGACACGGGTGCGGAAAGCCCAAGGTTTTTATGGACGCGATAACGAGCGCTGCTTTGCCGCAGCGTTCCCTTTGGTCATCGCTGGTGGAGGCCGTGCGTGGCTCTCATCAGGACTACACAGCAGGCAGTCTAAACCGCGCCATTCTCCTGTTGGCGGTGCCCATGGTCCTGGAGATGGTGCTGGAATCCCTGTTCGCGGTGGTCGATGTGTTCTGGGTAGGGCGTCTGGGCGCCAATGCCGTTGCGACCGTCGGGCTTACGGAGTCAATGCTGAGCCTTGTGTTTGCGGTAGGAATGGGGCTCAGCCTGTCGACTACGGCAATGGTCGCTCGCCGAGTCGGGGAGAAGGATCCCGAGGGGGCGGCTGTCGCGGCCGTGCAGGCGATCGCTCTCGGAGTGATGGTCTCGCTCGCCATCGGATTGCCCTGCTTCTTGCTCGCTCCCCGACTTCTGAGCTTGATGGGCGCCTCGCCGGAGATTGTCTCGGTGGGCAGCGGCTATACCAGAATCTGCCTGGGAGGAAGTTGTGCGGTGCTCCTGTTGTTTTTGAACAATGCCATTTTCCGCGGAGCCGGAGACGCGGCGATTGCTATGCGCCTGCTTTGGGTTTCGAACATTATCAATCTGGTGCTCGATCCCTGCCTGATTTTCGGCTGGGGACCTTTTCCTCGGATGGGAGTGACAGGCGCTGCGTTGGCCACGTTCGCGGGCCGCAGCATCGGTGTGCTGTACCAGTTCTATCGCCTGCTCAAAGGGACCGAACGGATTCGCATTCTCACGAGCCAGCTTCGTCTCCGCTTTGACGTGCTATGGCGGCTGATCCGAGTGTCGTTGACGGGCATTCTGCAATTTGCGATCGCACACACCAGTTGGATCGGCTTGGTGCGCATCGTCAGCATTTTTGGTGCGTCTGCCCTCGCGGGTTACACCA
>Ga0335083_10007971_pt1 | contig 12996 bp, 10 predicted proteins | sample Lox_Sample_42_FD_206716 | JGI IMG/M metagenome (GOLD analysis project Ga0335083, IMG submission 206716) | Soil microbial communities from Loxahatchee National Wildlife Refuge, Florida, United States - Lox_Sample_4.2 | ecosystem: Environmental > Terrestrial > Soil > Wetlands | place: USA...
ACCTGACCGACGTGCTGGCCGCCAGGGGCCGCTCGTTCATCGACTCGGCCGCCGCCTCGGGCCACCCCTTCATGCTCGAGGTGGCCACGTTCGCCCCGCACGACCCGTATACGCCCGCACCCCGCTACGCGCACGCGGCCCAGGGACTCAGCTACCCCAGGACTCCCGCCTACGGCCGGATGCCGGCCAACCCGCCGCCGTGGCTCAAGGGCCACGCGGCCCTCACCGCGGCCAAGGAGGACACGATTGCGACCAAGTTCCAAAAGCGGGTGGAAGACGACCTCTCCGTCGACGACATGATCGGCCAGCTCGAGAACGAACTGCGCGCCAAGGGCCTGGCCCAGAACACGTACTTCGTGTTCAGCTCGGACAACGGCTTCCACATGGGGGAGTACACCCTCATCTCGGGCAAGCAGACCGCCTTCGAGACCGACATCCGGGTGCCGCTGATCGTCACCGGGCCCGGCGTCCCGGCCGGGCGTACCGCGAGCCAGCTCACGTCCAACATCGACCTGGCCCCCACCTTCGAGACCCTCGCGGGCCTGCCTGTGCCGGCCGACGTGGACGGCCACAGCCTGACCGCCCTGTGGCACGGCCAGGATCCGCCCGACTGGCGGCAGGCCATCCTCGTCGAGCACCACGGCCCGGACTTCTCGCCCAGCGACCCGGACCGGCAGACTCAGGCGCCCGGGGACCCGCCGTCGTACGAGGCGGTGCGGACCGCGAACGCGCTCTACGTCAGGTACGCGGGCGGCGCCCAGGAGTACTACGACACCGCGACCGATCCGTACGAGCTCGATAACCTGGCCGCCAAGGGCGTTCCCGCCGACCTGAGCAACGCGCTCAGCGCCTTGGAGAACTGCCACAACGGCACCGCCTGCTGGGCCGCCGCCCACCTCGGCCCGCCCCCGGTCATGACGTCGCCTCTCATGAGCCCGTTTCTCAAGAGCCCGGCGTCGTTACGGGACGAGCGGAATGCCGCCGTCAGCCGCCGCCGAAGCAGACGAACGGGCTGAGCTGATCGCTGGCCGTAGCCGCGGCGAGCGCCTCGGCGGGCCTGATCCCGGCCGCGAGCAGCCGGTGGTAGGCGGTCATCATGCCGACGGCGGCCTCGTCGCCGACCCGGGTGACGCTCGCGGTCACCGTCGCGGTGCCGGTGTAGAGCAGGGCCGCGGTAAAGCCGAGGATCTCCTCACCCGGCCTGACCACCGTCCGGCCGACGTCGCAGGACGACAGGACCACGTGCCGGGGAGCGGCCACCAGCTGCTGGATGTCGTAGGCCATGAGCGGGCCGTCAGCCAGGTCCACCTGGGAGAACAGGAAGTTCTCCTGGTCGTGATGGCCGTGTGCGGCCAGGTGGGCGAGCGGCGCGCCGTCCAGCGCCCGCAGCGCCGCGCCGACCGTGGCCGCCTCCCCGAGCAGCGGCCGCCCGCCCGGGTAGCACCGGGCGATCTCGGTTACCTCGCGGGCCGCGTGCTCCAGGTCCGGGCCGGCCACCAGCAGCGGCGGCCCGCCCGTCCCGGCTAGCGACGGAGCCTGCCCGCGCTGCCAGGCAGCCAGCCAGGAGGACGCGGACGGGCACACGGTGACCGGCCGGCCGCTCAGCTCGGGAAGCGCCCCCCAGGGAACGCCGGCCAGCGAGCCCGCCGGTACGATCACCACCCCGCCGTCACCGAGGGCCGAACGAAGCGGTGCGAGGATCTCGGTCGTCAGCGCGGCGGCCTGATGCCGGGCGGAATCCCTGATCACCGTCTCGAGCCGGGCCGGGAGCCGCCGTCCGGCCAGCGTGTCGAGGTCGGCACTGAGCCGCCGGGCGGCCTCGGCCGCCGCCTCGATGGCGCCCAGGCGGACGAGCCGGGCCGGTCCGCGTCCCACGACCACCGCGGCCATCCCGCCCGGCCCGGGCACGATGCCCACCAGGGTCTGCCCGCTCTCCGCCAGGGCCGCGCTGACCTCGCTGAGACTGGCCGGAGCGGTGGCCTCGCCCAGGCCGGCGGCTTTCCAGTCGTGCTCGCGGATCTCGCGCCGCAGCTCCGCCTGCCGGCCGGCCGTGGCCGGGTCACGCTCGCCCGCCAGCTCGGCCTCGCGGATCCGGCGGGTCAGCTGACGCAGCTCGGCCAGCACGCCCGCCGCCTGCGGGTCGGCGGGTGGCCGGACCGGCCTGACCCGGAACGCCTGCGCCCGCGAGCGCTCCAGCCAGGCGAACACCGTGGGCGCCGATCCGCTCTGCAGCGCCAGCCGCAGGCCCGCCGCCGCCAGGTCCGCCCCGAGGGCGCCGGTGCCGGTCTGGAGGTCGACACTGCCGAGCCGTCCCCGCCGGGCCTGCACCAGGCCCAGGCCCGCCCGGAGCTCGGCCAGGGCCGCGCCCGGCTGCCCCTGCTTCTCCGCCAGTTCGGCGCGGGCCAGGCGCCGCAGCAGGCGGCCGCCAAGCGGCACGTCGGCGCCGTGGCGCGGCGCGGCCGCGAGGACCCGGCCGGCCTGCTTCAGCTGCCCGGCCGCGACCTGGGCGCGCGCCGCGAGCAGCTCGGCCAGGTCCGCGTCGTGGACAAGACCGCAGTCGCGCAGCCGCGCCGCCAGGCCACGCGCCTCGGCCGCGATGGCCGCCCGGGGCCCCGGGCCGAGGGACCGGGCGTGCAGCCTGGTGAGCTCGGCTACGCCCGCCCAGGTGAGGTTGCCCCGCTGCCTGAACCGCCGGCCGGCGGCGTCCGCCCACCGCCGCGCCTCGGACAGTTCCCCGGCGGCCAGCGCCGCCTGAGCCCGGATGAGCTGCGCTTCGGCGAGGTTCTGCCCGAGCCGCTGCCGCCGGGACGAAGCCATCGCATCATCGAGCTCGCGAGCGGCGTCGCTGGCCAGGCCGGCCGCGAGCAGCGCGCTGGCCTTATCGGTGGCCAGCACGAGGAGGAAGCCGGGCGCGTTCAGCCGGTACGCCCCGGCGGCCGCGTCGAAGAGCTTGAGCGCGGCCGGGATGTCACCGGCCAGCAGATCGCAGTACCCCAGGTTGTGTAGCGCCTTGGCCGCGATGAGGTCATGGCCGCCCTCGCCGGCGATGCGCAGGCACCCGACCAGGTCGGCGCGGGCCTGCCTGACCCGGACCAGGCTGAGGCACGCGAAGCTGCGATTCAGCAGCGCGGTCGCGAGGTTGGCGCTCTCGGCGGGCTTTCCCGTCAGCTCGGCCACCGCGTCGCCGAGCACCAGGACGGCGTCGGCCTCCCGGCCAGTCCGCATGTAGACCAGGCCCCGCTGGAGCAGCAGCACCCCCCGGTCGCCCGCCGCGGCCAGGCCCTCGGCCCGGTCGAGCAGGCTCAGCCCGTACCCGGGGCGGCCGAGCTCGGCCTCCCACTGCCCCACGATGCCGAGCAGCCGGGCCGCCAGCGGCCGGTGCGCCTCGGCCACCTGCCGCGTATCCGGCTGATCCCCGTCTTCGGCCCAGCCCAGGTGCCTGAGCCCGGCCCGGGCGTAGCGCACGCCAGCCGCGGGACGACCCGCGTTGCCCTCCCGCAGAGCGTGCTCCCGTGCCTCGCGGGCCAGCGCATCGGCAGTGGGCATGCGGCGAGCCTCCGGTGACCTCAGAAGATGAGCGCGGGGGTCACTACGGACCGCCCCGTTTCTTCCCGGCCGGCTGGCCGGACCACGAGCTGCGCCGTGCCCCGCGGTACCCGGGGGAAGGCGAAGCGGCCCTGCTCGTCGCTGGTGACGCTCAGCGGGTCGGCCGCGCACTTCATCTCGATCTCGCGGCGCTGCGCCGGAGCCAGCCAGCCGTCCACCCGGACCGTGCCGTCCTTGTTCCCGTCGATGCGGATCATGATGGTGAGGCTCTCGCTGTCGAAGGTGATCGTGCGGCTCTGCTCGCTCCCGCGGGCCGCGACCAGCTCGTCCTGTTCCGCCGTGAGCCGGGCGACCTCGATCTCGAGGTCGCGGAAGGCGAGGAAGAAGCGGATCCGTTCCGGCAGCTCCGCCGGCATCGGGTCAGCTTCGGTGTACATGCCGCGGATCTCGGCCAGCAGCCCGAAGTCGGAGTCGTCGAGGGGCTCGTCGGCCGGCGGCAGATCAGCGTCAGGAAGCGTCACGCCAGGCACCTCCCGTTTCCTCGGCCAGCAGGGCGCGCAGCTTGGCCAGGCAGCGGCCGCGGGTGGGGCCGATGCTCCCGACCGGCATCCCCAGGGCGGCGGCCACCGCAGAATAATCAGGCCGCGGCGCGAAGGCGATGATCCGCAGCAGTTCCTGGCACCGCGCGGAGAGCCGGTCGATCGCGGCCCACAGCACCCGCCGCTCGTCGTCCACGATGACCTGTTCCTCCGAGCCAGGCCCGGAGGCCGGCAGCTCGTCGAGCGCCTCGTGGCCGGCGGGGATCTGCCTGCGTCCCGCGGCGCGGACCCGCCAGGCTTCCCGGCGGGTGGTGGTGACCAGCCAGCCGGTGAGAGCCGCGGAATCGTGGATACCGTCCAGGTGAGCGACCAGGCGCAGCCATACCGTCTGGAGCACGTCCTCGGCGTCGCCCGCGCTCAGCCCGGCCGAGCGCGCGACCTGCCACAGCAGCGGGCTGAGCTCGGTCACGATCTGGCCGAGGGCGTCCTCGCTGCCCTGCCGGGCCGCGCCCATCAGCATGGCGATGCGCGTGCCGCGGTCAGGCCGTTCCTGCTGGACGGTATTGGTCATGATGGGGCCGGTTCGGCGGTTGTCCATCTCGATCAGCCCGGCCAGCCCATGCTCGTCAGGGCCGCCAGCGCGCGGACCGTCGTGGTCTGCGCGTCGCAGGGCTCGAGCACCAGTCCAGACGCCGGGTCGGCCGGTCCCGCCAGCAGGGCCCGGACGACGTGCGCGGCCAGCAGCGGAGCCGAGAACGAGGTGCCGCTCCAGACCGCCCAGCCCCGGGCGTAGTCGTCCGGGTCGAGGGCCTCGCGGTGGGCCGCCCGCTCGTGACCGGGCGGCAGCGGTCCGGCCGGGTGAGCGGGCAGCCTGAGCTCGGGACTGCGGCTGCCGTTCACGTCGGTCGGCAGCGTGCTGACTACGGCGGCGCCCGAGGCCCAGGCGGTGACCCAGGAGCCGCCGTCGCTGAAGACCGCCTTGGAGCCGTTCGGGTTGAGCGCGCCCACGCTGATCAGCGGCACGTGGCCGGCCGGAGTCAGCCGCTGGGCGAACGCCGCCGGGTAGAAGAACCGGGTGGTCGAGTAGTTGCCGGCCGCCGCCACGACCACGACGCCCAGGTCCAGCAGGACCCGGATCGCCTGCCACAGCGCGGAGCTGAAGGCCTGGTCGGCGGGGGACTCGCTGAAGTAGCCGAGCGACAGCGAGACCACGTCCACCATCTTGGCCGGATCGGTCGCCTCGGCCAGCGCGACCCGGCTGGCCAGCGCGGTGAGGGCGGTCAGCAGGTCGCCTTCGTAGACGATGTCGTCGCTGTGCATCACCCGGATGGACAGCACCCGGGCGCGGGGGGCCACCTGGCGCACGATGCCCGCGATGAAGGTCCCGTGGCCCAGGGCGGGACCGAGCTCGCCGATCAGCGGATCCGTCGACACCGGCGTGTCCCACGGGTGCCTGATCACCTGGCGGGGCTGGTCGCCCGAGGCCTCCGCCTGCTCGCCCTCGAGCAGGATCGCCTTCTGGATGTCGTGGTCGATCTCGATGAAGCCGTCGCCGTCGTGATGGGGATCGATGTCGTATCCGCCGGGTCCTGGCGCCACATCCAGCCACGGATGGGCCCGGATCCCCGTGTCCAGCACCGCCACCACCGGGCGCCGGCCGTACCCGGGCGGCAACTCGCGCTCCGGTGGCCCGAGCAGGACGGTGACCGGGGTGCGCGTGTCGCCGCCGCTGAACAGGTAGGAATCGGTGCTGGTCGGCCCGGTGCCGCTGCCCGGGTTGGCGGTGAGGCCGCCGCCGCCCCCGTAGGCCGGGCTGCCGGTGATGGCCGAGCCGACGAGCAGATGCTCCAGCGCGACCTGGTCGACGTCGGCCCGCTCGAGACGGCCGATGTCCGGCTGGCCCATGTCCGGCTGGCCCATGTCCGGCTGGCTCGTGTACGGCCGGCCGGGGCCGGCCTGAGAGGTGACCGCCGCGCGCAACGCCTGGAGCGCCACCCATGCGTCGACCGTCACCGGCCTGCCGCCTTGCTCCATCGCGGTCAGGACCGCGGTCCTCGGCATCCTGGCCAGCGGATGGACCGCGTCCTGGTTGTCGTGTCCCGTGTCATGACCGGCGGGGCCCGGCTGGAGCTTCATCCCTACCTCGGCGAGGACCTGGTTGAACGCCGCCATCTTGGCCGCGTGCTGCAGGTTCACCGGGACGAGCAGGGTCCTGGCCCGGTACACGGTCGACCGCGGCGGCGCGAAGCCGGGCACGCTGACCGCCGTGTCGGCGTTGAGCACCCGGGCCCCGTGTCGCTGGAGGACCTCGGCCGGGAGGCTGATCAGCCCGGTTCCCTGGTCCTCGGCGGGGCTCGCCGAATGGCGGCGCGGCTGGAAGAACCAGTCAGGGTTGGGATCCGGCATGACGATGCACCTCATCCTGGGTTCGCTGATGGCACGACGAGAGAAACCTGCGACGTTGACCAGCTGCCGTCACCCGATTCGGAGCGCCTCTATCCGCCCCAGATACGCAACCGTAGATAACAAGTCGATAACGGGGCGGTGAAATGCCTGCTCAGCAAGCATTTTGCGGACCGGTGACCGGGTGCCTGGCGATCGTCAGCCGGGACGGTCAGCGGCCACGCTATCACCGTGCCGCGGCCCGCGGCGGCGATACGACAGCCGGTATCCCTCCGGTCACTACGAGCCCAGCGGCACCCGGCTTACCGCCTCTCACCTCGGCCCCTTTACCTCGGCACCGTAAGCAGCGTCTTGCCGATCGTCTCGCGTGCCTCGATGGCCGCGTGCGCGGCCGCCGCCTCGGCTAGCTCGAACTCCTGGCCGACGACCGGCCGCAGGCGGCCGGCGGCCCCCTCGGCCAGGGCTGTCCGGGTCAGCGCGGCCAGTTCCTCCGGGCTGGCGCCCGCCCCGCTCCGCACGCTGATCCGCCAGGCCGCGGCGTGCTCGGGGGTGACCGGGGTAAAGCTCCCGCTGGCCATGCCGAACGGGCAGAATCGGCCGCCGGCGCCGAGCAGCCCGAAGGCGGCCAGGCCCACGGCCCCGCCGACGCCGTCGAACACCACGTCTACCTGGCCGGTCGCGTCGCGGACCTGCCGATCCCAGCCGTCGTGCCGGTAGTCGACGGTCAGGTCAGCGCCCAGGTCCCGGGCCAGGGCGAGCTTGCGCGGGTGCCCGGCCAGTGCCACCACCCGGGCTCCGGCGTTGCGGGCGATCTGCACCAGCAGCGTGCCCACGCCACCGCCCGCGGCCTCGATCAGGACGGTCTCGCCGGCCCGCAGTTCCGCCCGGGCGGCCAGGGCGAGCGCCGTCCGGCCGTCGGCCAGCAGCGCGACGGCGTCCCGCATGGCCAGCGCGTCCGGGACGTCGATCAGCCGCGATGCGGGGGAGACCGCCCGCTCGGCGTATCCGCCCGTCCCGTTCAGGCTGGCTACTACCCGCCGCCCGGCGCCCGTCCCCGAGCCAGCTCCGGAGCTAGCTACCGTGCCGCCCACGCCGTTGCCCAGGATGGCCGGCAGCGCCGGAAGCATCGACGGGTGCGGCGGCCGGCCGGCCCTGACCTGGGTCTCGACGAACGTGACGTTGGCGAACTCCACGTCGATGACGACCTCGTCAGGCCCGGCGCGGACCTCCTCCGCCTCGGCCGGCTCGAGCACCTTGGGCGGCCCGAACTCCCGTACCACCACCGCACGCACGACAGTGCCTCCTCACCGGGCACCCCGTCGGGCCCCAAGCCAGCCCTTCGCACCAGGGCGATCCCGTCCGGGCTCAAGCTTATCGGAATAATCCGCTCCGGTTAAGGTAGGCTTTTTACTGATGGCGTTCCGGTCCCTGCATCCGCAGTCCGGGCGCGGCCGGCAGGCCGAGGCCCGGCGCAACGACCTGGTCGTGCTCGAAGCAGCTCGTGACGTCTTCGCCGCTCAGGGCGCGGATGCGCCGATCTCCGCGGTCGCCGCGCGCGCCGGGGTCGGCGTGGGGACCCTCTACCGCCGGTACGGCAGCAAGGCCGAGCTGCTCCAGCGCCTGTGCGTGCTGGCGATGGAGCAGGCTCTGGCCGCGGCCGGGGACGCGCTCGCCGCCGCCGACCCGTGGGACGGCCTGTGCGGCTACATCGCGGCCTGCGTCGAGCTGCGCAGCGGGGCCCTCGCGTCGCTGGCCGGGCAGATCGAGACCACCGCCGAGATGCGCGACACGGCCGGGCGGAGCATGGCCCGGCTGGACGAGATCGTGACCCGCGCCCAGGCCGCCGGGCTCCTGCGGGCCGACGTCACGGCGCTGGACATCAGCTGGCTGATCGAGCAGTTCAGCCGCCGCCCGCCCGGCCGGCTCGCGGAAGCCGAGGAACGCAACGTGCGGTCCCGGCTGGTCGCCATCGCGCTGGACGGGCTCCGGGCCCGTCCCGTCCCGGCGCCCGGCCACCGCGGAACCCTGCCCGGGCACCCGCCGCGCCGTGACCATTACGTGAACCGCTGGTCACCCGGGTCCTAGGCCCGAGGCCGGTCGGCCCAGGTGGCCGATGCCCGCGGTCTTCCGGCGCCGCGCCGCCGCCGCACTGGCCGCGGCCGCGGCCGAGCGGATCAGGCCGGTCGTCGGGCAGTAGTACCCGCTGGCCGCCGAGGCCGACGCGCACGCCGCCCTGGAGTCCAGGACCGCCGTCGCCAAGACCCTCCTGCGCGCCTGAGCCCTCCGGGCCCCGCACCTAGGCTTAGCGGGTGGAATTCACCGAAGTGATCAGGCGCCGCCGGATGATCCGCGCGTTCACCACCGAGCCGCTGCCCGAGGGCCTCACCGACCGGCTGCTGGCCGCGGCCGCCCGAGCCCCCTCAGCCGGCTTCAGCCAGGGTTTCTCATTCCTCGTCCTGGAGGGCGCGGAACAGTGTGCCCCGTTCTGGCGGCTCGTCTTCGCGCAGGCCGAGGAGCAGGCCGACGAGCGCATGCGCCGCCTGGTCGAGGGGATGAGCGCGGCGCCGCTGCTGATCGTGCCGATGGCCAGCAAGGACGTCTACCTGAACCATTACGGCCAGCGAGACAAGAGCTGGGCCGATGAGGCCCGCTGGTCGATGCCGTACTGGTATATCGACACCGGGTTCGCCGCCCTGCTCATCCTGCTCGCCGTCGTCGACGAGGGGCTCGGGGCAATATTCTTCGGGCCGCCCGAGTTCGCCGACTTCCGCGCGGAATTCGGCGTCCCCGAGGAGTGGACGCCGATCGGCGCCATCGCCGTCGGCTACTACGACCCCGAAGCCAACCCCGACCGGCCAGCACTCCGCAGCCGCCGCAAGCCCCTCGCCGACCTCGTTCACCGCGGCCACTGGTAACGGTCCCGCTCGCTCTGCTAGCCCCGCTCGCCTCCGGCGCCCCTCAGTCGGCTCCTCCCCCTCGTCGCTCGTCGCAAGGCTCTGCTGTCCCCCGCCCACCCCGCGCGCCATCGATGCCCCCTACCCATGCACGCCATCCGCGCGCTCATCTCCGCGCGCCATCCGCGCGCCACCCTACACATTTGCTAAGTTTGAACTTATCAGTTTAGTCTTAATATATGGCTGACGAACTAGACGTTCGTGACGTGGCGGCGGCGCTCCGCGTCAGCATGGGCCTGCTGCTGCGGCGGCTGCGCCAGGTCGGGGTGCCGGGCGAGCTCACCGTGCCGGAGACCTCCGCGCTCGCCCGGCTAGACCGCAACGGCCCGGCCACCTCGAGCGAGCTGGCCCGGGTGGAGCAGATCAGCCCGCAGTCGATGGGCGCGACGCTGAGCGCGCTCGAAGCGCGCGGCCTGGTCACGCGTGATCCCGACGCGCGCGACGGCAGGCGGATCCTCCTGTCGGTCACCGACGCCGGTCGGCAGCTGCTCAGGGACAAGCGCGATGCGCGCACCGAGCACCTGGCCCGGGCGCTGGCCGTCGGGTTTACCCGGGAGGAGCTTGAGCAGCTGATGACGGCCGCGCCGCTGCTCGAGCGCCTAGCCCAGGGAATCTGATGCGGACCAGGAGAGCGAACGATCAGCGAGCCAGCCACGACGACCGCTACAAGTGGGTCGCGCTGGCGAACACCACCGCGTCCATGTTCATGGCCACGCTGGACGGGTCGATCGTCATCATCGCGCTGCCGGCCATCTTCCGTGGCATCCACCTGGACCCGCTGGCCGCGGGCAACATCAGCTACCTGCTGTGGATGATCATGGGTTACCGGCTCGTGCAGGCCGTGCTGGTGGTGACCGTGGGGCGCCTGGGCGACATGTTCGGGCGGGTCCGGATCTACAACGCGGGCTTCGTCGTCTTCACGATCGCCTCGATCCTGCTGTCGTTCGACCCGTTCACCGGCGGGCATGGGGCGCTGTGGCTGATCGGCTGGCGGCTCCTTCAGGCCGTCGGCGGGTCCATGCTGATGGCGAACTCGGCCGCCATCCTGACCGACGCCTTCCCGGCCAGCCAGCGTGGCTTCGCGCTAGGCACGAACCAGATCGCGGGCCTGGCGGGCATGTTCGTCGGCTTGGTCGCGGGCGGCCTGCTGGCCGCGATCGACTGGCGCTGGGTGTTCTGGGTCAACGTGCCGGTCGGCATCTACGGCACGCTCTGGGCCTACCTGCGGCTCCGTGACAACGGTGAGCGGCACCGTGCCCGCGTCGACTGGTGGGGCAACATCACCTTCGCGGTCGGCCTGTCCGCGGTACTGATCGCCGTCACCTACGGCATCCAGCCCTACGGCGGTCACACCATGGGCTGGACGAACCCGTGGGTGCTGACCGGGCTGATCGGCGGTGTGGCCCTGCTCGCCGCCTTCGCCGTCCTGGAGACCAGGATCGCCGAGCCGATGTTCCAGCTCAGCCTGTTCCGCATCCGGGCCTTCACGGCCGGCAACCTGGCCGGCCTGGCGGTGGCCGTGGCCCGGGGCGGCCTCCAGTTCATGCTGATCATCTGGCTCCAGGGCATCTGGCTGCCGCTGCACGGCTACGACTACAGCCAGACCCCGCTGTGGGCGGGCATCTTCCTGCTCCCGCTCACCGCCGGGTTCCTGGTCTCGGGCCCGGTTGCTGGCTGGATGTCGGACAAGTTCGGCTCACGCGGCATCGCGACCGCGGGGATGGCGGTCTTCGGCGGTAGCTTCATCGGCCTGATGCTGCTGCCCGTCAGTTTCCCCTATCCGGCCTTCGCGCTGCTCATCGCCCTGAACGGGATCGGCAGCGGGATGTTCGCCTCGCCCAATTCCTCCTCGATCATGGGCAGCGTCCCAGCCCGGCAGCGCGGCGCGGCCTCCGGCATGCGCTCGACCTTCCAGAACTCGGGCACGGCCCTGTCGATCGGGGTGTTCTTCTCGGTCATGATCGCCGGGCTGGCCAGTCGCCTGCCGGACACGCTGGCCAGCGGCCTGCGCCAGCACGGCGTGGCCGCCTCGGCCGCGCATCAGGTGGCCAGCCTGCCGCCGGTCTCGTCGCTGTTCGCCGCGGTCCTCGGCGTGAACCCGCTGGGCCACCTGCTGGCCGCCAACGGCGCCCTGGCCGCGCTCCCGGCCGCGGCCAGGCAGACCCTCACCGGCCGCCAGTTCTTCCCCAGCCTGATCTCCGGCCCGTTCCAGCACGGCCTGATCGTGGTGTTCGCCTTCGCCACGGCTCTCTCGGCGCTGGCCGCCCTAGCCTCCGCCCTCCGCGGCACCCGCCCCGCCCAAGCACCCCACCCCAGCCGCGGAACCCCGGCCGGGCAAGTGATTCCGCAGAGGGAGGAAGCACCACCTGGGCAGGCAGCCCTCCCCGAGCCGGCGACCCGAAGCCAGCGGCATCCCTCCGGATAGTTCGCCGCCCCGGGGTTCACCTCACTAACCTCACCTGCCCTGCAGACCCCTCGTGCCCCTGCCGCCACGACGTATCCGAGGGAAACCGGTTTGACCTTCCAGTGGCTGGAAGGTGCACAGTCGTGGCCATGAGCACGGACGCCGAGTTGTTCACCATCGGGCAGCTGGCCAGGCGCACCGGCGTGGCCGCCCGGACGATCCGGTTCTGGTCCGACATCGGCCTGGTGCCGCCTTCCGCCAGGTCCGGCAGCGGCTACCGGCTGTACGACGCGGCCGCGGCGGCGCGACTCGACCTGGTCCGGACGCTGCGCGAGCTCGGGCTCGGCCTGGACGTGATCGAGACCGTGCTGTCCAGGGCCCGCACGGTGCCCGAGGTCGCCGCGGCGCACGTCGCCGTGCTCGACGTGCAGATCCGCGCGCTGCGGCTGCGGCGCGCGGTGCTCAGCACGGTCGCCAGGAACGGTCACACGATCGAGGAGACACTGATCATGAGCAAGCTGTCCCAGCTGTCCGCCCGGGAGCGGCAGCAGATCATCGACGACTTCGTGGACGGCGTCTTCGCCGGCACGGGCCAGGAGAACCCGGACGCGCCCGCCGCGGGCATCGCGCGCGGCATGCGGCAGCTGCCCGCCGACCTGCCGGACGACCCGTCACCCGAGCAGGTCAGCGCCTGGGTCGAGCTGGCCGAACTGGTCGCCGACGAGAGCTTCAGGCAGCGGACCCGGTCCATGGCCCTGGCCGGGCAGGACGCCACCGCCTCGTCAGCGCCGGGCCAGGGCGAGACGCCAGAGCCGGACCAGCCGGGTTACCAGGAGACCATCGAGCACGCCGGCCAGGCTGTGGCGGCGGGAGTCGACCCGGCCTCCCCCGCGGGCCAGGCCGTGCTCGGCCGCATCGTGGCGCCCGGCACCCCCGCCGACCAGCGGGCGGCCACGCTCCGGCAGCTCGAGACGTTCACCGACGCCCGGGTGGAGCGGTACTGGCAGTTGCTGGCCATCCTCAACGGCCAGCCCGTGCCGCCCTCCGCCGTCCCCGCCTTCGAGTGGCTGATCGCCGCCCTGCGTGCCAGCCTGAGCCAGCCGGCCAGCTAGCCAGGGCCAGGCCACCAGCCAGGTCAGCTCGCCAGGGG
>Ga0335083_10007972_pt1 | contig 12996 bp, 13 predicted proteins | sample Lox_Sample_42_FD_206716 | JGI IMG/M metagenome (GOLD analysis project Ga0335083, IMG submission 206716) | Soil microbial communities from Loxahatchee National Wildlife Refuge, Florida, United States - Lox_Sample_4.2 | ecosystem: Environmental > Terrestrial > Soil > Wetlands | place: USA...
GCCGCTGGGAGAGGTGCTGCGCGAGCGGGTCTTCGAGCCGCTCGGGATGGCCGACACCGGTTTCTGCGTCCCGGCCGCCAAGCGGGACCGCTTCACCACGTTCTACGGCCCCGGAACCGGCGACGACGGACCGCGCGTACTCGACCGCCCGGACGGCTGGTGGGCAGCCCCGCCGAAGTTCCCCGACGCCAGCGGCGCCCTCGTCTCGACCGTGGACGACCTCTACGCGTTCGCCTCCATGCTGGCCGCGGACGGGCGGACCGCGGACGGCGGCCGCCTGCTGTCTGCCGCGTCGATCCGGCAGCTGACCCGCGACCGGATGACCGCCGCCGAGCGCGCCGAGAGCCGGATCTTCGTTGGCGACCACAGCGGCTGGGGCCTGATGATGCTGGTCCCCGCCGAAGGCGCCGGCGACACCGCCGGCGACACCGCCGGGAACACCGCCGAAGGCGCCGGCGACACCGCCGAAGGCGCCGGGCACCCAGCTGATAACAGCAAGATACCAGGGGGATTCGGCTGGGATGGCGGCTCGGGCACCGCCTGGCGCACCGACACCAGCCGCGGCCTCACCGGCATCCTGCTGACCCAGCGCATGGCGACCTCACCCGAGCCCATCCCGCTCGTCACGGACTTCTGGGCCGCCGCCTACGGCGCCATCGACGCCGCATAAGGGCCCGGTTAGGCCAACGACCCGACCGACCCGGGCTTGTCTGCCACCGGGGAAGCTAGCTACGTTTGAGGCAGATTATTAACCCCATCGACACGCCGTCCCGGCGGAGGACCATGTACCCAGGAACGTACGCGGCCGCGACGCCGGACAAGGTCGCGGCAGTGATGGCCGGCACCAGTGAGACGCTCACCTACGGGGACCTCGAGCGGCGCTCCGTCCAGCTGGCGCACGTGCTGCACGAGGCAGGGCTGCGGCCTGGCGACGTGGTGGCGCTGCTGACCGAGAATAACCTGCGTGCCTTCGAGGTGTACTGGGCCGCGATGCGCTCCGGCCTGTACATCACCGCCGTCAACTGGCACCTCAAGCCGGACGAGGTCGCCTACATCGTCAGCGACAGCGGCGCGAAGGCGCTGATCGTGTCGGCCGAGCAGGCGCAGACGGCGGCCGCGATCACCGGTGAGATCCCGGCCGCCACGCTCCGGCTGTCCTACGGCGGGCCGGTCGACGGGTACGGCAGCTACGAGGAAACGATCGCCAAAGCTTCCGCCGAACCATTCGCCGACCAGCCGTCCGGCGCCACCATGCTGTACTCCTCGGGCACCACCGGCCGGCCCAAGGGGGTGCGGCCGCCGCTGCCTGACCGCCAGATAACCGAACCGGGCGACGGCCTGGCCGGGCTGGCCAGCATCTTCTTCGGCGCCAACGAGGAGTCGGTGTACCTGTCGCCCGGGCCGATCTACCACGCGGCCCCGCTGCGCTGGAGCGGCTCGATGCAGGTCCTGGGGGCCACCGTCGTGCTGACGAAGCGGTTCGACGCCGAGCAAACGCTCCAGGCCATCCAGGACCACCACGTCACCCACGCGCAGTTCGTGCCGACCATGTTCGTCCGGATGCTCCAGCTGCCCCCGGAGACCAGGGACAAGTACGACGTCTCCAGCCTGAAGGTGGCCATCCACGCCGCGGCGCCGTGCCCGGTCGAGGTCAAGCAGAAGATGATCGAGTGGTGGGGCCCGGTCCTGTTCGAGTACTACGCCGGCACCGAGGGCAACGGCATGACGGCGATCGACAGCGCCACCTGGCTCACCAAGCCCGGCAGCGTCGGCCGGCCCCTCCTGGGCGCGGTTCGCGTCTGCGATGACGACGGCGCTGAGCTGCCCGCGGGCCAGGCCGGCGGGGTCTACTTCGAGGCCGAGGAGATCCCGTTCGCGTACCACAACGACCCCGACAAGACGCGGGCCTCCCAGCATCCCGAGCACCCGAACTGGACCACCCTCGGCGACGTCGGCTACCTCGACGAGGACGGGTTCCTGTTCCTCACCGACCGCAAGGCGTTCACGATCATCTCCGGCGGCGTCAACATCTACCCGCAGGAGACCGAGAACGTGCTCGCCCTGCACCCAGCCGTCTACGACGTCGCGGTCATCGGCATCCCCGATCCGGTGATGGGGGAGTCGGTCGCCGCGTTCGTCCAGCCCGCGCCGGGCGCGGTGCCGGGGCCCGAACTCGAGCAGGAGATCATCGACTTCGTGAAGTCGAAGATCGCCGGCTTCAAGGCGCCCAGGACCGTCCGCTTCGTCGACCACCTGCCGCGCAGTGAGGCGGGCAAGCTGGTCAAGTCCGAGCTCAAGGCCGCTTACGCCAACGGCTGAGGAATGGAGAACCGACCGTGACGACATCCATGCGTCGGGCCGCGATTGTCGCACCCGTCCGGACACCGGTGGGCACGTTCGGCGGGAGCCTGCGCGCCGTCCCCGTCGAGGATCTCGCCGCCACCGCGGTCAAGGCGGTGATCGAGCGGACCGGGATCGACTCGGAGCTCATCGACGACGTCTCTTTCGCCCAGTCGTACGTCAACGGCGAGACCCCCTGCATCGGCCGGTGGGCCGCACTGCACGCGGGCCTGCCGGAAACCATCCCCGGCCTGCAGATCGACCGGCGCTGCGGCGGCGGCCTCCAGGCGGTCGTCACCGCGGCGATGATGGTGCAGACCGGCGCGGCCGACGTGGTGCTGGCCGGCGGGGCCGAGTCGATGAGCAACGCCGAGCACTACACCACCTCGGTTCGCTGGGGTGCCAAGTCCGGGAACCAGGTCCTGTACGACCGCATCGACCGGGGCCGGGAACGGTCGCAGCCGGAATGGCGGTTCGGCAAGATCTCCGGGATGATCGAGACCGCCGAGAACCTCGCCGCCAAGTACGGCATCACCCGCGAAGAGGCCGACGCCTACGCCGCCCGCAGCCAGCAGCGCGCCGCCGCCGCGTGGGACAAAGGCCTGTTCGACGACGAGGTGGTCCCGATCCAGGTGCCGCAGCGGCGCGGCGACCCGGTGACGGTCAGCCGGGACGAGGGCGTCAGGCCCGACACCACCCCGGAGACCCTGGCCAAGCTGCGCACGATCGTGCCGGGCGGCACCGTCACCGCGGGCAACGCCGCCCAGCAGAACGACGCGGCCGCGGCGTGCCTGGTGGTGGCCGAGGACCGGCTCGGCCCGCTCGGCCTCGAGCCGCTGGGCTTCCTGGCCGGCTGGGCGGCGGCGGGCTGCGACCCGGCCATCATGGGGATCGGCCCGGTCCCCGCCGTAGAAAGACTTTTCAGACGAACGGGGTTGGGATTTGCCGACGTTGACCTCGTCGAGCTCAACGAGGCTTTTGCCGTCCAGGTGCTCGCGGTGCTGGCCGGGTGGCAGTGGAACGAGCCGGACAAGCTCAACGTCAACGGCTCCGGCATCTCGCTCGGGCACCCGATCGGCGCCACCGGCGTCCGGATGCTCGCTACCGGCCTGAACGAACTGCGCCGCCGCCAGGGCCGCTACCTGCTGGAGACCATGTGCGTGGGCGGCGGCCAGGGCATGGCCGCGATCTTCGAAGCGGCCTGAAAGACCTACCAAGAAAATCGAATCACGATTAAAGTCGGATTCATGAGCGAGCCAAAGGGGCGCGGCGTTGCCTGGACTGAGGAGCGAGGGACGAGCGACGAGGGAAGGCAACGCCATGAAGGGGGAATGGGGAGGCGGGTGGGGCCCCGGAGGCGAGCGGAAGACACTGAGGCGCGGCGGGAGGCGCTGCGCGCCCGGTTCCCGGTGTGGGAACCGGTGACCCTGAGCGGATTCCTCGCCCGTTCGGCCGAAAAATACGGTGACCGGCCGTTCGTGATCACCGATGAACGGACGGCCAGCTACGCCGAGATCGACGCCTGGGCCACCCGGCTGGCCGACGGGCTGGCCGCCCTCGGCGTCCGGCCGGGGGACCGGGTCGGCGTGCTGATGGCCAACTACCTGGAGTTCGTGCCGGTGAAGTTCGCCGTCGCCCGGGCCGGGGCGGTCGCGATCCCGTTCAACTACCTGTACCGCCAGGACGAACTCGGCTACGTCCTGCGCCAGTCCCGCTGCTCCGTCCTGGTCGCCATGACCGGCTTCGGCGGGCTCGACTACCCGGCCATGCTGGACGCGATCGCCCCCGGCTGGACCGCCGGGCCGACCGCGGAGCTGCCCGACCTCCGCGGTGTCGTGCTGCTCGATACGTCCGGCGCCCCGGCCCGGCCCGGCGTCCTCGAGGTGGCCGGCCTGGCGGAACTCGGCGACCGGAACCCCGGCCTGGCCGCCGCGGGCCTGGCCGAAGCGGGCACGGTCACCCCGGACAGCCCGGGCGACATCCTGTACACCTCGGGCACCACCGGGCTGCCCAAGGGCGTTGTGGTCACCCACGACGCGGTGCTGCGGACCAGCTACGCCTCGGCGCTCACCCGCGCCTACGCCGACGGCCGCCGGATCCTGTTCTCGCTGCCCTGCTACCACATGTTCGGCTACGTGGAGGGCCTGCTGTCAGTGATGTTCGTCGGCGGCGCCGTCATCCCGCGGACGGCCTTCTCACCCGCCGACTACTTCGCCTCGATCGAACGGCACCGGGCCACCGAGATCCTGGCCGTGCCGACCATGACCGTGGCGCTGCTTGAGCACCCCGGCCGGGCCGGGTGCGACCTGTCCTCGCTGAGCGCCATCTTGTCCGGCGCCGCGCCCGCCCCGGTCTGGGTCTGGCAGAAGGTCCGCTCGGAGCTGGGCATCAGCGAGATCACCACCGGCTACGGCATGACCGAGTGCGGCGGCGCGATGACGCTCACCCTGCCCGAGGACCCGCTGGAGTTCCATGCCTCCACCGTGGGCCGGCCCAAGCTGGCCGGTGCTGCGGGTGTCCCGGACACCGGCGACCTGTGCGTGTACAAGACCGTCGACCCGCTGACCGGCGAGGACCTGCCCGCCGGGACCGAGGGCGAGCTCGTCTCGACCGGGCCGACGCACATGCTGGGCTACTGGGACAAGCCGGAAGAGACCGCGCTGGCGCTGCGCGGCGGCTGGGTGTACTCCGGCGACCTCGGTGTCGTCGAGCCCGACGGGTACCTGCGGGTCACCGGGCGCAGCAAGGAGCTGTACAAGAGCGGCGGCGAGCTGGTCATGCCGAAGGAGATCGAGGACCTGCTCACCCGGCATCCCGGGGTCAGCCAGGCCTTCGTGGTCGGGGTGGCCGACGAGCGCTGGGGTGACGTCGGCTGCGCGTGGATCGTCCCCGAGCCTGGCGTGGCCGTGGACGCGGCCGAGCTCATCGCCCTGTGCAAGGAGAAGCTGGCCCGGTTCAAGGTGCCCAAGCACGTGCTCTTCGTCGACCCGGCCGATCTGCCCACCACCCCCACCGGCAAGGTACAGAAGTTCCGCCTCACCCAGCGCGCCGCCGAGCAGCTTCATTCCTAGGGCTCTGCTACGGCATCGAGGAGCCGCCGCCGACGGCGATGACCTGGCCGGTGACCTGGCGCGCGGCCAGCGGCGAGGAGACCCAGAGCACCGCATTGGCGATGTCGGCCGCGGTGGTCGGCCGCCGCAGCGGCTGCTGCCTGAGCACGTAGTCGGCCTGCTCCGGGGTGAAGATCGCGTCGCGGCCGCCGGCCCAGACGCTGTGCGGGCCTGGCTCGGCGTCCTCGTCGGGGAGGACCAGACCGGGCGCGACCACGTTGGACCGGATACCGTGCCGGCCGTTCTCCCTGGCCACCGTGCGGGCCAGCGCGATCAGGCCGGCCTTGGTGCTGCCGTAGATGCCCTGCCTGATGGCGCCGAAGGCCGAGTCGCTGGAGATGAACACGACCGCGCCGCCGCCGCCCGCGCGCATCGGGCCCAGCACGGCCTGGGTGCACGCGATGGCGGTGAACAGGTTCACCTCGATGGTGCGCTGCCATAGCGCGCGGTCGGTCTGGTCGGCGAAGAACCCAGGCTGGCTCCAGCCCGCGTTGTTGACTAGCACGTCGACCCCGCCCCAGGCGCCGATGGCCTGGTCGGCCACGGCGGCGGCGGCGTCCGGCTCGGCCAGGTCGGCCACGGCCACCTGGGCGTCCGCGGCGCCCGCCCGCCTGGCCTCGGCCGCGACCGCCTCGGCCTGGGGGCCGTCGATGTCGGCGACGAGCACCCGGGCGCCCTCGGCGGCGAAGCCGAGGGCGATGCCGCGGCCGATGTTCGCGCCACCGCCGGTGACGATGACCCGTGCGTCGCGGTGTCCCAGGTCCATCCGATCGCTCCTCCCGCCCACCCGATCCCACCCCTCCGCCACCCGATCCTCGCCCCCGGGCCGTAGTCTAATGTGTCTTAAAAAACTGGAGGTTCCCGATGAGCTCGGCTCCGCCCGTCCTGACTTCTGTCGAGGGCAGCGTGGCATACATCGTGCTCAACCGGCCGCAGGCGCGCAACGCGATCACCGTCGCGCTGGCCACCGGGCTGGCCGACGCGCTGCGCGCCGCGGCCGGCCGGGCCCGGGTGGTCGTGATCCGCGGCGCGGGCGGCCACTTCTGCGCGGGCGGCGACTTCGGCGAGGTATCCCGGCTGCGGGCCGGGGGCCCTGACGCGCTGCGCCCGCTGTTCGAGGCGTTCGGTGCCTCCTGCGAGCTCATCGGCGAGCTGCCGGTCCCGGTCATCGCCGCAGTCGAGGGCTACGCCATGGCAGGCGGCTTCGAGCTCGTCCAGGCCTGCGACATCGCCATCGCCAGGGACGACGCGGTGCTGGCCGACAACCACCTGAACTTCGGCATGATCCCCGGCGGCGGCGGTTCGCAGCGGCTGCCGCGTCTGGCCGGGGAGCAGCGGGCGCTGGGCTTGATCCTGACCGGCGACCGGCTCACCGGCGCGGAGGCGCGGCAGTGGGGACTCGTCTACCGGGCCGTGCCCGCGGCCGGGTTCGAATCCGCCGTCGCTGATCTGGCCGCGAACCTGGCGGGCAAGGATCCGGTGGCCCTGGCCCGGGCCAAGCGGCTGGTCAGGGAGGGGTTGCGGCGGCCGCTGCGGGACGGGCTGGCGCTGGAGACCGAGGCCATCATCGAGCACCTCGGCGGCGCGGGCGCCGCCGCGGGTATCAGCCGGTTCACCGGCCGGGAGCGAGGGGATTCACAATGACAGAAAAGCTGGCCGGCGGCGGCCTGGTCCTGCTCGGCCTGGACGCCGACGGCGTGGGCCACCTGCGCCTTAACCGGCCGGAGGCGTCCAACGGCATGAACGTGGAGTTCTTGCGGGCGCTGCACGACGCCATCCTGGCGGCGCACGGCGAGCCGCGGCTGCGGGTCCTGCTGCTGTCCGGCGAGGGCCCGAACTTCTGCGCCGGCGGCGACGTGAAGACTTTCGCCAGCAAGGGGGAGGACCTGCCCGACTATCTGCGCCAGGCCACCTCCTGGCTGCAGGCCTGCGTGCAGGGGCTCCTGTCGCTCCAGGTTCCGGTGATCGCGTCGGTGCACGGGTACGCGGCCGGTGGCGGCGGGTTCGGCCTGGTCTGCGCCAGCGACCTGGTGGTGGCGGGGGAGTCGGCGAAGTTCCTGGCCGGGGCGACCAGGGTCGGGATGGCGCCGGACGCCGGCGTGTCGGTGACCCTGCCGCTGCTCGTCGGCCTGCGCAAGGCGCTGGACATCATCCTCACCAACCCCGTGCTCACCGCGGCCGATGCGCTCGACATCGGGCTGATCACCCAGGTGGTGCCGGACGGCGAACTGGCCGCGCAGTCGCTGGCCCTGGCCCGGTCGCTGGCCGGCGGTGCGACCCGCGCGCTCGGCGCGGCCAAGCGGCTGGTGTGGTCCGGCCTCGGCGCCCGGGTCGAGGCCCAGCTGCCCGAGGAGGCCCGCACGGTGTCCGAGCTGTCCGGCACCGCCGACGCGCGGGAAGGCCTGGCCGCCGTCATCGAGCGCCGCGCGCCCGTCTTCGGCGGCCGCTAGCCCGTCCCGCCCGAGCCGCCGTCATCGAGTGTCGCGCGCCTGTCTTGGGCGATCGCTAGCCGTCCGGCCCGAGCCGCCGTCAGGCAGGCCGCCGCGGCAGGCTGGCTTCCGTGCCCTTGATCACCTGGTCGAGCAGCGCGGCCAGCTCGCGGCACTGCGGCACGGTCAGCCCGGCCGCCAGGTGCCGGCGGATGGCCTCCCGGTAGACCGGCCATGCGCGCCGCAGCGCATCGCGGCCCGCGGCGGACAGGACGGCGAAGCTGGACCGGCCGTCAGCCTCGTCCGGCTGGCGCTCAGCCAGCCCGGCCGCGGCGAGCTCGTCCACGATCCGGCTCACCCGGGTCCGGCTGAGCACCACGCGCTGGCCGAGCTCGCTCATCCGCAGCCGCCGCTCGGGCGCCGCGTTCAGCTCCAGTAGCACGTCGTACCAGGACAGCGGCACCTGCCCGGCCGCCCGCAGGTCAGCCTCGACCGCGGGCACCAGCCTGCTGTGCGCCACCAGCAACCCGCGCCACGCGTCGACCGCCGGATCCTCCGGCCTGCCCGCGATTCCAGCCGAGCCTGCCGTGCTTCCGGTCCCGGCCTGGACCGTCGCATCGGCCATCGCGGGGCCGCCAGCCATGTCGGCCGCGCCGCTGGCTGTGGCCTGTTCGGTCATGGGTTCCACCTTACCAGTTGCGTGCGTGCGTGAGCACATATATTATGTGCGTGCGCACGCTCTTTCCTATCGAGGAGGACCTCATGACCCAGACCCAGGCCGGACCGGCCGTTACCCGGCTCGTCGGCAGCGCGGAGCTTCCGGCGCCGGGCCGGTGGCAGATCGATCCCGGTCACACCGAACTCGCCTTCATCGGCCGCCACTTCATGCTGACCAAGGTCCGGGGCCGGTTCACCGGCGTGTCCGGCGTGATCGAGGTGGCCGAGCAGCCCGGCGACACCACGGTCGACGTCACCATCGATATGACCTCGGTGGAATCCGGCAACGAAGCACGCGACGAGCACCTGCGCTCCGTGGACTTCTTCGACGTCGAGCATCATCCCGCCGCGACCTTCTCGGCCCGCGCGTCCGGCTGGCAGGGCACCGCGGGAGTGCTCGCCGGGGAACTGACCCTGCGCGGCGTCACCCGGCCGGTGTCACTGGAGGCCGAGTACCTCGGCTACACCGCCGATCCGTGGGGCGGTCACCGGATCGTCTTCAGCGCCGCGGGCACCGTAAACCGGGAAGACTGGGGCCTGACCTGGAACCTGCCACTGGACGGCGGCGGCCTCGTGGTCTCTAAGGAGATCCGCATCGAGATCGAGCTCGAGGCCGTCCTCCAGCCCTGAGCGGCGGCAACGGCAGAAGCGGCGATCTGACGCGGTGGTGCATACGCTCTCCGAGCGGTCGGCTTCCCACGACCGTTCTCCGAGCGGCTGCTCACCGCGACCCGGCTGCCCCACCTGGCACGACGTCCCCAGCCCTCACCGGCCTCCTCCCGGCGCCGTCCCGACCGAACGGAGTCGATGGCACATCGGACAGGTAAGAGCACGCCCGAAGTGGCACATCGACTCACCACGGCGTGGCGCAGGTGAGGCAGACGGGACTCTGAGGACGCGCGGGAATTAAGGGCGCGCGGCGTCAGGGGCTAGTGAGGTTTCCGAGGCCCACGAGGTTCGGTGCGTGCGCACACGGGGGAGTGCGTGGCCCCCCGGGTACCGAAGAAGGTACCCGGGGGGCCACCGAGTCCATGCAGGAATCCGGGATGCTGCCGCCAGGCGCGCATCATGACCGCGATCTCCGCCATCGAGGTCGCTGGCCCTCTGGCCGGGGCCGCGAGGGCCGCTCGTCTGCCGGCGGCGGCCGACGGCCTCGCTATGATCGTGCGGTGCCTACACGTCTGGACGAGCCCGGTACGCCGGGCACAAAAGCACGGGTGACCATGGCCGATGTCCCGGGGCTGCTGCGCCGCGGCGCCGTGGCGGTGGCGGCCGGACGGGTCGCGCTGGGGGTGACCGCCCTGGCCTGGCCCTCGGTCCCGGCCCGGCCATGGGTCGGGGCCTCGGCCGGCGACCTGACCGCGCGGGTATTCGGTCGCGCCCTGGGGGCGCGGGACCTCGCGCTGGGCCTCGGCGCCCTGGCCGCCCTGCAGGGCCCGGCGGCCGACTCCGGCCAGGCGGCCGCCTGGGTGGGCGCGGGCGCCCTGTCCGATGCACTGGACGTGGCGGCCAGCGCGGCGTCCTGGGGCGAGCTGCCGCGGCTGACCAAGTGGCTGGTCGCCGCGTCGGCCGGCGGCGCCGCGCTGGCCGGCGCCGCCGCGGCGGTGGCCCTCGCCGCGTCGCACGAGCCGTCGTCGCACGAGACGCCCTGACCGTGGACGCCCCTGAGGACTACTTCCCCGAACGGGTCGCGGCGACCTACGACGACGACCCGGACATATTCGGCCCGGGAGCGGTGGACGCGGTGGTCGGCGTCCTGGCGGAGCTCGCGGGCGGCACTGCCAGTCCGGGTCAAGGGGCCAGTCCGGGTCACCGGCGAGCCCTCGAGTTCGGTATCGGCACCGGCCGTATCGCGCTGCCGCTGGCCGCGCGCGGCGTCGAGGTGCACGGCATCGACCTGTCCGAGGCCATGGTGGCCCGGCTGCGGGCCAAGCCGGGCGGTGACGCCATCGGCGTCACGATCGGCGACTTCGCCACCGCCACGATGGACGGCACGTTCTCGCTGGCGTACCTGGTCTTCAACACGATCATGAACCTGACCACGCAGGACGCCCAGGTCGCCTGCTTCCGCAACGCCGCGGCCCACCTGGAGCCGGGCGGCTGTTTCGTCATCGAGACCAGGGTCCCGGACCTGCGCAGGCTCCCGCCGGGCCAGGACGTGCTGCCGTGGCACGTCAGCCCGGACCGCTGGGTGGCGTATTCCTTCGACCTGGCCACCCAGGCGATGCGCGGGCACTACGTCGACTTCGCCGGCGGCCGCGGCGAGTACCGCACGATGCCGTTCCGGTACGTATGGCCGGCCGAGCTCGACCTGATGGCGCGGCTGGCCGGGATGCGGCTGCGCGACCGCTGGGCGGGCTGGGCGCGCGAGCCGTTTACTGGCGAGAGCCGCCAGCACGTCTCGGTCTGGGAGAAGCCGTCCCCGTGACCACCAGCGCTAAGCCAGTCCCAGGTCAGGGCCGGGGCGGCAGCGGATGCTGCGGCTCGTAGATTCCGAGCTCCGAACCATCCGGCAGGCGTATCGCGGCCACGATGCCCCAGCCCCGGTCGGAGGCTTCCTGGGCTACCTCGGCTCCCTTAGCGCGAAGCTCGGCCAGGGTGGCCTGGATGTCATCGCACATCAGGTACGGCTCATAGCGCGTCTGGCCGTCGGCGGGATGCACCGCGAGCTCGGCCGGGGGCATGGCGAAGATGAGCCAGCCGCCGCCCGCGTCGACCGACGGCAGGCCGAGGACGTCCGCGAAGAAGGCCCGCACCTTCTCCGCCTCCGGCGAGAACGCGATGGCGTGCAATCCGGTGATCATGCCGCGGTCCTAACGACCGGGTCCGACATCGAGCAGCGGCAGCAGGAGCTCGGGGGGACGCGCGATGACCGCCCGGTCCGCCCAGATGACGACCGGGCGCTGGATGAGCTCGGGGTAGCGCGTCATGGCCTCGACAAGCTCGTCAGCGCTCGCGCCGGCGAGCCCGAGCTCGCGGTAGCGGGCCTCGGCGGTCCGTATCAGCGTACGCGGGTCGTCCGAGCCCAGCAGGGCGAGCACCCGGCGGATCTCGTCCCGGCCCGGCGGGCTGTCCAGGTAGAACACCTTCTGCGCCGGGACCCCGTGGGCAGCCAGCAGCTCTTCCGCACCGCGGCACTTGGAGCACCGCGGGTTGTACCAGACGGTCACGTCAGGCTCGGCCATGGGCATCACAGTACTGGGCCGCCGGGCCGGGTTATCGTATGCGAAACCCGTGGTGTCGTCCGGATGACAGGGGCTCGTGTGCTCGCAGTCCAGATCTCGCGTCATGGCGGCCCCGAGGAACTCGTGCCGGTCGAGGTCCCGGAGCCGGTCCCCGCGGCGGGTCAGGTCCTCGTGCGGAACAGCTGGATCGGCGTCAACTACGTCGACTTGCAGCACCGCGAGGGGCAGCCCTACCCGGTCGGGCTGCCGCTGATCCCGGGCACCGAGGCCGCCGGGACCGTGGTGGCGGCCGGCCCGGGCGCCGACTCCGGGCTGGTCGGCGCCCCGGTGGTTCAATTCGGTCACCTGCACGGCGTCTACGCCGAACTGACCGCGGTGCCGGCCGAGTTCGTGGTGCCGCTCGCCGGCGACGTGCCGCTCGATGCCGCCGCCGCCGTGGCCATGAACGGCACCACCGCCCACGTGCTGACCGGCATGGCCTGCCAGGTCGGCCCGGGCGACGCGGTCGTCGTGCAGGCGGCCGCCGGGGCGACCGGAGGCGCGGTGGTCCAGCTCGCGGCGGCCGCCGGCGCCGAGGTGATCGCGTTCGCCTCGTCGGCGGGCAAGGCCCAGGCAGCCCTCGCCCTCGGGGCCCGTCACGGCTTCGCCCTCGAGCAGGTGGGCGACCCGGTGGCGGCCGTGCTGTCCGTCACCGGCGGGCGCGGCGCGGACGTGGTCTACGACGCCGGCGGCCGGGACACCTTCGAGATGAGCCTGGACATGCTCGCGACCCGGGGCACACTCGTGCTCTACGGCCAGTCCAGCGGTCCGGTCGCCCCGTTCGATCCCGGCCGGCTGTCCGGCATCACCGGCGCGGGGCGCGGGGCGGGCTCGCTGACGCTGCGCTGGGTCGCCGCCAGCCACTACCTGGCCGGCCAGCCCGACCGGGCGGCCGCCGTCGACGCGGTCCTCGGCCAGGTCGCGGCCGGACGGCTCAGCCCCCGCATCGCGGCGCGCTTCCCGCTGCGCCGCGCGTCCGAGGCGCACGCCCTGCTGGCCAGCCGGGCCGTCACCGGGAAGGTCCTCCTCCGGGCCTGACCAGCACGGACCCTGGCATCTCAGGGATGACCCTGATGTCCCTAAGGGTGCAGGTCAGGGTGCGATCCGGGGCTGATCCCGATCGACGGGAGCCGCGGCCGGCGGCAGCCTAGAGGCATAAGAAAAAACCCCGGACAC
>Ga0335083_10007973_pt1 | contig 12996 bp, 10 predicted proteins | sample Lox_Sample_42_FD_206716 | JGI IMG/M metagenome (GOLD analysis project Ga0335083, IMG submission 206716) | Soil microbial communities from Loxahatchee National Wildlife Refuge, Florida, United States - Lox_Sample_4.2 | ecosystem: Environmental > Terrestrial > Soil > Wetlands | place: USA...
GCAGCCCGTCTCCCCCACCTTGATGGCCCGCCTGGTCCAGCACGGCCAGGACCGCCACGCCCCGCAGGGCGGGCAGTTGTTCCGCTATGCCAGCGGTCAGCCGATCACCAGCCGGCGGTATGACCATCTGTGGACCCGCATCGGGCGCGCTCTGCCCTGGGTCGAGACTCAGCAGATCAGCATGCACTGGATCCGGCACACCACTCTCACATGGGTCGAAGCGGAACTTCGGCTACGCCGTGGCCCGCGCCTACGCCGGCCACACCGACAGCGGCAGTGAGGCTGGCGCCACCTCCACCTACGTCCGGGCCAGCCTGGCCGAAGTCGCCGCGGCGCTGGCCGCGCTCACCGGCGAACCTCACCCTCTCGCATCTTCGGAAGGGTGGTAATCGGCATGACCGCCTTTACCGCTGACATGCCCCACGCCGGTTCTGGTCCGGGTCCGCGCAGCGCCTCCGCTACGCGGACCGCCAGCCCGGACCAGTCCGGTGGCGTGCCCGAGGACCGGTCCGCCGCTGTGACAAGTTCGCGGACCACGGTCCGGTCCTGGCCGCTGCTGGTCCTGGCGGTCCCGGCCGCAGCGAGAGAGGTCTGGTCCGGGTGGGTCGGCATCGCCCGGCTGACCGGGTTCGGGATGGTCGCCCCGCTGCCGGGGATCTGGCCGTCGCTGCACCTGGACACCTCCATCACCCTGCCGGTCGGGGTGGAGGCGTATGCGGCATACGCGCTGCGGGCCTGGCTGGCCGCCGAGCACGCGGTCAGCCCGCGGACGCGCCGGTTCGCGAAGTGGTCGGCCCTGCTGTCCCTCGCGCTGGGAATGGCCGGGCAGGTCACCTATCACCTGCTAGCCGGGGCCGGGGTGACGCGGGCGCCGTGGGTGATCACCACCATCGTGTCCTGCCTGCCGGTCCTGGTCCTGGCCATGGGGACCACGCTGGCCCACCTGCTGCGTGACGACGCGGCTGTCGCACGAGCAGCCGGGGACCGCAGGACCGGGCAGCCCGGCTACTGGTCTGCTGCTTGGTCCCCCGAGGACCAGGGCTGGTATGGATCGGACCAGATGGCTGCCGGAGAACCAACAGTGCCTGGTCCCCCAGCGACGGCCCGGCGGCCCTCGGTACGGGATCACCTAGCAGCCGCCAGCACCCTCAGGCCAGATCCCCCGGGCTGAGTCATCGCCTGCCGAGCAAACACGGCTTCTGGCGAGACGGCTGGCAGCTGCCGGTAAGCCCGTATCGCGGCGAGCGCTGCGCAACGGCGGGATCAGGGGCTCCAATGAGGCGCTGAATAAGCTGGCGCGCAAGCTCAACGCTGAACTGGCAACCGCGACAGCGCCGCCGCGAGCCGGAATATGACCACGCAGAGGAGGTGACCAGTCACGCGGCGTTTGAGCCGTACTGACGTTCGGTGTGCACCGTCGGCTTTCGCCCGGCCACGGACCGGGTCCGCGGGTGCCCATTCCGGCTTCGCGCGCAACGCTGGGCCGGTGCTCGCTCGGGGCGGCGCCCGGAGAAAACCAGGCGCCCCACCTGGATTCCCGGGGCTAAGTTGGCCGTTGACATCGTGGGCCTCCTACAAGCGCCAGCGTCCCCGAACTCGCAGAGTCGTCGGCTTGCGAGACTGGAAACAATCATGATCACGGGGAGGTCGAGGAAGACGGAGAAACCGTGACCAGCCAGGGATCTGCATCATTCTTCGGTAGCGCGGGCGGCCAGTCCCCGGGCACCCGGCGGCCAGACGAGTCTGGCTGGCGGTACCTAGAGCGCAGCAGCGAGCCGGAGGCCGTGGCGATCCGGGCCAGGTGGGACGACTGGCTGGGCCGGATGCCCGCCGGACCCGACCGGGATGAACTCATTCGACGCATGCAGGCGCGCGACGACGCCCAGGTCAGCGCTGCGCTCTCCGAACTCGTCACCTTCGTCCTGCTCGACTCGGTCTATCCTGTCGTCGAGTTGCAGCCTGCCGCCAGCACCACAAGCCATACAGATTTCGCTGTTACCTTGCCCGTCCGCACTCACTTCGAGGTGAACCGCGTTACGGCGCCACTGGGGGAACGGGGCGACGCCCAGCGCCGACGGGTGATCACCGAAGAGCTTCGGAAGATCACGTCCCCCGACTTCCTGCTCGCCGTTAACGCCGACGTCGGTGCCACGCAGCCCAGCATGCGGCAGGTCCGGACGCAGGCCGAAGGCTGGCTCGCCACCCTGGACTGGAGACAGGAGCGGCAGCGGCTCGACGCCGACCACCGGGCCCGGCAAGCCCGCGCGTTGACGAACCCGCCTCCATCGCTGGCCGCGACACCCGCCCAGCGGGCAGCGTACCTTGCAAGGCGCCAGCCGTACGCGCCGCCCTCGAAGACATGGAGCGGCCCCGGGTGGTCAGTACAGATCGATGCCATTCCGCAGCCAGCCGACCGTCGCGGGACGAGCAGTCCCGTGATCGCCCTCAGCAACGCCGGCGCCGCCCACCTGGAGACGCCCGCCGCCCTGCTCGCGTCGGTGAAAGTGAAGGTCAGGCAGCACCGCGGCCTGAGTGACTCGCTTATCGTGGTCCTCGACGTCACCTCCCCAATGCCCGACCCGGACGGCATCGCTACCATGCTGTTCGGCCCCGTCCAGAACGTGGCCGCCGGGCCGACCGGGACAATCCTCACCCGCGACGCCGGCAAAGGACTATGGGCGGGCCAGGGACCCCCGAAGCCCGCAGCGTTGCTCATCCTCCGCGGTGTGACGCCCGGCATGGAGAATACGTCTGCCGAACTGTGGCTCCCGCCCGGTACGCCATCGCCGCTGCTTCCCGGCCCGTGGAGCACACGGAGCCTCGGGCCCGACGGGCAGCCCACCGCCCCCACCGCGGCAGCCACGCCGATACAACAGGTTCTCGTACCTCGAAATCCAGCCGGGAGTCTCGCCAGGCTGGCGCATGCCGCCCGGCAACTGGTGTCCCGACTGGCTAAGCGACTGACCGCTGCCCTGGTGCGAGCAGTACCAGGGCAGCGGTAGCTGCCAGAATAGATACGCATGGGTGATGGGGCTCACCCCGGAATCGCGGCTCTCGAACAGTCGCTGACGGTCCCTGGCTAGCAATCCAGGGAGGTCCTATGCTGCCGAGCCGACCGTCCATACCAGGCACCACACTCCGGCCGTTGCGATGACGATCCGAGCGCGGGTCAAAGCGGCGTCTCCTGCCCTCAAGTTCGTGCTGATGGTCGGGATCTTGAGCTTCTTCGCCGACTTCACCTACGAGGGATCGCGCAGCATCGCCGGCCCGTACCTCGGGCTGCTCGGGGCCGGGGCCTTCACGATCAGCGTGGTCAGCGGGGCGGGAGAGTTCCTCGGGTACAACATCCGCCTGCTCTCCGGGCGCAGCGCCGACCGGACCGGCCGGTACTGGCCGATCACAATCGGCGGCTACATCCTCCAGATGTCGGCCGTCCCCCTGCTGGCCCTGGCCGGGAGCTGGCAGGTGGCCGCGTTGCTGATCATCGCGGAGCGGATCGGCAAGGGCATCCGCAATCCGCCGCGGGACGCGATGCTCTCTCACGCGGCCAAGGACATCGGGTTCGGCTGGGCGTTCGGCGTGCACGAGGCGCTGGATCAGTTCGGGGCCCTGTTCGGCCCGCTGCTGGTGGCCCTGATCATGGCGGTGACCCAGCACGACTACGTGATCGCGTTCGCGTCGCTGGCGGTCCCGGCCGCCATCATGCTGTCGCTGCTCGCGGTAGCCCGGCTGCTGTATCCCCGTCCGCAGGACCTGGCGACAGGGCAGGCCCACATGACCGCGGGCGGGCTACCCCGGGTGTTCTGGATCTACATGGCGGGCGCCGCGCTGGCGAGCGCCGGCTTCGCCGACTTCCCGCTCATCTCCTACCACTTCCAGCACGCCGGGACGGTGGGCCCGGCGCTGACGCCGGTGTTCTACGCGACCGCCATGGCCGTGAGCGGCATAGGTTCCCTGGTCCTCGGCCGGATCTTCGACCGCGCCGGGATCGGCGTGCTCATACCGCTGACTGTCGTGGCTGCCCTGTACGCGCCGCTGGCCTTCCTCGGCGGGTTCTGGGCCGTCCTCGTAGGGGTGTCGCTGTGGGGCCTGGGGATGGGCGTGCAGGAGTCCCTCATCCCGGCAGCGATCGCCCCGATGGTCTCACCGGACCGCAGGGCCTCCGCTTACGGCCTGTTCACCAGCGTGTACGGCACTGCCTGGGTCCTGGGCAGCATCGTGATCGGCGTTCTTGTCGACGTGTCACCCGCCGGCCTGGTGGCGTTCTGCATGGCCATCGAACTCGCCGCGATCCCGTTCTTCATGGTGGTCCGCAGGCGCCTGACGGCCCCGGATTAGCATGCGGGCCGTCAGGGCTGCCGCCGGATGCCGCCTGGGTACACCCGAACGATCCATCCGCCCATCGAAGCTTTGAACATCGCCGCCGCCGCGATGCCGCGATCTCTCAGGTCGTCGGCGGCTCGCATCGCGGCGACGCGTGCCTCCCGGCCGATCCCGAACTGACGTATCTCCTCTTCCGCGTGATCGCCACGGCGCTGTCTGCCGGTGTTCACCGGCTCAGCCTGCGGTGGGTGCTCCGGTACGGGCGGGTCCCCTCGCCGCCGAGCCGTTCGGTCTTGTGCTGCTCGTAGGACGCGAAATTGCCCTCGAACCAGGACCAGCTCGACCCGCCCTCCCAGGCCAGGATGTGGGTCGCGACCCGGTCCAGGAACCACCGGTCGTGGCTGGTGATCACCGCGCAGCCGGGAAAGGCGCTCAGCGCGTTCTCCAGGGAGGTCAGCGTCTCCACGTCCAGGTCGTTGGCTGGCTCGTCGAGCAGCAGCAGGTTCCCGCCCTGCTTGAGGGTCAGCGCCAGGTTCACCCGGCCGCGCTCGCCGCCGGACAGCAGCCCGGCTGGTTTCTGCTGGTCGGATCCCTTGAATCCGAACGCCGCTATATATGCGCGGCTGGGGATCTCGGTCCGTCCCGCCTGGATGCAGGCGTCGCCACCGGAGATGACCTCCCACACGGTCTTACCCGGGTCGATCCCGGCCCTCAACTGGTCGACGTAGGAGATCCGCACCGTCTTCCCGATCGAGATCGTCCCGGCATCGGGCCGGTCCTGGCCGAGGATCATCCGCAGCAAGGTGGTCTTGCCCACCCCGTTCGGCCCGATGACCCCGACGATGCCGTTCGGCGGGAGGCTGAAGCTGAGTCCCTCGATCAGCGCGCGGCCGCAGAACCCCTTGGCCAGGTCCGTGACCTCGACTACGAGACTGCCGAGCCGCGGACCCGGCGGGATCTGGATCTCCTCGAAGTCGAGCGTGGTCCGGGACGCGGCCCGGGCGGCCATCTGCTCGTAGCGGTCCAGCCGGGCGCGGCTCTTGGCCTGGCGGGCGCGGGGGCTGGACCGCACCCAGGCCAGTTCCTGTTCCAGCCGCCGGCGCAGCTTGGCGTCTCGCTGTCCCTCGACAGTCATCCGGGCCGCCTTGGTCTCCAGGTAGGTGGAGTAGTTCCCCTCGTATGGATAGGCGTGGCCGCGATCCAGCTCGAGGATCCAGCCCGCCACGTTGTCCAGGAAGTACCGGTCGTGGGTGACCGCGACGACCGTGCCGGGATATGCGCCCAGGTGCTGTTCGAGCCAGGCGACGCTCTCCGCGTCGAGGTGGTTGGTCGGCTCGTCGAGGAGCAGCAGGTCAGGCTGGGACAGCAGGAGCCGGCACAGCGCCACCCGACGCCGCTCCCCGCCCGACAGCGTGCTTACTTCCGCAGCCGGCGCAGGACAGCGCAGGGCGTCCAGGGCCTGATCGACCCGGCTGTCCAGGTCCCAGGCGTCCTGATGGTCCAGTCGCTCCTGGAGCCGTCCGAGCTCCTCGAGCAGGTCGTCGGAGTAGCCGACGGCCAGCTTGGCCGCGACCTCGTCGTACCGCTCGACGAGGGCCTGAGTTTCGGCGACGCCCTCCATCACGGTGCCGAGCACGGTCTTATCCTCATCGAGCATGGGCTCTTGCTGGAGGATGCCCACGCTGTAGCCGGGCATGCGGAGGGCCTCGCCGTTGGAGGGCTGCTCGAGGCCAGCCATCATGCGCAGCAGCGTCGACTTGCCCATCCCGTTCGGCCCGACCACGCCGATCTTCGCGCCGGGCAGGAACGCGAGCGTCACGTCTTCCAGGACGGCCTTGCCGTCGTAGGACTTGCGGGCGTGGCTGAAGGCCAGGATCTGCTTCATGCCGAGGCCTCGTCGAGCAGGCCGATGGCACGGCGCAGCGCCGCCTCCCGTTCGGCCAGTTCCTCTTCCTTCGCGGCGGTCTCGGCGGCAGATGCCTCGCGAAGGTCGGCGGCGGCCGCCAGGGCTGACCGGATCCGGTCGGTGCCGTCGGCATAGCGCTGCCTGACCACCCGTACCAGCGCCCGGGTCGCCTCTTCGAGCCGGTACTGCAGGTCTCCTCGGGCCCGTCCGATCTGGCGTTCCATCAGGTCCGGCACCTCACGGCGGAGATGCTCTCTGGCCGTCCGCCGGCCTAGCTCGCCGGGCAGCCGGCGGCGGACAGCCCCGGCCAGCAGCTCGGTCTGGCCGACATCTTCGTCCGTGGTGAAGAAGAACGGCCGGCTCTCCGCCAGCCGGCCCTCTGGCTCGGGGACGGCGAGATCCAGGTCGAGCAGCTCGGCGGCGGACTCGCGCAGCACGCCGAGTTCGGTCCCCAGGTCCGCGGCCAGCCGGGCATCCGTCTGTGCCAGCCCGTCCTCGATCGCCTCTGTCTGCCACTGGCGCCAGGCCTTCGCGGCGGTCACAGCCAGCCTAGCCAGGTGATCTCGGCCCTGACGCTCTATCTCGCCGGGCGCCGCCGCGCGCAGGTCGCCGCCGAGCCACGCGTCGAGCTGCCCGCCGATCTCGCGGCTCAGCCGGGGCGCGTCCTCGTCCGCGGCATCGTTGAGGGCGAAAAGCAGCCGGGCCGACTCGGCGTCGATCACGGCCACGGCATCGCGGCCGCGCACCGTCACCTCAGCTAGCCGGGCGCCGAACTCCTCGACCCGGCCGGCCGCCTCCCCCGCGCTCAGCTGTGCGGCCCGGCGGGTCAGCGCCACCTCATCCAGCAGCGAGCCCGCGATCCGGCGCGCCTGTGCGATTGCCGACGCGCGCAGGTCGGCTTGCCGCCGAGTCGACAGGTACGCCGTGAAATCGGAGCGGAACGCGGCGAAGCCGTCATCATCGCCGGACAGGGCCGCGCGCGCCGACATCGGGTACACCGTCTCCGGGTGGCCGGCTTCGCCGAGCACCCGCCGGGTAAACTCCACCGCTTCGGCCAGCCCCTCGTCGTCGAGGTGGTCGGCCTTGTTCAGCACGGCGAAGGTCGTCACCGACAACCCGGCAACCCGGCTCAGCAGATCCCGCTCGCTGGCTGACACCGGCGGATCGGCGGTCAGCACGAACACCGCCGCGTCCATCGACTCGAGGGCATCATGGGCCGTGCGGGTGTCCCACTCGAACACCGACCCGGTGCCGGGCGTGTCGACCAGTTCCACCCCGCCCGCGAGCAGCGGCGCGGCCAGGTACACGGTGACACCCGTGATCTGGCGGCGGTTGCCGGGATTCCCTCGCTCGGTCACCAGGTCCGGCAGCGCGGTAAGCGGGTACTTCTCTTCGTGCCCGTCGTGGAACCTTGCCTCGGCGTGCTGGTCGTCGCCGTACCGCACGGTCGTGGTGACCGCGGTCAGCGGGGTGACGCCGGACGGCAGCACGTCCCGGCCCAGCAGCGCGTTGATCAGCGTGCTCTTGCCCCGCTTGGCCTCGCCCGCTACCAGGACCCGCAGGCGGGCCGCGTCCAGCCGGTCCCGCAGGGCGGCCAGCCGCTCCCGGTCTCGTTCCGTGCCCAGCCGGGTCAGCTCACCGAGGGCACTGTCCAGAGGGCTATCACGATCCGGCATCGGCGCCATCCTCCTACCAGCGTTCCGTATACGCCTGGTAGGGACCGTTGGCGGCACTGCCGCGTTCGTGTTGCCCGCACGTGCTGGCGGCAACAGGACGGCGAGCCCCTCCGCCGTTCTTCTTCCAGTTTAATGCACCTGCCTGCGGCGGCCGCCCGGGACCGTGACCGGGCCTCCTCAGACCGCGCCGAGCAGGTAGGCAAGCAGGATCACGGCGAACACGTACAGCAGGTACAGGTTCACGTCACCGGACTGCATCGGCCGGACCGCGTCGGCGAGCCACTCGACGGCCCGCACGACCGGCCGGTACAGGTACCGTTCGAATACCGGGGTCACCTGGGCGTCGTAGTGCACGGGCCCGGATCGGCCGGCTGGGTCGTCGTCGGAGGCCCGGAGGACCGAGACCGTGGGCCGGTACAGGGCGTCGAAGGTGACCCGGGTAGGCGCGGAGAACGTCATCGCGGAGTACTGCATCCGCGGCCGGAACCTGACGATGCCGCCGTCCCAGACCGGGACGGAGACGCTGGCCGCCCGCGGCCGCCCGGCCAGGAAGATCAGCACCGGCACGGCGCAGGCGGCGACGAGGAACACGGCCAGGTAGGTCGGGGAGAACGCGGAGAAGTCCGCGTGGGCCGGGATCACGGTGAGCTTGCCGGGCAACAACAGCGGCCCGAGCGCGGTGCCGGTGACGGTCCGCGCGGTCCTGGACAGGGCCGTGAGCACGACCGGGGCGCCGACGGCCAGCGCCGCGCAGGCGACGGCGAGCAGCGCCGGGCCGGTGATGGGCTGGCCCTCCTCCCGGGCATCCGCGGCCTGCCGGGTCCTGGGCATGCCGAGGTACGGGATGCCGAAGCCGCGGACGAACGCGTAGACGGCCAGGCCGCCGGTGAGGCCGAGCGTGGCGGCGGCGAGGACGATGAGGATGGCGGTCAGGTGGCTGCCGGTGCGGAACCCCTGGAACAGCCCCTGGAAGATCAGCCACTCGCTGACGAACCCGTTCAGCGGCGGCAGCGCGGCGATGCCGAGCGTCCCGGTGAACGCGATCACGGCGCTGCGCGGCAGCCGGTGCACCAGGCCGCCGAGCCGGTCCATGTCCCTGGTGCCCGTCGTGTGCTCGACGACGCCGGCCTCCAGGAACAGCAGGGTCTTGTAGCAGCCGTGGTTGGCGACGTGGTACAGCCCGGCGATGAGGAGGAATGCGTACAGCGCGGTCTGCCGGCTGGCGTGGAAGACCATGGCCGCGCCCAGCGCGGTGACGATGATGCCGGTGTTCTCGACCGTGGAGTAGGCAAGGAACCGCTTGATGTCGCGTTCGCGCAGCGCGTACAGGATGCCGATGGCGGCGGTGAGAGCCCCGGTTCCCATGGTGACCAGGCCGGGCCAGGCGCCGCTGACGGGATCCAGCCGGAACGCGAACAGGGCGATGCCGTAGACGCCGAGCTTGACCACCACGCCGGACAGGAACGCGGACCCGTCCGCGGGGGCTACTGGGTGCGCCTCGGGCAGCCAGACGTGCAGCGGGACGAGCCCGGCCTTGAACCCGAACCCGGCCAGCGCGAGCAGGAACGCGGCGGCCCGCCAGCCGCCGGGGACCAGGTGGCCACGGGCAGCCATCACGTCGAGCTGGGTGGCGTGCGTCTTGGCGGAGACGATCACGAACGCGGCCACGACGAGCAGGAAGCCGATCTCGGACAGGGCCAGGAACCAGAATGCGCCGCGGGCGGTCTCGTCGCGCCGAGGGTGGCGCAGGATGACCAGGTAGCACGCCAGGCTCATGGTCTCCCAGGCCACCAGGAACGTCACCATGCCGCCCGCGGCCAGGACCGCCAGGCAGGCGAGCAGCGCCACGTTGTAGGAGGCCAGGTAGAGCGCGGTGCCGCGGGCGGGCTCGTGGTAGCGGGGCGCGTACAGCGCGATCGCCACCGCGACCACGCCGAGCAGCGCGACGAACACGCCCGCCAGGCTGGTCATCTGGAGTTGCAGCGGCCCGCCGGTGATCGTCGCCGCGCCGCCCGGCGCCACCACTGGCGTGTTGCCGTACCACAGCGACCAGCCGCCGCCCGCGGCCGCGGCCGCGCCACCGAGGCCGGACAGGGCACAGCAAGCCCGCAGCCCCGGACGCGAGGACCCGGCCAGCAGCCCGGCCAGCGCGGCGGCGAGCCAGGCGCCGCCCGCGCCGTACAGGACAACTAGCGGGTTCATGAGCGGTCACCGCCGGCGATGAACGTCAGGCCCGGGGTCTTCTCCGCGAGCCTGCCGACCGCTACGCCCAGCCCGTTCAGCAGCGCGAGCGGGCTAGGCGGGCATCCCGGGATCCACACGTCCACCGGCAGGACCGCGTCCACGGTGCCGTGGACGAACGGGTCCGGCCGGTACACTCCGCCGAGCGCGCACGCGCCGGTCGCCACCACCACCTTGGGGCCGGGCATCGCCTCGTAGGCCTTGCGGGCGGCGAGCGTGAACGCCCGTACCATCGGCCCGGTCACCAGCAGCAGGTCCGCGTGCCGGGGTGCCGGGGTGAAGAAGAAGCCCAGCCGGTGCAGGTCGTAGTGCGGCGCGGACAGGAGCCGGATCTCCTGCTCGCACACCGCGCACGAGCCGGTGTCCAGCGTCCGGATGTGCAGGCTGCGGCCGAACTGCGCGGCGATCTGCGCCCGGAGCCTGGTGGCGGTCGCTGTCTCGTCCGGGCCGGGGTTCATCGCTCCTCCCCGAGGATCGGGATCATCTTGACCAGCGCGGCCCGGTCGGTGGTGGCGAGCTCGAACTCCCCGGTGGGCGTGACGGCGTCCGGCGCGGCCAGGGCGCACCGGCCGCACGCGGTGCAGGCACCAGCGTCGAAGATCAGGTTGCCGTCGGCCCGGCTCAGCGCGGGACCGGGGCAGACCGAGATCATGCGGTCGGCCAGTTCGCGGGTCAGCTTTCCCGGCCGGAACGCCGGCGGTGTCGGCAGCGCCGTCGCCGAGGCGTCGGGCCTGGCCGGGTAGCGGGTCGTGACCACCCCGCGGCGCAGTCCCCGGATGAACCACAGTGGCATCGCTCCTCAGCCTCCTTCACCGGGCCATGCCCGCGGCGGTCAGCCAGAAGCTGGCCTCGATGATCGGGATGTCGGTGAACACGTTCTGCGACCGGCAGGCGTCGTCGAAGCCGCGCCAGTTGCGCACCGAGCCTGGTCGCAGCCGGGCACGGGTGACGCGTCCGTCCTCGTCCAGCGCCACCCAGGCCAGCACCTCCCCACGCGGTGACTCGGCCCAGCCCAGGCCGGTGCTGGCCCGGGGCGGCACCAGATTGCACGCCGCCGCGGTGCCGCCGCCCAGGAATTCCATGACCAGCCGGACCGATTCGGCCGCCTCGCCGAGCATCACCTGGAAACGAGCGAACACGTCGCCGCTTTGTGCCGTGACGATGTTGACGGGAATCTCGGTGTACGGTCCTCCGGCCGCAACGGGCGCCCGCCGGGCGTCGGTGGCCAGCCCGGTGGCCCGTGCGACCGGCCCGACTAGGCCGAGGCGGCTGGCCTGCTCGGCGGTCAGGACGCCGCAGGCCTCCAGCCGGTCCACGAAGGAGTTCGTCCTCAGCAGCGCATCGGTCGCGCGGAGCAGCTCGCCATAGGCGCCGGGCAGTTCACGACGGAGCGCCTCGGCGTCCGGCGCGCGGCTGACCCCGCCGGGCTCGATGACACCGAACAGGTACCGGTGCCCGAACGTGGCCGCGTTGACCCGCAGCAGGCGTTCCAGCGCGATCTCGGCCGCGGACTGGCCCACCGATAGGCCGGTGGCCTGGCACAGTGCGGCCGTGGCGGCGGCATGGTTGTACAGCCGCTCGAGTTCGAGTGCGACCGCCCGTGTCCTGGCGGCGGCGGCAGGCGGCGCGACGCCGGCTGCGGCTTCGGCCGCCGCCGCGAACGCCCAGCCGGTGGCGACGGCGCTGAGCCCCTCAGTGCGTTCGGCTAGGCGGATCGCCTCGTGCATGGTCTTGCCGCGCAGCCGCCACTCGACGCCGCGGTGCTTGTGCCAGGTGAACAGGTACAGGTCGACGACTTCCTCGCCGCTGGTCACCAGCCCGTAGTACAGGCTCTCCACGCCGACCTGGCGGACCGGCCCGAACGGGAACTCGAAGGCCTGCCCCCCGACGACATGCGGCGCATGCACCTCGGCTGGCGGCTCGCCGGGCCGGTGGCCCAGCGTCGGCAGTTCGATCCCGTTATGCGGCGGGAGCATGACCCGGTTGAGCGGCTTGCCGCCCGCGGGCCTGATGCCGAACTGCTCGTAGATCTCGCATTCCTCGACGAACGCGGCCGGCGCGATGTCGGACAGCGGCGGGTAATGCTCGTCCTCGATCTCGGTCTCGGTGATGATGTAGCCGGGCTCGTCCGCTTCATGCGCCCAGACCAGGCGCAACACTGTGGCGTCGCTATCGGCCGTGGCCCCGGCTGCCTGGGGAGACGCCTCCTGGGAACCCTCCGCGAACATGTCCGCGAGCCGGACTCCGGGGTTACCCGCCGCGGCGTGCGTGGCTGGTTCCAGGGCCTCGGCTGGGATGCGGACGGTAACGACACCGCGCCGCTCTGCGTGCAGGCTGCCCAGCCCGGCGAGCGAACTGACTAGCTGATCCCTGGTGCGGCCTGTGGCCCGCGGCTCGACGGCGGTCATAGCCCGATCACCACGATCGAATGCCGCAGGACCGTATCCAGGCCAACCGGGATCCATAGCCCCAGCACCAGCAGCGCCGCCAGGCCCACGAGGAGGGGCGCCGCGGTGACCGCCGCCCCGGCCCTGTCCCGGTACGGGCTGGCCAGCCGGGTCGGCGGGCTGCCGGTCACCATCCCCGTCGTAGTCCGGGCGAAGGCCACGAAGGCCAGCCCGAGCAGGGCCAGCAACAGCAGCGGGAACACCGGGCTGGCGGAGGCGAACCCGGCCCGCACGATGGTCAGCTCGGACAGGAACAGGCCGAACGGCGGCGACCCTAGGACCGCGAACGTGGCCAGCAGCAGCGCGCCCCCGGTGACCGGGACGGCGGCCAGCAGCCCGCTCACCTGAGAGGCTTCCCTGGTCCGGTAGCGGAGCGACACGTCGCCGCTGGACAGGAACAGCA
>Ga0335083_10007974_pt1 | contig 12993 bp, 9 predicted proteins | sample Lox_Sample_42_FD_206716 | JGI IMG/M metagenome (GOLD analysis project Ga0335083, IMG submission 206716) | Soil microbial communities from Loxahatchee National Wildlife Refuge, Florida, United States - Lox_Sample_4.2 | ecosystem: Environmental > Terrestrial > Soil > Wetlands | place: USA: Florida...
TGTGTGTTGAGGCGCGTGTCGATCAGGCTCGGATCGCCTGGATCAGCGGCCTGACGCCGGGGATCTGGATCACCCTCTTTAGATTGTAGGCTAGTACGCCAAAGGGCGCCGGCCAACGTGAGTGGTGGCATACGACATGCCGATATCGCACCGATGTTCAGAACAGCACCCCCCCTTCCAGAGCCACCTGCACCATATCGCGGGTTTTGCCGGCATTGCCGTAACCGGCGGCAGGTGAGCCCTGATCGGTCAGGTACAGGTAACTCGCGGACGCACGGGCGAAGATATCGCCATGTTGCCAGGTGGGCGTCAGTTCCACGCCCACGCCCGCCGCGCCAGGGGCAATAAACCAATAGTTCTGGCTGTTCCGCGTGGTGCCCACGGAATCGAAATACTCCACTAGGCCGCCGAGCGAATAGGGTGAAGCTCCGAAATTGTAATCGCCCACCACCACGGCGGTAAAATTGGCCGTGTATTTCTTGATCCCGACCTCCTGATCTGGTTTGGCGTAGACGTATTGCACTTCCGGTACGAGATTCAGATTGCCGCAAGTCCAGGAATAGAACGCCCCGAAAAGCTGCGAGTTGACGTAGTTGGTGCCATAGCTGGCGAGCTTGTAGCCGCCATAGGTGCGGGTATTGTTGCCGGTGCGGCTGAGATTGCCTGTATAAAAGAGGCTCAGGCTGTTATTGGCGTTGAAATTATAACTCCCAATAGTCTGGATGACGTTGAACACGCCGGTCTCCCAGCCATCCCCATAGGTCACGGTGAGCGCGGCCGGTCCCTTTGTATAGGTGGCGGATATGCCGCGGCTTGCACCGTTCTCCACATACCAGGCCGTGGAAGCGAAGATATTGGCGTTGTTGAAGTCAACCGCGTCCTCATACCCTTCCAGCGACGGCACCTGGCCGGCCGAGATCGTGACCGGCGAGCCGGGCAAGGCCAGGGTGACATAGGCAAGCTTCACCGGGCTGGTCGGGAAGGTGTGGGTGTTCGCCCGCGGCGGGGCAGTGCCCAGGACCGGCGCACCGCCAAACACCCCTGCGATGACGTTGAACTGGACGATGCCGGTGCTCTTTTTGAGGTGAAACTGCATGCCGCCGAGACGCGCGCCAGTCGCGTCGCTGCCGAGGATGCTGTTGTCGGCATTTCCCTTATCCGCCGTCCCGGTCTGCGCGAAGAAGAAGCCGTCCGTCGCGCCGGAGAGGTCGAACTGGCCGAGCGGACCGCCATCAATGATGAGCGGCGTGGCGCCGTTCATTGCCAACGCGGCATGCAGCGAGACTCCACTCATCAGGAGGGCGGCCAATCCACGACGGAAGAGATGATTTGGCACAAATTATTCCTTTTTTGCTTTGGTTAAGGGACACACGTTCCCGGCCCGCGCGGCAGCACGCGGGGAAGAGGGTAGGGGAGAGGGAATTCAGTGGCGGCTCAGGCCGCGCAACATCGCGCCTGGGCGAGGGGGCTTCTGCCGGCCATGGCGCCAAGCAGTTCCAGCGCGCCACAATAGCCCGCCACACGCCCGGGTGAACCGACCAGAACCGGGGCGCCGCTTTCCTCCCGCAGCGCCAGCACGGCTTGCAGCGGTGCCGCCTCCCCGGCAAAGCGCGGCGTAAGCGCAACCCCGTCCCGCCACAGCCCGGCCAGCCCTCCGGCTGCATCCAGCGCCAGCATGCAGCCCTCCACCTGGCATTGTTCGCCGGGCTTGAGCGGCGTCATCGCCGCCCCGGCGCGCAGCGCGGTGAGCGGGTTCATGTGCTTTACGAATTCCGCCACATAGTCATCCGCCGGGCGCAGCAGAATGTCCTCGGGCGTGCCGGTCTGAATGATCCGGCCCTCGCGCATGATGGCGATACGGTCGCCCAGCTTCAGCGCCTCGTCGAGGTCGTGGGTGACGAACAGGATGGTCTTGCCGAGCCGCTTCTGCAGCCCGAGCAATTCCTCCTGCAGCTTCGCGCGGATCAGCGGATCGAGCGCCGAGAATGGCTCGTCCATCAGCAGGATCTCCGGATCGGTGGCAAAGGCGCGGGCCAAGCCCACGCGCTGGCGCATGCCGCCGGAGAGTTCCCGCGCCGGTCGCTCCGCCCAGTCGCCCAGCCCCACGGTTTCCAGCCACTCATCGGCGATGCGCCGCCGCTCCGCCCGCCCCACGCCCCGCAACTCCAGCCCGAAAGCGGCATTGGCCCGCACGCTGCGCCAGGGCAGCAGCGCGAAATGCTGGAACACCATGGCGATGCCGCCACGGCGCAGCTTGCGCAGCACATTGCGCCTGGGCGCGGAAATATCCGTGAGCACGCCGCCCTGGCGCACGGCAAGACGGCCGCGCGTGATGGCGTTGAGCCCGTTCACCGCGCGCAGCAGGGTCGTCTTGCCCGAGCCAGAGAGCCCCATGATGACGAAAATCTCACCCTGGCTGACGGTGAGATTCACACCCGCCGCGCCAAGTGTCAGCCCGTGAGCGGTGCGGATCGCCTCGCGCCCTGCCCCTTCATCCAGCGCCGCCAGCGCTGCGGCCTGGGCCCGCCGCGCCCGCCATCCGCGCCCTGCCGGCAGCAGGATGTCCACGTTTTCGAATTCGATCGCACTGGTCATGTGGCCGCCTTCGGCCGGAACAGCCGGTCGATGATGATGGCGACGATGACGATGGCAAGCCCCGAGGTGACGCCATCGCCCACCTGCACGGATTCCATCGCCTCCACCACCGGGTCCCCAAGCCCGCCGGCGCCCACCAGCGCCGCGATCACCGCCATGGACAGGCTCAGCATCACCGTTTGGCTCAGCCCGGCTTGCACCGCAGGCAACGCGGCCGGCAGTTCCACCTTGCGCAACCGCGCGAACACTCCTGCGCCGAAAGCATCTCCTGCCTCCAGCAGCTCCTGCGGCACGTTGAGGATGCCAAGGCAGGTCAGCCGGATCGGCGTGGGCAGCACGAAGATGATGGTGGAAATCAACCCCGGCACATCACCCAGGCCGAACAGTTCCAGCGTCGGTATCAGATAGACGAAGGTCGGCAAGGTCTGCATCAGGTCCAGCACGGGCTGCACGGCGCCGCGCAGCCGGCCGTGATGCGCGAGCAGGATGCCCAGCGGCACGCCCAACACCATGCAGGCCAGCGTGGCGTAAAGAATCTGCGCCACCGTCTGCAGCATCTCGGGCCAGTAGCCCTGGTTGAGGATGAACAGCAGCCCCAGCGGCACGAACAAGGTGAGAGTCCAGGACCGCTTGAACCACCAGGCAGCGGCGGTGACAGCGATGATCACCGGCACCGGCGGCAGCGCCGTCAGCGCGCTTGCAGTGCCACCCAGCAGGGCGGAGAGCGCGCCGGAAAGCGCGTTCACCGGCCCGGAGCAGTGGGCGGTCAGCGCCGCCAGGGCCGCCGCCGCCCAACCGCCCACGGGCAGCCTATGCCCGCTCACCCAGTCCGCGATATTCGTCACGCCGTTCATGTCCGGATCAATCGGCCTTCAGCGCCGCTTCAGCGGCGGGCAAGGCGGGCTTGCCGTCCAGCGTGGTCACGCCCGTAAGCCAGCTGGCCAGCAGCGCCGGATGGCTGGCCAAATAGGCGCGCGCTTCCGGCTCCACCTCGGCCTTGCCGCCCGCCACGGGGGCGAGCAGCGCGTTCTCGGTATCGACGTCAAACCGCACCTGCGACACGAAATGCGCGAGATTGGGGCATTGCGCGGCCAGGCCCGGACGCGCCAGCGTGTACACCGTCGCCGCGCCATAGTCTGGACCAAAATATTTGTCGCCGCCGCTGAGGTAGGTGATGTGGAACCGCACGTTCATCGGGTGCGGTTCCCAGGCCAGGAACACGATCCATTGATGCGCCGCCTCGGCGCGCTGCACCTGCGAGAGCATGCCCGCCTCGCTGGACGCGACCAGCTGCCAGCCGCTCAGCCCAGAGGCGGAATCGCCGATGAGGGCGCTGATATTCTTGTTCGCCGGGGCGCCGGGCTCGATGCCATAGATTTTGCCGCCGAACCTGGCGCTGAACTTGCCCAGGTCCGCGACGCTGTGCACGCCCGCCGCGGCCACATAATCCGGCACCGCCAGGGTGAACTTGGCACCGGTGAGGTTGGTGCCCAGCACCTCGTAGCCGCCCTGGTACTGGGCGCGGAAGGCGGATTGCGTGGGCATCCAGTTACCCTGGAACAGATCCACCTGCCCGTTCTTGAGGCCCTGATAGATCACCGGCACCGCCAGCGTCTGCGGCTGGGCGGTGTAGCCGAGGACCGCCAGCACGGTATCGGTCAGCGCGTTGGTCACGGCGATATCGCCCCATGGCGGCTGCCCCACGCGCACATTGGCGCAGGCCGCCGGGTCGGCATGGGCTACTGCGGGAGCCAGACCGGACAGCGCAGAGGCGAGCAGAAGGGCTCGGTGCAGGTGTTTCATTTGATTTTCCCTTTTTCGAATCAGGCGACGGCGGGGAAACGCATCCGGCGTTCCAGATCGTCGAGCTTGAGGTGGTTGCGCATGTATTGCCCGCTGGCGTCGGTGAAGGGCTGGTAGTCCCAGGCGGCGAAGCGCCCTTGCCGCAACGCGTCGCCGACAAAGCGGCGCTGCCGCTGGCTGACGACCACTTGCGCGCGCAGGGCGGAAAGGTCCCAACGCCGCGCCACCTCGGCGCGGAATTCGGCCACCAGCCCAGATTGGGCCGGATCGGCGGCGAGGTTGGTCAGCTCGTCCGGGTCCATGCCGAGATCGTAGAGCTGGTCCGGATCAACCGGGCAGTGGATGAATTTGTAACGGCCGCGCCGGATCATCACGACAGGCGCGATGGCGCCCTCGCCCAGATATTCGCCGATGACCTCGTCATGCCCGCCCGTCCCGGCCAGATGCGGCAGCAGCGAACGCCCTTCCAGCGGCAGCGGTGTGGTTGCTCCGGCCAGCCCCGCGAAGGTGGGCAGCAGGTCGAGCGTGGAGACGGCATTTTCCACCCGCTCCGGCGCGAACCGCCCGGGCGCATGAACGACGAGCGGCACACGGCAGGCATTCTCGAAGAAGCTCATCTTGTACCACAGCCCGCGCTCACCCAGCATCTCGCCGTGGTCGGCGGTGAAGACGGTGACGGTATTTTCTGCGAGCCCGCTCTCGTCCAGCACGCCCAGCAGCGCGCCGAGCTGATCGTCCACGAAGGATATGGCGGCATGGTAGGCGTGCCGCGCATCCCGGATGTTTTGCGCCGTGACCGGCTCGTTATCCATGTTGGAGACGTGACGCAGGCGCAGGGAGTGCGGGTCGCGTGCCGGCTCCGGGTGGCGCGGGAGCGGGATCTCCTCCGGCTGGTAACGGTTCCAATATTCGGCGGTGATGGCGAACGGGTCGTGCGGATGGGTGAGGGAAACGAACAGGCAGAAGGGGCGCTGATCCGGCTCGCGCGCCAGTTCGAACAGCTTGCGCCGGGCGTGGAAAATGACCTCCTCGTCGAACTCGATCTGGTTGGAGCGCAGGCAGGTACCGGCCTGCTGCACCGAGCTCATGTTGTGATACCAGTCCGGCCGGGTGGCGAAATCCTCCCAATCCGGCACCCAGCCGAAATCGGCCGGGTAGATGTCGGTGGTCAGCCGTTCCTCGAAGCCATGCAGCTGGTCTGGCCCGACAAAATGCATCTTCCCGGCCAGGATGGTGCGGTAACCGGCGGCGCGCAGATAATGGCCGAAGGTCGGCAGGCTGGCCGGATATTCCACGGCGTTGTCGTAGGCGCCGATGGCCGAGGGCAGGCGACCGGACATGAACGCGTAACGCGACGGTCCGCACAACGGCGAGTTGCAATAAGCATTCTCGAATACCACGCCATCCGCGGCCAGCCGGTCCAGATTCGGGGTGCGCGCAATCTCTCCACCATAAGTGCGTAGAAATGGCGCGGAGAGCTGATCGGCCATAAAGATCAATATATTAGGCTTTCCGCTATGGGAAACAGACAAGGCGCAGGCTCCAGTGGCTTAAATAATCTACTCCGCCTATAGTTTATAAATGATATGCTTTTAAAGCGTAAAAATACTTATGCGAGGTATAAGAGTGACTAATGTCGTGTGGCGCAGCCTGCTGTCCGCCCTTCCGGCTTTCGAGGCGGCTGCCCGGCACCAGAATTTCAGCCGTGCGGCACGAGAGCTCGGCACAACTCAACCCGCCGTGAGTCAGCAGATCGCACTGCTGGAGGCCGCCCTTTCGTGCCGCCTGTTCGAGCGGCGTCACCGTGGCGTGACCCTGACGGCGGAGGGGGCCTTACTGCGTGAGGCCGCTTCCCGGAGCCGGGAGGCGCTGGACGCCGCACAGGGCGAGATCACCGACCGCGCCGGAAGATGGCGCTTGACGCTATCCACCGATTACGGCTTCGCCGGGGACTGGCTGATCCCGCAACTCGCCTCGCTGGCCGAGGCCGCGCCAGGGCTGGAGGTGCGCATCGTCGCCTCCCAGTCAAGCGAGACCCCGCTGGATGGCGCAGATTTTGCCATCCGCTTCGGCAATGGCAATTGGCCGCGCTTGGCGGCCACGCTGCTGTTCCGCGAGACCGTGTACGCCGTCGCCAGCCCCGGCTTCCTGGCCCGGCACGCACCCGTGGATAATGCGGCTGCGCTTACCGCCCTGCCGCTGCTGCATCTGGAAAGCGGCGCAGCCTCTCCCTGGCTCAACTGGTCGAGTTGGTTCGCCGCCCACAACCTCAGCCGCGCGGCGGCGGCAGGCGACTATTTCTTCAATACCTATACGATGGTGCAGCAGGCAGCGATTGCGGGCCAGGGTGTCGCGCTGGCTTGGCGGCCGTTGGTCGATCTCTCGATCCAGGGAGAACGGCTGCTGCCGGTGTTTCCGGCGCCGGTGCGCAGCAGCGCCGGATACTACCTCATCGAGGATCCGGCGCGGCGCGGAAGCGAGACACATCGCGTCTTCCGGACCTGGCTTCTGGCCCTGTGCAGACAGTCGGACGACGCCCCTTTAGGACCGCATGGGCAGATTGCAACGGCCTTCCAATAGGAGAACAGCCTTACAATAAGGCTATGCAAAAGCAGGCGACGAAAGACGCGGGTGACAACCCAAAGGGCACCAAGGACCCAGAAATGCCAGCATACCGATACAGGGTGCATGCAGCTTGTCGCCGCGAGTCGTTCGAAGCCTGCCAAACCGCTTTTGCCGCCCGCTATGCCGCCACCACCTCGGCGGAGAAGACGATCAAGCTGAGCAAAACCGCCACCAGCCCCAGCGCGAACCCTAATCCGGCATGGTTTGCCACTTGTCCGATCACCACCGGCCCAATCAGAAAGCCGGCATAGCCCAGCCCCACCACCGCCGGCACGGCATGGTTCGCGGCAACGCCCTTGATCCTCGACGCGGCGCTAAATACCAGCGGCGCGATATTGCCCGCGCCCAGGCCCACGAGCGTGAATCGGCGTCGCGGAGTGACCCCATAAAACCTAACTCATTCTGATAACTGACGTGCCGATAGGCGCCGAAACCCCTAACCGGTGGCGGAATTGAGCTGAATACCCACTTGTTCGCTTGTGGCCCAAACGCGCCCGTGCCAGCCGTTACGGCATCCTCATCTTCCTACCCGAGACCAGCCGTTCAGTTTCGCGGCTCTGCAATGTACTCGCTGATCGTCACAGCCAAACTCAACGGCGTCGACTCGCAGACACGCTCCGAAGGATCAACGCCCCTCATGTCACAGCGGCTTCAGCTCTTGCCGCGGAGTTGGAATCCGCAAATCAAGCCGGCACCCTGGCACGCGCCAAATGGGTGCGCCTTAATCAATACGTTAATAAATATAGTACAGATGCGGGTGGCCAGTGGAATCACATGTCAGGAAGCCATGAGCGCACCATATCGCGCGACGTTGGCCAGAATGGTTCGCTCGCGCAGTTCCGTGACGTCGCAATCAAGCATACGCCGGCGCGCAATAATGGCCCAGAGCTGAAGATCAAGATGGGATCGCGCGCGGAGCAATTCATACGCCTCTGCGGTGAGTTCTCTGTGAAGAGGCGCACGGAACTCCGTCGGAATAGCAATAGTCTCATTCTCACGCTCATACGAAAGAATACGACCAATCCACCTTTCCAGGTTTCCTACAAAATTGCCATTTTCAAGAACATCAACGAATTCCAACGAACAAAGCTTCGCTGTCGCCTCTTTAATCAGTCGCTCGTGATGAATGGGCTTAATAAACTGATCAGCAGGAATTAAAGGATGCGGCCACAGCAGCATCCGAAGCGCCAAATTGTCGGTCTGGCATGCCAAGAGTGGATTACTCAGGAAACTTGTGAGTGGCTGACGACTGTATCGCACGAAATCCGCCCATTTGCCCAACGGCGCCAGCATAGGTTCAGTGTGCTGGCGCCAGAATAGCCAGTGCGATAGCAGACGCGAAAAGGGCTCGCGTAATACGGTCATGATCTGCGCGCGCGGATAGGCTTGGCGCAGAGTGGACAATGCAAAATGTCCGGTGATTAGTTGGCATTCAGCCGGGAGAGAGGCAGAAGAGGCATAAATTCGCTGCTGCTCGCTTGCATCGAGCGTGCCGAACTCACGGAAAGAACCAAAAAGGCAAAGGTCAAATCCCTTGACCACGGCGGACGGCTCGCAAGACCCGGCCAACCCAGACATTAGGGCCGTGCCTGAAGTCTTCGGGATGTGCATGAACGCAACAGGCCGCGACGCACTGGTTGGGGGCTGTTCGTCCTGACCGTTGCGCCGGGGCAACCCAATAGAGGCATCCTGAGCGAATTTCCGGTGCGGCCATAGTGTAATCATATATTATATGACAATATTGTTGCAGTCGAATATGCAAGAATCTTTTAGTTGGAAAACATGTCAAATTGTAACTCGTGAGAAAAGTTTGTGCCGTCAACACATTCGAATTCCAGGCGAGACCTGTCATTCCAATCGAAGACGCTGTGCGCGGCGAGCTTAAAGTCATGGCTTGGGGCGATGGTCTGAAAATCGGCTGAGGCGCGGGATCCTCTGTCCGGTGTCGGATGGCCGCTTTGGGACTGTGTGCATCGAAAAGTTGCCGCTCGCCGGTTAACTTCGCGGGTGCCCCTTCGAGACAGCGTGATTCATCCGCCCCTCAACGCGCCGAGGCGAGATGCTCCGGTTCCGAATGCTCCTGCCAGCCGCCGCCGAGTGCCTTATAGAGCGTAACCGAGCTTTGCATCGAGGCGAGCTTCAGATTGATCAGCGTCAGCTGCGCGTTGAAGAGCGCGTCATGTGCGATCAGGACATTCAGGTAGGAATCGATGCCGGCCTTAAACCGCATGTCCGACAGCTGATAATAGCGGTCATCGGCATCCACCAGAGCCTGTTCAGCGGCGACCTGATCAGCATAGGTGCTACGGGCGGCCAGCGCGTCAGCGACATCACGAAATGCCGATTGAATGGCCTTCTCGTAGCTGGCGATCTCGACCCGCTTCTCGACCTTGGCAACGTCCAGGTTGGCGAAATTCTGCCCTGCGTCGAAGATCGGCACGCTGGCTGACGGCTGCAACAGCCAGGTCGCCGGCCAGTCGCTAAGCAGGTGGCTCAGCCCGCTGCTGGCGGCCCCCCCCTCCGCCGTCAGGGTGACCTCGGGGAAGAACGCCGCCCGCGCCGCGCCGACATTGTCGTTCGCCGCCATCAGCGTGTGCTCGGCAGCCCGGATATCCGGGCGGCGTTCCAGCAGATCCGCGGGCAGCCTGGCTGGCAAATCGGGAAAACCAGGTTCGGAGTCGAGCCCGGCGGCGGTGTCCATTTGCGCGACAAGCGTCGGCGGCAGCGGTGCCCCCACGAGCAGCACCAGCTCGTCCATGTCCTGGGCAACCTGCCTTGTATACTGTGCAACGCTTGCGTTCGCGGTATCCACGGTGGTCTCGGCCTGGGCCACGTCCAGCGCGGTCGCTTCGCCATGCGCTGCTTTGGCCTGAACCAGCTGCAGCGAGGCGCTTTGGGTCTGGGCCGTCGCCTGGGAAACCGCCAGAGCCTCCCGATCGGCCAGCCAGGTGAGATATTCCGAGCCGACCTGGGCGACCAGCGCGATCTGGGTACTCTGCTGCATATAGGCGTCGCTCAGGAACGTATTATGCGCGGCGCTAGCTTGGCTGCGGATGCGGCCGAACAGATCCAGCTCCCAGGACACAGCGCTTGCGCCCAGGCTGTACTCGCGGACCTCCTCCCGGCTGGACATGCCCGTGACATCGCCCGGCGTGCTGGAGCGCAGATAGCCGGCGTCGGCGTCGACCGTCGGGAACAGATTGGCTCGCTCCGACTCATACTGCGCCTGCGCCCCGGCGACATTCAACACCGCGATCCGCAGGTCGCGGTTGTTCGCGAGGCTCAGCACGATCAGCTCCTGCTCGACCGGGTCGGTGAAGAAGTCGCGCCACCCTATATCCGCCGCAGGCATCCCCGTGGCGGGCTTGGCACCGGTGGCCGGCGCGTCGGGGTATTGCGCCGCGACCGGCAAGGCCGGGCGGTGGTATGTGGGGATCAGGCTGCATCCGGTCAGTCCAGCCAGCAGCAGACTCGTCGCGGCGAAGTGGCGCATCTCTCAGCTCTCCTGCCCGATGGCGGTGGTGGCAGGCGTGGCCGCCGGCCGGGGCGCCACCTTGAACAGCTTGAGCACCACAATGAAAAACACCGGAACGAAGAAGATCGCCAGAACGGTGGCGCTGAGCATGCCGCCGATCACGGCCGTGCCGATCGACGTGCGGCTGGCAGCACCCGCGCCGGTGGCGATGGCGAGCGGCAGCGTCCCGAACACGAAGGCGATCGAAGTCATCAGGATCGGCCGCAGGCGTTCACGCGCCGCGTGCAAAACTGCCTCGGCGAGCGACATGCCACCGTCGAAAAATGCCTTGGCGAATTCGACGATCAGGATGGCGTTCTTCGTCGCGAGGCCCATGGTGGTGAGCAGGCCGACCTGGAAATAGACGTCGTTGGACAGGCCGCGGGAGAGCATCGCGACGATGGCGCCAACCACGCCCAGCGGCACCACCAGCATCACCGAGATCGGGATAGGCCAGCTTTCGTAGAGTGCTGCGAGGCAGAGCAGCACGATGATGAAGGACAGCACGTAGAGCGCCAAAGTCTGGGACCCGGCCTTCACCTGTTCATAGGAAAGGTTCGTCCAATCCATGGTGACGCCCGGCGGGAGCTCGGCAACCAGCCGCTTCACCTCGGCCATGGCCGTGCCGCTGCTCACGCCCACGGCGGGACTGCCCTGGATTTCATACGAGTCCACACCGTTATAGATCTCGGCCTTCTCCGGCCCGAGCGTCCAGGAGCCGTCGACGAAACCATCCAGCGGCACCATGCCTCCTTGCGCGTTGCGCACATACCAGCGCGACACGTCGGATGGCAGCATGCGGGCATCCGCCGTGCCCTGCACATAGACCTGCTCCACCCGGCCCTCGCGCATGAACAGGTTCACATAATCAGAGGCGAGCGCGGTCTCGACGGTCGTGTTGATGTCGTCAACCGACACGCCGAGCGCCATGGCCTTCTCACGGTCGATGTTCAGCTGATATTGCGGCGCGTCTTCCAGCCCGTTCGGGCGCACATAGGCGAGCAACGGATCATGCCTCGCCATGGTGAGGAACTGGTTACGCGCAGCGAGGAACGCCGCGTGGCTGAGCTGCCCCTGGTTCTCGAGCTCCAGATCAAAGCCGTCGGCGTTACCCAGATCGTGGACCGGCGGCAGCGAGAAGAAGAAGACCCGGCCGTCACGGTTACCCGCGAAATGCAGCATGGCCTGATGCGTGACCGCCGCGACCGACTGCGACGCCCTTGGACGCTGCGACCAGTCCTTGAAGTGGACAACGATGAGGCCCTGATTTTCGGCCTGACCCGCAAAGTTGAAGCCCGTGGCGGTGAAAACAGAATCAATGCTGTCTTTGTACTGGGACTCCAGATAGCTCATCACCTGATGGTTGAAGGCCGCGGTCTGTTCGGCCGTCGCATCGGCGGGGAGCGTCACCTGACCGAACATCAGTCCCTCATCCTCGCTCGGCAGGAACCCCGTTGGCAAGCAGGCGAAGAGCGCCCCCGTCAGGACGGTAATGAGGACGAAGCCGAGCATCGCCCGGCGCGGGCGGGCGGTCATCCAGTCGGCGCCGCGAAGATAGCGCTCCCGCATCGTGTCGAAACCGCGGTTGAACCAGCCGGCGAACCCGCCTTGAGGGGCTCCGTGATGTGCCGCGGGCTTGAGCAGAGTCGCGCAGAGGGCCGGCGTCAGAATCAGCGCGACCAGGACGGACAGCGCCATGGCGGACACGATGGTGATGGAGAACTGCCGGTAGATCACGCCGGTTGCACCGCCGAAGAATGCCATCGGCAGGAAGACGGCGGAGAGCACCAGCCCGATGCCGATCAGCGCCCCTGAGATCTCGTCCATGGACCGGCGCGCGGCCTCACGGGGCGACAGCCCATGTTCGCTCATCAGGCGTTCGACGTTTTCAACCACGACGATGGCATCGTCGACGAGAAGCCCCACCGCCAGCACCATGGCCAGCATGGTCAGCGTGTTGATGGTGTAACCGGCGATGGCGAGGACCGCGAAGGTGCCCAGCAGCACGACCGGCACCGCGATGGTGGGGATCAGCGTGGCGCGGATGTTCTGCAGGAAGACGAGCATCACCACGAAGACGAGGACAATGGCCGCGGCCAGCGTCTTCACCACCTCCGTGAGGGACATGATAATGTCCGGTTCGGTATCCAGCGGATAGACGACCTTCAGGCCGGACGGCAGGGAGCGGGAGAGCACCGCGATCTCCGCCTTGACCGCCGCCTCGGTGGTGATCTGGTTGGCGGCCGGCGTGAGCTTGAGCCCGAGCCCGGCGGCGGGCAGGCCGTTATAGAGGCCGGTGATCGAATAGCTCTGCGGCCCGAGTTCCACCCGCGCGACGTCACCCAGCCGCACCTGCGCGCCGCTTTGCTCCACCTTCAGCAGAATGTCCTCAAATTCCTCGGGCGTGCGCATGCGGGTGGGACCGATGATGGTGGCGTCGATCCGCTGCCCCACGT
>Ga0335083_10007975_pt1 | contig 12993 bp, 9 predicted proteins | sample Lox_Sample_42_FD_206716 | JGI IMG/M metagenome (GOLD analysis project Ga0335083, IMG submission 206716) | Soil microbial communities from Loxahatchee National Wildlife Refuge, Florida, United States - Lox_Sample_4.2 | ecosystem: Environmental > Terrestrial > Soil > Wetlands | place: USA: Florida...
TCACCGAAAGACAGACAGTGATTCCGCCGGCGGCGAGCCGCCCGCTCGGGGCGCGGTGGGCCTATGCGTCTCTGATCGATATTGGTGTGTTCATTGCCGTGTTTGCAGTCATCTTTGGGATGTATTCAATCGGGCGGTCGTGGCTGGGGCCTGTTCGCGTCGAAACGGAGATTTCGCAGAGGCCCTCGAGCTTGCCGCTCTACGCGCTTTATTCGTTGGTGCGCATTCTGGTGGCCTATGCGATCAGTTTGGTGTTTGCGCTGGCTTATGGATACGCGGCCGCCAAGTCGAAGCGCGCGGAGTTGGTGCTGATTCCCCTGCTGGACATTCTGCAGTCGATTCCCGTGCTGAGTTTTCTTCCCGGTGTGATGCTTGCCATGGTGGCGCTGTTTCCGAGCCGGCAACTGGGCGTGGAACTGGGGTCGATCATCCTGATCTTCACAGGACAGGTCTGGAACATTGCGTTCAGTTTCTATTCCTCACTGAAGACGATTCCGCGCGACTTGCGAGAAGCCGCGATTATCTACCGTTTCAGCAAATGGCAGAGGTTTATGGAACTGGATTTGCCGTTTTCCACGATCGGACTGGTGTGGAATTCGATGATGTCAGTAGCGGGCGGCTGGTTCTTCCTGATGGCATGCGAAATGTTCGTTTTGGGGGACAAAGACTTCCGTTTGCCGGGGCTTGGATCGTTTCTTCAGACCGCGGCGAGCAGCGGCAATACACGGGCAATGATGTGGGGGCTGGCGACGATGGTTGCCGTGATTGTCCTGATGGACCAGTTGATCTGGCGGCCGGTGATTGCGTGGGCGGATAAGTTCAAATTCGAACAAGTGGAAAGCGCGAGCACGGCGGGCAATTCTTTACTCAATTTCATCACGCGCGAATCGTTTCTGATCCGCTTATACCGGCGACTGCTGCATCCGCTGGTGAATTGGTTGACGATGCAATTCGCGAGCGGCGCGAAGCGCGCTGCGGAAACGTTTGCGTCCGTGCAAGCGCGCCAACCTAGACGACTTCTCACGTGGATCGCCCTGGCTGGTGTGGCAGCCCTCACAATTTATGGAATCTACCGGACCATCGGTGAACTGGCGCAACTGGACCGCAGTGATTATTTCGTTTTGCTGCGCAGCGCGGGCCTGACATTTCTACGCGTGAACCTGGCGTTGCTGATTGGGGCCCTATGGACGGTTCCCGTGGGTGTAGCGATTGGGTTTAGTCCACGGTTCGCCCGGCTGATGCAGCCGCTGGTGCAATTGGCAGCCTCAATTCCGGCAACGGCATTGTTCCCCGTGCTGCTGTTGGTACTGATTCGGCTGCGCGGCGGAATTGAAATCGCCGCGATGGCGCTGATGCTGCTGGGGACTCAGTGGTACATCCTTTTCAATGTGATTGCGGGTGCGATGGCAATCCCGACCGACCTGAAAGAAGCGGCAGAAGTCTTTCGGTTCAGCCGCTGGGACCGCTGGCGGCGATTGATTTTGCCGGGAATCTTCCCATACCTGGTCACAGGCATGGTGACCGCTTCAGGTGGCGCATGGAACGCCAGCATCGTGGCGGAGTATTTTCATTTCCAGGGGCAAGTTGTAGAAGCGCCGGGGCTGGGAAGCACGATCAGCCGAGCCAGCGATGCCGGACACTTCCACATGCTGCTGGCGGCGACGCTGGTGATGGCGACAATCGTAGTATTCATCAACCGCGTGATCTGGCGGCGAATGTATCGGCTAGCCTCGACTCGATTCAAGCTGGAGACGTGATCACGAGCCTTTTTGGAGTTCGCGGCAAAGATAAATAATCTGACCAACATGATGGTAGAAGTGAACCGCACAGCGGAGGAACGCAACGTAGCGTGTGGACGCCTCGGGCTCGCGTTCGGCGGAATACGGCAAACTCCAGTCCATTTCAGATTGTTTTGCGGCCGAAGTGGCGACCATGGAGATGGTGTCGTCGAACTCGCGAAGAACTGCTGTTTTGCTGGATCGAGCGGTATCGGTGAATTCGAGGTCGCGATCACGGACATACCCGGTGCCGGCAATACGCGCTCCGATGTAGTAGTTGAGATTGCCAGTTAAGTGCAGAACGAGATGGCCGACGCTGTTTCCGTAGGGGTAGGGATTTCTCCAGAACTGTTCGTCGGTCAACGGATCCACCCATTTATGCAAGTTGGTGGCGCGCCCTCGGAATTCGTTTGCGAAGGCGATTGAGACTATGGCGGACAGTTCGCTCATACTGAACTTCCCTCGCTCACTTGGCGAGAGCAGGCTTGTCGTTCTTATAGACCACGCCCTCTTTCATGACAAAAAAGACGTGCTCGGTTTGGCGAATGTTTTGAATCGGGTCGCCGGGAACAGCGACAATATCCGCCAGCTTACTTGGTTCCAGTGTGCCCACCTTGTCAGCGATGCCGAGGAGTTGAGCGTCAACAGAGGTGCCGGCCTTGAGAGCGGCGGCAGGCTTCATGCCGAGGTCGACCATTTGATGGAACTCCTCGCAATTGCGGCCGTGGGGATAGACGCCGGCGTCGGTACCGAGGCCGATGTTGACGCCTTTGGCAAGAGCGCGCTGAAAGGTGCTGTGCATGGCGTTGATAGCGGCGTGGGCTTTAGCGGCTATAGCTGGCGGCACATAAACATTCTTGTCAAAAAGCTCCTGCAGACCCTGAGCCGCCATCAGCGTGGGAACTAGATAGGTCCCGTGCTGTTTCATCATGTCGAGGGCTTCATCGTCGAGGAAGCTGCCGTGCTCGATGGAGTCGATGCCGGCGCGAATGGCGCGCTTGGCGGCCTCCGCGCCGTGAGCGTGAGCTGCGGTCTTGCGGCGAAGAGCGTGAGCCTCGTCGACGATGGCGTTCAATTCTTCCTGTGTAAGTTGGGGGGTATCCACGTCGTCGGTAGGAGAGAGCACGCCGCCGGAAGCGCAAACCTTGATCATATCGGCGCCATATTTGTGGTCGAGACGCACGGCGTAGCGTGCCTGGTCGGGACCGTTGATCACGCCATCGAGCGGGCCGGATTCGTGGCCAAAGACACCCTGGCGGAAGCCGTCCTCGTCATCGCAATGGCCTCCCGTCGCGCCGAGGGCGTGGACGGTGACGAGCATGCGTGGGCCCGGGATCACTCGATTGGCAATGGCATTGCGCAGGCCAACATCAATGTAAAACTGCGAGCCCACATCGCGGACGGTAGTGAAACCGGCCATAAGAGTGACGCGGGCATTGACGCTGGCATCCAGGGCCATTTCTGGAACCGTCTTTCGCAGCCGATCGAGCTCAGAGCGGTTGTAGTCTTCCGAGTAAGGAAATGAAAGATGCGTATGGGCGTCGATAAAGCCGGGTAGTAGAGTGGCATCACCAAGATCGATGATTTCAGCACCATCAGGAATCTGCGCGCTGGATCCGATCGCGGTGATCCTGGAGCCCGTGACGACAACCAGTCCTGGCGTAACAAGCGTATCGGACTTACCATCAAATAGACGAGCCGCCTTCAAGACGTATGTTTTGTCGGCTGGTTTTTGTGCCTGTCCGTAATTCCGCGCCCCGCAAAGCAGAGTGAGAACAACAACGCCGAACGCGAGTCTGCGAGCCATAGGACACTCCCGGTAACGATACTTACTTTTGTGAGTCGAACGAGACTCTATCGTGACTGGCGAAAATGTCAAGGAAGCGTGGCGCAATTCGGTTCGCCCGTGAGGAGACATAGTGAGCGCGGTGCCCGGGATTCGAATCCAACGATGCAATGAAGCAGCAGTGCGCCCTGATGGGCGATACGTTCTGTACTGGATGATCGCGAACCGTCGACTGCGATACAACTTCGCGCTCGATCGGGCAATGGAGCACTGCAAGATACTTGGTAAGCCACTGGTGATTTTCGAGGCTCTGCGTGTTGGGTATCGCTGGGCGAGCGATCGAACTCACAAATTCCTGCTGGACGGGATGGGAGTCAACCAGCAGGTTTGCAACGACCACGCGGTCCGGTATCTGGCATATGTCGAATTGAACCCTGGCGACGGAAAAGGATTACTGAAGGCATTGGCTGAAGAAGCCTGCATCGTCGTGACCGACGATTTCCCCTGTTTTTTCCTGCCGCACATGGTGGAGAGCGCCGCCAAGCAGCGGAAGGTGTTGCTGGAAGCGGTGGACTCCAACGGTCTGTTACCCCTACGCGCGACGGACCATGCGTTTCAACGGGCATTGGACTTCCGGAGATACTTGCAGAAAGAACTGCCAAAACACCTGCAGCACTTTCCGGCCGCAGACCCACTCAACAGACTAAAGGAGCGTGCAGCGCCAAGAATCTCGAGCAAAATATTCGAGAAATGGCCGATGGCTTCAGGCGAAGTGTTGCGCGGCAACCCGAGGGCGCTAGCCGCGATGCCCATTGACCATACGGTTGAACCAGTAGAGATATGCGGGGGTACAGAAGCGTCTCGGTTTCGGCTGAAAGAGTTCTTCGATCGAGGATTCGAGCGTTATGGAGAACATCGGAGCGAACCGGAAGCTGATGCGAGCAGCGGTTTCTCGCCTTACCTCCATTTCGGGCACCTCTCCGTGCATGAGGTCTTCACGGAATTGGGAAAAAAAGAAAAATGGACGCTTGAACGACTCTCGCTCCAGGCAAACGGAAGCAAGGTGGGGTGGTGGAACATGAGTGCGACCGCCGAGAGCTTCCTGGATGAGCTGATCACTTGGCGGGAACTAGGCTTCAATTTCGCGGCACATCGGAAGGACTACGGTTGTTACGAAGCGTTGCCAGAATGGGCGAAAGGGACATTGCGAAATCACAAGAGGGATGAGCGGGAGCACGTTTATGGTCTCGAGGAATTTGAGCATGCCCGCACGCATGATTCCCTATGGAACGCGACACAGAGACAGCTGGTTCGGGAAGGGCGAATCCAGAATTACCTTCGAATGTTATGGGGCAAGAAAATCCTGGAATGGTCGCGCAGTCCAGAAGAGGCCGCCGAAATCATGATTCACCTGAACAACAAGTATGCGTTGGACGGGCGCGATCCAAATTCGTACAGCGGCATTTTCTGGGTCTTCGGGCGGTACGATCGTCCGTGGGCGCCGGAGCGACCAATTTTTGGAACGGTCCGGTACATGAGCTCGGAGAATACAGCCAGGAAATTTCGCGTGAAACGCTACATCGAGAAATATAGCAAAAGCGGCGTGGAGCAAGGGCCGACCTCATTCTGACTCCTCGCGCACTTGCGTGATGCTGGGCGATTGGCGGAGGATATGGCTGAACGGACGGCGGTCAGGAACACCAGAGACAACTGGGCGGGGAAGCTAGCGAATGGGTAGCCGTGTGGATGTGCTAATTGTTGGCGGCGGTCTGGCCGGACTGAATTGTGCCCGCGTGCTGCATGAGAAAGGTGTAAGTTTGCAGATCTTGGAAGCGTCGGACGGGTTGGGTGGGCGCGTCCGAACGGATCAGGTCGACGGATATTTGCTGGACCGAGGTTTCCAAGTTTTACTCACTGCGTATCCCGAGGCGAAACGCGTTCTTGATTACGGGAGTCTGGAGTTGAAGCCGTTCGCGCCGGGCGCGCTCTTTTGGTATGCGGGACGGATGAATCGACTCATCGATCCCTGGCGCACGCCGGGCATGTGGAAATTGGCACTGCAGTCAGACTTCGGAACATTGAGCGACAAGATCCGCATCGCGCGTCTGCGGAACCGGGTGCGCAACGCATCCATTGAGGAGATTTTCCGGAAAGCGGAACGAAGCACGAAGCAAGCATTGACCGGGGCGCATTTTTCGAGCCAGGTGATTCACCGCTTTTTCCGGCCGCTTCTGGGCGGAATTCTCCTGGATGCAGAGCTAAAGTCTTCGAGCCGGATGTTTGAGTTTGTGTTCAAGATGCTGTCGGAGGGGGATGTAGTTGTTCCGGCACGAGGAATGGGAGCGATTCCGGCACAAATGGCGGAGAAATTGCCGGATAGCTCCGTGCGGCTCCATGCGCGAGTGGAAGAGTTGCATGAAAACGAACTGAAACTGGCCGATGGCGAGGTGCTAAGTGCAAAGGCGATTGTGGTGGCAGCGGACGGCCCGTCGGCGGCGCACCTAATTGGAGAAGTGGAACCGGCGTCTCGAAGTGTGAGTTGCTTTTACTATGCTGTGGACGAGGCGCCGATTCGCGAGCGCATTCTATTTTTGAACGGAGACGGCGCAGGGCCGGTCAACAATTTTTGTGTGATTTCGCAGGTGGCGCCGGGTTACGCTCCGCCAGGGAAACACCTGATTTCGACGACCGTTCTGGGTACGCACCAGTTGACCGACGTGCAATTGGGCGGGTTCATTATTGCGCAGATGAAGAACTGGTTTGGCAAGGTGGCGAGCACGTGGCGATTCGTGCGGAGCTATCGGATTCCGCACGCGCAGCCACAACAGCTTCCTGGTGCGTTGGAGCCGCCGCAGCGACCGGTGCGAGTGCGGCCAGGGGTATATGTTTGCGGGGATCATCGCGACAACGCGTCGATCCAAGGAGCACTGGTGAGCGGGCGGCGGGCAGCGGAAGCGGTGCTGGAAGATTTTTCGAGGTAATGGAATTGTAAAGGAGGACTGGCGATGTGGAATCGAGCATGTCCCCTGTGTTTTGCGAAAGTGCCAAGAACGTTGGTGTTGTCACGATCAGAGGATGTAGCGTGCCCGTCGTGCCGGGCGGAACTGGAATTGTCGCGGCCGAGCCGGGTTTTCGGATCGTTTACAGGGGTGCTCGCCGCATTCCTAGCGGCAACCTGGGTGCTTGATCGGGGCATGCGTGGAGCATGGGCGCTGGGATTGCTGGTAGCGGTGCTGGCGTTTGCGGCGGCATCAGCCGTGGCGCTATTTTTTTTGTCGGACCTGGTAGTGAGACCAAAAGAGCCAGCGGCTGTTTCACATCCTCACTAGTAACAGTCCGTCGGTACTATTGACCAGTTGCCCGCAGGTATCAAGACTGCGCAGGGTGGCGGCATATTCGCACTACCTGAACGCGACGGTAACGGTATGGTACCGGTTGGGGGACATCCTCTTGTCCGCCAGTGGCGTGTTTGTCGGCGACTCGGGCCGATCGATTTTCCTGGAACAACACCTGGAACTACGTGGCCGGCGGAATTATTTCCGGTGGGAGATTCCGTATGGAAACATCCATTCCGTCGAAACAGTAAGCGAGGCTGAACCGCAATCGGGAGTGCTTGATCGGCAAAACGCTCAGCGGCCGCTCGCAAGGGCGGCGACAGCCAGCGGCGGCGACGCACGGACAAGTTCGGCAGCGATACTACCGCTGGCGCGGCCTCCGAAGACGGCATAGCCCAATCCGCTGCCCTTGTACTGAATATACCGCACGCAAATCAAAGGAAAAGAATCCCTCGTCGGGATCGACTACTCCACGAAAGACGAGAGGAATCGGATACAATCTGTTGCGCATAGGACTCCAGAGGAGCGCGTGAGTCGGCGAGGAGGGTATCTGTGAGCACTGCTGCGGGGACGCGGAAAATTGGATTGATTGGGTTGGGCCTGATGGGGCGGCCGATGGGGATGAACCTGCTGAAGGCAGGACATGCGTTGACGGTGTGGAACCGTACGCTGGAGCGGGCGAAGGAGTTGGTGGCCGCAGGAGCGAAGCTGGCAAAGACACCGCGGGAAGTGGCGGAAGTGAGCGAAGTACTGCTGACGATTGTGAGCGACCCCCCGGCACTGGAGGCTGTGCTCTGGGGGCACGAGGGGAAGAACGATGGCGCACTCGGCGGACTGAAGGCGGGGAGCACCTATATCGATTCGAGCACGGTGTCGCCGGCGTTGGAGAAAAGAATTGCGGAAGCGTGCCGAGAGCGCGGGGTGAAGTTTCTGGATGCTCCGGTGACAGGCGGAGACTGGGGCGCGCGCGAAGGGAATCTGGTGTTCATGATTGGCGGCGAAGCGGAGACGCTGAAAGAGATGGAGCCGATTCTCGGCGTGCTGGGGAAGAAGTGGTTTCACTTGGGGCCGAACGGCGCGGGGCAGACGATCAAGCTTGCCATGAACGCGATTTTGGCGTTGCAGGTAGGCGCGATGGCAGAAGCGTTGGCGCTAGTGGAGCGTTCGGGTCTGAGTGGAACGCAGTTGGTGGAAGTGATGCAAGCGAGCATGGCGCGATCCGGCGTGCTGGATGTGAAGTCGCCACTGATGCTGAAGGGTGAGTACAAGCCAAGTTTCCCGCTGCGATTGATGCACAAAGATCTGGGGTTGGCGCTGGATCTGGCGAATCAATTGGGCGTGGCATTGCCGACTACGGCGGCGGCGCGCGAAGTGTATAACTATGTGAAGGGCGAGGCGAAAGAAGATCTGGATTATTCGGCGGTCATGCGGTTCTGGAAAAAGTAGAAGGTCCCCATGCCTAACGGCTACCTCGACGCCCTCGGGGGAAAGAAGCCGATGGGAAGATCACGCGAAGTGCGGAGACCTGACGGAGCCTCGAGAATCACGGGAATGGAATTGACCGCGACGGAAGCGGTAGCGATGTCGCCGTGAGAGCCGCCGGGAATGACGAGGCCGATGTTTGGATGGCCCTGCAGTTCAACCTTGTCGGCTGGGTCCTGTGCGCCGACGTACATCTGCAGTTCCATGTAGATGAGTTCTTTGCCTTCGAAGAGTCCGCGTGCGATCTGATGGACGCCAGCGGCCTGGCCTGGCTCGACCGTGAGGTACTCGGTGTGGACGGGCTCGGTCGCAACCTTGGGTTCGATGGTTTCAGTGATCTCATCAACGCGAAGGCCAAGACTATCCGCAACCATAGCGACGGATTCAGGCAAGCCGACGTGCTTGATGGTGCCTTCTTTGACTCTGGCACGGAATTCCTCGACGGAGAGCCCGGCGCCAATTTTCTTCTGCAGGGGGAGGCGACGCTTGGAGGCGTCGACAATGCGGATCGCGGAGGCGTGGTCGATACGCTGCGAAACTGCGGCCAGGGTGACGACGAGCTTATCCATAACGAAACCGGGATTAATGCCGGTACCCACGAGAGCCACACCGGATTCCTTGGCGGCGGCGTCGAGCTTGGCGGCGAGTTCCGGATGAGTGCGGTAAGGGTAAGACAGTTCTTCACAAGTAGAAACGACGCAGGAGCCGACGTCGAGACAGGTGAGCAGTTGGTCCATCACCTTGGGGAGGGAAGAGGAAGTGGTGTGCATGACTACGTCGGCGGATTGCTCGAGGACGCCTCTGGCGTCGCCGGAGACCTTGACTCCCCAAGGAGCATCCGAAGCGCCGACAACCTCGCCGAGGTCACGGCCGATCTTGGCAGGATCGGTGTCGATAGCGCCAACGATTTCGATGGATTCTTTCTCACGAAGCAGTTTCACAATCGAGGCACCAATGGGCCCGATTCCGTACTGAATGGCACGAATTTTCTTTTTCACGTTATTCTCCGATACGGTACAGCCAGGAACGCACGGCGCGGAAATTCTTCTGGAGCGAACTATCAAGCGTACTGGATTTCGGAAACGCAGGCAATGACGGTGGGATGTGTTGCCGCCGCGATCGCGTTTCCGCATAATGTAGCCTCGCCAAACCAGTTGGGAGGCACATTCATGCGAACCGAGAAGCTCAGCGACGCGGATATTCAGAAACACCTGCAAAACGTGAAGGGTTGGGACGTGAAAAACGGGAAGCTGCACAAGGAGTTCGAATGCAAGGATTTTGTGACCGCGTTTGGGAAGATGACGCAGATAGCGCTGGTGGCGGAAGGGATGAACCATCACCCGGAATGGTTCAATGTGTGGAACAAGGTAGTGATAGAGCTAAACACGCACAGCGTGCAGGGAATCAGTGAGCTGGATTTTCGACTGGCGGAAAAGATCAACCAGATCTTCGGAGCCTGACAGAGGGGCGGCGTTCCAATACGGAACGAATGCTGCCAAATCTCTCGGGCTTCCTGGACTGGTCGGCCGGCAACGCGGTCGTCGAGAGTAGAGAGTTTTTGTGACCAAACCTCTTGACAAATGTTCTTCCCGGGCCGAAGATGTAGGCCCCTCCCCGATAGTTTACTGACTCTCAATATTGCCTTTGCCGTACTCTCCCTCTCAAAACGCCGGCAGGGCTGCGCCGTCGCTCCAGGAAGGTCATTGGAAATGGGAGCTGCTTACCTACGGGTAGTACTCGCAGAAAACGGGCTCAGCGAAACCGGGCTGACCTTGCGGTCGCTATGCGCGGAGATGGGGCAGGTGTTGGAATTGGTCAGGGTTGAGAGGGGAGAGGATTTGGAACAGGTGCTGCGGGCGCATTGTCCCGATGTTGCACTACTGAAGCTCGCGCTGCTCCAACCGGATGCCACGCGGCGGTTGCGTGCGCTGCAAGAGAACAGTCCTTCGATCCCATTTATTTTGTTGGCGGACCCAGCCGATAACGTCAGTGGGGAGACGTGTCTCGCCTTCGGAGCGGTCGATTATTTGGTGGAAGGGTATTTGGACGAGCGAACGATGAGCCGGGTGTTGAGTTCGGCGATGGGGACGAGCATGGAGGTAGATGTGAAATCTGCTCGGAGAAGAAGCCGCGGGAACGAATGGGTATTCACGGTAGGGATGGGGGACGCAGAACAAGTGCAGGCATGGTTGGGCAATGCCGCAGTCAGCGAAGCGCTGGAGAGCGTGGCGGAGACAGTGAGAAAGAGTGTGCGGTCAACGGATGAAGTCAAGATGAGCGCGGGATGCGAACTGGAGGTGAGAATCCGAAACGTGGACGAATCGAAGCGCGCCACGGTCCAGAAGCGAATCGAAGCGAGGCTGAGGAGTGCAGCGGTGCTATTGCTGAGGGAACTAGATCTCGAAGTTGCGGCTATTGAAACGGAAAAGACGATCGGGGAAGAGGGGCCGCATTATGCGTTCGTCCAGCGAGGTGATGGAGCGCGGGACAATGGCAAAGCGCAAGCAAATTGAGGCAGCAGCCATGGAAAGCGGAAATGGCGATCGGAACGACGCGGTACGGGGGATGGAGCGGCTGAGAGTGCTCGTGCTGGAGCAGTCCGCGGAAAGATCGCAACGAATTGTCGACGAGCTCGAGACCTCGGCGATTGGAGTAGAGCCGACAGTGGTGGCGGGCCGCGAGGAATTCCTAAAGGGAGCACGAAGCGGGGAATTTCCGGTGGTGATCTCGCCTTATGAATTGGACGGCTGGAGCGGGCTGGAAGCACTGAGGGAATTGAGGGAGGAGGGCATTAGTGCCGCGTTCGTGCTATTTGGCCAGCCACAGAGGAAGTATGAGCCACCCGAGTGCACGCGGGCGGGGGCTGGAGACTGCGTGGTATCGGTGGAACTGAGCCAGTTGCCTATGGCCGTCCAGCAGGCCATTGCTGAGAAGAAACTGCGGGATGCCAACACGGAAGTACGCCGGGCACTGATAGAAACGGAACTCCGGAACCGGGAACTGAGTGAGAACCTGCTATATGGGGTGTTTCGGGCGTCGCCGAACGGGGCCATTCACTCCGCGAACCCGGCACTGCTGGAAATGCTCGCGTATCCGACGATCGAAGTGCTGCGGTCGGCCAGCCTACCCCGAGAAATCTTCCGGTTTCCTGCGCAATTCAGCGATTTGGTGGCGATGTGCAGGGAAAACGGGTTGGTGCCGAGCGCCGAGACCGAATGGCGGCGCCGGGACGGTGGTTTCATCTCGGTGAAGCTGCACCTGCGGCGCCTGTCGGTGGCAGGCGGAGAGGAGGAGCTGGAAGGAATCGTCGAAGACGTGACGGAATTGAGGGCGCTGGAACATCAACTGAGGCAGGCACAGAAATTCGAGCTCATCGGGCAACTGGCTGGTGGAATTGCACACGACTTTAACAATGTGGTCGGAGCGATTCTGGGATGGGCGGAATTGGGGTACGAAGAGAGTCAAACCTATCCTCGCCTGGCAGAACGATTTGCGCGAATCCGGGAGCAGGCGGACCGCGCGGCGGCGTTGACGCGGGAACTGCTGGCGTTTGCGCGGCAGCAGGCATTGCAGCCGCGGCTGGTGGATTTGAATGAAGTGATTCGAACCTTCGCAATATTTCTGGCGAAAGTGATTGGCAGCGACATCGAGATGGACGTGGTGAGCGGAGAACTGGATGCGATCCAGGCAGACCCAACCCAACTGGAGCAAGTCTTAATGAACTTGTGCCTGAATGCGCGAGACGCCATGGCGGACGGCGGGCGGCTTACAATCACGACAGAGATGCAAGATCTGGACGAGAGCTATGCGCGGCACAACGCGGGCGTGGCGCCGGGGCGCTACGCGGTGCTTTCGGTTTCCGATACAGGCATGGGGATGAACGGCGAGACACGCGACCGCATTTTTGAGCCGTTCTTTACGACGAAAGAGCGCGGCAAAGGAAGCGGTATGGGCTTGGCGGTCGCCTACGGAATCGTGAAGCAGCATGGCGGATTCATTCACGTGTACAGCGAAATCGGGCAAGGGACGCTGTTCCGGGTCTACCTGCCGGCAAAGAATGGAACGCGAGCGAAACCCGAGCTACGAGCCAGTGAAACACCGGAAGTCTGGAACCTTCGTGGAACGGAGACGGTGGTGCTGGCGGAAGATCACAACTCGATTCGGGAAATGGTGCGGCAGGCTCTGGTGAATCTTGGCTATCGGGTGCTGATTGCGACGAATGGAGAAGAAGCATTTGAGTTGAGCGAGAAAGAAATGCCGCAACTGGCGATTCTCGATGTGGTGATGCCACGAATGGGGGGAGTGGCGACCGCGGTAAAGCTGCGAGGTCTGTATCCGAATCTGCCGATTCTGTTCACCAGCGGGTATTCGGAGAATGCGGGTTCAACCTTTTCGCAAGTGCCCAATTCCGCCTACCTGCAGAAGCCATACAGTCCCGTATCGCTGGCACGGTCGATCCGGCGAATGCTCAGTGTAGAGCCACAAGAAAAAAGTTAAGACACAGACCACAATGCAAGGCGGTGCATCGGTTCCGAACCAAAGGTCCGGTGCCAATAGAACAGTGGGAGAGACCGGTCTGCAAGGATTGGCGGCTTGGTCGTTCTAACCCCAG
>Ga0335083_10007976_pt1 | contig 12992 bp, 10 predicted proteins | sample Lox_Sample_42_FD_206716 | JGI IMG/M metagenome (GOLD analysis project Ga0335083, IMG submission 206716) | Soil microbial communities from Loxahatchee National Wildlife Refuge, Florida, United States - Lox_Sample_4.2 | ecosystem: Environmental > Terrestrial > Soil > Wetlands | place: USA...
GTGCACCGCCACAACGATTAATCCTGCCACCTGGCGGCGCCCCGAGGGCGGCCGCTGCCGTGCGCGGGGTCTTACCCCGGTGACCATCGCCTTCTCACCCCGGTTGTCGATGACGGTGGCCGTGCTGGGCGCCGCGAGGCCGCCGGCGAAGACCCAGTGGCCCTCGGCCGCAAGCCGGTCGTTGAACACGACGATCGCGGCTTGCTCGTCCGGGGTGGCCAGGTCGGCCGTGTCAAGGATCACGGAAACCAGGTACTGCATCTCGGATCATCTATGATCGTCAGCTGGCTTATCGCCAGCCGAGTGCGGGCGCCACGTGGGCGAGGATGCTGTCGATGACGTGGGCGTTGTAGTCGACGCCTAGCTGGCTGGGCACGGTGAGCAGCCGGACTCGTTAGTGATCAGCGTAGAACTCTGCAGGTTCAGGCCCAGCCCGGCCGCCCACGTGGCGGTCTGCTGGGATGCGGCGCCCCACCAGATGCGCTCCCGCAGCCCTTGCGAGTGCGCGCTCCGACCGCCGCCAGCAGCGGAAACGGAGATCCCAGCTGCCGCGCGAAGTGGTGCACCCGGAAGTACGCCCCGTCGGCGCCGAGTTCTTCGGCGGCGACGGCCAGGTCGATCGACTGCAGCAGCGCGTCCGACGCCGACCGCGTCTGCGAGCCGGGTGACGGCGACCAGTGCCCGAACGACAGGAAGCCAATCTTCTTCACCCGCGCGTCAACGCGGACCGTCCAGGCCGCATTCCTCCCCGGCGTAGCTCCGGTCTGTCATGCCCGGGCCGCCGGCAGGCCTGACCGTCCGGGGCTGGATTAGGTTGCTGCCATGCCTGTTCCCTACCGCAAGCTGGTCCGCGACCGGATCCCGGAGATCATCCAGTCGCACGGCCGCCGTCCGGTCACGCGCGTGCTGGATGACGCGGACTACCGGCAGGCGCTGCTGAGCAAGCTCGTCGAAGAGGCCAGGGAGGCGAGCAACGCCACCGCCGCAGAGCTTCCCGGTGAGCTGGCCGACGTGCTGGAAGTGCTCCGCACCCTCACGGCGACGGCAGGCATGTCCTGGGCGCAACTCCTCGCGCTGGCCGACGACAAGCGCACCCGCCGCGGCGGCTTCGGAAAACGGATCTTCCTCGAATCGGTGGAATGAGACGCCAGCACAACGGCCATCAAGGATCCAGGCCAGCGGGCCAGACCTGCTGGGATCCGGAGACTATTGTCCATGTGCACCGGATAGCGCAAGACCTACCGGCGGATACGGCGAGAACCGCCGGTTGCCGGGGATTCGCTCTTCTGCCGATGACAGCGCGTCCTTCATGAACGTGTCAGCTCCAATTTCAGTGTCGGCGGGGGGTGAAATTCGAGCGCCGTCAACATTCGGAGCATGGCATTGATAATGCATCGGTTCGGGCAACTCAGCTGTCGCAGGCTGTCGAAACCCACGTAACTGCTGACTCCAGGATCGATGCGTCGTTGCTCCAACCAATTCTACGTCCACGTTCTTCGTTAACTTGGTTGAGATGTCGAATGGCCAGCTTTCAGAAGCTCATGGACCATATCACCATGCCTACCCCGACATCGCCACCTGAGGACTCAGCGGATCCAGAGCTGGTCGATGAGCGCTCCCCAGACCGGGTTGTACTGGAAGTTGCCCGCGCGGCGGGACAGGAGGTCGACCTCGTTCGGGGTGACGGTGGGCAAGAAGACCGCCCGGTCGGTGAGCTGGCGGTCGAGCTGCGCCCACCGGGCCGCCGCGGCCTGCGGGTCGGTGGCCTGCAGGGCGGCGGCCCGGGTGATCTGCCGGTCCACGGCCGGGTCGCAGAACTCGCTGCCGTCGCTGGTGGCCGGGCCGTTGCCGGGGGCGAAGTAGCTGCAGGCGAGCTTGCCGATGAAGGTATCGGCGGAGGGGTAGTCGGCGCTCCAGCCTCCGTCGATGACCTGAGCATGGTTGCGTGAGTCGAGGGTGTAGGCGAAGTAGGTGCTTTCCGGCAGCCGCCGCAGCGAGGCCCGGTAGCCGAGCTGGCGGAGCGTTGCCACGGCGTCCCGGGTCTCGTTTACGGTGCCCGGGGGCGTGACGGTGTCCCAGACAGTGATTCGCATCCCCGCCGTGCCTGAGGCGGCGATGAGTTTCCTGGCCCGGGCTAGGTCCGGTCCGTGCCAGGCGCCGCCGACCGCGGGGTCGCGGGTATAGGGGCAGTAGCGGCGGTAGCCGGCCAGCGCCGGGGGCACGATCTGGCAGGTCGGCCGGGCCGCGACCGGGCCGCCGTAGTGGTTGACGACGAGCCCGCGGTCCAGGGCCAGGTTGACGGCCTGGCGCACGCGCACGTCGTTGAACGGCGGGGTGCGGACATTGAGGAACATGAAGCCGGTAATCATCACCGGGTTGATCCGGAGCTGATCCCGGTGCTGCGAGAAGTCCCCGGTGCTGGCCGGGCCCTGCCCCAGGTTGGGCATGAAGTCGACCTCGCCGCGGGCGACCGCGGCGGCGCCCTGGGAAGGGCCGAGGTCTAGGCGGATACGGATCCGGTCCGGGTACCCGGCCGGCTGGGCCGCGGCGTTCCATTCCCGGAAGCGCGGGTTGCGCACCAGGAGCAATTCCCGGCCGGGCAGGTACCGGCTGATCAGGTACGGCCCGGTGGCCGGCAGCGGGGTCTGGGCCTGGCGGCTGGGAGTGGCCGCGGGCAGAACGTCGGCGTAGGCGAGGGTCAGCTTGTACAGGAAATCCGGGTCCGGCTGGTCGAGATGGAAGGTGACGGTGCCGGCCCGGTCGTCGGCGGCGATGCCGCCGAACAGGTCACAGGTCCGGGGAGCTCTCAGGCACGCCGCGGTGCCACTGATCGCGCGGTAGTACGACACACCGGACGAGCCGAGCTGGAACAGACGCTCGAAGGAGCGGGTGACGTCGCTGGGCCGGATGAGCGCGCCGGTCGAATACCGGATGCCCGGGCGCAGGTGGAACGTGTAGGTGCGGCCGTGGCTCGACGGCGGTGGCAACGCCAGCGCAAGGTCCGGGACCAACCGGCTGCCGTCCGGCCCGGCGGCGTGGTCCAGCGTGACCAGCCCGTCGTTGATCAGGCCGAGGAACTGTGACGGGACGAGGTTGTTCGAATTGCCGGCGGCCGGGTCGATCGTGTCGATCTTCGCGTACGAGGTGATGCTGGTCAGGGTGCCGCCGCGGTGACCGGGCCCGGCCGCGTCAATGGCGGCCCACAGGTCCCCGCTCGCGGCGGCGAGCGCGCGGACGTGCCCGCCGAGCCGGAACCTGGCGACGGTCCCGTGCCGGGGAGCCAGCCGGAGCAGGGTGCCGTTCCGCGAGTCCGCCAGCCATACGCCGCCGCCGGACTGGACCATGGCCGTGGGCGCGCCGCCGAGCGGGACGGTCGCCGTGACGGCCCCATCCCGCGGGTCGACCCGTGAGACCGTCGCGTCCAGCGGGTCGAGCACCCACAGCCCGGCCGGGCCCGCCCCAGTGACGGCAGGCGCATCGCCGACGCGGGTCGTGCTGGTCAGGGTGCCGGTCCGGGCGTCGATCCGCGCCAGGGTCCCCGACCGGTCGGTGGCCACCCACACCGCTCCGTCCGCGGCGGTCAGGTCGGCCGGGTCCCCGCCGGTCCGGGTGATGCCCTGGGTGCGCCCGGTGGCGGGATCGATCCGCAGCACCGTCCCGTCGCCCTGATCGGCGACCCACAGGCTGCCCGCGGTGAGCAGGAGATCGCTAGGCTGGCCGCCCAGTGCGATCGTCTGCGCCACCGTGTCGGCCTGCGGGTCGATCCGGGATACGGTGCGGTCGGCCGGATCCAGCACCCATACCTGGCCGCCGTCGGCGATGATCCGGCTGGGAGCGGTCCCGACCGGGATGGTCGCGGTGACCGCACGCCGTTTCGGGTCGATGCGGACCACCTGGTGGGCGTCGGTTTCGGCCGCCCACAAGGAGCCGGGTGCCGCGGCCACATCGGCAGGAGGTCCGCGCAGTGGCACGGCGGCCCGCACCGTGCCATCAGCGGGTGAAATGAGCGCGAGGAGGTTCGCTTGGACCGGCATGGTCGCGGTCGCGTGGCGGGGAATTGGCACAAGTACGCCGAACACGGCTAGGGCAGCGACGGCGCTGAGCGCCAGCCCGGCCCGCCGGGTGTGGCGGCGGCGCCCGGGGTGCGCCGCCGCTTCCGGGGAGCCTTCTCCGCGAGCAGTTGACCCGGCCGGGACCTCAGGGGGCGGGGTGGTGCCGGGCCGGGCGACGGGCCGGGGCAGGTCCAGGGCCGGATCCTGCGCGAGGATCGCCAGCTGGAGCTGCCTCAGCTGCAGGCCCGGCTCGACCGCCAGCTCGTGGACCAGCAGCGCGCGGATGGCGCGGTAGCTCTCCAGCGCGTCGGCCTGCCGGCCGCTGCGGTACAGGGCGAGCATCAGATGCCCCCGGAGTCTCTCCCGCAGCGGATGTTCGGCCACGAGCTGTCCGAGTTCGGAGCACAGCACCGTGTGCCGGCCGGTGGCCAGCTCCGCCTCGATGCGGTCCTCGACCACCACGAGGCGGAGCGCTTCGAGCCGCTGCACCTCGAGCCGGGCGAACGACTCGGACTCCAGGTCAGCAAGCGGACGGCCGCGCCACAAGGACTCCGCTTCACGCAGCAGGGCCGCAGCCCGGTCCGGGTCGCCGTCCGCGAGCGACTGCCGCCCGGCGGCCGCCCGGTGATCGAACGCGTGCAGGTCCAGCTCGCCGTCCGCGACCCGCAGCACGTAACCGGGCGGCCGGGCGAGCAGCCGTGACTCAGCCCCGGGGTCCCCGTCGGCGAGCGCTTTGCGCAGCCGTGAGACCTGGACCCGCAGTATCCGCTCCGCGGTACCCACGGGCTGATCGCTGAGCAGTTCATCGATCAGGTGGTCACGCGAGACGACCCGGTTGGCGTGGCACAGCAGCAGCGCGAGCAGTGCCCGCTGCCTAGGACCGCCGATCCGGACCGGCGTCGCGCCGCGTTTGACCTCGAGTGGCCCGAGGATCGCGAACATCAGGCGAGTGTCCACGCTGACCAACCCCCCATCCCGAAGTGTCCTCCCAAGCCGGGGTGCTGGCTAGCCGGACGGGCCGAAGCGCCGTTGAAACCGTCTTGAAACGCCCCCGGTTTAGGTTCAACGGGCTGGAGTTCCGCCACGGAAAGGACCAAGACATGAGAATGCGGCTCGCCGCGCTGATCGCGGCCGTGATGCTGCCCGCGCTGGCCTTTGCGGTCCCCGCGCACGCCGACGGTCAGCACCCGTACACCCTGATCGACCCCGGGACGTTCGGCGGCCCGCAGAGCTTTCTCAACCTGCCGGCCGTCCCGCTGACCGGACCGGGCGGGTTGCTCGGCACGGCCGACACGACCATTCACGATGCCCGCTACCCCAACTTCAACCCGTTCGTGGTCGGCTTCGCCGACCCCTACCTGGTGCACGCCTTCTCCTGGAAGGACGGCCACCTGCGGGACCTGGGCGCGCTGCCCGGCAACAACAGCAGCGCGGTCTTCGAGGTCAACAGCGCTGGCACCGGCGCCGGGATGTCCACGACGGCCGCCACCGATCCCAATACCGGCTGGCCCGCGGACAACGCCGTCATCTTCAAGAACGGGCGGGTGATCAACCTAGGCACCCTGCCGGGCGGCTACGAGAGCCAGGCCAACGACATCAACGACCAGGGCCAGGTGTCGGGATTCGCCTCAAACGGAACCGCGGACCCGTCCTCCATGTTCGACTGGGGCACCCAGGCGCGCTCGTTCATCTGGCAGGACGGCAAGATGCAGGACATCGGTACCCTCGGCGGGCCGGATGCGGTCAGCACCACCCTCAACGCCGGCGGCCAGATCACCGGCCAGTCGTACACCAACGCCACGGCGAACGCCGCGACGGGAGTCCCGACCACGGACCCGTTCCTGTGGCAGCGCGGTCACATGCTGGACCTGGGCACCCTCGGCGGCACCTACGGCCTGGCTAACTGGCTCAACGACGCGGGCGAGGTCGTCGGCCAGAGCAACCTGGCCGGTGATCAGACGGCTCATCCGTTCTTGTGGAAGAACGGCAAGATGACGGACCTGGGCACCCTGGGCGGTCCCTACGGATTCGCGAACTGGATCAGCGAGCACGGCGACGTGGCGGGCGCCGCCCAGACGGCCAGCCAGGCCTTCCATGCGTTCGTGTGGCGCCACGGCATGATGACGGACCTGCGGCCCACCGGGGGCGCCCCGTGGGCCTTCGCCAGCGGCGTCAACGACTCCGGTCAGGTCGTCGGCCACGACGCCGATACCCAGGGCCAGGAACTAGCGGCCGTGCTGTGGGCCGGCGGGCACGGGTACGACCTGAACACGCTGATCGCGCCCAGTCGCCTGCACCTGGTCACCGCGTATTACATCGACGGCCACGGCGACATCGTCGGCCGGGGCACCCTGCCCAACGGCAACCAGCGGGCCTTCCTGCTGGTCCGCAACCCGTCGGTACCCCTGCCGTCAGACCCGGCGGCGCCGAGCCCGCTGCCGGCCACCGGCCCGGTGGACACCAGCGCCGCCGCCGTGCTGGCCCGGCACGCGGCCCAGCACGGCGGCCTCGCGGCGGCCATCCGCCAACTGAGGCAGGAGACGGCCTCCCAGCGCCGCGCGTAGCCAGCGCGCGGCTGGGTCAGCATAGGCGGCGCAGGAACGGGTCGGTGGGTTCGGCCGGGGCCAGGCGGACGCGGGTCTGGCGGACGCGGGTCTGGCGGGGGAGGGCGCCGCGGGCCTAGCCAGCACCGGGTCAGGTCGAGGTCGGCGACCTCGGGGAGGTCGTCGGCCAGGCGGGCCAGGCGTAGCAGCAGGTCGCGGAGTGCGTCCAGGTCGGCGGCAGGCCTGCCCGGTAGCCGAGCAGCAGCGGGGCGGGCTGCCGGGGAGGCGCCCTGTGACATCCACCCAGGGCGTCCTTCATCAAGTAGGCGCACCAGCGCCGGGCTCAGGATATTTCGTGACGCTTTCGGCAAGGCGGTCCGGTAAAGCCAACTCGGCAACGCCCTTCATCGGGCCTTGTCACGGCGCAGAGGATGTCCGCGACGGTACCGGCTCATGGGTTCGGCGGTTAAGACGGCGTGCTTCTGGGTGACCTGATGGCTGTAGCCGAGGTGGGTGGCGCCGATCAGTGCCGGCACCTGGCGGACGATCTCCCGGAGCGCGGCGTTGCGTGCTACTACGCTCACCGCCAGCCCCAGCCGGTGGCTGGAGCCAACACCCCTGAAGCCTCCATGGGGCTGGATCGGCAGCGCGCCGATGTGGCCGGGCAGGAGTTCGCTCCTGTGCCAGGGCTGGCGTCGACGACTGCGGCGGGGCCTGGCCCGCAGGTTCGCCCCGGCGCAGTGGCAGGCGGTGGAGGCTGGCTTGGCGGCGGTCACTGGCCGGATGCTGGCGCTGGTGCCCGCGGCGCGGGCCGCGGCGCTGGCCGACGGCGAGGACATCCTGCACGGGCACAGCGTGCGCGACGGCAAGGCCATGATCGCCACCCTGCGCCGACGGCTGGTCGCCGTTCTCGGACGGCTGATCCGTCACGTCCGCCACCTAATCCTGCGGCTACCGCCCGGCCACTTATCACTGGACGCCCGGCGGCTGAGCGAATTCGATGTTAGCTTATTCAAGCTTAGTGCGCGTGTGGGTACGTCTGAGTCCGAACGATTGGTACGAAGAATCCTTCAGTTGTGAGATTGAAGTGATCTGCCAAAAAGCGCTAAGCGAGGAGTCAGTTCCAGTTTAGGGATCTATAGAGCCCACTCCTTGGAAACGGATATCTCTTCGCACTGAATACCCGAGAAGGGCGCCGATGTTCTGTAGCAATGTCCGGTCATGCCGCGGACAGGGTCGATCTATGACTCCCGGCGTCAGGCTTATCCGGGGTTCGCGCAAGTGACCACCGGAGCTGCACTAGGCGATATCGCCGGTCAGCGGGACGCAGCGCCCGAACGGCCGAAATAAGTTCTCGCGCTCGCCTGCTGGCCTATCGCCAGCTCTGCGCGCGGGCCTTACCACAGGTCGCCACCCGTCAGCACATACAGGAACGGCACGAGCGGGATAAGGCTGAACAGGGCCCAGGCCAGCTTCGCGCCGCCGCCGGTATCGCGGCGGGTGGCCAAGTCGATCCATATGAGGATCACGGCGATGGGGTGGAGGAAGCAGACCAGGAGCTCGAGGACCTTCTTCATTACCTGAATCTACCGGGAGCGCTACGGGCGCCTGTCCGGTCCCCGCCCGGTCCCCGCCGTATCAGTGCAGGAAAGCGCCAGAGTTCGCCGAGCATCCGCGCTGTTCGCCGAGCCCGCGCCCGAAGAGCCCGGCGCGCCGACGGTGACCCGGGTGCCCGCTCGCAGCTGGTGTTCCGACGACCTATCTGACCCTGACAGGGTGCGCTCTCGAAGTAGCCGCAGACAGGGCTCCGGGGCGGATCGCCCTGATCCGCCCGTCACGTCCGTGGCGTTTCCGCGGAAACGATCCCATCCGCTTCTGCCGCGTGTAGTTCGTTGACCGGGCTGAGCTTGTCGTCCTGGGAGGTCAAGGAACCGTTCCGCGAGGTACGACCCATTGCACCGGCTGGTCGGTGATCTGCGCGATCAGTTCGTAGTCGCCGTCGTAGTGCAGGATGGTGACACGTTCTCGTTCGGCCACTGCCGCGATCAGCAGGTCGGGCAGGCCGACCGCCCGCATGCGCCCGCCGCGCCACAAGTTAGCCTGCACGTCGAGCGCGCGCCGCCAGTCCTCATCGTGGGTGGCCAGCCACTCATAGCCAGCGTCGCGGTCGGCTCGTACCTGATCGAACTCCGTGCTGCTGCGGGTTGCCCAGCCGAGTTCGAACTCGATGACACCGCAGGTAGCTATCACGCCTGACTCGATCAGCGGCGCCAGGACAGCTGCTACTTCGGGATGGTGCAGGCGGGCGAGCGCGCTGGTGTCTGCTATATAGCGTGCTACCGCTGCCATGCGGCCTGCATCACGGCCTTGTCCTCCAGGTCAGGCAGGCCGCGGGAGGTGAGCCTGTGAAGGTCACGCCGCCGGGCGGCCAGCGCGGTGACCTCGCGGAGGGCCGCGTTGACCGTGTCCTTCTTGGTCGCTGTGCCCAGCGCCTGCTGAGCAGCTGCGAGATACTCGTCGTCGATCTCAATGAGGGTCTTGGTCATGGCTGCCTCCTTCACCACCCAATATATCTCAGAAGGCTCTCTCCGGATATATTCACGTGCGCCGCCGGGAGACGCCAGAATCGGGGAGGCCTGCAGCTCTATCGCGCCCGCGAGGCAAGGAGCAGCACAGTCAGTGCATGATGACCTTCAGCGACCTTGCCTCTGTGCCTTCCGATCCTCCGGCGCCGTTCACTGACCAGCTGCGGCTGGCAGTGGCCGCCTACCTGGCCCGCTGCAGGGCTCCTCGCACGAGCACACCGAATCTGACCTGCGCTGCTACCTGGCCTGGTGCGCCGAGCACGGCCTGGATCCGCTGGCCGCCCAGCGCCCGCACCTCGATCTCTACATCCGGTGGATGCAGGAGATCCGCCGCTTCAAGCCCTCTACCGTGTCCCGGCGATTCTCAGTCCCGGCAGGGTTCTACCGCACCTGCGCCCTCGACGGCATCTTGCAGCACTCACCCGCCGAGCACGTCCGCCTCCCGTCGAGTCACCCACGCTCGGGTTCACGCACCTGCAGTTCGAGGCCCTGCTCACCGCCGCCCGGGAATCACCGATCCGGTACGATTTCGCGCTGGTGGCGATGCTCGGGCTGCTCGGCTTGCGGATCTTCGAGGCCACCGCCGCGGACATCGCCGACCTCGGCGAGGAGCACGGCCACCGGGTGCTGCGGGTCTGCGGCAAGGGCACCAAGGTCGTGCTGGTGCCGCTGCCGCCAGTAGTCGGCCGGGCCATCGACCGGGCAGTAAGTTCCAGGGCCCGCGGGCCGATCCTCCTGAACACCCGCAGTATCCGGATGGACCGGCACGCCGCTACCCGCCGCCTGCGCCACCTCGCCGAGACCGCCGGCCTTCAGATAGCCAGGGCACACCCGCACATGCTCCACACACGTACGTCACGACCATGCTCGACGCTGGCGCCGACCTGCGCGACGTGCAGATCGCCGCCCGGCACGCCGACCCGCGCACCACGATGCGTTACGACCGGGCCCGCGGCAACCTCGACCGGCACCCGAACTACATCCTGTCCGCCTACATGGCCGCGGGCACCTGACCAGCCTACGTCTCCCGCGGCTCATGCCGCGGGAGACTCCGACATTGCCGAAAATAGTGCGTTGCAAACGGACATGAAGATGCCATGCAACGGATACATATAGGGGTTCTTATGGTCGTCCGATGAATCTGGCTCCCGGACTGCGCCGTCCCTGCGGCTGAGTCGTCCTTCGTGGATTACACGTACCTAGTGTGAGGCAGAGCCGAATTCTTACGGTTCCGCCTCCAAGTTGATGTTATTTTACGGCTCCGGCTATCGTGTCGACGCCCGCTGCTACCGCTGCCACTGAGAGGAATCCCAAAGCCAAGATGAACATCTGCGCTACCCTATCAAGGTCTTTCAATGCGCTCGCGAGCTTTGCAACACTATCCACTGTGGTAGATAGCGACTGGTCTGTAATGGGAGGTGGCACCTTGTCATCCGACTGTTTCGGAGGTGTGATGGCTGCAAGCACATCACGCCGCTTTGGTAGCACGGCCACAGCCGACCAGATTCCTACCGCCAAACATATGCCGGTCGCCACTATAGCGCACCAAGTCACTACAGCTATCATATTGGTTCCTTAACTACGCAGAACGGCCTTAATGGCGTCGAGCTGATACTGCAATTGTTGGATGATTGTAACGTTATTCTCTGCACCGCCCACCACCTGCCCTATGCAGGCGGACATGTTGTCGTCGCGGACGACCGCACTGCCACTGTCTCCAGCTACAGAGATGGGCGTGCAAACGGCAACCTCCGCCCAAGAGGCATAGCTGTCCTGTGAGAACGAGGGCGCCAGGTCCCAGACTCGTCCCCGGCGAAGTACACCATTTCGTCTCATAGAGATAAGCATCTGCGGTGATGGACTGTCCACTACAGTGATCGGCGGGGCGCCGGTCGGCGCCTCAATAATAGTCACATCGAGTGTGATCGCGGCTACATCGGCCACAGCGGAAGTTGCCGGCGCAAGTTCTCGAAAGCTTGAGAAGACGACAGGGCCAATGCTCAAATCGCCAACCAATACCCGGTCGCCAATGTTGCGTGCGCCGTGACCCGCCGTGAGGTATCCGCGCCGCCCGTCCGCGAGCGTCGCAGGGACACCAAGCGCGCTCTTTTGGGTGCCGACCGTAATGGCAGTGCCGCTACATATGCCGGCAAAATTCCGGACACGTGGGAGACCAATAAGCACTAGGTCAGATGGAAAGCCGCCGACATACTTTGATACCAACTGCTGGGCCGGCGAAAGTGTCATGCCAGCGTCTGAAGGCATCTCGATAGGTGCTGTCATCAGGTCCATCAGGACAAATACGACAGGCCATAGTTGGTCGTGCAAATGACCGACGCCGACGCCGAAGATACCTGCGGGTGGCGTGTCGGCTGAATAGATAGCATCCGTATGCTGTGAGGCAAACCCCATACCCTCGAACGCCGCTATGCTTGGCGGAGCCGTGTGCCTCTCCTGGAGTGCCGTATGCAAGGTCGTCACCTGCTGCACAAGGTCGGCATTCTGCGTTTCGAGCGAATCCATGACGCCCATCGAGACCCCCTCGCGTATGAGATCACAACTATCATCACTCAGCTGAGGGCAAACGAACATACCCTTTGATGTGACCGGCCTGGGGTGGGTCTGCAGCGGGCGGTCCTCACGCCCAGGCGGATGCGCTTACCGTTGAAAAGCGCGCTCACATCGGCACGCCTGAGCATTTGAGCGTCCCGTCAGGCGCATATCACCTGGATCTGCGCCCTGTGAACACCGTGACGTCCCGGTGATCCGCGCCGAACAGCGGCTCGGCGAGCCCGGTCTGCATCTCGTCGTTTGCGCACCCTGTCAGCTGTGACCCTGAATGCTCGTATAAGTATTCGCTCTGGCCTGCCCAGGCAATGTCCGGTTCTGCCGCGTTGCGGACTGGCCGGGACCTACTCGTGGCCTGCTTGGACCACACCGAGATTACCGGTCCCGCCGTGTCGCCAGGTCTGCCAGCCTCTGGCCATGGTGGGGTGCTGTGTTATCCCAGAAACAGGCAGAAAGGATGCCCGGCCGGGTCGAGGCAGACCCGGACATCCTCCTGCGGCTGGTAGCTGGCGAGCGTCGCGCCCTGCGCGAGCGCGTGCGCGACGCCTGCCTGCAGGTCGTCGACCTGGATCTCCAGGTGCATCATCATCTGCTGGTCACCCGGTCTGGCGGGCCAGGCCGGCCGAGCGTACCGCTGTTCAGTCTGGAAGTTCAGCGTGTGACCGGCGCCTGGTGACCGGAGGATCACCCAGCCCGGCTCCTCCAGGCTGGTCGTCCAGCCCAGGAGCCGTCGGTAGAAGTCGGCGAGCGCGTTGGCGTCAGGCGCGTCGATGTTCGTCCCGGTGAGCGTCAGCCGTGGCATGGCACAGGTCTACCAGCACCACACCGGACCCGGGGCTCAGCTGCCACCGGTAACATCCGCGCGTCGCGCCGGGCTCGGAGATGGCGTCATTATGTATGCCCGCTACCCGGCGGTTAGGGGCAGCCTGTGGGCCGGCGGCATCTGACTTCGCGGGGCGGTCGCTGGGCTTGTCCTGACGGCTGAAATGCGGTGGGGCGGCGGGAGGCCCATCTTGCTGTCGCATGCGAGTCGGGCCGGGGCCGTGCCCTAGCCGATCGTCATACCGGCGACGGCCCCGACCGCCCTGAGGGTGTCACTGCCGAGCGGCTGAGCTGGATCCGGGTGCAGAGCAGTCCGGTCGAGAGCCGCTCGACAACGCCCCACTCCCACGTGGCAATGGGATCGAGCCCTGTGCGGCCGGCCAGCCAAAAAGCCCGGTCGACGGGGTCGCCGGCCAGCAACT
>Ga0335083_10007978_pt1 | contig 12991 bp, 13 predicted proteins | sample Lox_Sample_42_FD_206716 | JGI IMG/M metagenome (GOLD analysis project Ga0335083, IMG submission 206716) | Soil microbial communities from Loxahatchee National Wildlife Refuge, Florida, United States - Lox_Sample_4.2 | ecosystem: Environmental > Terrestrial > Soil > Wetlands | place: USA...
CCCGCTCGGTGCCCTTGCGCTCGAGCAGCGCAACCATGGGCTCGCGCCATCGCCCCGACGCGGCGTCGTCGACCGCATCGCCGAGGACGCTTCGCAGATGCTCCATGGCCCACGGGTCGGGACGCGACAGATTGATGCGGATCGTGCTGGCCGCGCCGGTCTCCCCAAGGCCGTCCCCTGGATACACGGCGACGCGCCGGGCGAACAGCGACACCATCAGCTCCTGCGCACTCGCGCCGATCCCAGACACGTCGACCGCGCACGCGAGCCCGCGGCGCGGCTGCACGACCAGCCGCATGCCCGGGATCGCTTCGAGCGTCAGCTCCAGATGGGCGAGGTTCGCGCGGATCGTCGCCTCGGCGCGGGTCAGATACGAATCGTCCGCCAAAGCCGCGAGCGCGCCATGCTGTGAGATCAGGTTTGTGTTAAGCCGGGTGAGCGCGGCCTTCAGCTGCAGGCAGCCGCGGACGAAGCCCGGCGGTCCGCCCAGGAAGCCGATCCGGGCCCCCGCCATCCCGTAGCAGTGCGACACCGACATCGCCGCGACCGCCCGGTCGGTCAGCTCGAGCGCGGGCAGCGAGACGAACTCGGCGCCGGGGTCGATCGCGATCGGGGCGTGAGTGACGTCGTGGATCAGCAGCAGGCCATGGCGATCGGCCAGCTCGGCGAGCGCAGCTAGCTCGTCGCGGGCCTGGACTGTGCTGTATGGATTGAGCGGGTCGACGATGGTGATCGCGCGCGTGCGAGAGGTGATCGCGCGGGCCACGTCGTCGGGGTCGAGCCGGAAGCCGCTATCCGACGAGATCGGCACGGCTACCGGCGCGCCCCCGGCGGCGATGATCGCGGAGGGGATGTGGAAGTAGCCCGGGTCGGAGAGGATCACCTCGTCGCCCGGATCGACGGCCGCCATCAAAGCGAGCGCGACCGCGGCCTGTGTGCCCTCTGTGCCGACGACCTCGAACCCGCGGTCGCGCGAGCGCCCGAACGCAGCGGCGGCTGCGTCTCGCAGTGGCTCGATCAGATCGGGCGTGTACTGGTTGAGCGACTCGGCGGCCGCGCCGGCGCGCATCGCGTCGACGGCCGACGCGGGCGGGCCGCAGAAGCAGGTCAGCCACCCGAGGTCTGCCCACTGCACCGGATCGAGCCGGGTCGATCCCTCGGGGTAGATCGCGGCGGGGTCGAGGCCGAGCAGCGCGATCGCGTCCCGGTAGGTGACGTAGTTCCACATCCCGTGGTGGCTCGCGCGGATGCGACGCAGCCGTTCGCTCACAGGGACGCCCTCGAGCGCTTCGGCGTCTGAGGTCCACGTGAGAACGCTCATGCGCGTACCAAGCGGCCGACGCGATAGATCCCAAAGCTGTCGCTGCGTATCGACGCGGGCTCGTACCCGGCCGCCGCGGCCCAGCGCAAGATCGCCTCGACCGGGCGCAGGCGCCACACGCACCGTTCGCCCCGGTGGTCGCGCCATACCCTGGCGATGTGCTCGATCTCCGGGTTCTGCGTCTGGACGTTGAACACGATCTGCTCGGGGGCGATCGTCTCTGCGAGGTCGGCGAAGTGGCGCTCGATCAGCGCATCGTCGTGGTAGATGCCGTACAGCCCGAGCTCGGCGACGATGTCCGGGGCGGGGTCGATGCGTTCGAGCGCCTCGCGGTCGAAGGCGCTTGCCTCGGTGAACGTCACTCGATCGGCGAGCCCGAGCGCGACGGCGTGCGCGCGGGCCTGAGCGAGCGCCGCCGGGTCGATGTCCGCCAACAGCGCGCGCGCCGCCGGATACGCGACGAGGACCTCGAACACGTACGGCGCGGGGCCGGCGGCGAGGTCGGCGATCAGCGGCTCAGGGGCCGAGGAGGCCGCGGCGGCGCCGGCGAGAGCGTCCCGCGCCAGCACGCGAATCTCGCGGAACGCCTGGCAGGTGCGGCGGCTGAGCAGCCGGCGGTCGACCTCGCGGCCGAGCGCGGTCCGCCCTCGCGGCTCGTTGCCATAGATATGGTCCATGAACGGCCCCGAGTCGAAGCCGTGCTCGTGCCCGACCCGCAGGCCCTCGCTCAGCAGCGCCCCGGCGCGCGATGCCGCGGCGAGCGCGCGGAACCGCCACGCGCGCGGGGAAGAGGCGGGAAGGTCGCGCTGAAGCTCGGCGAACGACGCGGCGTACGCGCTGTCAGTGCCGGTAGGCATACAGCGGCGCCTCGGCGAGCTCGCGCACACGGTAGAGCTCGTGAGCGGTGGCCGCCGCGCTGCTGCCGTCCTGGCCGACGAGCTCGCGCAGCTGCGCGATCGCGCGGTCATTGTCGGCGCGGACCCCGGCCAACACCTCGGCGTCGGCGAGAGAGTCGGCGACCTCGGCGTACACGGCGAGCAAGTCGCCAAAGTGCTCCAGCGAGCCGAGCGCGTAGGCGAGCGTCTCGTCGGTGTTGTGTGGCATCCCGTCGTAGGTGGCCTCGCCCTCGGGCGGGCACACGTACATGTCAGGGTCGATGCCGTGCTCGATCGCTCGCTCGCGGAACAGCCTCGCGTGGCGCGCGTTGTTGTGGACGATCTCGGCGACCAACTCGGCCAGGTACGCGTCCCTGATCTCCGGGATTCGCACGGCAAAAAGGTCGACCCACCGCCGCATCCCGTACGCGTGGCGGGCGAAAGCCGCGCCGAGCCTCCCGCGAAGAACCTGTTCGAGCTGTATCCGATTCTCGACCACGGCGTCTACCTTTGTGTACGAGCGTCTACCGAAGTGTAACCATAGCTGAGCTCCACCCCGTGGGCAAGGGTGTTCGAGACCCAGCACACGCGGCGCGCCGGCTCCATCAGCGCCGCCAGCTCGTCCTCGGGGATTTCGGCACGAGCATCGATCTCGAACCGCTCGTACCGGAGCTCGCGCCCCGCGCGCACGCGCCGGACCACGACTTCGAGGCCGGGCAGCTCGCGTCCGCGCTTGCGGGCGGTGAACGCGAGCGCCAGGCAGAAGCAGCTCGCGATCGACGCCGCCAGAAGGTCCGTGGGCATGACGCCGGCGTCGTTGCCTCCCTCGGCGACCGGCTCGTCGACTGCGATCTCGTGTCCGCGCGTGTGCACCCGAGCCTGGAACCCCTGCAGCCAGGTGGCGGTCACCGCGGCGACTTCACTCATGGTCGGTAGCTATCAAGTCGAGTGACCCCGTCTCCGTTGACTCGTCAGACACGGCCGCTACCGACCGCGCCGAGCGACGCGAGCAGCCCGCTGTATACGCGCTCGTGCTCGACCGCGGCGCGGTCCCACGTGTACTCCGCCGCGACGTTCAGACCCCCCGCGCGCAGCCGCGCACGAGTCTCCCGCGAACGCGCCACACAGGCGAGCGCATCTCCGAGGGCGTCGCCGTTGCCGACCGGCACGAGCAAGGCGCTCCGGTCGTGCTCGAGGTAGGTCGCGAACTCCTCGAGCTCGGTGGCGACGACCGGTACCCCGGACGCGAGCGCCTCGAGCGCGGCGAGCCCGAAGCCCTCCTTGGTCGACGGAAACGCGAACACGTCGGCGGCCCGGTACAGCGACTCGATGTCCTGGTCGGAAAGGCTGCCGAGCACGCGCACGCTCTCCTGGACCCCGAGCGAAGCGACCCGCGCGTGAAAACGATCGATCTCGTGGCGGTAGTCGAACAGGGTCGCGCCACCGGCGACGACCAGAAGCGCATCAAGATCAGGCACGAGCTCGCGCAGCCGGGCGAAACCCTCGAGCAGCGTGAGCGAGCCCTTGCGCGGCTCGATCCCGCCGATCGTGAGAACCGTGAACCGATCGCCGAGCTCGAACCGCTCGCGGGCGCGGCCGCGCTCTGCTGGATCCCGGGGCGGGCGATACCGATCCGTGTCGACGCCGTTCGACACGAGCTCGGCGGGGAGACCGAACTCGTTTGCAAGCCGCGCCACCCACGGCTCGGACACGCACAGCAGCGCGTCGGGCCGGAGGATCGAGCGGGCCTGGCACTCGACCAGCGACGGCGAGGTGAAGTCATCGATGTGATGGACGGTGCGGATCAGGTGCGGGAACACGCCGGCGTCGCGCAGCTCGAGCGCGGCATTCGCCGACAGGCAGTCCTGGGCGTGGATCAGGTCGAACCCTCCCTGTGAGAGCGGCTCGGCGAGGCCGTCCCGGTAGGCCGCGCACATCGCCATGATCCGCTCGTCGAACGGTGCGTCGCGGATCGTCTCGTAGCGGACGATCCGCGACGGGACGTTCGGCTCTCGGAAGAAACGCTCCCCGGGCGGTCCCAGCGCGATCAGCTCGACCTCGTGACCGCGGCGCGCGAGCGCCTCGGAGATCTCGAGCGCGTGTACGACCCCGCCGCGCGGCCGAAGCGAGTACGTGAGCATCGCGATCCGCAGTCGCCTCATGACAGCGCCCTGAGCGCGAGCCGCGCCGCGGCCGCGTTCGACGGGGCGACGATCGCGCCCGCTTCGGTCAGGGTCGCCGTCTGGCGGACCGAGTCCTGCGGATCATCGGGCGTGCCGCATACGTGGGCGATCACGATCGCCCCGTCAGAGACCCGGCGAATCGCGTCGCTCAGCCCGCCCGCCGGATCAGGATGCGACGCGAACCCGAGGACCACATCGAGCAGGACGCATCCGACCCGGTCATCCTCGGCGGCGCGCTCGAGCATCCCGGTCCGGAGCTCCAAGTCGACCATCGGGTGGGGCCGCCCCTGGGTGTACTCGGCCTCGCCGAGATCGAACAGCGCGTGGCCGCCGTCCGCCCGAGCCGGGCCGTGCCCCGCGTTGCCCGCGATCGGCCCGAGCTCGGGCTCGAGCAGCGTGACCGCCTCGTGCGCGAGGGACCCGCCCGAGTAGAGACCGAGGAGGCCTCGTCCGGAGGCGATCCCCTCGCGGGCGTCGACCGCGATCTGCAGATCCCCGACGTCGGCCGGCGTGGTCCCGGCGGCCGCCGCCGCTGCCGCCTCGAGCGTGGGGTGGACCTCGAACGGCGCCGCCGCGCCGTCCCAGCCGACGAACGCCGCGACGATCCGGACGCCGTCCGGGAGGTCACCGGCGATCGCCTCGACACCCGCAGGCGTCGGCGACTTCGACACGAGCAGCAGCGTGTCGGTTCCAGCATCGCCCGCGACCATGTGCATGCCCGCCCGGAACATCAGCGCTCCGACCTCCGCCGACAGGTCGCGACCGCCGACCCCGACGATGTGGGACACGCCCACGCCGGCGGCGTCGAGCAGACAGGCCGACTCCTGCGCTCCCGTCCCGGCGGCGGCGACGATCCCGACAGGGCCGGGGCGGACAACGTTCGCGAACCCGAGTCCGATCCCGCCGAGCATCGCGGTGCCGCACTCGGGGCCCATCACAAGCAGACCGAGCTCGGCCCCGCGGCGCTTGAGCTCGAGCTCGGCCTCGAGCGGGACGTGGTCGGAAAACAGGAACACGTGCATCCCGGCCGACAGCGCTCGATGGGCCTCGAGCGCCGCGTATTCACCGGGAACCGAGATAAGCGCGACGTTGGCGCCGTCGAGGTCACGTGAGGCCGCGGCCAGCGATCGGGCTCTCGGCCTCTCAGAGACCGGGCTGCGCTCGTGCGAGGACAGCTCGAGCTCCGCCCACGCCAGCGCATCCGCCGCCGCGCCGTCCTGCGCGTCGACGGCGATCACTAGATCCCCCGGGGTCGCCTCGGCGGAAGCCCCGTAGCCCGCGAGCACCTTGAGGTTTGCCGGCGTCCCCATCCCGAGCTCGCAGCGAGTCACGCCGTCGCGCTCGCGCACCGACCGGGCGATGCTCATCAACCGGACGCTGTCCGCGTAGCGGTTGGCGATCACGCGGACGTGCCAGCTCACGCGCGGAAACCGTGGTGGACGGGGTCCAAACCGTGGCTTGAGCCGCTCACGCCGCGGCGACCGACTCCGGACTGGACCACGCGGTAGCCGACGGGCCGTCCGTATCCGGCACGACCCGGGTGCCGGCGGTGCCGCGCACCGCGTCGAGTAGCCGCTCGGCGCACGTGACGATCGCCGCACCGCCGGTCTCGCGGACGAATCGCGCGGCAGACTCGACCTTGGGACCCATGCTTCCCGGTGGGAACTCTCCCTCGGCGAGCAGCCGCTTCGCGTCGGAGGCGGTCAGGCGCGCCATATCCCGCTGCCACCGCGTGCCGAAGTCCAGCGCCACGCACTCGACGCCGGTAAGCATCACGAGCAGCGAGGCGCCGACGGCTCGCGCCAGAACCGCGGACGCGCGGTCCTTGTCGATGACGGCCTCGGCGCCCGCGAGCCCTCCCGAGCGACGCACGACCGGAATGCCGCCGCCCCCGGCGGCGATCACGAGCGCGCCGGACCGCGCCAGCGCCGCGATCTGCTCGAACTCGACGATCTCCTGCGGCCGGGGGCTCGGCACGACCGTCCGCCAGCCGCGGCCGGCATCGGGCGCAACGGTCAGCGTTTTGCCCGCGGCCCGGCGCGCCTCGGCCTCATCGTCGAAGAAGCGGCCGATCGGCTTGGTGGGATTACCGAACGACGGATCGTCCTCGTGCACCAACACCCGGGTCAGGATCGTCGCGGTGTGCACGTCCGGATCGGCTTCCTCGATCGCCGTCTGGAGCAGGTAGCCGAGCTGCCCCTGAGTCATCGCCACGAGCGCGTCAAACGGCAGCGCGGGAACCTCGTTGCCGGCGCGGGCATGCTGAACGTGGAGCGCGCCGACCTGCGGCCCGTTCCCGTGTGTCAAGACCAGTTCGTGCCCCGAGCGCTTCAGCGCGGCGAGCTGGCCGGCGATAACGGCGGCGTTCGCGCGTTGCTCGGCCCAGGTGCCGCGCTCGTGCTCGGCGATGATCGCGTTGCCCCCGATGGCGACGACGATCCGCATCGCGCCATCCGAAGTCCTACGAGCCCCGGATCGCGAGCCAGATGGCGCGCGCCGGCCGGTCGTCGGGGTTGGCCCACGAGTGCGGGCGGACCGTGCGGAAGTGGATCGAGTCGCCGGCCTCGAGCTCGTACGGCTCGCCGTCGATCGTGAACGTCATCCGCCCGTTGAGCACGAGCACGAGCTCCTCGCCGGGATGTCTCATCGGCTCGGGCCCCGAGTCCGCAAGCGGTTCCAGGTGGGCCTCGGCACCGGCTACCCAGAACGGGCCGTAGCGGCCGGAGATGTTTTGGAGCTCGAGTCCCTGCTTGGAGGTGTACAGCCGTGTGCGCCCGTCGGAGCGGATCACGGTGACCGGGCGGGTCGCCTCGACCTCCTCGACGAAGTAGCCGACGCTCTTCCCGAGCGCCGCGGCGACCTTCATCAGGCTCGCGATCGTCGGCGTCATGCCGCTCTTCTCGATCTTGTGGACGGCGGCGGTCGAGAGGCCCGCTCGCTCCGCCAACTGCGCCAGCGACCAGCCGCGCTCGGCGCGCGCCTTGGCGACCTTGGCGCCGATCTCCGAGACGGTCCGCTCGATTTCCGGAAGCGGGCTTGGGGGGGTGGCGCGGGCGGTGGCGGCGGCGGTCCGGCTGGGCATCGCGTCCACCATAGTACACGCGCTGGCAAGACCTCCACCAAGCGAAAAGTACGTGCGATTACGAGGAATGACGATATTTATCGGGTGCCCTTGACCTCGGCAACGCGCGGCGCTAAGAATGCGCGTCTACGATCCGATACGCGGACGCGCGACGCGCGACGCGGACGCGGGAAGACTCCCAAGGAGGCAGCAGTGCCCGACAACAGCTCCCTCGCCGACGCCAAGTCCGCGGGGACCGAGCTCTTCGACACCTCTGAAAAGGTGTTCGAGGACATCCAGGCCGAGCCGGGGGAGAAGGCCTACACGTTCATGCACACCGTGCCCTACGAGGGGTCGGTAGGTCTGGTCAACCTGCTGACGACGACGCGCCTGCGCCGAAAGGGCTTCGACACCAACCTGATCCTGTACGGCCCCGGCGTGCTGATGGCGTCCGGGACGCGCGGCTTCCCAAAGGTCGGCGACGAGGCGTTCCCCGGCCACATGGCGATCAACAACCAGCTCAAGACCCTGCTCAACGAGGGCGCGCACATCTACGCGTGCCGGTTCGCCTCCGGGGCACTGTACGGGTTCCCCGAGGATCTGCTCCTGGACGGCGTCAAGCCGTTCCATCCCCTCGACGTGCTCGATTCGGCTCTGACGGCGTGGCGCCAGAAGGCATTCCAGCTCAACACCTGGACCGTCTGATCGCTGAGCGAGTCGACCGCGAACAGGCCCGGGTCGCCGCGCTCGCCGCGTGGCGGCGCGCCGAGGCGGCGGTCTATCCGTCCGTGATGGTGAATGCCACGCTGTACCAGCAGTACATCCAGGTCGTGCGCGCGATCGTCGACGAGCTCGGCGACGTGCGCACGGAGGATGACCTCGTGGCGGCGTGGGAGGAGCGGCGCGGGCTCGGCAACGAGATCGTCCAGCGGCTGTCTCCGTCGATGGGGATGATGATGGACCAGGCCGCGGTGACCGACGCGGCGTTCTGCCAGCGCCACCGGGAGATCACTCGCGAGCACGGCAAGGAGATCGCGCTCGAGCGACTCGAGACGGCGCGGCGCGGCGGGGACGAATGGGTGGTGCTGTTCGACGACGTCACGCCGTTCGGATCGCACCGCCTCGAAATGCATGTGCGCAGTGGCCGCGCGATCCACGCTTCCGCCCAGACCGAGCCGATGGGCGAGGCGACCTACGAGCTCGAGGTCGTCCAGCTCGACCCGCGCGACGGCGCGTGGCTGCTGGATAAGCCACCGCTTATGCCGAGTCGGAAGTACACGCGCCACGACGAGTGGGAGGCTCGCATCGCCCAAGCGCGCGAGCTCTTCGGAAAGGACTGAGGATGACGACTCACCCCAAGAAGATCATCGATGCGCACTGTCACATCGGCGAGATACCGCCGTGGAAGTTCTATGACCTCGAGCACCCGGTCAAGCCGACGGTGTACGACTACCGGAACACGCAGGAGTTCGTCAAGAACCACCTTGACGAGTTCAAGATCGAGCGGGCGCTCACCATGTCGAACTACGGCGTGCCCGTGCACGAGATCTCGTTCGACCTCAACGACGTGGTGATGGATGCGGCGACTACCAACGACCGGGTGCTGGCCGCGATCTGGGTCTCGTTCCTCCCGCGCAACGCGGAGATGACGCGAAAGGCACTGAGACTCGCGACCGAGTCGCGCGTGGTGGCGCTGAAGACGACGTTCCTGCTCGGAGGCAACCCCGACCCCGGGACGTGGGACAAGGAAACGCTAGAGCTCGCCGACGAGTGCTTCGACGCGTGTGAGGAGCACGACCTCATATTCCACTTCCACACCAGCCCGGGAGGTAACTCCGACATCAACAACTTCATCCCGCTGGTCGAGAAGTACGGCAAGCGGTGCAAGATCTACCTGGTGCACTTCGGCGGCGGGGTGTCAGGTCACATCAAGCTCGTGCCGAAGTTCCTCCAGTGGGTGCAGGATGGTTACAAGGTGTACACCGACACCTCGTGGGCAATCGGGTTCGGGGCGCGCTGGCTGCTGACCGAAATCGAGAAGACCGGCGTCGGCGGTGACCGGGTGTTCTTTGGATCGGACGAGCCGTGGTCGGACTTCGACAGCGAGTACTGGAAGATCAACGGCATCCGCACGATTTCTCAGGAGCTGAAGGACCGGGTGTTCTGGCAGAACTACGAGGAGTTGTTCGCCGGTCGTGGCTGACACGACTCTCACCTTCCCCGACCTCGACGACCGCCAGTTGCTGGTCGAGCTGCAGTCGCTGGGAGTGCACGTTCAGGACGAGCGCGACTCCGCCGCGGCGAGCGGTGGTGGTCCGTCCGGCCGCCGCGGCGGCGCGGGGCCGTCCGATGCCCTGTTCCTGTGGGTGCGCGGGCTGCCGCTCACGGTTCCGTGGCACGCGGCGTTCGTCGAGCGCTCGCCGTACACGATCCACGTCAGCGACGAGCGGACGGATCTCTACCGCGGCGAGGAGTTCGTCAGCCCGGTCAAGCTGCCTCGCCGCCCGCGGATCTACGACATGCAGACCTCCGACGGGATCCCGTACTGGAAGATCGCGCTGCTGCACCTCGACTCGATCGCCTCGACCGTCGTCCAGAAGTGCATCTACTGGGGGACTGACGAGCAGTGCGGGTTCTGCGGGATCGAGCTGACGCGCGGCGAGCAAACGATCCCGGTCAAGACACCGGCGCAACTCGCCGAGGTATGCACGGCCGCTCGCGACTACGACGGCGCGGTCGACGTCACGCTGACGACCGGCTCGATCAACCGCCGCGACCGCGGCGCGCTGTACATCAGCCGCTGCGCGGCGGCGATCAAGGAAGCGTCTGGCTTGCCGATCCAGGTCCAGTTTGAGCCGCCGGACGACCTCGCGGTGCTCGAGCAGGTCCGCGACGCCGGCGTCGACGCGGTCGGAATCCACATCGAGACGTTCGACCCCGAGGTTCTGTCGCGCGTGGCGGCCGGGAAGGCGCAATGCGGCGTCGAGGGCTACTTCCGGTGCTGGGAGCGCGCGGTCGAGGTGTTCGGACGCGGGCACGTGACCACGTACGTGATCCTCGGGATGGGCGAGCGACCCGAGGTGATCGAAGAAGGGTGCCGGCGCGCGATCGAGATGGGTGTGTACCCGTTCGTGGTTCCGCTCCGTCCCGTTCCGGGCACGCTGATGGCCGACACCCCGGCGCCCGACGCGCAGTACGTCGCGTCGATCTACCGGTCGGTGTCCGCGATGCTGGCCGATTCGGGACTCGACCACGTCGAGGCCAAGGCCGGGTGCGCGCGGTGTCAGGCGTGCTCGGGGCTGTCGGCATGGGAGCGGGTGTTCAAGCGAGAGGAGGCACGTGCCCGGGGCGAGCTCCCGATACAGAGCGCGTGATGCGACCGCGATTGAGTGCCGTCTGGCGTCGTCCGATGACGAGCTTGAGGCCCATTTTGAGCTCCGGCGTTCGGTGTTCGTATCCGAGCAGGCGCTGTTCGCCGACGATGATCACGACGAGCGCGACGATCGCGACACGACGCTCCACGCACTTGGCCTGATCGAGGGGGATCCATGCGGAGCGGTGCGGCTGTACCCGCTCGAGCGCAGCTGGCGTCAGTGGAAGGGAGACCGCCTGGCGGTGCTCCCAGAGCTTCGCACCCACCACCTCGGCGCCGAGCTCGTGCGGTTCGCGGTGGCGACCGCGGGCCGGCTCGGCGGAGTGCAGATGATCGCGCATGTGCAGCTCGCGAACGTCCGTTTTTTCGAACACCTCGGCTGGACGGCCGAAGGTAGCCCCGCGCCGTTCCACGGCATCGATCACCAACTCATGTCGATCCCGCTCGATCGAGGTGCGTGAGCGGCTCGGCATTCAGGTCCCAGAGCGCCGTGGAGTCACCCGCTGCAGCGAGTCGCAGCACTCCGCTGTCATCGAGCCGGCCACACGCCGCGCACGCGAGCCCGCGCGCTAAGAACGGTTCCGCGGCCTCAGCGGTGGCGCCCGGTTGCGCGGCGAGCAGGAACCCGAAGCTCGGGAAAGTGATCAGCCACCGCTCGAGTCCGACATCGTCCGGGCGCGGTATGCGGTCGAGCTCGAGCGTGGCACCGCAGCCTGCGATCTCGAGCAGCTGCAACAGCGACCCCGCGACTCCCGGCATCGACACGTCCCGCGCGGCGTGCACCGCGCCCGACTCGGCCACCTCGACGAGCGCCTCGCCGTCGTCCCGCAGTTTTGCCGCCGGGCGGTCGCGCAGCGAGCTGAAGAACGGGGTGTTCTCGGTGTACCGGCCCTCGAGGCAGAACGCAGCCAGGAGCTCGTCGCCGGGTTTCGCGTTCGCGGCGCGCAGCGGTCGGCGCGCGATCCCGGTGCACGAGGCCGACAGAGACGGCTCGTGGCCGAGCGTCAAGTGCCCGCCGACGACGTCGACGCCGACCAGCTCGGCGGCCCATGCGAGCCCGTCGAGGACGGCCTCGGCGTGGGCGCGGTCTGGGCTGACCAGCATGTCGAGCAGGCCGACGGGTCGTCCCCCCATCGCGCGGACGTCGGAAACGTTCGTGATCACCGCCGCGGCTCCGGCGGCGTGCGGGTTCGAACGGACGAACCCTGGGTGGATCGCCTCGCCGCACACGATCAGGTACTCGTCGCCGTGGGCGATCGCGGCTCCGTCGTCGCCGTCGAGCGGCAACCCGAGACGCATGAGGAGCGCGAGGTCGCGCTTGGCCGCGAGCGCGGGGGAGTCGCGGATGGTGGCGGCAAGGTGTTCGAGCGGTGTCATCGGTTCCGAGTGAGGGTGTGATGCAAGCCGAGGTGCTAGCACGTTTGGCCGCCGTGAACGTCGGACTGCCCGCGTTTGCCGACGCGATCGAGTCCCAGGGGGCGCCCGTGATCGACGTCGAATGGCGTCCGCCGGCACGGGGCGACCTCGACACGGTGCGAGCCTTGGAACGTCTATGGGGCGTGCACGGCTCGGTGGTCGCGGCCGCAAACGACGAGGTGGTGCGGCGGATCGAGGCGGCGCAGCCGCGCGCGGTAACGGTCGCGCCGGCGCGCGAGATGCTCCCGGTTCTCGCATCGGGGCGGGTCCTCCTCCACTCGGGCACGGCGATCGAATGGGCGCGGGTGTGCGACCCGCAGCAGCGCGCGCTGGCGGCGGCGTGCGTGTTCGAGGGATGGGCGCGGTCGGTCGACGAGGCGCGGGCGATGCTGGCCGGGGGCGACATCGCGCTGGCCCCCGGCAACGAGCACGGTCACGTCGGTCCGATGACCGGGGTGTGCTCGCCGTCGATGCCGGTGTGGGTCGTGCTCGACGAGGCGTCGGGCGCGCGCGCGTACTCGACGTTCAACGAGGGCCCCGGCCGGACGCTGTGGTTCGGGGTCGGCGACGAGGAGTCGATCGAGCGCCTGCGATTCTTCCGCGACGAGCTCGGGCCGCTGATGGCGAAGCTGCTCGTCCGCGAGGGCCCGATCGACATCTTCTCGCTCACCGCGCAGGGCCTGCAGATGGGCGACGAGCTGCACATGCGGAGCCAGGCCACCGGCAACCTGCTGGTCCGCAACCTGGCCCCCGGCTTCGCCA
>Ga0335083_10007979_pt1 | contig 12989 bp, 13 predicted proteins | sample Lox_Sample_42_FD_206716 | JGI IMG/M metagenome (GOLD analysis project Ga0335083, IMG submission 206716) | Soil microbial communities from Loxahatchee National Wildlife Refuge, Florida, United States - Lox_Sample_4.2 | ecosystem: Environmental > Terrestrial > Soil > Wetlands | place: USA...
GCAACGATTATCGGAACACCGTACTTGAATGCGAACCGAATGGTCTTCGTAATTTGCACAACAATTCTCTGTCGCCTAACGGCTGAGTTCAGCGGCCGCGAGCCGACCCTGTCGGCACGCGGGCGCGGCGGCGCCAGCCGCCATGCAGAGCGCTTGGCCGCCCGCGGCCAAGCACTTTATGTGTCCCGCGGTCCGCTGCAACGATTTGTTAGGCGGCATGCAGCACCTTCTTATAGGCGTGTTGCGTCTTGGATCGCTCGTAACCGAGACGCTCATAGAAGGGATGTGCTTCTTGCCTGGCTACGTTGGACCGCAAGAATAGCTCGGCACAGTTCTTCTGACAGGCCCAATGCTCTATGTGTTCGACAAGTGAGCGCCCTATTCCGCTTCGACGGAAGGAAGGCGCTACTACGAGACCTGTGATTTCAACGCGAGGGTCGGAACCTAGCGAGAGACGGATCTCTGCGGTGGCCCATCCGACAGGGGTTGCACCCGCTTCGGCCAATAGCACCAGGTGGGCTGGCGACGACAGCAACCTCTCCAGACGCACACGGGTGAGATCTTCAGATGTGGGGTAGCCCCAATCCGACGACAGACGCGCCACACCAGCGGCATCTGCCAAAGTCGCGAGTCGAACTTGCGGAACGGTTCCCATGCCGTCTAACGGTAATTAGATCCGTCGGTATACAAGCGACAAACGCGTCAAACCCGTCATATATTCTCCACACACACCAGCCAACTCGCTGATAAACATGACGCCGTTGCATGATAGGTGACGCGCTTAATCGGCGCGATAGACGCAACATCGGGTGCGATAGACGATGCGGAGATAGGCGACATTGGAATCTTCCAGGCCCCTTTCCCTGTTTGCCGTGGTGCGTGAACGGCTTCGGTTGCGCCACTACAGCCTGCGGACCGAGAAGTCCTACATCTGGTGGATGCGACGTTATATCCGCTTCTGCGGCGGGCGTCATCCGCGCGGTCTCGGCGCCGCGGAGATCACTACCTTTCTGACCCATCTGGCGGTCGACATGCAGGTTTCCGCGTCCACGCAGAACCAGGCGCTGCAGGCCCTGCTGTTCCTCTATCGCAACGTGCTGGAAGTGGAGCTGCCGCTCATCGATCAGGCCGTACGCGCCACGCGGCCGCGCCGGCTGCCTGTCGTGCTGACGCGCGAGGAAGTCAGGCGGGTGCTGGCACAGCTGCGTGGCGGTTCGCGGCTGGTGGTCGGCCTGCTCTATGGCAGCGGGCTGCGGCTGAACGAGGCGCTGGAGCTGCGGGTGAAGGATCTTGACCTGGACCGTCGCGCCATCACGGTGCGCAATGGCAAGGGGGGCAAGGATCGGGTCACCGTGATACCGGCGGAGCTGGTGAAGCCGCTGGCGGATCATCTGGCGGCGCTGTCGGCCTGGTTCGAACGCGAGCGCAGCAGCGAGGCGCCGGGGGTGCCGTTGCCTCAGGCGCTGAAAGGCAAGTATCCGGATGCCGGGATTTCCCTCGGCTGGCAGTGGGTGTTCCCGTCCCGCGCGCTGTGCCGCGACCCGTACGATGGTTTGCTGGTGCGCTACCACGTGCACCACCGCACCCTGCAGCGCACGGTGCAGCAGGCCATTCATCGCGCCGGCATTTCCCGGCCCGCCGGCTGCCACACCTTCCGCCACTCTTTCGCCACGCACCTGCTGGAATCCGGCAGCGACATCCGTACCGTGCAGGAGCTGCTCGGCCACTCCGACGTGAAGACCACGCAGATCTATACCCACGTGCTGAACCGCGGCGGCCTGGCGGTCCGCAGCCCGCTGGACGGGCTGTTCTAGCGGGTTTTTCGCTTGTGGCGGGGGCCGTCGGACGGCCTGTGGCCGCTGGCGCGGGGGTGGCCGGGAGCGGATAATCCGCCATCTTTTTCCGCCCGAAACGCGAATGCCCGACAAACTTGCCGAAGCCGAAGCCGCCCTGCGCGATGCCGCGCGTGATTACCACCGCCTGCCCGCGCCGGGCAAGATCTCGGTGTCGCCGACCAAGCCGCTGACCAACCAGCGCGACCTGTCGCTGGCCTATTCGCCGGGCGTCGCGTATCCGTGCCTGGATATCGCGGCCGATCCGGGCATGGCCGCGGATTACACCTCGCGCGGCAACCTGGTGGGCGTGGTGACCAACGGCACCGCGGTGCTGGGCCTGGGCGACATCGGGCCGCTGGCCGCCAAGCCGGTGATGGAGGGCAAGGGCTGCCTGTTCAAGAAATTCGCCGGCATCGATGTGTTCGACATCGAGCTGGCCGAGCGCGATCCGGACAAGCTCATCGACATGATCGCGGCGCTGGAGCCGACGCTCGGCGGCATCAACCTCGAGGACATCAAGGCGCCGGAGTGCTTCTACATCGAGCGCAAGCTCACCGAGCGGCTGAACATTCCGGTGTTCCACGACGACCAGCACGGCACGGCCATCATCGCGGCGGCGGCGATCCGCAATGGCCTGGAGCTGGTGGGCAAGGACATCGGCAAGGTGAAGGTCGTGGTGTCGGGCGCGGGCGCAGCGGCGATCGCCATCCTGGATCTGCTGGTGGGGCTGGGCCTGGACCGCAACAACGTCTGGGCCTGCGATTCCAAGGGCCTCATCTACGAGGGCCGCGGCGAATACAACCCGGAGAAGGCGCGCTACGCGCAGAAGTCGAAGCTGCGCACGCTGGCCGACGTGATGCCCTACGCGGACGTGTTCCTCGGTTGCTCCACCGGCGGGGTGATGACCCCGCACATGGTGGTGGACATGGCGCCGCGGCCCATCATCCTGGCGCTGGCGAATCCGGAGCCGGAGATCCGCCCGGAGCTGGCGAAGCTGGCGCGGCCGGACTGCATCATCGCCACCGGCCGTTCGGATTATCCGAACCAGGTGAACAACGTGCTGTGCTTCCCGTACATCTTCCGTGGCGCGCTGGATTCGGGCGCGACCAAGATCACGGCACAGATGAAGCTGGCCTGCGTGAAGGAGATCGCCGAGCTCGCCAAGGCGCAGATCAGCGAGGAAGTGGCCAGCGCCTACGCGGGCCAGGAGCTTTCTTTCGGCACCGAGTACATCATCCCGAAGCCCTTTGATTCGCGGCTGATCCTGCGCATCGCGCCGGCGGTGGCTGCGGCCGCGGCGGCGTCTGGCGTGGCAACGCGCCCGATCGCGGACCTGGAAGCCTATCGCGCGCAGCTGGCGCGGCAGTTCTCCTCCGGCGGCATGCTGACGCGGCCGGTGTTTGGCGCGGCGCGCGCCTCGGCGCGCAAGCGCATCGCCTTCGCCGAGGGGGAGGACGAGCGCGCGCTGCGCGCGGCGCAGGTGGCGCTCGAGGAGGACCTGGCCGAGCCCATCCTCGTCGGCCGGCCCGCGGTGATCGAGGCGCGCATCCGCAAGGCCGGCCTGCGCCTGCAGCTGGGCAAGGACGTCACGGTGGTGAATCCGGACGACGACCCGCGCTTCCGGCATTACTGGCAGACCTACCACCGCATCATGGGCCGGCGCGGCGTGAGCCCGGAGGCGGCCAAGGCGGCGGTGCATCGCTCCACCACCACCATCGCCTCGCTGCTGGTGCACCTGGGCGATGCCGACGGCATGCTGTGCGGCCTGTACGGCCGCTACGACGCGCACCTGGAACACATCCGCGACGTGATCGGCCTGCGCGAGGGCGAGAACACGCTGGCGGCGCTGTCGGGCCTCACCATCGACAAACGCACGCTGTTCATCGCCGACACCTACGTGAACGAGGTGCCCTCCTCCGAGCAGCTGGCGCGCATCGCGCGCCAGTCGGTGCGCGAGGTGCGGCTGTTCGGCCTGACGCCCAAGGTGGCCTTCATCTCGCACTCCAATTACGGCTCCTCGCGGCGCGAGTCGGCCAAGCGCATGCGCGAGGCCTACGACCTGTTCGCGAAGCAGAACCCGGACGTGGAATGCGATGGCGAGATGCACGGCGATGCGGCGCTGTCCGAGGTGGTGCGCCATGGCATGCTGATGGACAGCCGCCTGACCGGCGAGGCCAACATCCTGATCTGCCCGAACATCGACGCGGCCAACATCCTGTTCAACGTGCTGAAGGCGGTGGATGGCGAGGGCACGACGGTGGGGCCGATCCTGATGGGGGTGGCGAAGCCGGCGCATGTGCTGACGCCTTCCTCCACCTTCCGCCGCGTGCTGAACATGACGGCAATCGCCGCGGCGCAGGCCGGGCTGCCGGCGGTGGTCAAGCGCGCGGTCACGGCCTGAAGGCCGGTCGCGCGCCCGCCCGCAGCTACTCGCCTTCCCAGTAGTCGACGCTGTCGCCGGCGCGCGCCACGTGCCGCACGATGCGCGTGCTGCCGTCGGGCGCGGTCTGGCGTGACAGCAGCGCGATCTTGTTCGAGTCGGGATACTCCACCGTCTCCGGGGAGATCATGGTGCTGACCGCAAGGTAGCGCAGCTCCTGGCTGCCGGTGTTGATGATCTGGTGCGCGCTCTCCGGTCCGCCGGGCGGACTGGCGATGAAATCCCCCGCGCGCAGCGTGAAGTGCTCATCGCCCACGCGCAGCTCCCCGCTCCCCTGCAGGATGAAGAACATCTCCTCGTTGGCATGGTGGTTGTGCAGCGGGAAGGCGCGCTTGCCGGGCGGCACGGCGGTGATGTTGTAGCCCAGCAGGCGCGCGCCGATGCGGGCACCGACCACGCCCATGCGCGCGCCGAAGCGCTCCAGCGCCTTGCCGCCGGGCTGGAAGGCCTGCGGCCGGTCGCCAAGCTGCACCTCGTCCAGGTTGATCACCGGCCTGGCCTTCTCCCCGCTCATGTTTCCTCCTTGCGTGTGCGCGCGCGATCGACGTGGCCGAGGTCGCGCGCGGGATCGATGCGATCGCGCAGGCGCTGCTTCAGCTCGGTGATTTCGGGAAAGCGGCCTTCGGCCTTGCGCGACCACAGGGGCGCGCCGTCCAGCATGATGTCGAACACGCCGCCGCTGCCGGGGCGCAGTGTCAGCGCCTCGAGGTCGCCATCGAAGGTGGACAGCAGCTCCTGCGCCATCCACGCGGCGCGCAGCAGCCAGCGGCATTGCGTGCAGTAGTGGATCTCGATGCGGTGGGCCATGCGGCGAGCATAGCCCGGGGCGTGATCAGCCGCGCGTCTTGCGCAGCTTCTCGATCAGCTTGAGTTGCGCGATGATCTGCGCCAGCTCGGCCTGGGCGCGTGCCTGGTCGATCTTCTCGTGCGCGGTGGCGAGGGCCTCTTCGGCGCGCTGCCGGGCGGCGAGCGCCGCGGCCTCGTCGAGGTCGCGCGCGCGCATCGCGGTGTCGGCGAGGATGGTGACCTTGTGCGGCTGCACCTCGAGCGCGCCGCCGCCCACATACACGGACTGCTCGCCCTCGCTGGTCTTCACGCGCACTTCGCCCGGCTTGATCATCGTCAGCAGCGGCGCGTGGCGGGGCGTGATGCCGAGCTCGCCTTCCTGCGCGGGCACGAACACGGCCTCGGCCTCGCCGGCGAAGATCTCGCCTTCGGCGCTGACGATGTCGACGTGGATGGTGTTGGCCATGGCGTGTTCTGGCTCAGCTCAGGGTCCTGGCCTTTTCCACGGCCTCTTCGATGCCGCCGACCATGTAGAAGGCCTGCTCGGGCAGGTGGTCATAGTCGCCGGCGAGAATTCCCTTGAAACCGCGGATGGTCTCGGCCAGCGGCACGATCTTGCCGTCCTGCCCGGTGAACACCTTGGCGACGTTGAAGGGCTGCGACAGGAAGCGCTGGATCTTGCGCGCGCGGTACACGGTCTGCTTGTCTTCCTGGCTGAGCTCGTCCATGCCGAGGATGGCGATGATGTCCTGCAGCTCCTTGTACTTCTGCAGCACGCCCTGCACGCCGCGCGCGACGTTGTAGTGCTCCTCGCCGATCACCAGCGGGTCGAGCTGGCGGCTGGTGGAATCCAGCGGATCCACCGCCGGGTAGATGCCCAGCGCGGCGATGTTGCGCGACAGCACGACGGTGGCGTCCAGGTGCGCGAAGGTGGTGGCGGGCGACGGGTCGGTGAGGTCGTCGGCGGGCACGTACACGGCCTGGATGGAGGTGATCGAGCCGGTCTTGGTGGAGGTGATGCGCTCCTGCAGCACGCCCATTTCCTCGGCCAGCGTGGGCTGGTAACCCACCGCGGAGGGCATGCGGCCCAGCAGCGCGGACACCTCGGTGCCGGCCAGCGTGTAGCGGTAGATGTTGTCGACGAAGAACAGCACGTCGCGGCCGCGGCCGTTGGCCTGCTTCTCGTCGCGGAAGAACTCGGCCATGGTCAGGCCCGTGAGCGCCACGCGCAGGCGGTTGCCGGGCGGCTCGTTCATCTGGCCGTAGACCATCGCGACCTTGGAGTTCTCGAGCTTCTCGGCGTCGATGACGCCCGACTCGATCATCTCGTGGTAGAAGTCGTTGCCCTCGCGGGTACGCTCACCGACGCCGGCGAACACCGACAGGCCCGAGTACTGCTTGGCGATGTTGTTGATCAGCTCCAGCATGTTCACGGTCTTGCCCACGCCGGCACCGCCGAACAGGCCCACCTTGCCGCCCTTGGCGAACGGCACCAGCAGGTCGATCACCTTGATGCCGGTGACCAGCAGATCCTGGCCGCCCGCCTGTTCATCGAAGCTTGGCGCCGGGCGATGGATGGGCAGCGTGCTCTCGGCCGCGACCGGGCCGCGGTTGTCCTGCGGCGTGCCCAGAACGTCCATGATGCGGCCGAGCGTGGCCTTGCCCACGGGCACGTTGATGGGCTTGCCCGTCGCATTGACCGCGAGACCGCGCTTCAGGCCCTCGGAGGCGCCCATCGCGATGGTGCGCACCACACCGTCGCCGAGCTGCTGCTGCACTTCCAGCGTCAGGTCCGCATCGGTGAGCTTCAGCGCCTCGTAGATCTGCGGGATGGAGTCGCGCGGGAACTCCACGTCGATGACGGGGCCGATGATTTGAGTGATCTTGCCGGTAGCCATGGATGGTGCTTCCTCAGACGAATTCATGCGCAGCCGCGATGGGCCGACGGACGTGACAGGCGGATTCTTGCGGGACCGTCTGGCGCGGCCGGCGGCCCTGTGCAGTAGTGCTGGTTTTCATACTGCGGCTGCTCCACCGACGATTTCCGCGAGCTCGGTGGTGATCGCCGCCTGGCGTGCCTTGTTGTAGACGAGCTGCAGCTCGTGGATGAGCTTGCCCGCGTTGTCGGTCGCGGCCTTCATCGCGACCATGCGCGCGGCCATTTCGCTGGCCACGTTCTCCACGGCGCCGCGATACACCTGCGCTTCCACGTAGCGCATCAAGAGGCCATCGAGAATATCGCCGGCCGAGGGCTCGTAGAGGTAGTCCCAGTGCTCCTGCAGGCCGGCCTTGTCGGACGGCAGCACCGGCAGCAGCTGCTCCACGCTGGGCTTCTGCGTCATGGTGTTGACGAACTCGGAGTGGATCAGGAACAGCCGGTCGATGCTGCCGGCGCGGTACGCGTCGAGCATCACCTTCACCGTGCCAATCAGGTCGTTCACATGCGGCTTGTCGCCCAGGCCCGCCACGCTGCCCGCCATCTGCAGGTCCAGGCGGCGGAAGAAGGCGATGCCCTTGGCGCCGATCAGGCACAGGCTCACGCCCGCGCCCTGGTCCTGCCATTCCTTCACCGCATTGAGCGTGGCGCGGAACACGTTCGCATTCAGCCCGCCCGCGAGGCCGCGGTCGGAGGAGATGACGATGAAGCCGACGTTCTTGGCCGGCCGCGTCGCCATGAACGGGTGGCGATAGTCCGGGTTGGCGTGGTGCAGGTTGCCGATCACGTTGCGGATCTTCTCGGCGTAGGGCCGCGCCAGCTTCATGCGGTCCTGGGCGCGACGCATCTTGCTGGTCGCGACCATCTGCATGGCCTTGGTGATCTTCTGAGTGCTTTTGACACTCGCGATCTGGTTGCGGATTTCCTTGGTGCCGGCCATCGCGCTGCCCTAGTAGCTGCCCGTCTTGGCGAAGTTCTGCACGATCTTCTTCAGCGTGTCGGCATGCTTCTTCAGCACCGGCTCGGCATTGATCGCATCCAGGTCGGCCTTGTGGCTGGACTTCGCGAAGCCCTGCAGCGCGGCCTCGAAGGCCACCACCTTGTTGACCGGCACGGCGTCCATGTAGCCCTCGTTGACCGCGTAGATGGACAGCGCCATCTCCGCCACCGACATCGGCGCGTACTGCTTCTGCTTCATCACCTCGGTGGTGCGCTGGCCGCGCTCGAGCTGCTTGCGGGTGGCCTCGTCCAGGTCCGAGGCGAACTGCGAGAACGCCGCGAGCTCGCGGTACTGCGCCAGGGCCAGGCGGATGCCGCCGCCCAGGCGCTTGATGATGTCGGTCTGCGCGGCGCCACCGACGCGCGACACCGAGATGCCGGCGTTCATGGCCGGGCGGATGCCGGCGTTGAACAGGTTCGATTCCACGAAGATCTGGCCGTCGGTGATCGAGATCACGTTGGTGGGCACGAAGGCGGTCACGTCGCCGGCCTGCGTCTCGATGATGGGCAGGCCCGTCAGTGAACCCGTTTTGCCCTTGACGCGGCCCTTGGTGACCATCTCCACGTACTGCTCGTTCACGCGCGCGCTGCGCTCCAGCAGGCGGCTGTGCAGATAGAACACGTCGCCGGGAAAGGCTTCGCGGCCCGGCGGGCGCTTCAGCAGCAGCGAGATCTGCCGGTACGCCACGGCCTGCTTCGACAGGTCGTCATAGACGATCAGCGCGTCCTCGCCGTTGTCCATGAAGTATTCGCCCATGGTCACGCCCGAGTAGGCGCTGATGTACTGCAGCGCGGCCGGCGTGGCGGCGGAGGCGACCACGACGATGGTGTGCTTCAGCGCGTCGTGCTCCTCGAGCTTGCGCACCACGTTGGCGATGGTCGAGGCCTTCTGCCCGATCGCCACGTACACGCATTTCACGCCCGAGCTCTTCTGGTTGATGATGGTGTCGATGGCCATCGCGGTCTTGCCGGTCTGGCGGTCGCCGATGATCAGCTCGCGCTGGCCGCGGCCCACCGGCACCATCGCATCCACCGCCTTGTAGCCGGTCTGGATGGGCTGGCTGACGCTCTTGCGGTAGATGACGCCCGGCGCCACGCGCTCGATGGGCGCGGTCTGCTTCGCGTTGATCGGCCCCTTGCCGTCCACCGGGTTGCCCAGCGCGTCCACCACGCGGCCCAGCAGCTCCGGGCCCACCGGCACTTCCAGGATGCGGCCCGTGGTCTTCACGGTGTCGCCTTCCTTGATGGACTTGTACTCGCCCAGCACCACGGCGCCGACCGAATCCTGCTCCAGGTTCAGCGCCAGGCCGAAGAGGTTGCCGGGGAACTCGAGCATCTCGCCGTAGCGCGCGTCGGCCAGGCCGTGGATGCGCACCACGCCGTCGGCCACCGACATCACGCTGCCGACGTTGCGGGCCTCGTTGGCCCCCGCGAAGTTCTGGATCCGCTGACCGATCAGGTCGCTGATTTCCGATGCCTTGATGGACATGACTTCTACCTTGTATCTGGAATTAGGCGACGAGCTCGCGTGCCAGGCGCGCCAGGCGCGCCTTCACCGAGCCATCGATGGTGAGATCGCCGGCACGCACCACGGCGCCGCCGATCAGCGAGGGATCGACCGCGGCCTCGACCCGCACCTTGCGGTTGAAGCGCTTCTCCAGCGCGGCGGTGAGCTGCTGCGCCTGCGCATCCGGCAGTGACACGGCGGAGGTGATGTGCACGTCGACCACGCGCTCGGCCTCATCCTTCAGCTCGTCGAAGATCTGCGCGATCTCCGGCAGGAAGGGCAGGCGCTTGTTCTCGGCCAGCAGCGCGAGGAAGTTGCGGCCGCGCTCATCCAGCTCGCCGCCAGCTACCCCGCCCACCAGCCCGGCGAGTTGCGTGGCCGTCACCTTCGGACTGCCGAACAGCGCGCGCACGCGCGCGTCGCCAACCGTGGCGGCGGCGCGCTGCAGTGCGGTGGACCAGGCGGCCAGACGGCCGTCGACCTGCGCCTGCGCGAAGGCGGCCTTGGCGTACGGACGGGCGACGGTGAGACGGTCTGCCATGGACGCTCAGATCTCGGTGGCAAGCTGGCCGAGGATCTCGGCGTGGCGCGCCGGGTCGATCTCGCGGCCCAGCACCCTGGCGGCCGAGCGCACGGTGAGATCGGCCACCTGGCGGCGCAGTTCCTCGCGTGCCTTGGCCGCCTCCAGCTCGATCTGCTGCTTGGCGCTGGCGAGCAGCCGGTCGCCCTCGCTCTGCGCGCTGTGCCTGGCGGCCTCGACGATCTCGTTGGCGCGGCGCGAGGCCGCGTCGATGATCTGGTTGGCGCGCTCGCGCGCCTCGCGCACCACGCCCTCGGCGCGCGCCTCGGCCTGCGTCAGGTCCTGCTGGCCCTTCTCGGCGGCGGCCAGGCCCAGCGCGATCTTCTTCGCGCGCGCATCCAGCGGCCCCTGCAGCAGCGGCCACACGAACTTCATCGCGATCCAGATGGTCAGCCCGAACACGACCATCTGGATGACCAGCGTGAGATTGATGTTCACGAGGACTCCCGGATGTTCCCTAGCCCGTCACTCCGCTGAGGAACGGATTGGCGAAGGTGAAGAACAGCGCGAAGCCGATGCCGATCATCGCCACCGCGTCCACGAACGCCGCGACCACGAAGAAGCGTCCCAGCAGCATCGGGCCGAGCTCGGGCTGGCGGGCGGAACCTTCCAGCAGCTTGCCGCCCAGCAGGCCGAAGCCGATGGCGGTGCCCAGCGCGCCGAGACCGAAGATAATGCCGACGGCGAGGGCCGTCATGCCTTGTACGCTAGCAATGTTTCCCACTTGTCTTACCTCCAGAGAAATCAGATCGAATCGAGAAGAACCGGAATTCCCGCGTGCTTCAGTGCCCGGCCTCGGGCTTCTGGCTCGCCATGCTCAGGTAGATGATGGTCAGCACCATGAAGATGAACGCCTGCAGCAGGATCACCAGGATGTGGAACAGCGCCCAGGCGAGCCCGAGGATCAGCTGGGCGCCGATGGCGACGACGCCGCCGACGGTCAGCACCTTCTCCAGCCCCAGCGACAGCGTGAACAGCGCGATCAGCATGAAGATCATCTCGCCGGCGAACAGGTTGCCGTAGAGACGCAGCGACAGCGACACCGGCTTGGCGAGGAACGGCACGAACTCCAGCACGAAGTTGAACGGCATGATCAGCGCCTGCACGAACTTGTTCTTCGTGTGGAACGGATGCAGCGTGAACTCGCCGATGAACCCGCCCAGGCCCTTCTCGCGGATGCTGTAGAAGATGATCAGCACGAACACCGTCAGCGACATGCCGAAGGTGATGTTGAGGTCGGTGCTCGGCACCACCTTCATGTGCGCGAACCCGGCCTTGCCGGCGGCCCACGGCAGCAGGTCCACGGGTACCAGGTCCATGAAGTTGAACAGGAACACCCAGCAGAAGATGGTCAGCGCCAGCGGCGCGATCAGCCGGCTGGTGCCGTGGTAGACCTCGCGCACCTGGCCGTCGACGAACTCGACCACGAATTCGATGAAGTTCTGCCAGCCGCGCGGCACGCCGGTGGTGGCCTTGCGCGCCACTGCGTAGAAGGTGCCGAGGAAGACGATCGCGAGGAATACCGACCAGAACACGCTGTCCCAGTGCACCACGGAGAAATCGACGACCGCCGTCTGTTCCTTGTTGGAAAGGAAGGTGATGTGGTGCTTGATGTACTCGCCGATGCTCGGGGCTTCGTGTTCAGCCATGATTCGTGTCGGACCCGCCTGTGCCTTTCCCGCCTACCCGCCAAACTGCCCGCGATCCAGCCGGCGCATCGCGCGCGGCAACACCACCCAGTGCACCAGGAACACGGCGACGAACGCGCCGAACAATGCCCCGGGCACCAGCGTCCTCTTCATGGTGACGAGCACCACCACGAACAGCACGATCGTCACGCCGAACTTCGCCGCTTCCCCGGCGTAGAACGCGCGCACCAGCTCCGCCAGCTCCCGCGCCTCCTTGCGGAACACGATCACTGCCAGAGCCAGGCTGGCCGCCGTACCGATGCCGCCGCCGAGCGCTGCCGAGAGACCCGTGCGCGGGCCCCATTTGAAATAGCAAAGCGCGGCGAGCAACGCTGTCAGCACCGCCTGCGCCAGCACGACGCCGTAGGCGACGCGCCGCAGGCCCGGCAGTTCCACTGCCGCCACCTTGCAGCTCCCTGATCTTGCGAAGACTTGACGGAACCCCGCCTGGCCGATACCGGCCTCACGAGGCGGCGGAATTATAGGGAGCGCCCCCAGGCAACTCAAGAAAAACCGCTGCACCGGCAGCAGCAGGCGGGTTCAGCGTATATGACCCAGGATGCCGTCCAGCTCGTCCAGGCTGTTGTAGGCGATGACCAGGCGACCCTTGCCGCCGGATCCCTGTTGAATCAATACCTTGGCACCGAGCTTCTCGGTCAGGTCCTGCTGCAGTGCATGCACGTTGGGATCCTGCTGCGTCGCAGCACCCGGAGGCGGTGCAGCCACCCTGGAAGGCGGCGAGAGCACCGCCCGCACCAGCGCCTCGGTGTCGCGCACCGACAGGCTTTCGCGCAGCACGCGCTGTGCCGCCAGCACCTGCTCGCGGCGGCTGGCGATGCCCAGCAGGGCTCGCGCATGGCCCATCTCGAGCTGGCGCTTCTCGACCATCGCGGCCACCTCGGGCGCGAGCTGCAGCAGGCGCAGCAGGTTGCTCACCGCCGCGCGCGAGCGACCCACGGCGTCGGCGGCCTGCTCGTGCGTGACACCAAACTCGGCGATCAGCCGCTCCAGCGCACGCGCCTCCTCCAGCGGGTTGAGATCCTCGCGCTGAATGTTCTCGATCAGCGCCATCGCGATGGCGCTTTCGTCCGCTACGCGGCGGATGAGCGCCGGTATGCTGCCAAGCCCGGCGATCTGCGCCGCGCGCCAGCGCCGCTCGCCGGCGATGATCTCGTAGCGCGGTGCGCCCGCGCCGCGCTCCGGCAGCGGTCGCACGAC
>Ga0335083_10007981_pt1 | contig 12989 bp, 13 predicted proteins | sample Lox_Sample_42_FD_206716 | JGI IMG/M metagenome (GOLD analysis project Ga0335083, IMG submission 206716) | Soil microbial communities from Loxahatchee National Wildlife Refuge, Florida, United States - Lox_Sample_4.2 | ecosystem: Environmental > Terrestrial > Soil > Wetlands | place: USA...
CCGGGGTCGCGACCCAGGACCCGGTGCGCCAGCGCGCGCTCGTCGTGCCCGACAAGTCGGATCGCGTGTTCAGCTTCCACCACAACACGTTGCACGCGTTGCAGGAAATCATTCAGGCTGCGGGCCTGAATCATCCGTCCGAGCTGCGCGCGCATCACATCGTGCGGCGCGTGTCGTCACACGAAGTGCGCTTGATGTCGGATCTGCTGAAGTATCTGGAGCCGAACGATCTGCTGAACGGCCACTATCGCTACTCGCTGTACGAGAAGTGGTGGCCGGTCGCGCGCAGCGATTCGTTTGCCCCGAAGCTGGAGCCGGCGGTAGCGCAGTCAGCGGCGTGATCAACGGAGTGACCCGCGGGACGACCCGCGGCGAGCCCGCCGCGCGGCCCGATCAGTCCGCAGGCACCGTGTCGATGAACGACTGGCGCTGCGAAAGCTTCTGGAAGTGCTTGTCGAGATTCGGATGCGCTTCGCGCCAGTTCAGCTCGGGCGTGCGGAAGTCCAGATAGCCGAGCGCGCAGCCGAGCGCGATATCCGCGATCGTGTAGTGATTGCCCGCGCACCAGGTCTTGCTGCCGAGACCTTGCGACATCGCGACGAGACCTTCATTGATCTTGCGCAGTTGCCGCGCAACCCATGCCTCGCTGCGATGCTCCTCCGCCCGCTGCATTCCCTCGATGCGAATCAGCACTGCTGCATCGAGGATGCCGTCGGCGAGCGCTTCCCAGCAGCGCACCTCGATGCGCTCGCGCCCCGACTGCGGGATCAGCTTGCCGACCGGTGACAGCGTATCGACGTATTCGCAGATCACACGCGAATCGAACACGGCTTCGCCGTCTTCCATGACGAGACACGGCACCTTGCCGAGCGGATTGAAGGTATGGATCGTCGTATCCGGCGCCCAGACGTTTTCGAGTACCAGCTTGTAGTCGATCTTCTTTTCGGCGAGCACGATCCGCGCCTTGCGGACAAACGGACTGCCGAACGAACCGATGAGTTTCATGACACACTGCCCTATTTGGATTTCGGCGGAAGTATACGTTGGTTTCCCTTCATCCTGACGACCTCCGGGCGTCTTGTGATGCGCGCCGAACGGAGCTGTGGACGGATTGCAACATTGCGGTCATCGCGAGGCGCCGCCCAGCTGGCCGAACGGCCGATACGTATCCGATGCACATCATATGTGCACCCGAGTGGCAAGCCGGCCCCGCCGCCGGTCCCCCGGGCCCGTGACGAGCGTCACGGGCCCGCCGAGCGCTACAATCGCACGATGAACCAGCCGACCGAACCCACCATCGCCGTCGACGTCTACCGCAAGCGCCGCGAACGCGTGCTCGCCGCCTTGCGGGAAGCGGGCGGCGGCGTCGCCATCGTTCCGACCGCGCCGGAAGTGCTGCGCAACCGCGACGCCGACTATCCGTACCGTCACGACAGCTACTTCTACTATCTGACCGGCTTCACGGAACCCGAAGCGCTGCTGGTGCTCGACGCAAACGCGGGCGCGAGCGAGCCCCAGTCGATCCTGTTCTGCCGGGCGAAGAACGTCGAGCGCGAGACGTGGGAAGGCTTTCGCTTCGGCCCTGAGGGCGCGCGCGAAGCCTTCGGCTTCGACGCCGCGTTTGCCTTCGACGAAATCGACACGCAGCTGCCGCGCCTCATGGCCGACAAGCCCGCGCTGCACTATGCATTCGGCGCCTCGGCCGAACTGGACGGCCAGGTGCGCGGCTGGGTCGAAGCGGTGCGCGCCCAGGGCAGAAGCGGCGTCGCCGCCCCAAAGTCGCTCCATGACCTGCTGCCGGTGCTCGACGAGATGCGTCTCATCAAGGACACGCACGAGCTGGCGATCATGCGCCGGGCGGGCCAGATCTCGGCGATTGCGCATCGTCGCGCGATGGCGACCTGCCACCCCGGCGTGCGCGAATACGAGCTCGAGGCTGAGCTGCTCTACACGTTCCGCAAGTACGGCGCGCAGGGGCCGGCATACGGCTCGATCGTCGCGGCCGGCGCCAATGCCTGTGTACTGCACTACCCTGCCGGCAAAGCGATCGCGCGCGACGGCGACCTGATCCTGATCGACGCCGCGTGCGAGCTGGACGGCTACGCCTCCGACATCACCCGCACGTTCCCGGCCAGCGGCCGTTTCACGCCCGCGCAGCGCGAGCTGTACGACATCGTGCTGGCGGCACAGCAGGCCGCCATCGATGCGACGCGAGCCGGCGTCGACTTCGAGGCGCCGCATCAGGCCGCCGTGCGCGTACTGGCGCAGGGGCTGCTCGATACCGGCATCCTCGAGCGCCAGCGGTTCGCCACCGCGGACGATGTGATCGCCGAGCGCGCCTACGCGCGCTTCTACATGCACCGCACCGGCCACTGGCTCGGCATGGATGTGCACGATTGCGGCGACTACCGCGAACGCGGTGCGCCGCGCGACGCACAGGGTGCGCTGCCATGGCGCACGCTGAAACCGTCGATGACGCTGACGATCGAACCGGGGCTCTACATCCGCGCGGCGCAGGACGTGCCAGAACGCTACTGGAACATCGGCATCCGCATCGAGGACGATGCCATCGTCACCGAAACCGGCTGCGAGCTGATCACGCGCGACGTGCCGGTCAAAGCCGACGAGATCGAAGCGCTGATGCAGGCCGCGCGCGCGTCCGCAGATGCAGTGTGAAGTGAAGGAAATCAGCACGAGATGAAAGAAGCAGCCACACCGCCGCCCCAGGCGGCAGACGCCACAGACACGCCACGACACGCACCAGCCGGAGCACCGTTCGACTTCGACGTGACCATCGTCGGCGCGGGGCCCGTCGGGCTCGCGCTGGCCGGCTGGCTCGCCCGACGCAGCGCGACGCAGGCGCTTTCGGTGGCGCTCATCGACGCCCGCGAGCCGGAAGATGCAGTCTCCGATCCGCGCGCCATCGCCGTATCGCAAGGCAGCCGGATGATTCTCGAGCCGCTGCGCTGGCCCGCCGACGCGACCGCGATCCAGCGCATCCACGTCTCGCAGCGCGGTCATTTCGGCCGCACGCTGATCGATCACACGGAACACGGACTACCCGCGCTCGGCTACGTGCTGCGATACGGCTCGATCGTGCATGCGCTCGCGCAAGCGGTGCATGCCACGCCGGTGCACTGGTTCCGCTCGACCTCCGCCCTGCCGCCGACCCAGGAACACGACGGCGTCACGCTGCCAATCGAAAACGCGCACGTCACGCGCAATCTGCGCACGCGAATCCTCGTGAACGCCGAAGGCGGGCTCTATCACGAACAGCGAAACGCCAGCGGCGCGACGCGCGACTATGGCCAGACGGCCCTCGTCGGTACGGTCACGCTGTCGGCACCACAACCTCACGTGGCGTGGGAGCGCTTCACGTCCGAGGGCCCCATCGCGCTGCTGCCGATCGGCGGCGTGCGCGGCGCAGACTACGCGCTCGTCTGGTGCTGCTCGCCCGAGGCAGCCGCGCGTCGCACGCAACTGCCTGACGAAGCCTTCCTCGCCGAACTCGGCGCGGCTTTTGGCGACCGCATGGGTCGCTTCACGCAGATCAAGGGCCGCGCGTCGTTTCCGCTCGGGCTCAATGCGGTCGACACGCTCGTCACGGGCCGCACCGTCGCGATCGGCAATGCGGCGCAGACGTTGCATCCCGTTGCCGGCCAGGGCCTGAATCTCGGCCTGCGCGACGCTCACGCGCTCGTCGACGCGCTCGTCGACGCGCTCGCCCAGCATGGCCCGACGCCGGTCGCGCTGGCCGCCTTCGCGGCCCGCCGCGCGCTCGACCGGCGCCTGACGATCGGCGCCACGGACACGCTCGCGCGCCTTTTCACCATCGACTTCGCCCCGCTCGCCACGCTGCGCGGGCTCGCGCTCACCGCGCTGGAATTCGTACCGCCGATCAAGACCGCGCTGGCACGGCAGATGATGTTCGGCCAGCGGCGCTGATCCCTTCGACGGATCGCGAGCCGCCTCGCGATCCGTCGAAGCTCTATGAGCTGGCACGCTTTCATAGAAGATTTAAAGGGTTAGCTCAGACCCAAGTCATCTGCGAGGATGCCGTTAACGGTAAAATGCGCGTTTTCCCTCGCTTTCCACAGCCGTCCGATCGCGAAAACACCGAGCCCCTGGCGCTCGACGATCCGCCGGCTGCCGTACTCGTCATGCCCACTCTCGGCTCCCACAATCTGCGCAACAACCTGTTCGTCGCCCCTATGGCGGGCGTGACCGACCGGCCGTTCCGTCAGCTCTGCAAGCGGCTGGGCGCGGGCTACGCGGTGTCGGAGATGGTCGCGTCGAATGCGCAGTTGTGGAAAAGCGAGAAGACCATGCGCCGCGCCAACCACGCGGGCGAAGTCGAGCCGATCGCCGTGCAGATCGCCGGCGCCGATCCGGCGATGATGGCCGAAGCCGCGCGCTACAACGTCGCGAACGGCGCGCAGATCATCGACATCAACATGGGCTGTCCGGCCAAGAAGGTGTGCAACGTCGCCGCGGGCTCGGCCTTGCTTCAAAACGAGCCGCTCGTGCAGCGCATCGTCGAGGCGGTGGTCGGCGCAGTCGGCGTGGGCCCGGATGCGGTGCCCGTCACGCTGAAGATCCGCACCGGCTGGGATCGCGACAACAAGAATGCGCTCACGGTGGCGCACCTCGCCGAAAACGCCGGCATCTCGATGCTGACCGTGCACGGCCGTACGCGCGCGGACCTGTATCACGGCGAGGCCGAATACGAGACCATCGCCGCCGTGAAAGCCGCCGTGCGCATCCCGGTGGTGGCGAACGGCGACATCACGACGCCGCAAAAGGCGCGCGACGTGCTCGCCGCGACCGGCGCCGACGCGATCATGATCGGCCGTGCGGCGCAGGGGCGCCCGTGGCTCTTTCGCGAGATCGAGCATTTCCTGCGGACGGGCGAATTGCTGCCGCCGCCGCGGATCGACGAGATCCAGCAGGTGATGAACGAACATCTCGAAGATCACTACGCGTTCTACGGCGAGTTCACGGGGGTGCGTACTGCACGCAAGCACATCGGCTGGTACACTCGCGGCCTTTCTGGCGCCAACGTGTTCCGGCATCGCATGAATACGCTGGATAGCACGCGCGAACAACTGCTCGCCGTCAACGAATTCTTCGACGCGCAAAAGGCACTTTCCGACCGCCTCGTCTACGTCGAAGAAGGTGTCAACGACAATGGCGGCGAGCCGGACAATAACGACCGACTGGCAGCATGAGCAAGCACAATATCGAACAATGCGTCCGCGATAGCCTGGATATGTACTTTCAGGATCTCGACGGCTCCAACCCGCACGACATTTACGACATGGTCGTATCGTGCGTCGAAAAACCGATGCTCGAGGTGGTGCTCGAGCAGGCGGGCGGCAACCAGTCGCTGGCCGCCGAGTATCTCGGCATCAACCGCAATACGCTGCGCAAGAAACTGCAACAGCATGGTTTGCTGTAGCGGCTGACCCGCTAGCGCCCCTCACGTCACTCCCCGGCTTTCTCATCATGATCAAGCAAGCGCTCATCTCCGTTTCCGACAAGTCCGGCATCGTCGATTTTGCCAAATCGCTGTCGGATCTCGGCGTCAAGATCCTGTCGACCGGCGGCACCGCGAAACTGCTCGCGGACGCCGGCCTCGCCGTCACCGAGGTTGCCGATTACACGGGCTTCCCGGAAATGCTCGACGGGCGCGTGAAAACGCTGCATCCGAAGGTGCATGGCGGCATCCTCGCGCGCCGCGACCTGCCGGAGCACATGGCCGCGCTGGAAAAGCACGACATCCCGACGATCGACCTGCTGGTCGTGAACCTGTATCCGTTCGTGCAGACCGTGTCGAAGGAAGAGTGCTCGCTGGAAGACGCGATCGAGAACATCGACATCGGCGGCCCGACCATGCTGCGCTCGGCGGCGAAGAACCATCGCGACGTCACGGTGGTGGTGGACCCGGCCGATTACGCGGTGGTGCTCGACGAAATGCGCGCGCACGGCAACTCGGTCAGCTACAAGACGAACTTCCGCCTCGCCACCAAGGTTTTCGCGCACACCGCGCAATACGACGGCGCGATCACGAACTATCTGACGAGCCTGACCGACGAGCTGCAGCATTCGTCGCGCAACACCTACCCGGCCACGTTCAACCTCGCATTCAACAAGGTGCAGGACCTGCGCTACGGCGAAAACCCGCACCAGAGCGCCGCGTTCTACCGCGACCTCACGGTGCCGGCCGGCGCGCTTGCGAACTACAACCAGTTGCAGGGCAAGGAACTGTCGTACAACAACATCGCCGATTCCGATGCGGCATGGGAATGCGTGAAGACGTTCAATGTGCCGGCCTGCGTGATCGTCAAGCACGCGAACCCGTGCGGCGTGGCAGTGGGCGCGGACGCGAACGAAGCGTATGCGAAGGCGTTCCAGACCGACCCGACTTCGGCATTCGGCGGCATCATCGCGTTCAACCGCGAAGTCGACGAAGCGGCCGCCCAGGCGGTCTCGAAGCAGTTCGTCGAAGTGCTGATTGCACCGTCGTTCAGCGCCGCCGCACGCCAGGTGTTCGCCGCGAAACAGAACGTGCGCCTGCTGGAAATCGCGCTTGGCGACGGGCATAACGCCTTCGATGTGAAACGTGTCGGCGGCGGTCTGCTGGTGCAGTCGCTCGACTCGCGCAACGTGCAGCCGCGTGAGCTGCGCGTGGTCACGAAGCGTCATCCGACGCCGAAGGAAATGGACGATCTGCTGTTCGCGTGGCGCGTCGCGAAGTATGTGAAGTCGAATGCGATCGTGTTCTGCGGCAATGGCATGACGCTCGGCGTCGGTGCGGGTCAGATGAGCCGTGTCGATTCGGCCCGGATCGCCAGCATCAAGGCGCAGAACGCGGGTCTGTCGCTGAACGGCTCGGCGGTGGCATCGGACGCATTCTTCCCGTTCCGCGACGGTCTCGACGTCGTGGTGGCTGCGGGCGCAACGTGCGTGATCCAGCCGGGCGGCTCGGTGCGCGACGACGAAGTGGTCGCCGCCGCCGACGAGCACAATATCGCGATGGTGTTGACGGGTGTGCGTCACTTCCGTCACTGATCGGGTTACCGGCGGCGGTGGCAGGGTCCTTCCATTGAGCATCTGAGGGCTTTTGCGCCGGACGCGTCGATCTGATCGAAACGGCCCGACAGGTTTTCTGTCGGGCCGTTTTTCTTGTGCTGTCGTTGAGATTCCCTTGCCGCGTCCGCGTGCGCTGATCTCGACGTCCGCTGCGCGGCCTGTTCGTTGTAGTATCGCAGGCACTTCGTCCGTATCGCACCTCATGAGAATTCTCGGCATCGACCCTGGTTTGCGCGTCACTGGCTTCGGCGTCATAGACCAGACTGGCCACCAGCTGACCTACGTCGCGAGCGGCGTCATCAAGACCGCCGATGCCGATCTTCCGTCGCGGCTCGGTACGATCTTCGAAGGCATTTCGACGCTGATCCGCCAGCACGCGCCGGACCAGGCCGCAATCGAAAAAGTGTTCGTCAACGTCAATCCGCAATCGACGCTCCTGCTCGGCCAGGCGCGCGGCGCTGCAATTTGCGGCCTGGTGGCAGGCGGCGTGCCCGTCGCCGAATACACGGCATTGCAGTTGAAGCAGGCCGTGGTCGGCTATGGCCGGGCGACCAAGGAACAGATGCAGCAGATGGTTGTCCGCCTGCTCAATCTGTCGGGCGTGCCGGGCACCGATGCCGCCGATGCGCTCGGTATGGCGATCTGTCATGCGCATGGCGGCGGCACACTCAGCACGCTGGGCGGCATCGCGCCGGGGCTTGCGAAGAAAGGGCTACGTGTGCGGCGTGGGCGCCTGGTGGGTTGAGAATCGTCACGGCGGGCGGCGCTCGCTGGATGAGTTGCCTCACTGAAGTTCTCGGCCTCGCACCTAGTTCCGGCTCGCCAGGGCCAGTCGGCACGCCAGGCCGGCAAACACCGATCCAAGCAGATACTGCGGCCACCGCGACGGCCGATGCGTTGTGCCCCTTCCACTGTTCAGGCGGTTACCGAGCCGGCTCGCCATCAGGATCACCGAACCGTTGACACAGAGACCGATCAGATTGAGCACGGTGGCAAGCAGCAGAATCTGCCCGACTATCGACCCGGCTTCCGGGCGCACGAACTGCGGAAACAGCGCGAGGACGAATAGCGCGACTTTCGGATTGAGCAGATTCGTCAACAGGCCTTGACGGAAGATCCGGCCCGTCGGATACCGGCGCATGGCGACGTTCGGCGAGAGCACCGTTCCTTCGGAGCGAAAGGTCTTGAACGCGAGATACAGTAGATAGGCCGCGCCAGCGAACCTCACGACATCGTATGCCACCGGCACGGCCAGAAAAAGCTGCGACAAACCCAACGCTGCCGCCAGAGCGTGGCAGTAGGTGCCGGCCAGAATCCCCGCTAGCGACGCGAAACCGGCCATCCGCCCCTGACTGACGCTACGCGAGGCAATCAACAACATATCGGGACCGGGAGCGGCGGTGAGTGCGAGACATGCGCCCGAAAACAACGCGAGCGTGGTGAGGCTGATCATGGAGAGTCCTTTTGTCGAAACTGCCGCAAAAGGGATCTCAGTTTATTGAACCCCTCCGGTACGGTCAATTCCGCACGCGAAACCCTACCCATTCCCACCTCACTTCTTTTGCTGATCCAGCGCGCCGTGCCCTCGCACGCTGCGCTACACTCGCCGTTTATTTCATCCTCGAACCCGCCATGATCGGTCGCATTGCCGGCGTCCTGCTGGAAAAGAATCCGCCTCACCTGCTCATCGACTGCAACGGCGTAGGCTACGAAGTCGACGTCCCGATGAGCACGTTCTACAACCTGCCTTCGACAGGCGAGAAAGTCGTGCTTCTCACACAGATGATCGTGCGTGAAGATGCGCATCTGCTGTACGGCTTCGGCACCGCGCAGGAACGCTCGACCTTCCGCGAATTGCTGAAGATCAGCGGCATTGGCGCACGCATGGCACTCGCGGTGCTGTCGGGCATGAGCGTGCACGAACTGTCGCAGACCGTCACACTGCAAGACGCAGCACGCCTGACCCGTGTGCCGGGTATCGGCAAGAAAACGGCTGAGCGATTGCTGCTCGAGTTGAAGGGCAAGCTTGGCGCCGACCTCGGCGCGATGGCTGGCACGGTGTCCGCGTCCGACCACGCCAGCGACATCCTGAATGCATTGCTCGCATTGGGTTACTCCGAAAAAGAGGCATTGGCAGCCGTCAAGAACGTGCCGGCGGGCACCGGGGTCTCCGAAGGCATCAAGATCGCACTGAAGGCACTGTCCAAGGCCTGAGCGGGCCTTGCGAATTCGCCTTCGCGTGAGACCGATTGAAGACAGCGGTTAAAGCTTCCCATGCCGCGGCGGATCGCGCACCCTGGCCATTCGGCCAGCTTTAAGTGCGAGCGCCGCGCGGTACAATGTCCGCATGATCGAAACCGACAAACTCGCCGCCGAACGCATCATTGCCGCCACGCCCGTCTCGCCGAACGAAGAAGCGTTCGAGCGCGCGTTGCGCCCGCGCCAGCTCGACGAATATGTCGGGCAGGAAAAGGTGCGCGGCCAGCTCGAGATCTTCATCGAAGCGGCCAAACGCCGCTCAGAATCGCTCGACCACGTGCTGCTATTCGGCCCCCCGGGCCTCGGCAAGACCACGCTTGCGCACATCATCGCGCGCGAAATGGGGGTCAACCTGCGCCAGACCTCCGGCCCGGTGCTCGAACGCGCAGGCGATCTCGCTGCGCTCCTCACCAATCTCGAGGCAAACGACGTACTGTTCATCGACGAAATCCACCGGCTCTCACCGGTCGTCGAAGAAATCCTGTACCCGGCGCTCGAGGACTACCAGATCGACATCATGATCGGCGAGGGTCCGGCCGCCCGCAGCGTCAAGCTCGACCTGCAGCCGTTCACGCTGGTTGGCGCGACCACCCGCGCGGGGATGCTCACGAATCCTTTGCGCGATCGTTTCGGGATCGTCGCGCGTCTCGAGTTTTACAATGCGGCGGAACTGGCGCGCATCGTCAGCCGGTCGGCTTCGTTGCTCGGCGCGCAGATTCATCCGGACGGCGCCCTCGAAATCGCGAAGCGTTCGCGCGGCACACCGCGGATCGCGAACCGGCTGCTGCGTCGCGTACGCGATTTCGCCGAAGTGAAAGCCGACGGCAACATCACCGCGAAGGTCGCAGACGCGGCGCTCGCGATGCTCGACGTCGATCCCGTCGGCTTCGACCTGATGGACCGCAAGCTGCTCGAAGCCATCCTGCACAAGTTCGACGGCGGTCCGGTCGGAGTCGACAACCTGGCTGCGGCCATCGGCGAAGAGCGTGACACGATTGAAGACGTGCTGGAACCGTATCTGATCCAGCAAGGCTTTCTGCAACGCACGCCGCGCGGGCGGGTCGCCACGCTGCTGACTTACCGGCACTTTGGCCTCGCCGCGCCGGATTCGTCGAGCCCGGTACGCAATCTGTGGGATGCGGGCGAGTCCTGACTCGCGCCCCCGCAACCCCGCATCGTCACGCCCCTTGGCAGGAATAGCAAAGCGATGTCCGATCAAGCCAGTCAGCCGAACGATCGCACGGGTTTGGCGCAACTCGTCGCGAAACGTGTGCGCTCGAAGCTGGCTGCAGGTGTCACGCACCTGACGAGCGGCAGCGGTCCTTCGCTCGACTACTCTTCGCCGCCGGGCGACCCGGGCCTCTTCGGCCCCGATGCCGTCTGCTGGAAAATCCACGCGGATTTCACTTCGATGATGACGGGTGGTATCAGCGCCCTCCTGCTTCAGGCGCTGCATCCGCTCGCGCTGGCCGGGGTGTGGGATCACTCGTCGTTTCGCACCGATATCCTCGGGCGCCTGCGCCGCACTGCAACGTTCATCGCGGGAACGACATACGGCAACCGGCGCGACGCGCTCGCGCTGATCGAACGGGTGAAGCACATTCATGCCGGCGTCTCGGGCACGGCCCCCGACGGCCGGCCCTATCGCGCAAGCGACCCCGAGTTGTTGACCTGGGTGCACGTCGCGGAAGTGTCGAGTTTCATGACCGCGCATCTGCATTATGTGAATCCCGAGCTGCCTGTCGCGGCCCAGGACCAGTACTTCGCCGAAACGGCGCGCATCGCCGAAATGCTCGGGGCTGTGGAGATTCCGCGTTCGCGGGCGGAAATCGAGGCCTATCTCATCGCCATGCGGCCCGAACTCGAAGCCAGCTCGCGCACGCGCGAAGTCGTAAGAGTGCTGATGAACGCGCGGCCGCCAGGTGCCGCGATGCGGCCCGCCGGCGCGCTGATGCTCAACGCAGGGGTTGATCTGCTGCCGCCATGGGCGCAGGCCATGCTTGGCTTCGATACATTTGCGGGGGTCAGGCGGGTGCTGGTCCGGCCTGGTGTCATGCTCGTCGCCCCAGTGATGCGCTGGGCGCTGGTGAATGGCGTCTCGAAACGCGCCCGAAAGCGTGTCGCGGCGGGGCATCGCTGATTCTGCGCAATGTCAGCCCGCGAACACACATACATGTACGCCGGCTTGCGAGGCACTCGCGAAGATCACACCGCGCGCTCGATCAACGCGCCGGCTAGGGTACCCTTTTTAGACCATCGTCCCGGCTATGGCCGCCGAGATGCGCGACGTCGGCCCAGGAAATCACCGTCGCCGCGCCGCCGTCGAAGTCCACCACATTCATGCTCGTGTTGAGCAGCGCGTAAGTGCGCGGCGCATCGAGCGGTAGGCCATTCGCGAACCGGTACACGCAATCGAGCACCCCGCCGTGCGCGACGCACGCAATACGCCCGCCCGGATGCGCCGCGACGATCGGTTCGATCGCGTGCAGCACGCGATGGTAGAACGCGCGCTGCGATTCGCCGTCTGGCGGGGCGAAGCCTGGATCGCGGGTCTGCCACTGTGCATATTCATCGGGGAAACGCGCTTCGATTTCGTCGCTGTCGTGGCCCTGGAAAGCGCCGTAGGACCGCTCGCGCAGACCTTCGTGCAACTGCAGCGGCAACCCGAGCGCGCTGGCGATCGGCTGCGCGGTTTGCTGCGCACGCAGCAGATCACTCGAATAGATCGCGTCGAGCCTGGCGCCCTCTTTCGCCTCGTGTTGCAGACGTCGCGCGAGCTGTTGCGCCTGCTCGGCGCCGCTCGTTGCAAGCGGAATATCGATGTGCCCCTGGATGCGCTTGATGCGGTTCCAGTCGGTCTCGCCGTGCCGGATGAGGATGACTTGCGTGGTCATGAGAAAGCGTGCCTGGGTCGGATGCGGAGCCGACATTGTCGCAAAAAGCGGCGGCGACCGGCCTAAGCCGTCAGGCGCGCGTTTGCAGCCAGAACGTGACCGGCCCGTCGTTGACGAGCGACACCTGCATATCCGCGCCGAACTCGCCGGTCTCGACTACCGGGTGCTTCGCCCGCGCACTCGCGACGAAATATTCGAACAGGCGCCGGCCTTCGTCAGGCGGCGCCGCGGGCGTGAAGCTCGGGCGCAGGCCGCTGTTCGTGTCGGCGGCAAGCGTGAATTGCGAGACGAGCAGCAAGCCGCCCGCACGGCCCGCGCCGTCGATGTTCTGCACCGACAGGTTCATCTTGCCGGCGGCGTCGCTGAACACACGGTAGCCGAGCAGCTTCGCCAGCAACTTGTCGGCCGCCGCGTCGGTGTCGCCACGCTCCGCGCACACGAGCGCCAGCAGACCGGCGTCGATCGCGCCCGTGACGCGGTCGGCGACGCGCACGTCGGCTCGCAGCACGCGCTGGATCAGCGCGATCATGCCGCCTGCCCCGCGCCGGTGGTGAAGCCGCCAAACGTCACAGCGATTGCACGCATCGAGCCGCTCAAGCTGTCAACGTCACGCGCGCAAAGCGGCGCTTCCCAACCTGCACGACGAACTCGCCGGCTTCGACTTTCAGACCCTTGTCGGAGACCGTCGCGCCGTCGATCTTGACGCCGCCCTGCTCGATGTTGCGCAGCGCTTCGCTCGTCGAC
>Ga0335083_10007982_pt1 | contig 12987 bp, 13 predicted proteins | sample Lox_Sample_42_FD_206716 | JGI IMG/M metagenome (GOLD analysis project Ga0335083, IMG submission 206716) | Soil microbial communities from Loxahatchee National Wildlife Refuge, Florida, United States - Lox_Sample_4.2 | ecosystem: Environmental > Terrestrial > Soil > Wetlands | place: USA...
GCCCGCCGACGAAGCTGAAGCGAAGAAGAAAGCGATCATCCAGGCGGCGCTCGAACGCGCGCGCCGCAAGAAGGCGGAGCTGGCCGAACAGGGCGTCGGCCCGCGCAACATCGAGCACGTGAGCGCCGACGTGCAGGCGCAAATCGACGCCGCCGAAGCGCGCCGCAAGCGGCTCGGCATCGGCGCGAACGCGCCGGACGACACAGCCGGCGAGCACGCAGCGCCCGACAACGGCAACGACGAATCCGCGCAATAGCGCGCCGCCTCCTGCTGCCACGGCCCCACGCACAACGAGCATGAACGCCACCAAGCGCCGCGCCATCTACGAAACGCTGCAAAGCCTCAATCCGCATCCCACCACCGAGCTGGAGTTCACCACGCCGTTCGAACTCCTGATCGCCGTGATGCTCTCCGCGCAGGCCACCGACGTTTCGGTGAACAAGGCGATGCGCAAGATGTTTCCAGTCGCCAATACGCCGCAAGCCCTGCTCGCGCTGGGCGCGGAAGGCGTTGCCGACTACATCAGGACGATCGGCCTCTACCGCACCAAGGCGAAGAATGTCGTGGCGACCTGTCGCATCCTCGTCGAGCAGTACGGCGGCGAGGTGCCGCAAACGCGTGAGGCACTTGAAGCGTTGCCCGGCGTCGGGCGCAAGACCGCGAACGTCGTGCTCAATACGGCATTCGGCCAGCCGACCATTGCCGTCGACACGCATATCTTTCGGGTTGCGAACCGTACGGGGCTCGCGCCCGGCAAGGACGTGCACGCCGTCGAGTCCGCGCTCGAAAAATTCACGCCGCCCGAGTTTCGCCAGGACGCGCATCACTGGCTTATCCTGCATGGCCGCTATGTGTGCAAGGCGCGACGTCCCGAATGCTGGCATTGCGTGATCGAACCGCTGTGCGAATTCAAGCCGAAAACGCCGCCGCCAGAGCTCTGAGTGCGGCACGCCCAAGAGCGTAAAATCACTCGTTCGGACGCGCCCGCCATCCCCCACTTCATCGACAGAACCGACACAAGATGTTCAATCCCAGCCGCGACGAAGTCCGCCGCTTTTTCACCGAGACCTGGCGCAAGCAGCGCGCGGGCGAGATCCTCACGCCGCTCGAAGCCATCGCCGCCGACTGGATCATCGAGCATCCCGAATATCACGCCGAACTCGCCGATGCCGATACGGCCGCCGAGCAGGACTACTCGCCCGAGCGCGGCCAGAGCAATCCGTTCCTGCATCTGTCGATGCACCTCGCGATCAGCGAGCAACTCTCGATCGACCAGCCACCGGGCATTCGCGCCGCGCACGACCGTCTCGCAGCGCGCCTCGGCTCGACGCACGATGCGCAGCACGCGATCATGGAGTGCCTCGGCGAGACGATCTGGGAAGCGCAACGCACGAACACACCGCCCGACACCGACGCCTATCTCGCACGCATCGAGCGCCGCGCTTCGCGCGACTGAAGCGTTGCGCCCCTCATCTCCTCGTCGCACAGCAGCGAGACGGCACAAAAAACACCCCGCGCAACCTCGCTGAAAACGAGGTCCACGCGGGGTGTTTCGCATGATGCGGCACGCGCGATGCGTGCGGCCGCGACGCTTACTTTTTGTCGATCAGATCGCCCTTGAGCGATTCGATGTACGCGGCGAGATCCTTCATGTCGCTCTGCGAAAGACTCTGCACCTGCGCTTGCATGATCGGATTGTTGCGGCCGAGATGCGGGTTGCCGCTGCCCATCTGGTACTGCCGCAGCGCCCAGTAGATGTAGTCGGCGTGCTGGCCGGCGAGCTTCGGATATTCGGGGCTGACGGGTTTGTTCAGGCCCGGGCCGTGACAGGCCGCGCAGTTGTGGCTGTCGGCGAGCACCTTGCCGTTGGACGCGTCGGCCGCGTACGCGGGCTGGAGCGCGAGCGCCGCAGCGAACGCGAGCGTGGCGCCGGCGATGATGGTCGAACCGGCAAACGAGGGCACAGCCGTGTAGGGCTTGTTCATGGATTCTCCGCCGGTTATTTCTCAGGATTGTTCTTCGACGCGGCCGTTTGCGCAGCATAGTAGGCCGCGATGTCGGCGATGTCCTGTTCGGTGAGCGAAGCGGCGATCGCGTGCATCGTCTCGAAATGCCGGTCGCCCTTCTTGTAGCCGCGCAGCGCATTCATGATGTATTGCGCGTTCTGGCCGCCCAGGATGGGCACGTGATAGACCTCGGGATAGGCGGTGCGGTAGTCGGGAATACCATGACAGCCGATACACATCGCCACTTTGCCCTGCCCCGCCTTCGCGTCGCCCACGATGTCCGCCTGGGCCGTGACCGCGAAGCACGCCAGCGTTGTTATCGCACCGATGATGACGTGCCTGCCGACAATTTTTTTCATAGCATCCAACCTGGCTTGAGGGGATTCGAACGCCCGAACCGCAGGCCACGGCCTGCGCCGCATTACTGCTGTTTTACTTTTGGGGTCGCCGTGCAGGCCGAAAAAAATCGGTCCGAGTATACCGCGACGCCGCGCCGGCCGTCCACCGGCCGCCCCACGCCTGGCGGGCCTCGGCGGCCCCTGGGAAGCCCCTGCGGCGGCCATGCTGCGCCCGCCGCCGCTGCCTGCGCGCGTGTTTGCGGCGACGTGTCCGGAGGAACCCTGGCGCGCGCCGCAGCCCCGCCGCGCACTTGCGCGAGGGCCCGCTGTTCTGGCAACCCTGCGCCGGCTTTGACCCGACTTTGGCCTTACACCGCCACGACAGCGCCACGAAACCGCCACGGCATTGCCCCGACTTCGACCCGATTTCGACCCGACTTTGCCCCAAGCGGGCGGACCAAACCATACGCGAGGCGCCTCCGACGCAACACCCCATCTGACTTATACTGGGATTTTTTTCCCCAGCGAGCGGATTGACCATGCGCGGCACGCGTTTCGAAGGCTCATCGCAGTACGTCGCCACCGACGACCTCAAGCTCGCGGTCAACGCCGCGATCACGTTGAAGCGCCCTCTGCTCATCAAGGGCGAGCCGGGCACGGGCAAGACCATGCTGGCCGAAGAAGTCGCGGCGGCGTTGAACATGCCGCTCATGCAATGGCACATCAAGTCCACCACGAAGGCGCAGCAAGGGCTCTACGAGTACGACGCGGTCTCGCGCCTGCGCGACTCGCAATTGGGCGACGAGCGCGTGAAGGACATCGCCAACTACATCGTGAAGGGCGTGCTGTGGCAGGCATTTGAATCCGATGAGCAGAGCGTGCTGCTGATCGACGAAATCGACAAGGCCGACATCGAGTTCCCGAACGACCTGCTGCGCGAACTCGACCGCATGGAGTTCTACGTGTACGAGACGCGCGAGCTCATCAAGGCGAAGCAGCGTCCGCTCGTCATCATCACGTCGAACAACGAGAAGGAGCTGCCCGACGCCTTTTTGCGCCGCTGCTTCTTCCACTACATCAGCTTCCCCGATCCGGCCACGATGCAGCGCATCGTCGAGGTGCACTATCCGGGCATCCGCAAGGACCTGCTCAACGCGGCGCTCGAAAGCTTCTTCGAACTGCGCAACGTGGCGGGGCTGAAAAAGAAGCCGTCCACCTCGGAGCTGCTCGACTGGTTGAAGCTCCTGCTCGCCGAAGACGTTCCGCTCTCGGCGCTGCGCGCAGTCGATGGCGCGAAGTCGATGCCGCCGCTCGCGGGCGCGCTGCTCAAGAACGAGCAGGACATGACGCTCTTCGAGCGCCTCATCTACATGAACCGTCACAACCGCTAGCAACTGCTGATATCCGCTGATATCCGCCACGAGCACAGGCCACGCACGCGAAAAGCCGGAGACACCGCATGCTGATCGACTTCTTCTATACGCTGCGCGACGCGAAGCTGCCGGTTTCCGTGAAGGAGTACCTGACGCTCGTCGAAGCGCTCAAAGAGCGCGTGATCGCGCCCTCGCTCGACGACTTCTACTACCTCGCGCGCATGACGCTCGTTAAGGACGAGCAGTACTTCGACCGCTTCGACCAGGCGTTCGGCGCGTACTTCCGCGGCATCGAGAAGAAGTCCGAACTCGCCTTCGAGCTTCCCGAAGACTGGCTCAAGAAGCGGCTCGAACGCGACTTCACGCCCGAGCAGCGCGCGCAGATCGAAGCCATGGGCGGGCTCGACAAGCTCATGGAGCGCCTCAAGGAGCTCTTCGAGGAGCAGAAGGAGCGCCACGAAGGCGGCAGTAAGTGGATCGGCACGGGGGGCACCTCGCCCTTCGGCAATGGCGGCTACAACCCTGAGGGCATCCGCATCGGCGGCGAAGGTGGCCAGCGCAGCGCCGTGAAGGTGTGGGACGCGCGCGCGTACCGCGACTACGACGACCAGGTCGAGATCGGCACGCGCAACATCAAGGTCGCATTGCGCCGCCTGCGCCGCTTCGCGCGCCAAGGCGCGGCCGAAGAACTCGATCTCCCGGGCACGATTCGCAGCACCGCCGCCAACGCTGGCTGGCTCGACCTCAAGATGGTGCCCGAGCGGCACAACAACGTGAAGGTGCTGATGCTGCTCGACGTGGGCGGCTCGATGGACGATCACATCAAGCGCACCGAGGAGCTGTTCTCGGCGGCCAAGGCCGAGTTCAAGCACCTGGAGTTCTACTACTTCCACAACTGCGTCTACGACTACCTGTGGAAGAACAACCGGCGGCGCCACGCCGAGCGCACGCCCACGTGGGACCTGCTGCACAAGTTCACGCCCGACTACAAGCTGATCTTCGTCGGCGACGCCACCATGAGCCCGTATGAAGTGCTGCAACCGGGCGGCTCGGTCGAGTACAACAACCCCGAGGCGGGCGCCGTGTGGCTGCGGCGACTGGCCGACCAGTTCCCGCATTTCGCGTGGCTCAATCCCGAGCCCGAGCGGCTATGGGAATACCGACAGTCGGTGTCGATCATCCGCGAGATTCTCGGGCACCGCATGTATCCGCTCACCGTAGCAGGGCTCGAGACGGCCATGCGCGTGCTGAGCAAATAGGCACGAGCGCCAAGGCCCCGCACCTCCGAGGCGGCGCGCCACGATCGCGCGCCGCCTGGCCCCGTGTCGCACGCATGAACAACACACCAACAACGCATCAACAACGCATAACCAGGAGACCAGTAGCATGACCGCGCCCTCATCCCCCGACCTGCCGGCAACCTTCAGGCCGGGGCCGCTGCGACCCTTCGCCGATACGTCGGTCGCCACGGTCGTGGCTGGCTTCGTTGCAATGATGACGGGCTACACCAGTTCGCTCGTGCTGATGTTCCAGGCCGGCCAGGCCGCCCATCTCTCCGACGCGCAGATCTCCTCGTGGATCTGGGCGCTCTCCATCGGCATGGCCGTGACGACCATCGGATTGTCGCTGTGGTTCCGCGCGCCCATCGTGGTCGCGTGGTCCACGCCGGGCGCCGCGCTCCTCATCAGCTCGCTGCCGCACGTGCCGTATGCCGAGGCGATCGGCGCCTACATCGTGTGCGCGGTGCTGCTCACGGCCGTGGGCCTGACCGGCTGGTTCGACACGCTCATGAAGCGCATTCCCGGCGGCATCGCCGCGGCGCTGCTCGCGGGCATCCTGTTCGAGATCGGCATCGAGATCTTCCACGCGGCGCAGGTGCAAACGCCGCTCGTCCTCACGATGTTCTTCGGCTATCTGATCGTGAAGCGCTTCGTGCCCCGCTACGCGATCGTGGCGACGCTCGCGATCGGCATCGCCGCCGCCGCCGTGCTCGGGCTGCTCGACTTCAGCCATTTCCGCGTGGCCGTCGCCCAGCCCGTGTTCACGATGCCGGCGTTCTCGGTCCCCGCGATCGTGAGCATCGGCATCCCGCTCTTCGTCGTGGCGATGGCCTCGCAAAATGTGCCCGGCATCGCCGTGCTGCGCGCCGACGGCTACGACCACACGGTCGCGCCCTCCTCGCCGCTCATCGCCACGACCGGCCTCGCCTCGCTCGTGCTCGCGCCGTTCGGCTCGCACGGCGTGAACCTCGCGGCCATCACCGCGGCGATCTGCACCGGCCCGCACGCGCACGAAGACCGCACGAAGCGCTACATGGCGGCCGTGTGGTGCGGAGTCTTCTACCTGATCGCGGGCACCTTCGGCGCGACCATCGCGGCGCTGTTCGCGGCGTTCCCGAAGGCGCTCGTGGTCTCGATCGCGGCGCTCGCGCTGTTCGGCTCGATCATGAGCGGCCTCACCAACGCGATGCAGAACCCGAAGGAGCGCGAGGCCGCGCTCGTCACCTTCATGGTGACCGCCTCGGGACTCACGCTGCTTTCCATCGGCGCGGCGTTCTGGGGGCTCGTGGCGGGCGTCATCACCCAGTTCGTGCTGAACGCGCGGCGCGCGTGAGGCTGTCGCACACGGCGCCCAGCATGCCTCGAACGCAACGAAACGCAACGTCGCGCGTTTCCGCCATAGAATGACGAAGTCAGCTGCGCCCTCCGGCGCGGCGAAGCGCGCCGCATGGCTTCGCGCCCTCGTGCCCGGAACGCGCATTACACGCGTTCCGCGCGTTCTGCGCACAACGGGCACGACGCGTGCGAGCCGGCCGGCGTCCACACAGCGCCCTTTCGCGTTCCGCCCGGTGTGCCCGAGCCCCATCGCTCGCGCACACCGGCCGTTCAACTCTCACCGATGCAGGCGCACACGCGCCCACAAGGCCTGACATGACTACCGCACTCGATCAGCTCAAGCAGTACACCACCGTCGTCGCCGATACGGGCGACTTCCAGCAATTCGTGCAGTACAAGCCGCAGGACGCGACCACCAACCCCTCGCTGATCCTCAAGGCCGTTCAGAAGCCCGAGTACCGGCCGCTGCTCGAAAAAACCGTGCGCGATCACGCGAGCGAATCGCTCGAGTCGATCATCGACCATCTGCTGATCGCGTTCGGCACCGAAATCCTCAAGATCATTCCGGGCCGCGTTTCGACTGAAGTGGATGCGCGCCTGTCCTTCGACACGAAGAAGTCGATCGAGAAAGCGCACCACATCATCGACCTGTACAAGCAGGCCGGCATCGGGCGCGAACGGGTGCTGATCAAGCTCGCCTCCACGTGGGAAGGCATCCGCGCCGCCGAGGTGCTCCAGAAAGAGGGCATCCACTGCAACATGACGCTGCTGTTCTCGCTCGCGCAGGCCGTTGCGTGCGCGCAGGCGGGCGCGCAGCTCATTTCGCCGTTCGTGGGCCGCATCTATGACTGGTACAAAAAGGCCAAGGGGGCCGACTGGGACGAGGCGAAGGACGGCGGCGCGAACGACCCGGGCGTGCAGTCCGTGCGCCGCATCTACGCTTACTACAAGAAGTTCGGCTACAAGACCGAGGTGATGGGCGCGAGCTTCCGCAACACAAGCCAGATCGTCGAGCTGGCCGGGTGCGACCTGCTCACCATCAGCCCGGACCTGCTGCAGAAGCTCCACGACAGCACCGAAAAGGTCGAGCGCAAGCTCTCGCCGGAGGCGTTCAAGGACGAGCAAATCGAGCGCGTGGCCGTGGACGAGCCGTCGTTCCGCTTCCAGCTGAACGAAGAGGCCATGGCGACCGAGAAGCTCGCGGAAGGCATCCGCGCCTTCGCCGCCGACGCGATCAAGCTCGAAAAGATGATCGAGGAACTGCGCTAACGCTTCTGGAGCGCATTACTGAGGCGCGCTCACTGACAGCGTGCTGACAGGTAGCTGGCAGCACACTGCCGAGCGCGCGCTTTCGATCCCCAACGGGCGACGCATCATGCGTCGCCCGTTTGCATTCGCGGGTCATCCAGCGGCTCGTGGGTCCTTCTCGCGGGCCCCCGCGCCCTGCCGCAGCTTCCATCTCCTCGCCTGTATCGAGCCTGAAGGGGGCTTGCGCGCGCAACGCACATTCCCGTTCACGCCCTCGCAAACCCTGGCGACAGATCGCTCGGTCACGCCCACTCGCGCGCCTAGAATCAGGGCAGCGGCGCAGCTCGCCGCACTTATCCGGCTCCGCGCCAGCTATTGCGCGCCGAAGGGGCCGCCCAACGTCCAGTCCGCAAGGAAACCGACGATGCAAATCCAGCCCTATCTCTTCTACCCCGGAAATTGCGACGAGGCGATCGCGTTCTATCGCGACGCGCTCGGCGCGCAGGAACTGTTCAAGATGCGCTTCAAGGATGCGCCGCCCGATCCGCAGCGCCCCATGCCGCCGGAATTCGCCGAAAAGGTCATGCACGCGACGCTCCAGATCGGCGATGCGCAGTTCATGTTGTCCGACGGCAGCTGCATGACCCAGAACGACAAGTTCCTCGGCTTCAGCGTTTCGCTGGGTGCGCCCGACGCCGCCACGGCCGAGCGCTACTTCAACGCGCTAGCCAAGGATGGCAAGGTCACGATGCCGTTCCAGAAGACATTCTGGTCGCCCGGCTTCGGCATGCTGAGCGACAAGTTCGGCGTACCGTGGATGGTCACGGCGCCCCCGCTGCAACAACCGGCCGCCTGAGAGCCGGGCCGCGCCACCTTCGGAACATCGGCCCAGGCGCCTCGCGAGGCGCGCCGCGGCTCACACCATGCGGTGCGTCGAGGCGCGCTCGATGTTCCAGCGCGGCTCGGTTTCGAGGAGCAGCGCGCGCAGGTGCGCCACCTGCTCCTCCACGCGCAGGCTGAGCCAGTACGGCCCCTGCATCTGCGGCGCAAGCGGGCCCACCGCCGCCTCGGCCTGCGCGGCGACATTCATGCCCGTTTCGCCTGTTTCGCTGCCCTGCGCGAGCGAGGCCGGCATGCGCAGCGCCTGCGCGGCCGCCTCGGGATGCCGGCCGCCGCCAAAACGCAGCGCACGCGCGGCGGCGAGCAGCGCGCCGCGCACCCGCTCGCCGCGCTGCGCGAAGGCCTCGCGCACGAGCGCCTGCTCGCAGGTGCCCGTACTCGTCGAGAGCATTTCGAGCGCGCTCAGGATCGAGCGATGAATGCGCTGCACCTGCTCGAGCCGCGCCTGCGGCACGTCGATCTCCTTGGCCACCGAAGGCATCAAGGCACGCAACTGCACGAGCCGCGCGTTCAGGCGCATGAAGGTCTGCACCTGTTCATCGGGGTCGACGTGCACGCCGTTGGCCACCTGCGCGTAGACGCCGGCGCATTCGCGCAGATTGTCGGCGAGGAGGTAGCGCCACGAATACGTGGCATGCAGCGGCAAGGCAAACGAGAACACGAGCGCGATGACGATGCCGATCATCACGTTGAGCGTGCGCCAGAGGCCCGTGTCGATGAGGTTGTCGCCGTGGCCCGCGACGATGCACATGGTGATGGCCGCGAGCAGTGCCACGTAGCCCGGTTTGCCGATCGCGTAGTAGCCGCACACGGCGGCGACGACCGACATCAGCGTATAGGTGAGCGCCACCGAGCCGCTCACGGCCTGCACGACAATGAGCACGAGCCCGATGACGGCGCCGAGCAGCGTGCCGAGCGCACGCTCGGCGGCTTTCTTGCGGATGTTGCCTTGATGCTGCAGCCCGCCGATCACGACGAGCAGCGTGACAGAGGCCCAGATGCCATGTGGAATGTCGATGCCCGAGGTCGCGAGGATGGAGGCGAGCATCGCGAGACCCACGCGCACGCTGTGAATGACCTTGGCGTTTCGGTAGCGATAGTACGGCGAGGCCAGCGCGCGCCACATGCGCGCGAGCCGCGAACGGCTTCGTGGGGCGCCCTGGCGGCCAGCGCCGCCGTCGGCGAGCGTGCCGGCGGCCCTGGCACTGGCACTGGCACTGGCACTGGCGCTTCGTGCTTGCGGTTCGGTTTCGGGATCGGTTTCGGATGATGCCATGGCACGGGCTGGGCGTGAGCCGGTTGGAAACCGGACGCTCGGCAAGGCAGCGTCCCAGCAGCCATCGTGCACCAGAAAAACGAATGCCCGCAACTGTTCGTTGCGGGCATTGCGGGAAGTCCGTACCCGGCGGCGTGCGCCGGGCTCCTGGCGGATCAGCTCTCGACGACGTCGAGATAGTCTTCCGGACGCGTACGGTCCTCGGCCTTCTGCATGCCGAACATATGCACGAGCGCGGACACGACGACCGAGACCACGAGGTTCACGATCAGCGACCACACGGCGGCGTAGCCAGGCACGTCCATGCCGAACAGATGCACGACGAAGATCGAGCCCTTGAGGTGGAGCGAAATCGCCATCCACGTGCCGGTGGCGATGCCCACCGCCCAGCCGACCAGCAGGCCGCGGTAGTCGAGCATGCGCGTATAGAGGCCGAGCACGATGGCGGGCAGCGTCTGGATGATCCAGATACCGCCGAGCAGCTGCAGCTGGATGGCGTACGTGAGCGGCAAGCCCAGGATGAACGCCACGGCGCCGACCTTCACGATCAGCGAGACCAGCTTGGCGATGTTGGTCTCCTGCTCGTGGCTCATGTTGCGGTTGACGAACTCCTTGTGGATGTTGCGCGTGTAGAGGTTGGCCGCCGCGATCGACATGATCGCCGCGGGCACCAGCGCGCCGATGCCGATGGCCGCAAACGCCACGCCCACGAACCACGAGGGGAAGAAGTGCAGGAACAGCGCGGGCACCGCGAAGTTCGGGCCGAAGGCCTTGAAGTACGGCGCGAATTCCGGCATGTCCTTCACGCCCGAGGCGAGCGCCATGTAGCCGAGCAGCGCGAGCAGGCCGAGCACGAGCGAGTACGCGGGCAGCATCGCCATGTTGCGGCGGATGGTGTTGCCCGAGGACGACGAGAGAATCGCCGTGACCGAGTGCGGATAGAGGAACAGCGCGAGCGCCGAACCTACCGCGAGCGTCGCGTAAGCGCTATAGCCGTTCAGGCTCGTGGCATCGGGTGACTTGAGCAGCAGCTTGGCCGGCGGCACCGCGCCGAAGATATGGCCGAAGCCGCCCATCTGCGCGGGAATCACGATGATCGCCACGATGATCGTGATGTAGATGAGGATATCCTTCACGACCGCGATCATGGCCGGCGCGCGCAGGCCCGACGTGTACGTGTACGCGGCGAGGATCGCGAACGCGATGATGAGCGGCAGATCGCCCACGAAGCCCGTCGTGTCGAAGCCGAGCGCGCCGATCACCACTTCGATACCCACGAGCTGCAGCGCGATGTACGGCATGGTCGCGACGATGCCCGTCAACGCAATGGCGAGCGCGAGCATGCGGCTGCCATAGCGCGCGCTCACGAAATCGGCCGAGGTGACGTAGCTGTGGCGCTTCGCGATGGCCCAGAGCTTCGGGAACACGACGAACGCGAACGGATAGATCAGGATCGTGTACGGCAGCGCGAAGAAACCCGTTGCGCCCGCACCGAACACGAGCGCCGGCACGGCGACGAAGGTGTATGCGGTGTAGAGATCGCCGCCAAGCAGGAACCAGGTGACGAACGTCCCGAAGCGGCGGCCGCCGAGGCCCCACTCGTCCAGATGCGCGAGATTGCCCCTGCGCCAGCGAGCCGCGAAAAAGCCCAGAATCGTGACGCCGACGAAGAACAAGACGAAGACGGAAGTTGCGACGACGTTCATTGCGCACCCCCTGCATCACCCTTGCCGCGCGTCTTCGTCTTGAGATAGACGAGCGCGGTAATGACGGCGCTGATCAGTACCCAGAGCAACTGATACCAGTAGAAAAACGGAAAGTCCCACAACGTGGGTTCGATCTTGTTGTATGACGGCACCCAGATCATCGCGATCCAGGGCAGCAGCAAAAGCCAGAGCCAATGCTTGCTTGATTTTCCGGCGTCGGCGTCGTGAGCCATGACGTCTCCTCTTGCTTATGTAGTTATGCGGTCTTGCTTTGTGTGCGGTCCACCGCCTGGCGTGACGCGGCCGATGGTCCCGCAGACGGATAGCCCGCAAGGTCCCCGAAGGCGCTGAAAAGAGTATAGACGCCGCGCCCGACGGTCAAGCAGGGCTGACCCCAATTCGCAAGGCGTTGTCAAGTACCAACGGCTTGCGATAGATCTAGTAAATTTTCCGCGAACGCTGTCTGCTGCGGATGGACAAGCCCCAAAAAAGAAGCCGGCCACGTTGAACGTGGCCGGCTTCTTCGTGCACAGAGCGTGCGCTGCAGCGGCGCCAGGGCCGTCTGCGGCGATCAAATGCGGCGATTCAATGCGCAGATCAGATCGAGAACGTCGCGCCGTTCTGACCGCTCGATTCGCGCAGCGCCTTCACCCATTGATGGGCCGGCAAGCCGAGCTTGCTTTCCAGCAGGCGTGCGCGCTTTTCGAGCGCCTCGTAGGTCACTTCGAGCGCAGGGCCCGAGAACGCCAGCGCCACGCGATTGCCCTCGTGCACTTCGGGCAGCGCGATCACGCGGCCGTCGAAGGCTTCCTTCAGGCGCTTCATGTTGCGCACGAAGCTCGGGTGATCGCCGAACAGGTTGATCGTCGCGATGCCCGCATCGGCGAGACACGCGCGCACGGCGCGGTAGAACGCCACGCTGTCGAGCACCGGACCGCGCGCGGTCGCGTCGTAAACATCGATCTGCAACGCGCCGATCGTGCCGTGATTGGCGCGGTCGTGCACGAAATCCCACGCGTCGAGTTCGCGCACGGTGAGCCGCTCGTCGTCGTGCGGCAACTCGAACATCGTGTGCGCGGCCACCACGACCGCGGGATTGAGCTCGATCGCCTCGACCTTCGCGGGGCGCAGGTAGCGATGCGCGAACTTGGTGAGCGCCGCGGCGCCCAGACCCAGTTGCACGATGCGCTCGGGCGTGGCGAGAAAGAGCAGCCAGGCCATCATCTGTTGCGCGTATTCGAGCTCGATGTGCTGCGGCTTGGACAAGCGCATCGCGCCCTGCACCCATTCGGTGCCGAAATGCAGATAGCGCACGCCGTTCTCTTCCGAGAACGTGACGGGAGCAAAGCGCGGCTTGCGCGGCGCTTCGATGACCGGCGCGTTGTCGAGGTCGTCGCTGGCGGCGGCCTTGCGGGTCTTCGTTGCGCTGCCGGTCTTCTTGAATGCGCGCGCTTCGGCGGAGGCGCGCTTGATGAGAGTCGTCATGTAGAAAAATCGCTTGCTGTGGGACGCAGATGCAGGTGCA
>Ga0335083_10007984_pt1 | contig 12984 bp, 7 predicted proteins | sample Lox_Sample_42_FD_206716 | JGI IMG/M metagenome (GOLD analysis project Ga0335083, IMG submission 206716) | Soil microbial communities from Loxahatchee National Wildlife Refuge, Florida, United States - Lox_Sample_4.2 | ecosystem: Environmental > Terrestrial > Soil > Wetlands | place: USA: Florida...
TGATGGCATAGCGCGCCGACACCGAGACGCCATCGTTGTGATAGAGCGGCGTGCCGCCGTTACCGTTGAAATACGCGAGATAGCCGGTCACCGGCCCGAATCCGTACGACACCCCGCCGAGGTTCGCGCGCAACGCGCCCTCGCCGTTTTGCTGCTGGTGCGCATACGAAATGCGAAACGGCCCGTGGCGCCACTCGAACGTTTCGACCGTGCCGGCGAGCCCGTTGCCGTCCGTGCCGGGATCGCGCAGCGAGGCCATCAGCGTGGTCGAAAAACCGTAGATGTCGGGCGAGAGATATGTGATCGCATTGCTTTCGTAAGGCGTAATCTTGGAGAGGTTGTCGAGCCCCGAAGCGATGGTCCCCGCGCCGAAGGCGTCGAGTTGCCCCTTGAACGGGATGTAGATCGGCGAATACTGCCGGCCCACGCGCATCGTGCCCCAGGGCGTGCCCACGCCGATCCATGCCTGGCGGTTGAAGATCGTGTTGGCCACGGCGAAGGTGCCGTCGTTGGAGCCGAAGCCGTTTTCCAGCTCGAAAAGGATTCGGATGCCGTCGCCCAGATCTTCCGCGCCGCGCATGCCGAAACGCGAGCCGCGATACGCGCCCGAATCCATGCGCGCGACCCATCCCGCGCCGGGGTTGGTGACTTCGATGCTCGTATCGAGCGCCCCGTACAGCGTGACCGAGCTTTGCGCGTGTGCGCTCATCGTGTGCAACGTGCCGACCGACAAGAGCGCCCAGGCGAGCGCCGCGCGCAACGTTGGCTTCATGAAGGCAAGGCGAATCGGCCGCACGAGCGGCGCCGCGCATGCCTGCGATGCCGCTGGCACGCCCCGTGCACCGCGCCTCGCATCGAGAATCCGCAAGGCCCAGGCATGCCGAAAACGCCGGCCGCCCGAAAAGGCCGGGCGGCGCACGCGCCGCTCATTGTTGCGGCAACGCGTAGGCAATCACGTAGTCGCCGAGCTTCGTCCCGAACGAGCCGTGCCCGCCCGCCGCGATCACGACGAACTGGCGGCCGTTCACCGCGTACGTCATCGGCGTGGCCTGGCCGCCGGCAGGCAGCCGGGCCTGCCACAGCAGCGTGCCGTCGTTCACGTTGTACGCGCGCAGATAGTTGTCCGCGGTCGCGCCGATGAAGATGACGCCGCCCGCCGTCACCATCGGGCCGCCCAGCATCGGCATGCCCATCCTGAACGGCAATGGAAGCGGCGAGCTGTCGCGCACGGTGCCGATGCGCTTCTTCCAGACGATCTGGTTCGTCTTGAGATCGATCGCCGAGATGTAGCCCCACGCCGGCTGCTTGCACGGCAGGCCGAGCGGCGAGAGGAACGGGTTGAGCGTCACGCCGTAAGGCACGCCATATTGCGGCTGGATGCCCGCCTCCGTGCCGCTGCCCTTCGCGCCCGGCTGCGGCTCCATCGGGTTGCCCGGCCCGCGCGGAATCAGTCGCGAAACGAACGGCAGCGCGATCGGGTTCGCAACGGCAACCTGCCGGTCGGTGTCGATGGCAAGGCCGCCCCACTCGAACATGCCGAGGTTGCCCGGGAAAATGAGCGAGCCTTGCAACGAAGGCGGCGTGAACGTGCCTTCATAGCGCAGCTTGTGGAACATCACGCGGCATATGAGCTGGTCATACATCGTGGCGCCCCACATGTCGGCGTCGGTGAGGTTCTTCGACGGGCGGAACGTGAGCTGCGAGAACGGCTGCGTGGGCGAGACGTGATCGCCGGGCGCGGCGCCTTGCGGCACCGGCATCTCGGGCGCAGGCACGACGAGCGCGCCCGTGCGGCGGTCGAGCACGAACAGGTTGCCGGTTTTCGCGGGCGCGTAGACGACCGGCACTGTGTTGCCGTCCTTGTCGGTGATGTCGGCAAGCGTGGGCTGCGAGGGCTGGTCCATGTCCCAAAGGTCATGGTGGACCGTTTGATAGAACCACGCGATCTTGCCCGTCGAGGCGTGCAGTGCGAGCAGACCCGTCGCGTAGCGCTCCATGTCGGGCGTGCGGTCGCCGCCCCAGATGTCCGGCGTCTTCACGCCCATCGGCAGGTAGACGATATCGAGCTTCGGATCGTAGGCGGCCGGCGCCCATGAGTTCGGCGAGTTCCACGTGTAGTGCTCGCCCGGCCCCGGAATCTTGTTCGGGTCCGCCGCGCCCGGATCGAATACCCACAGCAGCTCGCCCGTGCGCACGTCGAAGCCGCGAATCACGCCCGAGGGCTCGCGCGTCGAGAAGTTGTCCTCGACTGCCCCCGTCACGACGATCACCTTGCCCGTGACGATGGGTGGCGAGGTGGGCTCGTACATGCCAGGCGTCGTCACCGGCATGGCGTGCTGCAGGTCGAGGTCGCCGTTGTCGCCGAAGCCCGCGCAACGCTCGCCCGTGAGTGCGTCGAGCGCATAGAGATGGCCGTCGTTGACGGGCAGCAGGATGCGGCGCGTGCAGGTGCCGTTCGTGCCGCTGGTGGCGGCCGCAGCGGCCGCTGTGGCGTCGCTCGCGGCAGGCGCCCCCGCCTGCGTATCCGCGGCGGGATCGCTTGCGGGCGCAGCGGCCTCGGCGCCCGAAGCGGCCGAAGCGGCCGAAGCACCCGTCGCCACCGCGCTCGCCGAAAGGTCGATAAACGACACGCCCCGGCAGGTCACGTGCTGGAACGACGGATCAGCATGGAGCTTGGGATCGAACTTCCATTTGAGCTCGCCCGTCTGCGCGTCGAGCGCGAACAGGATCTGGTGCGGCGAGCATAGGTAAAGCAGGTCGCCGATCTTGATCGGCGTGACCTCGTTGGTGATCTCGACCGGATCGTTGGGCCCCTTCGTGTCGCCCGTGCGGAAGGCCCAGGCGAGCTGGAGGTTCTTCGCATTCTCGGGTGTGATCTGCTGCAGCGGCGAATAGCGTGTGCCTTGCTGGTCGCGGCCATAGGCGGGCCACTCGGAAGGCTGGATGCCGTTCGGGTTCGGCGCGACGGTGCCCGTGTAAGCAGACAGCGTGCCGTTGATCTGCTGCGGGTCGTTGAAGTGCGCATAGGCGAGCACCCCGCCCCACACTACGAGCCCGGCCAGGAGCGCGACCACGCCCGTCTTGCGCGGCCTCTCCAGATGCCAGCTCATGAGCACCAGCAGCCACACGCCGAAAATGACCAGCACGCCTGAGCGCGGCACGAGCGCCCACAAGTCGGGCCCCGACTCCCAGAGCCCCCAGACCGCCGTGCCGATCAGCACGAGCGCATAGAGCACGAACGACGCGGCGCTCGCCCGCCACAGCAGCCAGGCGACGACGAGCAGCGCGACGCCGGTCACGACGTAATACGCCGAGCCGCCGAGCGAAAGCAGCCACGCGCCGCCAACGAGCAGATAGATCGCGGTAAGCAGCGTGAACAGCACGGAAATGACGCCGATGACGCCCAGCGGTTTCGATTGTCTGGCCATGGTCTGAACCTTCCTCGAAAAGTACCGTCTGCGGTGGCGGGAAAAGCGTGGACTCAGAACACGTGCATCATGCCGACGTAGGCCCCCGTCTGCGATTCGCCGGGCAGCGGGCTCGTGGGCGTGCTCGAGTCGCGCGGCGTGGCGAACACCGAGAACGTGCCGTTGTGGCTGTTGTTCACATACGCGAGCGTGCCATAGAGAAACGTGCGCGCGCTCAGGTTGTACGTAGTGCCAAGCGCATAGAGCATGGCGTGGCTGGCGGGGTCGTGCGAGACGTCGCCTTCGCCCTCGCCCACGTGAATATAGAAGCCCGCGGCCGTCACGGCCCACTTCGGCGTGGCCTGATAGGTCGCGCCGAGCCAGTAATGATCGGCGGTATCGGATAGTCCCGGCGGCGTATCGGGCGCCGAATAATGTGTGTACGCAGCCTGGATCTTGAACTTCTGCACGCGCAGGTTCGCGCCCACGAAGTATTCGCGCGAGGCCGTGAAGATATTGGAGAAGCGTCCGTTCGAATCGCGCAATTCGTCATAGATGCCGCGCATGTCGAAGAGCGGCGAGTGATACGAAAGCATGATGCCGTCCGAGCGGCCGAATTCGCCTTCGGCACCGCTGTTGAAGGCGCCCGGCTGATTGCCGAATGCATACTGACCCTGCACGTCGAAGCCGTGCCACACGGGGCTGTGATATTCGACGTTGTTGCTCGTTTGCTGCCAGTTGCGCCCGCGCACGAGCGAAGCCGACGACACCGCCTGCTGCACGAACGGATCGAATTCCCATACGCCGTCGCTGTCGATGAAGAGATTGCGCCCGGCCTGCAGTTGCCCCCACGTCTCGTTCTTGAGGCCCACATACGCGCGGCGCGAGAAGAGGCGTCCGCCGCCCGTGGTGCCGTTCATGATCTGCAGCGCGGTTTCGAGGGTGAACAATGCAGCACTGCCGCCACCCAGGTCTTCGGTTCCCTTGAAGCCGAGCATGCTGGTGCCCCAGTCGCCGCCTTCGGCGCTCCAGCGAGTCGAACTGCCGCCGTTGCCGTTGGCGATGTGATTGACGTATTCGATGCCGCCGTCCACGCGGCCGTACATCGTGACACTCGTTTGTGCGCTGGCGGCCGAACTGGCGGCGAGCAGCGCCACAGCGCCCAGAGTCGTTTTCACGTCAACTCCTTCGTGGAGTCTTCTTTCGTAGTCCGGTCCATGCCGGGGCGAATAACGTGCAGACAAGCCGGCGCGCGAGCGCTCAACGCGCATCGGGACACAGGGCCCATGCCGGACGCATCACGCGCGAAAAAGGATAGCGCGTCGCGGAGAAGCCCGCTCTCTGGCTGAACGGCGGACGATGATCGGGCGCGCGAGCGCCAGAGTTGCAGCGATCGCGTAGCACGTTGCGTGCCGCGCCCTCCGGCATACCATGCGCCACGCATCGGTCTTGCGCCGCAAGGCTCGCCGCGCGCGGGAACGGGCGCTTTCAACGGACGATCGCCATGACCACCGCGCCGCTCGTCGTAATCGACTTTCAGAAGGGAATCGTCGGCACCGAACCGCTGCCCGGCGATGCGACAACGGTCACCGGCAACCTCAACTTTTCGCGCCCTAGCGTGAATCCTGCCGCGAATCCGCCTGCTCCAGGCGCTTCGCCGCATCGGCGCTGCCCGCCGGCTGCGCCGCCCTCATGGCATGGAAAACCGGCAAGCGCCAGCCGTAATAGAGCGAAGCAAGCCGCAATGCCACACAGGAAGTCACGGCCACCCATGGCGTCCAGAATGGCGACCAGCCCGCATACGTGAGCCCCACCTGGACGGCTGCGCCAAGCAGCGCCGCCGAGGCGTAGATCTCGCGCTCGAGAATGGCCGGCACGCGCGAGAGCAGCACGTCGCGCATCACGCCGCCGCCCACTGCGCTCACGATACCGAGCAGGATGGCCGGCTCCGCGCTCTGGCTGTACTCGAGCGCCTTCTGCGCGCCCGCGACGGCGAAGAGCCCGAGCCCGATCGCATCGAACAGCAGCACGGGATGACGCAGCCGCCGCACCTGCGGATAGGCCGCGATGGTCAGCGCCGCGGCCAGCACCGATACCGCGAGATAGGCCCAGTTCGCAAGCCCCACGGGCGGAACCGCGCCGATGCACAGATCGCGCACGATGCCGCCGCCGCAGGCCACCATGAAGCTCACGACGATGATGCCGAAGAGATCGAGCCGCCGCTGTCTGGCGGCCACGGCCCCGGAAATCGCAAACGCGAACGTGCCGATGAGATCGACGAGCGTATACGCCGTATGAGTGTTGATATGCGCGCCGACGTGCGCGCCCAGCTCTACGCTCACGCCGCCTCGCTTTCGCGGCCGAGCCACGCACCGGCTGCGCACAGCATCGCCTCGAGGCCCGTGCGCAGCGTGGGCTCGAGCACCGGCGCGAACATCGGCGAATGATTGCTCGGGATTTCGTTGAGCTTCTTCGCAGCCTGCGCTTTCACAAAGACTTCCGGGTCCGTGCCGCCGACGAACCAGAATGCGTACGGCACGCCCCATTCGCGGCCGAACACGCTGAAGTCTTCGCTGGCGGCGGCCGGCTGCGCCTCGTACGCACGCTCGCCGAACCACGCCTCGAAAGCCGTGCGCAAGCGCGCCGTGGTGGCCGCGTCGTTCACCGTGAGCGGGTAACTCGAGAGCGTCGTGAATTCCGGCTCGCGCGGCGCGTTCGAAGCCGCGCATTCCGCGCAGCAGATGCGGCGGATCGCGCCGAGCATGTATTCGCGCACGTCGTCGTCGAAGGTGCGCATGTTGAGCTTGAGCGTGGCGTCGTCGGGGATGATGTTTTCCTTCGTGCCCGCTTGCAGCGCCCCCACCGTGAGCACGGCGGTCTCGCTCGGCGCGATTTCGCGCGAGACGATCGTCTGCAGCCGCAGCGTGGTGGAAGCCGCCATGATGACCGGATCGATCGAGGTCTGCGGCTGCGAGCCGTGCGAGCCGCGCCCGAAGAGCTTCACCTTGAGGCTGTCGCCGGCCGAGAGAATCGCGCCGCTGCGATAGCCCACCGTGCCCGCCGGGCCCACCATCACATGCTGGCCGAGAATCACGTCGGGCTTCGGAAAGCGCGTCTTCATGCCGTCGTCCATCATGCTGCGCGCGCCGCGCCCCACTTCCTCGCCCGGCTGGAACACGGCAAGCAGCGTGCCGCTCCATGCGTCGCGATGCGCCGCCATGAGTTGCGCCACGCCAAGGAGCCAGGTCACGTGCATGTCGTGGCCGCACGCGTGCGCCACGCCCACCTGCGCGCCCTCTTCGTCCTTCGTCGTCACCGTGCTCGCATACGGCAGACCCGTGGCTTCGGTCACGGGCAGCGCGTCCATATCCGCGCGCAGCATCACGACGGGCCCCTCGCCGTTGCGCAGCATGGCCACGACGCCCGTCACGCCCACTTCGCGCGCGACCTCGTAGCCGAGCTTTTCCATGCGCTCCGCGACGAGCGACGCGGTGCGGAACTCCTGCATCGACAGTTCGGGATGCTGGTGCAGGTCCCTGTAGATCGATTCGAGTTCGGGCAACAGCGCGCCGATGGCGGGCGTCAGTGTTTCGACCAGATTCGGCATTGACATCTCCTTGTGGTCAACTTTCCTATGGACAACTTTCAGGCGTACACGGACGGACCGCGATTTCAGCCGCCTTCGATCAGGCTCTGCGCGAGCTTGGCGAGCAGTTGGTCTAGCGTCTGGCGCTCGCGATCGGTAAGCACGGCGGCAAGCTCGGATTCGAGCTTCGAACCCGCTTTTTCCGATGCATTCGCCACTTTCACGCCCTCGGGCGTGGCGCGCAGCGCGACGCTGCGCCGGTCCGCCACGTGCGTGCCACGTGCGATCAAGCCGCGCGATTCGAGCTCCGCGAGCGTTTTCGAGAGCAGCGTCTTTTCGATGAGTGCGCACTGCGACACCGCTTTGGGCGTGATGCCGGGCTCGGCGCGGATGATGCGCAGCACGCGCATGGCGCGCACGTCGAGATCCCAGCGCTCGCGATAGACCGCGTTGGCGCGCTCCATCAGGAGAGCGCTGGTCTGATCGAGCCTGAACGTGAGGAAATCGGAGTACAAACGCGCGCTCCCAGGGTGCCACGACCCACTTGGCGGCCGGCCACCCGGCAACTGAGCGCCAGTATAGTCAAATAGTTGAAAATTTCAACTATTTGGACAAGGGAAGGTTCGTGGGGATGTGCGAATGCGACTGCGCGGCGGGCCTCCACTCGAATGGAGAGCCGCCGCGCAGGAGGCCGTAGCGGGCGGGGTCAGATGCCCGCCCGCAAGAAGGCTGGACCGGCCAACGAAATCAGCCGGCGTTAGCTGCCCGAAGGCATTTAGAACGCGTGGCGCATGCCCACCGTGACGGCGACCTGCGTATCGTTCGACGACGGCGAGAGCGTGTTGATCATCGCGTGCGAGAGCACGGAGTCGGCCGGCGCGCCGTGCACGTTCTGATACACGCCTTCCAGATAGAAGTCGGTGCGCTTGCTGACGGCGTAATCCGTCTGCAGCATGGCCGTGTTCCAGCCCGGCGCCGAGCCGTTGTACGCGCCGTGCGTGTACGTGTAAGCGCCCGAGACCGTCCATGCCGGCGTAAGCGCGTATTTCACGTTGACTTCGTAGTTGTCCAGACGCAGCGAACCGGCGAGCGAGCCGGCGGAGTCGTCGTTCGCGCCGAGATAGGTGCCCGTGCCGAACGAGAACACGCCCGCGACGTTGTCGATTTGCGTGTGGCTCCAGACGAGGCCCACCGTGGCCGGACCATACGTGTAGTTGCCGCCGAGCGACCAGACGCGCTGACGCTCCGAGAGGAAGTTCGCGCTCGTGTCGCCGGTGGTGACCGCGCCGCTGCCGGCGCCTGCGTTGTTGAACTGCAGGTAGCCGGCTGCGAGGTTCACCGGGCCCTGGTTGTACGCAAGCGCGAAGCCGTAAGAGCGGTTGTTCGCGAAGTCACCGGCCTTGTTGCTGAACGAGTACATCGTCTCGACCGTCACGCCGTGCCACGCCGGGCTCGCGTACTTGACGGAGTTGTTGACGACCACCGAGTTCGCCGCGAGGTTGTCGTTCTCGAACGGGTGCGCCGCGATATTGCCGCCCCACGTGTTGGACCCGGCCGTGAGCGGGCCCACGAGGTCGTTCATCACGTCGAACTGGCGGCCGAACGTGAGCGTCCCGTACGGGTCGCTTTGCAGGCCGACCCAGGCCTGCGAGCCAAAAGCGCTGCCCGAGAAGGCCTGGGCGCCGTTGTTCAGCAGGAAGCCTTGCTCGAGCTTGAAGACCGTATGCAGGCCGCCACCCAGATCCTCCGATCCCTTCAGGCCGAACACCGTGTTCTGCGTGGAGCTGGTGTTCATTTGCCAGTTGCTGTGGCCGAACTGGTTGTTCGTGTAGACGATGCCGGTATCGATCAGGCCGTAGAGGGTCACGCTGCTTTGCGCGTGCGCCGAGATGGCGAAAGCGCTGAAGAGTGCCGCGGCGATTAGCGATTTTTTCATGTTTGTAGACTCCGGGTTTAAGCGGTGGGTTAGTGCATCGAATTCAGGCAGCCGGCACCATCGAAGTGCAGGTCATACACGCGCATTCCATTTCGGTGCAGATTTCAAAAGCCAAAGAATAGCCGCCGACGATTATTGCGGGTTACGCAATTCATCGGTGTTGAAAATGCAATGACAGAATGGAAGTTCCGCGACGAGTGGCGGCTCGAAACGAACACCCGCATCATAGGGTGTCGAAAATAAAAATGGTGTTGAAAATACGGCGGCGTGGCGTCAATGGCACAACCGCTTCGGACGGGCCTCGACGCTCGCCACGGAATGTGCCGTGTGCGAATACCGCGAATCGGTTATTAACTCTCGCATGCAATTCACAGGCGACGACATTTGTGAATCGAAGAAAAATTACACAACGCTTTCAGCCCGGCGCATTAAAGGCGATGAGAAACGCCGAATATCCGTCGTGACCAATGCGGCGGAAATCAGCTCTCCGGATGCGTTTGATTCTTCCTCGTCGCGCTTGATCTTTCTAATGCGGGACCTGATGTCTTATATCAAAGCCATTCGAAATAAGCCCGGCCTTGACGCGTTCACGCAGCGGACGCGCCTGTCCCCGCCGCCACAGTTAATTTTGCATTCCTGTTAATTTTGAAAATTGTCCGCCTGATCCGGCTTATCGCCAGGAGATGCGAAGGCGCCGCTCACAAGGCAGCAGGCTTGCTCTGACATGTCTCCAGCTGAAGAACATTGCCGAACTGCCGCGTAATGCCCGTCATCTTGTGCGTGATGAGGAGCACGCTTCGGCCGTCCATCAGCTTCGTAATGGCGGACATGAGCGCCTGCTCGGTAACCGTGTCCAGCCCCTCCGTGGGTTCGTCCAAAACGAGAACAGGCGCATCGCGCAACAGGGCGCGCGCAATGGCGAGCCGCCGGGCCTGCCCACCGGAGAGCCGCGTGCCTGCCTCCCCGATTTGCGTGTCGTAACCCTGCGGCAGGCTGCAGATGAAATCGTGCAACTGGACATCGCGGCACGCCGCTTCCAGACGTGCCTGATCGGCGTGCGGACGGGCGATCAGCAAATTGGCCCGGATCGTGTCGTTGAAGAGGTACGCGTCCTGCGAGACGACTGCGATTCGCTCGCGCACGGCTTCGGCAGCGCAATCGCGCAAATCGACGCCGTTCAGTTCGATGCGTCCAGCCGAATATTCGCGCATGCGCAACAGGAGTTCGACCAGCGTGCTCTTTCCTGCCCCGCTCGCCCCCACGATCGCAATCCGGCCACCGGCAGGGAGGTGGAACGAAACATCGCGCAGCACCCACGGAAGCGCTTCGTCGTAACGGAATCCCAGATTGCTGACGACCAGATCGCTCCCGTCCGGTATGGGCTGCGGCTGCGGCGGGTCCTGCACGTCTGGTTTCGCATCCACCAGATCGAAAATCCGGCGCGCCGCGGCAAGACTCTCCCCCAAAAGCTGCAAGGCGGTGGAGATGGGCATGACCGCCTCGAAACTCGCGAGCACCAGCAAAGCCAGCATGGCGCAATCCGCGGGTGCAAGCGTGGAAGCCGTCACACCCGGAATGACGAGCAGCAACGCGAACCACATCGCGCCGGAGGCACACACGGCAAGCGCGCCTTGAGAGACTCCCCTCGCGCGGCTGAGTCGTTCCTGCTGCCCGACCAGTTGCGTCGAGAGCTGATCGACCCGTTGAGCGTAAGCGGCCGCCGCGCCGTAAACCTGCAGCTCCGCGAGGCCCTGCAGGTTGTCCACCACGGCCTCTTGCAGCTCTGCGCGCAGGGCGACACCTGCACTCGCCGGCTCGCGCGTCCAGACGAGGGCCAGCCAGGGCAGCGCGACACCCGCCAGCAGCAGGAACAGCAGCGCGACCGCCGCAACCGGACCACTGAAAGCAGCAGCCACGGCAACGATGACGAGTATCCCCACGCCCCCCGTCGCCACGGGTACGAGCGTGCGCAGATAGAGATTGCTGAGGCTGTCGATGTCGGACTGGATGCGCGTGACGAGATCCGCTGCGCGAACGCGTTCGAGGCCCGCAGGCGCGAGCGGTTCGATGCGAACGTAGAACCACACGCGCAAGCGGGCGAGCAGCCGGAATGTCGCCTCGTGGGTGACGAGACGCTCGGCGTAGCGCCCGCCCGTGCGGACGATCGCGCACGCGCGGATCAACGCGGCCGGCGTGAAATAGTCGAAGGCGACCTGCGTCACGCCCGCCAGCGCCATCGATGCGATGAACCATCCGGAAATGGCCATCAGCGCGACGTTTGCGAGCACGGTCGCGAGCGAGAGCGCGGCGCCGGCCGCCATCCACTGCCAATAAGGGCGAAAGAGCGCCATGAGGCGCATCAGATCCGCCCATGTGCTCGCGCGCGCTTGCCTCGTGGAACGCGCGCTGTCAGCCGGTATTTTCATGACCGGACCTCGTCGCGCTCATCGGCCCGTTCATCGGCCCGCTCGTCTGCGAGCTCATCCAACCCGGCAATTCCGGCCTCGACAAGCCGCCGGTACACACCTTCATTCGCCAGAAGCTGCTCGTGCGAGCCAGACTGCACAGCCTTGCCCTGCTCCATCACTACAATGGTATCCGCAAGCGCCGCCGTGCTCATGCGGTGTGCGATCAGCAGCACCGTTCGGCCTGTTGCGAGACGCCGCAACGCATCGTGAATTCTCGCCTGGGTTTCGTTGTCGAGGCTCGCGGTGGGTTCGTCGAGCAGCAGGACAGGCGCGTTCCTCAGAAAAGCGCGCGCCAGCGCGAGCCGCTGGATCTGCCCGCCGGAAAGCCCGGCCCCACGCTCGCCGAGCTGGGTGTCGTAGCCGTGCGGGAGCGCCTCGATGAACTCGTCCGCGCCGGCGTCTGTCGCGGCTGCGCGCACGGCTGCGAAGTCCGCATCCGGGCGTGCAATGCGCAGATTCTCCAGCACCGTGCCCGCGAAAACGTGCGCGCGCTGCGGCACCCACGCGACGCGCGATCGCCAGTCGTCGAGATCGGTCTCGTCGAGAGGTTGCCCGTTGACCGCCAGGGTTCCAGCCGTGGCGGGCGCGAACCCGAGCAGGAGGTTGAGGACGGTGCTCTTGCCCGCGCCGCTGTGACCGACGAGTGCCGTCATGCGGCCCGCTTCGGCCACGAGATTCAGACCGTCGAGCGCCGGACGCCCCGACGACCAGACATGGGAGACGTTGTCGAAACGGATCGTATAGCCGCTCGCGGCCGGCACCGGTGCGCGCGCCGTGCTTTCGGCCGGCGTGGGCAGCGCGAGGATGTCCATGACGCGCTCCGCCGCGGCGATCGCGTCGAGCCGTTCGTGATAGTGGCTGCCGAGCGTGCGTAGCGGCAGGTAGAACTCGGGCGCGAGCAGCAGCACGAACAGCCCGCGCAGCAGCGGGATTTTTCCGTAGAAAAGATGAAAGCCCACCAGCACCGCAACCACGGCGATGCTGAGCGTCGCGAGAAATTCCAGCACGACCGACGAAAGGAATGCAATGCGCAGCACCTTCATCGTGCTGCTGCGATACGCCTCGGACAGCCGCGCCACGACGAGCGCCTCGCGCCGACCGGCATTGAAAAGGCGCAGCGTCGTAATACCCTGGAGCGAGTCGAGAAAGCGCGCGCCCAGCACACTCAGCAGCTTCCACTGGCGCCGGTTGGCCTCGGCCGCGCCTTTGCCGAGCAGGATCATGAAGAGCGGGATCAACGGTGCGCTCAGCACGAGGACCACGCCCGAGGTCAGGTCGACGGGAAATACCGCCATCAGGATCGCGGCGGGCAACAGCACGGTCAAAGCCCGCCCGGGCAGCCAACGCGCGTAGTAGCCCTCCAACGCCTCGATCCCCTGCACGAGGTGCGTGGCCAACGCCCCGCTCGCCTCGCCGCGCAGCCACATGGGCCCGAGCGCCTGCATCTTGCGCAGCAGTTCGGCACGCAACGTGAGGCGCATCGAAGCCGCGCCCCGGAAGGCCGAGCGCTCCGCCAGCCGGATCACGACGAAGCGCAGCGCAATCACCGGCAGCATGGCTGCCAGCGCCGGCCAGACCCTGCCGAGG
>Ga0335083_10007985_pt1 | contig 12982 bp, 15 predicted proteins | sample Lox_Sample_42_FD_206716 | JGI IMG/M metagenome (GOLD analysis project Ga0335083, IMG submission 206716) | Soil microbial communities from Loxahatchee National Wildlife Refuge, Florida, United States - Lox_Sample_4.2 | ecosystem: Environmental > Terrestrial > Soil > Wetlands | place: USA...
CGGGGGAGCTGGGCCTGCAGGTCCCAGGCGAGCCACATCAGGTTCTCCGCCGAGGTGACCGACACCGCCAGGGCAGCGGCGGCCTCGTAGGTGAGCGACTTCGTCCAGCCTTCGGGCAGGTCGCCGCGGTAGCCGCCGCCGGGCAGCGGCTGGTCCTCGTCGCGGATCAGCGCCCGCAGCACGCCGAGCTTGCCCGCCGCCGCCCACGACTCCAGCGCCTGCCACTGCCGCAGCAGCCCGGTCATCTCGTCCCGGGACAGGCCCGCGCACCGCCACCCGGCACCGGAGGCGGCCTCGGCCGCCGCGGCCAGCGCCGCCGAGGGAGCGCAGGCGTCCCAGCCGCCGCCCAGCGCGAACCCGGACGGGCCCGGCGCGCCGGGCCCGCCGCCACCGGGCAAGCCGGGGACCGGAAGGGGTTCGGGCGTGCCGCCCGTCCCGTCGCCCTGTCCCGGCTGCCGTCCCATCTGGCCCCCTCTGTTCGATTTACCGCCTACAAGTTCTAGTACTCGAATATTATCACTAATTCAAGATCATTATCTGCCGAAACGCTATCCATTCAGATAGTCTTTTATGTCTTTCAATTGAGGCCCCTGCAGATGGAGGCTCGCCTCGGTCTTCCACCGTCACCAGCACCCCCATGATCAGGAACTTCCCCCAGAATCCTGACCATCGAATCGCTAGCTATCGCCGATCACCGGGATCAGGTGATGGCACATCACCCGGACGGTGGCCACGATTCGGTTGTGGGTTATCGACCCGAAGCAAAGTACTTGAGGAAGCAAGTTTGACCCTCGATGAAGGGAACTGCGATGGCCACCACCCCCACCCAAGACGCACGGATCCGCGAGCTGTTGCTGGTCAACCTCTTCGCGGTGTTCGGCGAACGCGATCCCGAGCGTGGCATGAGGGCCGGAGGCTCTTGATACGGATTGCCGGCGTCGCCCTTCCACCGGGCCTTGCGCCGCAACGACGGCAGCTAGACCGTCGAGTGCGGCTCGGCGATCATCGCCGTCCCGATCTCGCGGAAACCAAGCCGCGCATACACCCGGGCCACCTCCGCGTCAGAGGCGGAAAGAAACACCGTCGACGCGCCGCGCGCCAGGGCGTCGGCCGCCAGTGCGTGGGTCACCGCGGCGCCGAGCCCGCGACGCCGGCTCGTCGGCAGCACCCCGATGCCGGTGATCTCCGCGACCCCGCCGGTGAGCTGGTAGCTGCCCGCGGCGAGCGGCCCGTTCGGCCCGCCGGCCGCGGCGAGCACCGACTGCCCGGCGCGCAGCCGTTCCCGCAGCATCGCGATCGTGGCCGCGTCGTGGTCGGCGGCGATCTTGTCCCGCTCGGTGATTCCGGCCTCGCCGATGGCCGTGCCCGGATGCCCGAACGCCACGGCGGGCACCGACCAGGCGAGCGCCACGTCGGGATCGTCGGCGCCGAGGATGCCTGCCGTCATCCGCGGTGGCAGGCCAGGCGGCGCGTTGAGCGATTCGAGCACGAGCAGCGGGTGCTCGTGTACGTGCAGGCCTGCCCCGGACGCCGCGTCGGCCATGTCAGGCGCGGCCTGCTCAATCCACTCGAACGACTCGGGTATCAGCAGCTCCCGCTGCCTGGCCCGCGCGGCACGGACATCGGCCGCGGACACCCGCGGTCGGCTGCCAAGGCGCGGCCGCGCGTAGTACGGATAGCCGGACCCGACGGGAATGAAGAGGACGAGGGAGCCAATCGTCTCGGTCCGGGCACGCTGTCTCGGCACGGTGTCGCAAAAGGCGTCAATCCGCCCGATCATCTCATCATCACTCACAACGCCTCACACCTTAGGCGGGTGCGTGCGGTCAGCCAAGCGCTTTACCGTCATGCCATCTGGAGCGGCCCCGCGCTTGGCGGCCCCGACTGACCGGCCGCACCGCCAGGCAGGGAGCCAGATCCCGGGTCGGCAGGGGAGCTGGAGCCGGACACCGACCCGGCCGGCCCGTACACCTCGATCTCGGCGGGGGACAGGCCGAGCATCGTTGCCGCATCGGGGAAGGCGAACCCCTCGTGGGCGAGCATCTCGAGCGCGTTCCGCGTGGCCCGGTTGGCGGCGTCGACGGCCATCCGCGCCGCGTGCCGCGCCCGCAGCGCGTCGGCGACCGGCGCGGGAGCGTCGGGGAGCACGTCGATCCTGATCGCCTCGGCAGGGATGTTGAGGGTACGCGAAATCACCTGCCTGGCCACGACCTCGGCCTGGCCGAGGTCGCGGACCTGTGCGGTCAGCCCTTCCACCTGCGGGATGCGGATCGTCCACCAGCGGCCCGCCCGCTCGCACAGCGCGGTGAAGGTTGTCGTCTCCATGAAATGCCCCTTATCACCGAGTCGTTCGGTTCCCCCCATCGCGGTGACCGTGCCTAATCTACCGGCGAGTAGCGAAAGATGTCGCAAAACATGAACACGAGTTAGGAAAATCACGTAACACTGCTGCTCACGGGCCTGGTCAGGGGACCAGATGCCGGTTCGGGGCGGCTGCGTCCGCGGCGAACTGCGGCAGTTCGGTCACCGCGATGCCGGCCGCGGTCAGCAACTCGACCCCCTGGCAGTCGGCGACGAACAGCGCGGGCTCCCGCCAGGCGATCACCACCCTGGCCAGCCCGGCCGCGATGATCAGCTCGGTGCAGGTCCGCGGCCGGGACCTGCGCGCGGTGCACGGTTCGAGCGTGCTGTAGATGGCGGCACCGGCCAGCCGCGGGTCGCCGTCGGCGAGCTTGCCGAGCGCGGCCTCCTCCGCGTGCACCGCGGGGTCGCCGCCTGCACGGGAGAAACCGCGCGCCAGTTCCGCCCCGTCCGCGCCGACGATGACCGCGCCGACCGAGAACGCGGTCTCCGACGGCGGGCACTCCCGCGCCAGCGACACCGCGACCCGCATCCACCCCGCGTCATCCACGCCGCCCATCCTAACCGCGAGCTAAAACACGATTTCACCGCAAAAAGAGTATTCAGCAGAACGGATTCATGCTAAGCCTTCCCCCAATCTGCACCTCACGGCAGCCAAGGCGCTAGCATTGACCTGCTCAAATAGCCATTACTGGAAAGGGGCAAAAGTCAGTTAAGCCGCGCCAGCGGCTACATCGCCCATGTTCGCGTGCGCGCGTAAGGCAGTGCGCAACAACCCCAGAAAGCGTCGCGGGAAAACGTCGCCTGAGGAATTGCGGAGGTCATCATGAACCTGGAGGCCCTCGCCTCAGGGACGCCCGTGGCCGCCATCGCCCACGCGGCTTCGCACCTGACAGGCCGCCAGGTCGTCCCGGGCCTGGCGATCGTCACGGTGCTCCTGCTCACCCTGGTCATCCTGTTCGGCCCCGAGGGACCGGGACCCGGACTCCGCCGGCAACCCCGGGCCTCACGCGCCGCCGACCGCCCAGTTGACGCCGCTGATCCGCGTGATCCGCCCAAGGATGCCGCGCCGACGCCGGTTCCGCCCGGTGCGCTGTGAGCGGTCAGGCCGCCGATCAATATCATCGACCTATGTGAATTCGGCCTACGCCAGTTGTCTTACGGGGGGAGAGAGGTTATGGCCGGCAAATTCGAGGTATATGAGGACCGCTCGGGTAAGTACCGATTCCGGCTTAAGGCCGGCAACGGCGAGATCGTCGCCTCGGGGGAGGCGTACGAGACCAAGGCCTCAGCGAAGGAAGGCTGCGAAGCCGTTCAGCGTGCCGCGGACGGTGCGCCCATCGTCGAGGTCGAAAGCTAAGCGATCGACCGCGCGACGCGAAAAGCCCGCAGCGAGGCCAAGAGCCTCCCTGCGGGCTTCCGCTATCCGACCGAAGAAGTCAGATCAGTTAAGATCGTCAGACATCGAAGTACAGCTCGAACTCGTGCGGCGTCGGGCGCAGCCGCACCGCGTCGAGCTCCTTCTCCCGCTTGTAGGCGATCCAGGTCTCGATGAGGTCGTCGGTGAAGACGCCGCCCTCGGTGAGGAAGGCGTGGTTCTCCTCAAGGTTGTCGAGCACGGCCTCAAGCGAGCCGGGGACCTGCGGGATCGAGGCGGCCTCGTCCGGCGGCAGCTCGTACAGGTCCTTGTCGACCGGCTCCGGCGGCTCGATCTTGTTCTTGATGCCGTCGATGCCCGCCATCAGCATCGCCGCGAAGGCGAGGTACGGGTTGGCGGACGGGTCGGGCACGCGGAACTCGATCCGCTTGGCCTTCGGGTTCGAGCCGGTGATCGGGATGCGGCAGCAGGCCGACCGGTTCCGGTTCGAGTAGACCAGGTTGACCGGCGCCTCAAAGCCCGGCACCAGGCGGTGGTAGGAGTTCACCGTCGGGTTGGTGAAGGCGAGCAGCGACGGCGCGTGCTTGAGCAGGCCGCCGACGTACCAGCGGCCGATGTCGGACAGGCCGCCGTAGCCCATCTCGTCGTAGAAGAGCGGCGCGCCGTCCTTCCACAGCGACTGGTGCACGTGCATGCCCGAGCCGTTGTCACCGAACAGCGGCTTCGGCATGAACGTCACGGTCTTGCCGGCCGCGCGGGCCACCGACTTGATGACGTACTTGTACAGCAGCAGCTTGTCGGCCTGCTCGAGCAGCTCACCGAAGCGGATGTCGATCTCCGCCTGGCCGGCGGTGCCCACCTCGTGGTGCTGCATCTCGGTCACGATGCCGACCTCGATCAGCTTCTTGACCATCTCCGAGCGCAGGTCGGTGTAGTGGTCCATCGGGGGCACCGGGAAGTAGCCGCCCTTGAACGGGGGCTTGGCGCCGAGGTTGCCGCCGACCTCGTCGCGGCCGGTGTTCCACGCGCCCTCCACCGAGTCGAGGTGGTAGTACCCCTCGTTCGGGCCGGTCGCGAACCGCACCGAGTCGAAGATGTAGAACTCCGCCTCGGGGCCGAAGTACGCGGTGTCCGCGATCCCGGTGCCCTTGAGGTACTCCTCCGCCTTCGCGGCCACGTTGCGCGGGTCGCGGGAGTAGGCCGCGCCCGTGAGCGGGTCGAAGACCGAGAAGGTCAGGTTCAGCGTCTTGTGCTGACGGAACGGGTCGAGCACGGCGGTCTTCGGGTCCGGGATCAGCAGCATGTCGGACTCGTGGATCGCCTGGAAGCCGCGGATCGACGAGCCGTCAAACATCCGGCCCTCGGTGAAGACGTCCGCGTCGAACGTCTGGACCGGGATCGTGAAGTGCTGCACCGTGCCCGGCAGGTCCGTGAACCTGACGTCAATGAACTCCACGTTTTCCTCAGTGATGAACCTGAGGACATCTTCAGCACTGCTGAACGACATCAACCCTCCCTGAACAGGGCGCGCATAGTGAGCTATAACTCGATTTCTTCGTCGGAATCGCTTCGGACAGTAGCCGTTGGCAATTTCCTGACCGTATCCCCGATGTTTCGTGAGTGTTACGCGTGCTCAACAGGCACGTTCCGGGCAACCGACCCGGTCAGCCGCGGGCGGCGAGCGGATACCGTAGTCCTGTGGCTCAAGGACACAAGAACCAGCGGACCAGGAACGCGACCAAGACGGCCGGTGCGCCCGGTGCCTCTGTGGCCGATGATACGCCTGACTACCCCGGCAAGCGCTTCGGCTTGCCGAAGGAGGGCCCCATGTCGGTGGCCCCGATGGGCAGGCGGCTGATCGCATTGCTCGTCGACTGGCTGCTGTGTTACCTGATCGCCTCGAGCATCGTGGGTCACAACATCGCGGCGGCGGGCGACGCGCACTACCGGGATGCCCAGTTGCTGACGCTGCTGCTGTTCGCCGTCGAGGTCTACCTGCTCACCGCGGTCAGCGGACTGACGGTCGGCAAGCGGCTGCTCGGCATGCGGGTGATCCGCACCGACGGCAGCCGCCCAGGCTTCGGCTGGGCGGCGCTGCGCACCCTGCTGCTGCTTTTCGTCGTCCCGGCGTGCCTCACCGACCGTGACCAGCGCGGCCTGCACGACCGCGCCTCCGACACGATCGTCGTAAGGCTCTAGCTCTGTCTTCCGGGGGGACGACCCCCCGTCCCCCCGATGTCGTGCGTCCCGCACGACGTGGGTGGCTAGCGCTGCTGCTTGGGCATCTTCGGCATGCGGGCGCCCTTCGGCATCGGCCCCTTGGGCATCTGCATCGTCGGCGCCAGCGCCTTGAGCCGGTAGTTCAGGTCCGACACCGCGGCCGGCCGCAGCGTGCGCGGCAGCATGGTGATCTTCCGCTGCAGCTTGCTGACTGGGACCTGGCCCTCGCCGTTGCCTGCCTGGAACTCGTGGATCGGCACGCCATGCGCGACCCGCTCGGTCTTCTTCCGCTCCGCGGCGAGCAGCGACGCGACCCGGGCAGGCACGCCCTCGCCGACGAGCACCACGCCTGGCTTGCCGACCGCGCGGTGCACCACGTCCATGGTCCTGTTCCCGGCCACCGCGGGGGTGACCGTCCAGTCGCCGCGCATCGACTGGAGCACCGCGGCCGCCGCCCCGAGCTGGCCGTCGATCGCTGAGTACTGCGCCTGCTGCGCGAACCGCCCGAACAGGATCATCGCCGTCGCCAGGCCGAGCAGCACGCCGACAGGAATGAGGAACGCGGCAAGCCCGGTCAGCAGTCCGATCAGCACGAAGACCACGATGACCGCCGCCGCGGAGCCGAAGGTGATCGGCAGCGCCCGCCGGTTCTGTTCGTTGACCAGCTTCGCGACCATGCGGATCTGCTTGAACCGCCCTGCTTTCTGGAGTTGCTCGGCGTCGTACTGGTCAACCACGGCTCAGCCTTTCCGTTACACGCGTGCCAACATCAGTGAGCATACGGTTTCGCACCCACCGGGCTGTAACCGACGAAAGTCAAAGTCCCATACCGATGATCCCGAACGTGTTCGGCTGACTCCACCCGGTCACCGGTCCCACTCGGGGCGTGGCAAACCAGCAAGCCGGCGGCTACCCGAACGCGGGAAACGCGTCGGCCCGTTCGCCGAGGAACGTCCGGTCGGCGTCGCTGAGCGGGGCCCGCCCGGTGCCCTTGAGCAGGTACGTCGCCGGATCCCAGGCCGGAGGCCGCGCCGGGCTGCCGGTGAGCTCGTCCAGCGTGCGCAGCGCGAGAGTGAGCGCGTCGCGCCGTGGTGCTAGCCGCTCGCCGGGCAGGCGCGCGGTCAGGTCGAGTTGGTGGATCACCCACTCGGTCGTCCACATCGCCAGGATGTCGTCGGCGTCCATGACGTGCCCCTGCAGCCGGAACGTCCCGGCCGGCGCGTTCCTGCTCATCGCCGCCGCCTGCCGTGCGGTGTCGGCGAAGTGCTGCCGCAGCAAGTCGGCGGTCGCGTACGCGCTGCCGTTCGCCCAGTGGAACCTGGCCTGCGCGTAGGTGACCGGCTCGGCGGCGGGCGGCCAGTCACGCCAGTAGCTGACGTAGTCCCTGTCGACGACATCGTCAGGCTCGGCAGGCTCGGCGAAGCTGAGCGCGTGCTCGGCGAGCCCGAGCCGCATGTGCATCAGCAGGTGCGCCGCCAGCCAGCCCGAACACAGCGTGGGCGCCACCAGGTCGGAGTCGCTGAGCCCCGCCACCACGGCGGCAAGCCGCTCCACCTGTCCGGCCGCGATTTCCCTGATTCTCTCCGGTAGCCGTTCGCTCACGCTTGGCAAGCCTAACGGGGCCGGCCGTTGCGCGTGGTTAACTGGCCGCCAGAGTCGGACATCAAGCGGGCGAGATGTTCTCCCGCGCGAGCAACGCCAGGACGCGACCGGTGTCTCTGCTTCGTGGACGTGATGGATACCTCTGAACGCCCGGGCATGGCGCCGGACGCCACCGCGGGGGTCACTGAGCTCTACCAGGGGCATGCGGTGGGGCTGATCCGGCTGGCCATCGTCATGCTCGGGGACAGGGTGGCGGCCGAAGACGTGGTGCAGGACGCGTTCCTCGGGCTGTACCGGCACTGGGACGGGCTCGCCGACCCCGGCAAGGCGCTGGCGTACCTGCGTTCCGCCGTTCTCAACCGGTGCAGGAACGCGATGCGCCAGCGCCAGCGGGACACCAGGCACGGCGCAGCGCCGCAAATCGTGGAGTCCGCCGAGGCCACGGTGCTCGTCGGCGAGGAGAACCAGCGGGTGCTAGCCGCGATCCGCGCGCTGCCCGACCGCCAGCGTGAGGCCCTGGTGCTCCGCTTCTACCTCGACCTGTCCCAGGACGAGACCGCCCGCGTGATGGGAATCAGCACGGGCACCGTCAAGTCCGCCACGTCCCGCGCCGTCGCGGCGCTCGGCCGGATGCTGAAGGAGGAGTCATGACCGCGACCCAGGAGCGCGCCATCACCGCGATGCGCGCGATCGGCGACACCATCACCGGCGCGCCTCCGCTGCGCCTGCCGCCGCGCACCGCCGCGGCCAGCTCGCCCCGGTTCGCTCGCCTGGCCGGCCCTCGGTTCGCTCGGCTGGCCGGCCCTGTCGGGCACGCCTGGCGACTGTGGCTGATCCCGGCGACCGCCGCTGTCGCCGTGGTCGCACTGGCGGTCTCGCTGGCCCTGATGCGCTCGGCGCCGAAGGATTCCGCACTCCTGCCGGGTACCGCCTCGGCGTCGGCGGGGACCAGCGGTTCCGCCAGCGCGCCGCCGTACTACGTGGCGCTCCCGGCCTCGTTCGGCTGGTATGCCTACGCGCCGGCCACCCCGCAGGCCAACTCCAAGAGCTCGGGGCTCATTATCGGCGAGACGGCCACCGGCAAGCGGCTGGCCACGGTGGCGCCGCCGCACGGCATGACGTTCAACGTGGTGACCGGAGCGGCCGACGACCGGACCTTCGTCGTCGGCGCGACACGCTACTCGCCCGGGGAGAAGACCGTCAGCACGATCTGGTTCGAGACGTGGTACCTGCTGCGGATCTCACCGGGCACGGCGCACGTCGCGCAACTCACCCGGTTGCCGGTCCCGGAGTTGCCGACAGTGACCGGGGTCGCGATCTCCCCCGATGGCACCGAACTCGCCGTTGCCTGGCAGCAGTTCTCCGGCCCGTCGTGGTCGTCGGCGAGCGGGCGCCCCCGGCTGGCATTGATGTCGCTGTCGACAGGCAAGGAGCTCGACCACTGGTCGTCGACGCAGGGACGGATCACCGCCACGCCGCCGGCCACCGGGTCCCGTCCTGAGCCGTTCGACACCGCCGGCCTGGCCACCGCGCTGCACTGGACCCCGGACGGAGGTGGACTCGCCTTCGCCTGGAACGGCTCGCAGATCCGGCTGCTTGACTTCACCGCGCAGGGGTTCCGCCAGCCGGACCTGGTCAAGGCGAGCAGGCTGCGCGCCGGGATCGGCACCGCCTATACCCCTGCGGGCAGCAGCTTCACCTGCGAGGCGGCCGACGGGTGGTCGCTCTCGACCGGGGCCAAGACCTTCACCTGCGCCGGCAGCTACGCCCCCATGCGCCCCGCAACGGGGCCTGGCTGCGGCAAGACGGCCCCGGCCCACCAGGCGATCATTCAGCAGATCGACCTGGGCGGCGGCGCGCAGGAGATGACCACCCTGGCGCGGTCTTCCGCCTGTACGACCGGCGGCTCCAGGACCCTGGGCGCCTCACTCGGCTGGTCAGCCGCCGACGGGACGCGGGTCATCGCCATGCTGGGCGATGGCCTGCTCGGCGGCGACGCCACGTCCCGGTACGGCATCTACACGAAGAAGACGTTCACCGCGCTCCCGGCGCTTCTTAGCGCCGGGTCCCTCGCCTCGGTCGCCTGGTAGACGGCTATCCAAGGCCTGGGCTGGCACCGCGGGACTGGGACCTGCCCGCCTTGCCGCCGCTACCCCGTCGACGCGGCGGAACGCTGCTCGATCGCCTGCGCGTACAGCTTGCCCGCCCGGTAGGAGGACCGGACGAGCGGCCCGGACATCACGCCGGCGAACCCCATGGCCAGGGCCTCCTCGCGCAGCGCGACGAACTCATCCGGGTGCACCCAGCGGTCCACCGGATGGTGCCGCGAGGATGGCCGCAGGTACTGGGTGATCGTCAGCAGCTCGACGCCGGCGGAGCGCAGGTCGGCCATGGCCGGGGCGATCTCGCCGCGGGTCTCGCCCATGCCGAGGATCAGGTTGGACTTGGTGACCATCCCGGCGTCGCGGGCCTGGCGGAGCACGTCGAGCGACCGCTCGTAGCGGAAGCCCGGCCGGATGCGGCGGAAGATCCGCGGCACCGTCTCCAGGTTGTGCGCGAACACCTCGGGCCGCGCGTCGAACACCTCGGCGAGCTGTGCCGGCTCGGCGTTGAAGTCGGGCACCAGCAGTTCGACGCCGCAGCCGGGCACCGCCGCGTGGATCTCCCTGGCGGTCTGCGCGTACAGCCAGGCGCCGCCGTCCGGCTGGTCGTCGCGGGCCACCCCGGTGACGGTCGCGTACCGCAGCCCCATCGCGGCGACGGACTCGGCGACCCGGCGTGGTTCGTCACGGTCGAGCGGCAGCGGCTTGCCGGTGTCGATCTGGCAGAAGTCGCAGCGCCGCGTGCACTGGTCGCCGCCGATCAGGAAGGTGGCCTCGCGGTCTTCCCAGCACTCGAAGATGTTCGGGCAGCCGGCCTCCTGGCACACCGTGTGCAGGCCCTCGGACTTCACCAGGTGCTGCAGCGCTGTGTACTCGGGTCCGGTGCGTATCCGGGTCTTGATCCACGGCGGCTTGCGTTCGATCGGGGTCTCGGCGTTGCGCGCCTCGAGCCGCAGCAGCCGTCGCCCCTCGGGGACCAGTTCCGGAGTGCTCACCACGTCATCCAGCCTACGTTCAAGATCGTCTCTCGTCCTACGCCGCCGTCGCGAGCAGCGGTGCCACGGTGTGGATCCGCTGCCAGCCCCGGTAGCCGAGCGCCGCCGTCAGGTGCCGTTCGAGCAGCGGTGTCACGTCCGCGACCGACACCCGGATGCCGAGTTCGGCGGTGAGCGATGTCACACCGGCGTCCCTGATGCCGCAGGGCACGATGCGGTCGTACCAGGACAGGTCACAGTCGCAGTTGAGCGCCAGGCCGTGCATGGTGACGCCCCGCGCGACCCGGGCGCCGATCGCGCCGACCTTCCGCTCTGGCCGGCCGCCAGAGGCGGGAATCCAGGCGCCGGAACGGCCCTCGACACGCGTGGCGGTGAGTCCGAACTCGGCGCAGACTCGGATCATCGCCTCCTCGAGCGCCCGCACGTAGGCGACCACGTCCATCGGCTCGCGCAGCTTGACGATCGGATAGGCGGTGAGCTGCCCTGGCCCGTGCCAGGTGATCTTGCCGCCGCGGTCCACATCGATGACGGGAGCCCCTGGGTCGCCGACGGGCCGGTCAGAGAGCGCGGTCCGTTTGCCCGCTGTATAGACCGGCATATGCTCGAGCAGCAGGCAACTGTCCGGGACCTCGCCGCTGACTCGTCGTGCGTGCACCGCGCGCTGCATGTCCCAGCCCTGGACATAGTCCACGGCGTTCGACCCGAAGCCTGCGTGCGCGAAGACGAGTTCAGCATCCACGACATTGAGAGTACGACGCGGGTGGGACTGCAGGGGATTTACCTGGCAAGGGGGCGCGTCTTCCCTCCTATTCGGCGCCGGCCCGGCCGACTCCAGGTGGAAGATCACACAGTCACGGCGGTAGACCCGCCGAGCGCCGTGGACATAATCTCGTCGCCATGGCAACCGATTTCACCGAGGAAACCGCGGCCGACGCCGTCATCGAGTCCTTCGCGCCAGACACCGATCCCCGCCTCCGCGAGATCCTGACCTCGCTTGTCAGGCATTTGCACGGGTTCGCACGCGAGGTCGAGCTGACGATCCCCGAGTGGGAGAAGGCGATCGACTTCCTGACCCGCGTCGGGCACAAGTGCGACGACGAGCGCCAGGAGTTCATCCTGCTGTCGGACGTGCTCGGGCTGTCGATGCTGACCGAGACGATCTCCAACAGGAAGTTCGGCGTGGCCACCGAGTCGACGGTCCTCGGCCCGTTCCACGTCGTGGAGTCCCCGGTCCGCGAACTCGGCGACAACATCGACCTGGTGGGCACAGGCACCCCCTGCGTCGTCACCGGCCGGGTCGTCTCGGTAGACGGCTCTCCGCTCCCCGGCGCCACGATCGACGTATGGCAAGCCAACGACCACGGCTTCTACGACGTTCAGCAGCCAGAAGTGCAGCCAAGGACCAACGGCCGCGGCCTCTTCACCGCCGACGACGACGGCCGCTTCTGGTTCCGCACCATCGTGCCGAGCTTCTACCCGATCCCCACCGACGGCCCCGTCGGCGAACTGCTCAAGGCCACCGGCAGGCACGCCTTCCGCCCCGCCCACATCCACTTCATCGTCGAGACCCCGGGCCACCGTCCGCTGACCACCCACATCTTCGTGGCAGGCAGCGAGTACATCGAGTCCGACACCGTATTCGCCGTCAAGAAGTCCCTGGTAGTCGACTTTGAAGAGGTAACAGACGAGGCCAAGGCAGAGCAGTGGCACATATCCAAGCTCCCCTTCCGCCACGCCGACTTCGAAATCATCATGCAGCCCGGCTCCTAACTCCACCCAACCCCGGCCCGAGACGGCCAGCGTTAGTGAGGCAATTCGGCGGCGAGAGCGGCGCCAACAGTCGGGTGGTCGAACGAGAAGCCCTCGTCCAGCAGGCGCGCGGGCAGCACCCGGGCGCTGGTGAGCAACTCAGCCGACATCTCGCCAAGGCCGAGCTTAAGCAGGAAGGCGGGCACCCGGAGCCAGCGGAAGTCGGGCCGCTTGAACGCGGCGTGCAGTGCCGCGGTGAGTTCGTCGTCGGTGACCGGGTTGGGCGCGGTGAGGTTGTAGGCGCCGCTGCGCTCCTCCGCGCTGGGGCCGTCGAGCAGGAAGCGGATGGCCCGGATCTCGTCGGTCAGCGAGATCCAGCTCATCACCTGATGACCGTCGCCGAAGCGCGGTAGCACGCCGAGCCGAGCGGGCAGCGCGAGACGGCCGAGCACGCCGCCGGCGGCGCCGAGCACCAGGCCGCTGCGCAGGTGGGCGACGCGGATGCCCGCCTCGCGGGCCGGGTCGGCTGCCGCCTCCCAGTCATGCACGACGCGGGAAAGGAAGGCCTTGCCCGC
>Ga0335083_10007986_pt1 | contig 12980 bp, 10 predicted proteins | sample Lox_Sample_42_FD_206716 | JGI IMG/M metagenome (GOLD analysis project Ga0335083, IMG submission 206716) | Soil microbial communities from Loxahatchee National Wildlife Refuge, Florida, United States - Lox_Sample_4.2 | ecosystem: Environmental > Terrestrial > Soil > Wetlands | place: USA...
TGGGATGGCGCTAGCAACGGCCAAGCTGTTCGTGGCTGAAGGCGCCCACGTGTTCATCACCGGACGGCGCAAAGACAAAGTGGACGAGGCGGTCGCCGCCATCGGCCATAACGTAACGGGTGTGCAGGCGGACTCGGGAAATCTGGACGACCTCGCCCGCTTGCCGAGACCGTGCGGGAGCATCACGGACGAGTCGACGTCCTGTTCGCCAGCGCTGGCGCCGGCTCGGTATCCGACCCGCTGGGCAGCATCACCCCGGACTCGTTCGACACGCTCGTGGCCGTCAACTTCCGGGGCACCGTGTTCACCGTTCAGTACCTGCTGCCGTTGATGAGCGACGGCGCGTCGATCATCTTGAACGGCACGACCAGCGCGACCAAGGGCATCCCCGGCGCCGGGGTGTACTCGGCCAGCAAGGCAGCCGTCCGCTCACTCGCGCGCACCTGGGCTGCGGAGCTGAAGGATCGCGGCATCCGGGTAAACGTCATCAGTCCCGGCTCGATCGACACCGCGCTCTTCAGCAGCGTCACCCCAGAATTCCGGGAGCAGATCACCTCAGCCATCCCCCTGGGACGGCTGGGGACCAGCGAAGAGATCGCGGCCGCCGCGCTGTTCCTCGCCTGTCCGGACGCCAGCTTCATCACCGGCGCAAACCTGGTCGTCGACGGCGGGTTCAGTCACATCTGACGCCACCCCGGTAGGGCAGCCGATCCCATATCCCTCTGAAACAAAAAGTTCATCCCAGACCACAGAAAGTGAGTACCCGTCCATGAGCAGCATCAGCTTCATCGGCCTGGGCGGCATGGCCCGCGCCATAGCCGCCCGCGCGGTCGAGGGCGGCAACGCCGTGGAGGTCACCGGCCGCGACCAGGCCAAAGCCAGGGACCTGGCCGCCGCGCTCGGCGGCGGCGCCACGGCCGGGACATTCGGCACCGCCCCGGCCGGCGACATCGTCATCCTCGCCGTGCCCTACGCCAGCGCCGCGCAGGTCCTCGCCCGGTACGGGGACGCGCTGGCCGGCAAGGTCATCATCGACATCTCCAACACCTTCAACGCCGACGCCACCGCGCTGGTCACCCCTGACGGCACTTCCGGCGCGCAGGAGATCGCCAAGGCCGCCCCGGCGAGCGCGCACGTCGTGAAGGCGTTCAACACCGTCTTCGGCCACGTCCTGGCCCAGGGCCGCGCGCTGGACGTGCTCATCGCCGGCGACGACGCGCAGGCCAAGGCGAGCGTGTCGGCGTTCATCGAGAGCCTCGGGCTGCGCCCGCTGGACACCGGAGGCCTGGCGATGGCGCACTGGCTGGAGGGAACGGGCCCGCTGCTGATGGGCCTGGCCCGCCATGGCGCAGGGTTCAACATCAGCCTCGGCGTCAACGTTCTGGACTGAAACCCCGCTTGCAGTTCCAGCGCCGCGCACTGGCACCCGGCGGCCATCCCGGGCAGGCAGGGTTCCGCCTGCCCGGGATGGCCGGCGGGCCGCGCCATCGGCCTGCGGGCAATCGACTCTTACCACTACAGGCTGCCCGCGCCTGGCACCGGCGAGGACGTCATCAAGCAGGCCGGCGACGCGATCTCATCGTGGCCGACCACACACGAATGACTGAAGGAGACACCCATGCCTGACTACGGCCATCCTCTGCGTTTCGCAACGTTCATCTCTCCCGTCAACTCCCCGGCGCACCGCCCGGTCGAGCTGGCGCAGCACAGTGAGCGGCTCGGTTTCGACTTCGTCACCTTCCAGGATCATCCCTACCAGTCGAGTTTCCTCGATACCTGGACTCTGCTGAGCTGGGTGGCAGCGCGGACCGAGCGCATCGGCGTGTCCGCCAACGTGCTGAACCTGCCGCTGCGCCAGCCCCCCGCCGTGCTCGCCCGCGCGGCGGCCAGCCTCGACCTGCTCTCCGGCGGACGGACGAGCCTCGGGATCGGGGCCGGCTTCTACTGGGATGCCGTGCAGGCGGCCGGCGGACGGCGGCTAACCCCGCTGCAGAGCGTGGCGGCGCTTGACGAGGCAATCGACGTGATCCGCGGGATCTGGGACGCCGACAGGCCCGGCACCCTCACTGCCAGCGGCGAGTTCTACCAGGTCCACGGCGCCGAGCGCGGACCCGCGCCCGCACACGAGATCCCGATCTGGCTCGGCGCCCACAAGCCGCGGATGCAGGACCTGGTGGGACGCAAGGCCGACGGCTGGCTGCCGTCGCTGCCGGTCATGGAGCCCGGCGGCCTGCCGAAGGGAAACGCGGTCATCGACGACGCCGCACGGGCCGCGGGCCGCGACCCCCGCGAGATCACCCGCCTGCTGAACATCTTCCCGGGCCAGCAGACCCCGGAAGCACTGGCCCAGATGACCCTCCAGGACGGCGTCAGCATCTTCATCCTGGCCAGCGACGACCCTGACGTGCTCGAACGCTTCGCCGCGGAAACGATACCCGCCGTACGCGAACACGTCGCCCGCGGACGCAATTAGCACGCGTGCCCGCTTCGGCACCGGTCACGCGCTCGGGCCACTACAGGTACCGGAGTCGCCGTCGTGCAGCTAGCGGCCGCTCCGGCGTTCACCCCGCACAAGGTTGGGCGGAGGTGAGGCGGACGGTCAGGTCCAGTGCCTGCCGCCCGACGGCCGATGCTTGCTCGGGTTCGCCTTGGGCGGCGTATGCAGTGGCGAGCAGGGAGAGGTTGAAGGCGCGGCCGCGTAGTCGTCTTCGCGGGCGGCGCGGTCGAAGGTCTGCTCCGCCCTGCCGAGGGCGGCGCCGCAGGCGTGGGCGTCGTTGCGGGCCGTGTGGCCGTGGGCTTCCATGACCAGGCACTCGGTGAGGAGGGTCGCCGACCCGTGGCGGACGGCTGCGGCCTGGGCAGCGCGGGCGAGGTCGACCGCCTCATCCGGCCGGGCCAGGTAGAGCGCCTGGTGCGCCTAGGCGGCGAGGACCTCCGCCGCAAGGACAGGGTCGTCGGCGTGCCGCGCGTAGGCCAGGGCCTGGGTGAGGTACCGCTGGGCCAGGCCGTGCTCGTCGAGGTAGGAGACGACCGAGCTGCGGAGCTTGCCGCCGCCAAGCCGGTTGTCCATTTCCCGGTAAGAGTGCGTCAGCTCGCGGATCGCGTCGATGCCGGCGCGCCCCACCTTGCGTCTCCCTGAAGCGGCGGGGGCGGGGGCGGGCGGACTGGGCGCAGCGCGGAGGCAGGCAGCGCGGCGGAGGTGAAGACCGCGTTGACCAGGAATCGCCTGCGTTGCACGTCGGCCCTCCATAGGGCGGTTCAGGTGGCTATGGTCTCCGTCCAGCCGACAGGGAACTGCAGGCCAAGGTCGCCGGGCAGGTCGCCGGGGCGTCATGCCCAGCTCAGTGACCTTCCGGCCGAGGGCATCACCGAGCACGACGGCGGCCAGTTCGGGGACCGGCGACCGCGGCTGCTCGCCCGCCAGCCAGCGCAGGACCGACGTGTGGTCGCACCGCACGTTTTTGACTCCCCGGACTGGCGGACCATCGCGGCCTCGTACGGATTGCGGCAGGCAGAGGTTAATGGAACGCGCATTTGAAACATGCCGAGCGAGACCGGGCGCAGGCTATCGCGAAGGACCCGCCATGAGTAACCAGTACACGCTCGTTACGAACAACGGCCCATGAATGACCTTCCCCTGGTGGCCTCAGGGCTGCGCAGGTCCATACTGGTCTGGCGCAGCGAGTTGCGGTATCCCTGGTGACGGCGCTCCCGGCTACCATGATGGGCCTTGGCGAAGCGCTAGCCAGGAGGAGGACAGTGCGTGGCCAGGAAGAAGTCTCTCGACGAAGGCCGCGTGCCCCGCGAGGAGATCTTGCAGCGGGCGAGCCTGCTCTTCTACGAGCGCGGGTACGGCGCCACGTCGATCCGGGACATCGCCGAGGCGGTCGGCCTCTCCTCGTCGACCATGTACCACCACTTCGCCAACAAGCAGGACGTGTTGTACGCCATCGTCTCCCGGTTCATGACGGACTTCGTCGAGGCAACGGTTCCGGTGCTGCGCGACACCACGGTCAGCCCTGCCGAGCGCATGCGGCGCATCGTCCGGCTGCACATCGAGATCAGCGATGAGCGCCGCCCGGAACTCCTGATCGGCAATCCGATCCGCTATGCCCTCGGTCCGGCACAGCGGGAACACGCCACCGCGTTGCAGATCGCCTATCACGACGCGGTGCGCGACACCATCGCCGAAGGCTGCCGGACCGGTGAGTTCCGGGCCGAGGACGTCTCCATGACCACCATGGCGATCCTCGACATGCTCAACGGCATCCGCGAATGGTTCTCTCCGGCCGGGCGCCTCAGCCGCGCTGAGCTGATTGAGCGCTATACCGGCCTGGTGTTCACGATGCTGGGGGTCGTTCCTGCTCCGGCCGGGGAAGGCCGGAGCGGTCGCTGAGGGCCGTGTCCGGGGTGAGCAGACCGGGCAGCGGTCCAGCGCTGGCGAGCACCTGCGGCAGCAGTGTCCGTGCCTGCGCGGGAGACATCAGCGGCGGCAACGGATAGGCGGTTCCGGGCCGCCAGCTTCCCGGGACCGAGATCTGGCCGTTGCCCACCTCAATGACGCGACCGGTGATCTCGCGTGCCGCGGGACCGAGCAGCCAGGCGACGACGGGGGCGACATGCTCGGGCGCCCATGAGTCGCGATCCGGCCCGCCGGGGCCGTCTCCCAGCCATCCGGTAAGCCGGGTCCGGGCCGCGGGGGCGATGGCGTTGACGGTGGCCTGATACCGGCCCAGTTCGTCCGCGGCGACCTGTGTGAGCATCGCGACGGCTGCCTTGACGGCGCTGTAGGCGGCTTCGGCCCGGAAGCCGTACAGGCCCGCGGCGGAGGTGGTGAGCACGACGGCGGCGCCGACAGCCCGGCCTGCCTTGGCTTCGGCGCGCCAATAGCCGCCGATGACGCGCAGCAGCCGGAAGGTCGCGGTCACGTGGACGTCGAGCACTAGCCGCAGATCGTCATCTCCCAGCTGCAGGATGGGACCTGACCGGAGCAGGCCCGCGTTGGAAACCAGGCCGTGCAGCTGGCCATAGCGTCGCAGCGCGGCGTCGAGCAGCACACGCGGGGCCTGCGCATCAGTGATGTCGCAGGCGACCGGGTGAACGCGGCCCGGCCCGTCGCCGACCGCGCTGGCCGCCTCCTTGAGCTCGGCCTCGTCAACGTCATTGGCGACCACCGCGGCACCCTGGCGGCACAGTTCGCGGGTGTATGCGCGGCCCAGTCCGCGCGCCGCACCCGTCACGATGAACACCCGGCCGGACAGCGGTCCGGCGGCACTCTCCCTGGTGGCCCGGGCATCGGCAGCACAAGCATCGGCAGCACGGGCTTCGGCGGGCGAAGCACGGACCCGGTCCACGATGGCGGCGATCTGGCGGAGCATGTCATCCTCGGACGCGTATGGGCCGAAGACCGCATCGGCGCCCCGGGCGAGCAGGTCGCTGCGGTCCTGTGCGGTAAGCACGCTACCGCCGAATATCAGGCCGATACCGAGGTCCCCGCAGCGGGCCAGGAGTTCGTCGGCGTAAGCGACGAACTCCCAGGAGTGGACCGACACCCCGACGATGTCGGCATCTTCCTGCGCGGCGACAGTGACCAGCCGCTGCGGGGTATTGAAGCGCCCGAGGTACACCACCTCGTAGCCGTGCCGGACCAGCAGCTGGCTGATCGCCATCGCGCCGACCTCGTGCTGGTCCAGGCCTAGGGTGCCGATGACGACGCGTCCCGCCCGCCGGCCGGTGGCATCGGTCATCGCCGGGCCTCGGCCACTGGGCTCTGGGCAGCGAATTCGAACGGGTCGCTGGGCAGCCCCTGGCCCTCGCGCAGGCAGCCGGTGATCTCGCCGATCGTGGCGTCGGCGTCCAGTGCGGCCACGATCGGTGCCATCAGGTCGGCATCCGGGTTGGCGGAGGCGGCCCGGACCCGGTCGAGGCTGGCCCGCAGCGGCCCGTCAGCACGCCTGCGGCGCCAGCTCAGGATACGTTCGACGTGCGCGTAGTCCGGCTCGAAGCGCACCTCGGCGACATCACGCAGGAACCGGTCGGCCTCAGGCGGCACGACATGCTCAGTGACGCCAACGATGCGCATCTCCCCCTGCTGGACGGCGGACGAGTGCCGGTCCATGGCGTTGGTGAAGATGTCCCGGAAGTACCCGCTCTCGACGAGAGTGCCGGCGTCGCCGAGCTTCTCCATCTGCCGCACCGCGGTGTCGATCCGGCTCTCCAGCTCGTCGGTGAGCGATTCCAGGTACCAGGAGCCGCCGAGCGGGTCCTGGACAGCGCTGACGTTGGTCTCGGCCTGGATGATCTGCTGGGTGCGGATGGCGAGCTGGTGGGCGATGTCGGAGGGGGTGCGGAACGGCTCGTCGAAGGTGGAGATCTCTAGGCCCTGCACACCGGCCATGGCCATCGCCAGGGCCTGCACGGCGCCGCGGACGATGTTGTTGGCCGGCTGGGCCGCGGTGAGTGCCAGACCGGACGAGTGCACCGCGATATTCGCCGACCACGACCGGGGATCGGCCGCGCCGAATTCCTCCCGCATCATGCGTGCGAACAGCCGCCGCGTCGCCCGGATCTTGGCGATCTCCTCGAACAGGTCCATCCGGCAGTTGACCAGGATAGCGATGCGCGGGGCGAACGAGTCGACCGGCAGGCCCCGGGCTATCAGTCGGCGGCAGACCTCGCGGATCTCCAGCAGTCCCAGGCTCATCTCCTCGACGACGTTCAGGCCGCCGTCGGAGATGTAATAGGTGTCCTCGAGGAACGCGTGGAATCGCGGCATCTCCCGCAGCGAGAAGGCTATCGAGTCCAGAGTCAGCCGCATCCGGATGCCGAACGGCAGGAATGTCGAGTAGGAGCAGTCCTCGGAATACAAGGGAGGCTGGATCGCCGACCCGCGCAGGACGGCCGGATCGAGGCCGCTGTCGCGGGCGGCCAGGTACTGGCCCGCGATGGCGAACGCGGGCGGCAGCGAGTGACTGAGGGTGATCCGGTCCAGCGGAATGTCCGCCAGCAGTTCGATGAAGTCCCGTTTGCGGCACAGCGAAACGCCGGTGGTACCGACCGCCGGGACGCACATCGGGTGATCGGGATCCAGCGCCGACATGGTCGGGTTGTCGCCGATCACGTCGATGCCGAGCGCGCCGTGCGCTAGCAGTGACCGGAATTGCTCGTTGGACCGGCGCGGAGAACCCTCACCGGACAGCTCCCGCTGAATCCAGCCGCCGGATCCCGCGTGCGGCGGCCGCAGCCTGCCTCGGGTGAACGGATACGTCCCCGGATCGCCGATCGCCGAGTAGTCAAGGGCCTTATCCGCCGGCGCGTAGAACGGCTGCAGCGGGATCCCGGCGGCGGAGCGGAACCCGGTCATCGGCCGTCACCCGTTGGCACCACGGAGGAGAGCTGCTTCTTGATGACCTTCCCGTTGGCGTTGCGGGGCAGCTCGCCAACGGTGACCAGCTCGGCCGGCAGCTTGTAGTCAGCGAGCTGCGTGGCCGCCCATTCGCACAGCGCGTCGACGGTGAGGGTATCGCCCGGCCTGAGCACCGCCACCGCGCGTACTCGCTCACCGAATACTGGGTCAGGCACCCCCACGACGGCGACTTCCGCGATGGCCGGGTGCCGCACGAGGACGCTCTCCACCTCGAGGCTATAGATGTTCTCGCCGCCCCGGATGATCATGTCTTTCATCCGGTCCAGTACCTGGATGTACCCGTCGGCGTCGGCCCGGCCGACATCACCAGTGCGCAGCCAGCCATCGGCGCCGAACGTCTCCGCGGTGGAATCCGGGCGGTTCCAGTAGCCGCCGGTGACCAGCGGGCCGCGGACCCACAGCTCTCCGACGGCCTCGGGATCCGGCGGTTCCAGGGCCTTGCCGTCGACCGCCACCGCGACTTCCGCCCCGGGTACCGGCCGCCCAACCGACCACGGCCGGTCCAGCCATTCTGGCCCGAGCGCGCAGGTGACGATCGAGGTTGCCTCGGTGAGTCCCCAGACGTTCGCGAAGGTGACGCCGGGCAGCCGCTTGACCGCCTCGTCCAGGAACGCCTCGGCTACCGGGGCGCCACCGAAGCAGACCGTGCGCAGCGCGGGCAGGTCCGCCGGATCGAATGCGGGATCGGCCAGCATCAGCTGGATCATCGCGGTCACCCCGGCGAAGAAGGTGATCCGGTGCTCGATCAGTGCCTCGCGCATGTCCGCGGCCCGGAAGCGGGGCTGGAAGACGCGCGCCGCGCCATGCGCCCCGAAGCCGACCAGCTGCGACACGATGCCGGTGGCGTGGAACATCGGGGCCACGACAAGGGTACGGTCGGCCGCCGTGGCCCCCATCACCGAGCCGACGGTGCCGGCGTTGAACACCAGGTTGCCGTGGGTCTGCATCGCGCCCTTGGGCCGGCCGGTGGTGCCGGACGTGTAGAGGATGTTCGCGACGTCGGTGCTGGCGGCCGACAGTCCAGGGAGCTCCATGGCATCCGGGCCCGGCGCGGTCAGCTCGTCCACGTCCCAGTGCGGGGAGGCGTGCGGCACTCGGGCCGCCATCTCGGCGTCCACGACGACGAAGGAGGCGCCCGAATCCGCGAGCACGTACTCGATCTCCGGCGGCGCGAACCGGGTATTCACCAGGACGGCCACGGCCCCGGCCAGCTGTATCCCGTAGTAGGCGACGGCATACCGCCAGCCGTTGGGGAGCGCGAGCGCGATCCGGTCACCCGGCCGCACGCCCCGGGCCTGCAGCCGCCGCGCCACTCGCCGGGCCGCCATGGCGGCCTGTGCGTGCGTCAGTACGGTCTGGTCCTCCACCAACGCGTCCACGTCCGGCCAGCGCGTGGCTGACCGCAGCAGCAGCCCGCCGACCGTCGACGCGTTGCCGAGCACTGCGCCGCCGGTCATGCGCCGTCACCTGCCAGCACCATGTCGGCGACCGGATCGTCGCCGAAGCGAATGAGCTCGGTGGTTAGCCGCACGCCGCTGACCGGGCACAAGTACTCCCGCAGCAGGATCGCGGCGCCCGGTCGGCCGGGGCGGGTGGCGAACTCCGGCGCCAGCTCGTTGACCGGCGTCTCCAGCGTCGCGCAGGCGGCCCGGTAGTCCTCAGTGACCGGGCCAAGCAGGACCCGGCCAGAGAGCGATACCCACTCGGCGGGCCGCCCGCCGGACAGCAGCACCCCGAGGTCTCCGCCGAACAGACGCAGTTCCGCGTCACTGTTAGCGAGCCGAGGGGCATGACCGTCGGCGGGCAGAGCCGCCGCGGCTAGCCGCGCCCGCAGGCGCTCGGCGCGCAGCTGCCGCGTTCCTGTCTCGTCCACCGCGCCGTCCGCGGCCCAGGCCACGGCGTAGACACGGGTAGCACCGGCGCGGTCGAGCCACCCGTTGCGGACGTCGTGTGCGACCGCCTGAGGGTCGCGGGCCAGCGGGTCGCCGTAGCCGGGGTTATTCGCGCCCGTCCAGGCGATCACCGAATCAGGCCCGAGCATGAGCATCGGACCCTTGTGGTCCACCGGCTGTTCCTGGCCCGGCAGGGCGTCCAGGTCCTGCGGGACGACGCCCGTGGCGAACTGCTCGGCCAGGCCCACCCCGTGCTTGATCACGACCCGTCCCATGCTGCTCGGATTTGCCCCGAAGGGGCCGACCGCCTTGGGGAAGGAATCGTCGATGTAGAGAGCGACCGCCATGCCCGCCGTGCCCCACGGGACGTAGGCCTCGGTAATGCTGCGACCGCCCCGGTTCGCGCCGGCGCCGTCCGCGCCGCACCGCAGCGCGCGGCGGTACAGGCACAGCATGGGATACAGCTGCTCGGTTTCTTCGATGTTGCCGGCTATTCCTTCCGGGATCCAGAAGTGTCCCCCGAAGTCAGCGCCGTCCGAGTCGCTGCTGGCAGGCAGCGCGCCGATCATGTTGTTGGCGTTGACGGCGATGTAGGGCGCTCCTGAGGGCTGCTGGCCGGCGATGATGGTGCCGTACCAGTGCGGCTGCGCAGGCCCGAGCGCGTGGTCGCGCAGCTCAGCTGGCCCGGCGGCCACCATCTTGGCGATGATCGATCCGGACAGGCTGATCAGCAGTTCCATGGTGAACACGCCCGACGGGCTGACGGCCGCGGGGAAGTCCGCGCACGACAGCGTGCCGGGCACCGGCTCGAAGCGCACCCGGCGGTACACCCCGCCGTAGGCGCCGGCCAGGTCCGGGGTCAACGACGCGGTGAGCGCGGACAGGAACGCACCGACCAGGCCGGCGTAGGTGACGTTGATCGACCCGGCCTGCGGGTCGGTGCCGGCGTTGTCGAGCACCAGTTCATCGCCGCGCTTGCGCAGGGTCAGCTGGTACCGGTACAGGCCGGTGTCGCCGGTGTGCGATGCCTCGGCGTACAGCCGGTGCGACCAGGTGCCGTCGGGGATCTGCCGCAGCCGTTCCAGGAACAGTTCCTCGCCGGCGTCGATCACCTTGTTCATCACCGTCTTGACCGCGTCGGCACCATACCGGGCGATCAGCGCCTCGATCTTGAGGACCGTCAGGGTGTTCGCGGAGATCGCCGCCCGCAGGTCCATCTGCACCACGCCGGGCAGCCGCGACTGCCGCAGGAACACCTGCTCCATGTCGGGGCGCAGCCGACCGCCCTCCACGATCTTGAACGGCGGGAACGCGGCTGGGTCGGTGAAGATGTCAGCGGCGTCGACGCAGAAGCTGCCCACCACCGAGCCGCCGATGTCCGAGTGGTGCAGCACGTTCGCCACCCAGCAGAACAGTTGCTCCCCGACGAAGACCGGGGCGGCGACGATGGTGTCCGGCTGGTGCGGGGTCCCCACGTACGGGTCGTTGGACAGGAACATGTCGCCGGGCCCGATGCCCGGGTCAGAGCTGCGGTTTTCCAGGATCCACTTGATCGTCAGGGACTGCGCGTTGGAGAAGTACTGCAGGTAGGGCCCGAGGAACACGAGCTCGCCGTGCTGCGTGAGGATCGAGGGCTGGAAGTCGCGGGTCAGCATGGTGATCGGTGAGACGCACAGCCGCTGCAGGGTCTGGCCGTGTTCGACGTTGGCGTTGAGCAGGGCGTAGCGGATCACCTCGAACGTCACGGGGTCGACGTCGGCCGAGCCGGTTTCGTGCAGTGCGAGCTGGGGATCGATGGCGAGCGACGCCGGCGGGACGTAGCCGCGGGCCACGCCGTCCCAGGTCACCGTCATGGGTGTGCTCATTCCCCCGCTCCCTTCGCAGCAGCAGCCATGTGGGCGGCAGGCAGCCGGAGGCGGAAGTGGCCGCCTGCCACGGTGAGCGATGCGCCATGGGGCACCGCGATCGTGGTGTGGGAGAGCTCGATCAGTGCCGGCCCTGCGACGTCGGTGCCGTCAGCCAGCTGACTGCCGTCGTAGATGGTGGTGTCCAGATACTGCCCGGCGTTCGGCCAGAAGACCGGTACCGTCCTGCTCGTCGAGCCAGGCAAGCAGGCCGCCGCGCCCTCCACGGTGCCGACTGCGGCTGGCACTCGAGCGCGCACGCGCACCGCGAAGATCTCCGCGGCCTGGAATGCCGATGCCGCGGACGCGCCGTAGCGCCGTGCGTATTCTTCGGTGAAGTGCGCGGCCAGGCGGGTGGCCAGTCCCTCGGCGACGCCCCGGGACGTATCGCAGTCCGCCGGGTCGATTTGTACTTCCAAGCTGTGCATGAGTTGCTCCTGGTAGCGCATCAGTGCCCAGGCGTCGATGCGCGGGTCTTCCGCGACACCCGCGGCCACCATGGACTGGCGCGCCTTGCCGATGGTGCCTGCGATCTCCCGGAAGAGCGCCGCGTCGCCGAAGGGTGCTCGCAGCGCTACCTCGACCTCGACGAACCGGGTTACGTCACCGGCCGCGATGCCGTAGGCCGACAGCGTGGACGCGCCGTTGCCGAGCGGGATCAGCACCTCACGCACCCCGATCTCGGCCGCATAGCCGAACGCGTGCACTGGGCCGGCACCGCCGTAGGAGTACAGGATGAAGTCTCGCGGGTCGAGGCCGCGTTCCAGTGTCTGCTGGCGGATCAGGGTGGCCGCCCGAAGATTGTTGATGTTGATGATGCCGGCCGCGGTCTCCTCCAGCCCCAGGCCGAGCGAGCGGGCAAGCTCGCCGACCACGGCCCGGGACGCGGTCTCGTTCAGCGGCATGCGGCCGCCCAGGAAGCTGTCCGGCCGCAGCAGGCCGAGCACCACGTCGGCGTCGGTCACCGTCGCCTGCGTGCCGCCCCGGTCGTAACAGGCCGGCCCGGGCTCGGCTCCGGCGCTGTCCGGCCCTACCCGCAATGCTCCGGTCTGCGGATCGCGCCGGGCGATCGTGCCACCCCCGCAGGCGGTCGCCCGGATGTCCAGGTGCGGGATGCGGTAGGTGTACTGGTCGATGACCGACTCGTTCGCCACGATCGGATGCCCGTCGACGACCAGCCCGATGTCAAAGGACGTGCCGCCCATGTCGGTGGCTACCACGTTCCGGTCGCCGTTGACCGCCGCCAGCCCGGCCACGCCCGTCAGGCCCGCGGTCGGCCCGGAATCGAGCGTTCCGAGGGCCACCTCCGAGGCGACAGCAGCGGGTACCACGCCGCCGCTTGACTGCATCACCAGCAGCGGAGCCAGCAGGCCGTCAGCGGCCAGGCGGTCGCCCATCGAACTGAGGTAGCGGGTGCACGCGGGACCCACGTACCCGTTGAGCACCGCGGCGACAGTGCGCTCGAACTCGCCGAGACGCGGGGACACCCGGCAGGACAGGGAGACGAAGACGTCGGGGGCCACCATCCGGACGATCTTCTCCACGGCGAGTTCATGTTCTGGGTTGGCGAACGACCACAAGAACGCCACGGCCACGCTGTCGAGCCGGTGCTCGGCGATGAACTCCGTGACGGCGGCGGTCGCCTGGCCCTCATCAAGCGCGACCACGATCTTCCCGCCGGAATCCACCCGTTCATGCAGCTCAAGGATTGCGCCCGGGACTGTCAGCGGTGTCGGCAGGGACGTGCCGCGGACCCGG